>Ga0247808_10000440_pt1 | contig 20581 bp, 21 predicted proteins | sample UWRJL089202R1_FD_179914 | JGI IMG/M metagenome (GOLD analysis project Ga0247808, IMG submission 179914) | Plant litter microbial communities from Arlington Agricultural Research Station in Wisconsin, United States - UWRJ-L089-202R-1 | ecosystem: Environmental > Terrestrial > Plant litter >... | reverse complement strand
CCTGTTATCTCTGGGGTTTTCAGCCTCGTCTTTGTGCTATTGAAGCTAAACCTAAACAGGACAAGCCTGCCATACATATGAATAGCAATTGCCCATTCTAATAAACTACCTTAGGAGTATTGCATGTCGGTATAATAGAAGACTACCATGCACAAGGCGTCATACTGCTCTCTCTTCCAGCTGGAAGTTTGACTCATATGCGCTATATTAGAATTATTGAGAAGTTCATGAATTGAGATTGTAAGTATTGCTTAAACACAAGCCGCTAGCTTACTTCTTTAATTTCGTTAAATTGTGTCAGAGGTAAGTGCTTGTATAACATCAATGTGTTGTACTCAGCTTTGCTAATTAGTATAATTACCAAATGAGGGAATCCATGATATTACCTATGTATCTCACGTGATGACAGGACTGCCAAGCCTGCGCGTCCTGGAACTTCTCAGCGAAAACACGGAATCCTCACAACCATCTAAAAACTGCGACAGCGCTGTTCGAAATATCTTAATAGCTCTTGAAGGTCCCCCCCGAAACGTCGGAAATTCAACATGTTGTGCTCAAGTAAGTTGCGCGAAGCAAGATCTCCGCTATGAGAAATCTGGAAAACAAACTTCCCAGCTTTCCTCAAGCAACTACTCTCCTCCCAATGCATGTGCTCCAATACCTTATACTAATGTGTCGCAGTTTCTGGTGAGGCTCCACAGCATCCCGTTGCCTCTTCAAAGTCAGGTACTTCGCTCAAGCTCCTCACGCGTAGAAGATTAGACTAATCAAAGCTTAGGCATTGTCTATGAGAAGCGATTGATTGAGGCATACATTACTGAGAATCATAAGGATCCTGTAAACGGAGAGGATCTTGAGATCTCGGATCTTATCGACCTCAAATCCTCGCGAATCGTTGTTCCACGTCCTCCTACCCTCACATCTGTTCCATCACTCCTACAGACCTTCCAGAACGAATGGGATGCGTTAGCTCTGGAATCATTCACTATCCGTCAACAACTTCAGCAAACTAGACAAGAGTTAGCAACTGCCCTGTATCAAAATGACGCAGCTATCCGAGTTATAACTCGCTTGACCAAGGAGCGGGATGAGGCTAGAGATGCACTCTCTAAGGTTGCCATTGGTACGGGTGTCGCTAGTAACGGGGATGCCATGCAAGTAGATAGCGAAGGCCTTCCTGAAGAGCTCGTAGTCAAGGTTGACGAAGCACAAGAGAAGTATGACATAAGTCGAGTGTCCAATTATAATCAAATCACTAACGGTGGTTAGGCTTTCTAAAAGCAGGCGGAAGCGCCCAATTCCTAAAGGCTGGAGTTCCACAGAGACTATTGAGAAGTTTGGTAGTGGAGTGGTTCCCTCTGAGCCACTTTACCCAGGCGCGACGTCTCTTGCTATAAACGAAGCTGGCGAATTGGTCATATTTGGTGGATCGGAAGGTACCGCAGGCGTTTACTCTGTTCCACAAGCTAAAGTACTACAATCATTCCAGGCTGGAGGCGCTATTACCGATGCCGTTTGGTATCAGAGCCAGCCAGTCGTTTCGACTTCGTCAGGAGCCGTAAAGATCCTTGGTTCTGAAGAAACTACCTTTACCTCACATGCAGGAGCTGCGAATGCATTAGCTTTGCATCCTTGCGGGGATATTCTAGCTTCAACTGGAGTTGACAAAAGCTTTGTGTTTTACGATCTAGTCGGCCGAAAGGCCGTGACCCAGGTATACACTGATTCAGGTATGGCCGTCTTCCTTTCTATGCAGTGACACAAGCTAATACGAAAGCAGAGCTTACAAGTGCCGCATTCCACCCAGATGGACATCTTTTTGCGGCCGGTGGAGCAGATGGCCAGATCAAACTATTCCATGTAAAGACTGGAGAAAGCGCTGCAAATTTCGACTTGGGTGGCCCAGTCCAAGACGTCAGTTTCTCTGAGAATGGCATCTGGTTTGCCGCTGTTGCAAAGGGATCAAACAGTGTCGTGATCTTTGATTTGAGGAAGGAAGGCAAGGCAGCTGAGGCTAAGGTTTTGGAAATTGGTGGTCAGGTTGACACAATCCGTTGGGATTACACCGGCCAGTATCTTGCCGCTGCAGGACCTGGAGGCTTGACTATATCACAATACACAAAGTCGTCAAAGTCATGGACAGATGTCATCAGCCTGGCTGTACCTGCCACTGCTGTTGAGTGGGGGCCACAAGCCAGCAGCTTGCTCACAGTCAACAGCGATGGTATTCTTACAATTTTGGGATAAGAACGGGTCTTATGGAGTTTGGTCTATGAAAGGTCGGGATAAAACACCGCTTTTGAGCTGTTCTCTTAGCGGTCTGTAATTATAGGAACATGAGATAAAAGCCAGGGTTCACACTCAAGAAGTGCTTGCCTTTAATATATCTGATGAGGCTATTGCCTGCCAACAGACAGTTCACAACAATTTCTCATCTTTTGTTTGCAACGTGTCTATGCAGGAACGTTGACAGATGTGTTGTGATACTGTAGTAACTCATGTTAATGTTCGATCCCCATACAACTTGTGAACAAACCTTAACCTGAATATTCAGCACAAGATATGATTACCGCAGAATTACATCACCTTAAGGGCCATGATAAATAAAGAAGATAGTCTTATTCTATCTACACTACTATTTGTCTTCTAGTGCGTTGTTATTTGGAAAATGAACTATATTTTCAAAAAAAAAACTTCCTCCACATCTAGAGGTATGTGTTGGTAAGCCTTTGTGGCAAAATCTGCGACATAATCTTCTACAACTTTAGAAGACGCTATTACTTTTAAATTCGAAAACAATGCAGCTCCAATTATTGATTTATTCTAAACACTCACTGACTACGTTATACACTTGTAGTAAAATGTGATGACCTGGCTTTAGGTGACCACCACCCCCGGCTTTCGGCGTTAACCAAGTCCAAATCGTTATTTTGTGTTTAGCGGGCAACGGCCGCCTTCGTACTAACCACGGTCGATTTCCACCTCACCACACTCAACATATCGCCACAACCCATTGTAGAGTTTGCACGCTTTGCTGACCTACAAGGTCGGTAGGTCATACATTCACTTCAGTTTCCCTTATTTGTGGTACATAAGCGCGCCGAGTCTGCTCAAGTCAGATTGAATGTGATGGACGGATGGCAAGGACCACAGCAGTACAAGGTATGAGACGTCAACCTCATCATATATTTTTCTACCAATAGTTCCTGACTAGTAGTGATTATTAGAGATCGTATGCTGAGATGTCTCATCAAGCAACTCTGTCACCCTCACCTATACACCAACGTTTCTCCTCTTCATTTAGGAGCAACAGTATTCCCTTGGTAGAACGGCGACGTCTTTCGCATCCTCACAACCCACCACACTTTGCTCGAGCTGCCGACAACATGTCCGGTAGATCTCAACCTGTACGGCCACGGCTACAACATCAAGCCTCACGGACCCTAACCATCGATCTCACTGATGATATCGACGATCCGCCCATTGTAACGCAAACCCGCCCCAGACCACGAGCACCACCACATTTGGGAAGAAGTGACAGCCGGATTGCAAATATAATAGATCTTACAGATGACAACGATGCTGCCGAAGACGAACCAGATTTAGAGGTTACGCATGCTCGACAGATACCAAGACGGGTTCCTCCACCACCCCCTCCACCTCAGGCTGATTCACCACCTCTTTTTATGCCTCCTGCCCCAAGACCTGGCCTCCATGCCCGTTTAGGGCATTTCGCACACCATATAAATATAAATAGGATTTTCGCTGCAGGGCGTAATGTTGAGATGGACCAAGGGGGGCCTGATGGAGGCGACTTCCATGATTTTGCATTTGCTGCATTTGCTGATCATGGCGTGCACTTCCAAGTGATCAACCAGATCAATGCTGCAGCGCAACAAGCTATGCCTGGCGAAATGAATTATCAAAGGGATGCATTCGCAGATCGGAAGCCAGACCATGTTCCCCCAAAGCCAGCTAAAGAAGGATACACACGGTCTCCCACAGAAAACGACACAATTATCTGCCCGAGCTGTGAAGAAGAGCTGGTTCATAACAAACAGGAAGAGGGTCCAACTTCAAAGAAGGGAGGCAAGGAGCCCACCAAGAAGGAACGAGAAGAACACCCCTTCTGGGTTTTGCGTGAATGTGGCCATGTGAGTTTAAGCACTTCTCGTCCCCGGTAAATGCTGACAATTTGTCTAGGTCTATTGTAATAAATGCTTTCAGCATCGTACCCCAACTAGACAGCAAATCTTCAAGGCATCCTTTATAGAGGCTCCAGTGAGGAACAAGAAAGTAAAAGGTTTATTCTGCGCCGTAGAGGGTTGCGAGTCAGATGTCCGCAGTAGGGAAAAATGGGTTGGTGTATTCTTGTAAGTTTACATTGACTCGCGAATCAGCATGAATTACAGCTCTCGACTACGATTGTATAACAATCGAATCCGACTTCACGATCTTCATTTTCAAATTACATCTTATGAAGCATGGCATGGAGTTATTAACGGCATTATCGTTGCACGGTCAGCATGGAGTATCAGGACTTATAGGGAATCACGATAATTTGGATTTTTCGGCGCACTGGAGGTAACCAGGATGGGATATGCTACCATTGATACCAAAGGACTTTTTTCTGTTCCGTTTCGTATAATGGTAGATAGCGAAATCATTTTGCCAAACACCGCCGTTTCTTATTTCGTGTCTCATGAAAATGTGTCGATGATTTTATTTCTGCCATCTCTTCGTCGACTTTGAAAGCCTCTAAGTTGAGCATTGCTTGCGTATTTCTTTCTCTGATGTATCATACTAGGCTGGCCATTTTCCTTCGTCTTTGTGTCAAACAGTAATTCGTCATACTGCCAAGTGCTGAGTTTACAATTACCTCTGCCCTTCGTGTAGGTTAGCCCCAAACCGCCTATCCAGACGTGACCCACGGAATTGTCCGTGATACTCAGCATGAAAAATATGACGAGTCGGCTGAAAGCCCTTTCAGTGTTATATACGGATCTAATGGTCGCAGAACAATGACATATAAGGACATGATAGTTCATGATCTCCGTATATCTGCGGTACTGGGATTGGTAGCGCGGAGAAGTGGAGAGTTGACCTAGTGTAGGCCAGTTCCTACTTCCAGATACGTCGGTTTGCGAAACATTCTTAGAATTGACTGGCTGCGCTTGTCAAAGCAGAGGGCTTCACGTTTGTTTGGATAAATTGTGGTGCAATGAATTCAGGTTTATGCCGTAGCACCGTATCTTAACATTATCTGATCATTCGCAGTGGTAAGAACAAATTAAAGGTCAGGATACACATACATATTAGTATGTTAAGTTAGATATATCTTACTGTATTGTACCACAGCAGTACATTTAAACAATTGTTATGTTGGTCTTCGTTAGGATTTCTAGATTACTTGCGGTGGTCAGAAATGATTGCAAACAAGAGTTGACTATAGTTGAGAATCGTCTGTTGATTTCATCTTAATCACAAGACTCTTCAAATATCAATTCAAATCTGCAGTATGTTTAAATACAGTTTTCCGCAAATCGGCGTTAGCTGTTCCTGCCGCCGCAAAAAGAATAATCCAGGAGCTAGCGCGGCACGTTTCCATCTGGTAGCTATTGCAGTTCAAGTGTTTATGTCAAATACAAACAACCGCATATGTCAACAACCCGAGGTTAACCAAGATGGTGCAAAACCTGAATACAAATCGGTCTTATAGCCGTCATAAGCTCGACACAAAGTTGCTAAAGCTACAAGAGGACTTTCATGATGCTAGCAAGAAGAGGTATGAGGATGCGCGTCGCGACGTGGAGGAATTGAAGAGAAATATGGATACAGAAGCTAGAACAATCGAGGAGGAGTTTGAGAGAGAATTTCCAGTGAACAAAGTAGCAGAGGAACTCTTAGAAGACAACGAAATTACGCACAGCTCCAATGGGCTTCAGAAAGTTGACGAGCGTGCACAAGACCACGCCACCCACGAAGAATGCAACAGTGTCAATGGAGAAAAAGGTCTTGCTACCAGCCAAAACGAAATCCGCATCCATACCTTATGCGATGAGGCTATAGCTATAGCTGAACACTTCGATACTTCAGCTAAACCTGTGATTACCGCCGAATGTAGAGAAGAGGGATCAATCAATGACTTCGAGGCTATTGCTGGGATTTTTGCCCCATTCACCCCAACTTCTGAATTTGATTCACAGCTGATAGCCAAACGAAGACATAAGCATACAGGAAGCTCCAGTTCACTCAGCTCGGCACCCAGTGACCTTGACAGTCCAAGCAGCACGCCCTCCAAAGCTCGAAACCGAAAACAACGCAAATCCTTCGGCGGTGTCGCATTGAAAATTGGTAGTCGAACAACGAGACACTCGAAGCCAGGTAAAAGGTCTCAAAACATGTGGCACATTAATGATAGCTAACACGGTACTTTTGATAGAAAACAACGGCCGCGCTGGACATGATGAGACGATCGGGTTCTCCTGGGTCGTTTCTATGATTGGATGGGACCCTGCCCGGGACACTTCTGAATTGCCTGTTACTTGGTTGGTGATGTTTCGTACCTTATTCAATCTTTTTGTCGAATGAGCTGGTGGAGACAAGTAATTGTCTTGATAAGCTTCTCGTCTTTGTACTAGCTATCATGCTCTCAGGCTTTCGGGATCTTAGCTATCTCCAAAAGAAATATCTAAATGATGGTGCTGATTTATATTATAGGAGGCGAGAGATCTCATTGAAGATGACACAACCAGATTTCAATTCTTTCAAACCCTATAGAGGCGTAGAGGGTAAGCTTAATTCTCTATTTTAGCCTTGAGTTTATTGTACAATAGCTCATATCATATTTGAACTCGACAACTGGTCTAACTTGTTTATTTACAGATCGAGGAAAGCTATTCCCAAAGATGATTCTTGATCACAAGTGGAGTCAGTTGAGTCACTCTACCACGTTAAGGCCCAATACTTATCTGTTCCAATAGATGGGATTGCTTTCTATGATGTACCAAGCCTGCGCTTCGAGGTACGGAACTGTTGATCACTGTACAGCTACATTTACTTACTATTTGGCTTGGTAGATATTCAAGAAGAACGGAGAACGACTGCGAATTCAATTCGTAGACACGAAATATTGGGTGTTTGGAGAGAACAAGAGGATTGGCGCGTAAGTTTTTTCTTTTGTTACCTAAATCGGAAGTGTTGGCGGAGTCTTACAAACAACCATTCGTCCTTCAAGTTTGCTGACTACTTTTTCTAAACCAACAGGCAAGAAGTTCCGAGTTTCATGACAGCGTTCAAAGCAGAGCTTGGGTCAAAGATAGCAGTCGAGCAAAGCTCCAACTTAGGTGGAGACAGTGACTTCTTGAAGGAAGGCGCAGGCTCCCACCCTGCTCACCTTGTAAGACTACAAGAGCTATAAAGATGCCGCCAAAGGATGTGTGTATGTTTAGAACTGGTGTCAAGAGTTAGACTTAGCAAATTTTCCGAGCTCAATGACAATTTTGAAACCCTCTAAATATTGTATTGGGTGGAGAAAACTGGTAGTTGCTACAAGACTTAAGTAATGCTTTTACGCAAAAGACGATTTTTTTATTACGAGATCCCAAGGGTGAGGGAAAATGCATGCGTATCACAAAATGTCACGCTGTAGGAGATTATCTTGTAGATTGCTGCGCTTATCGAGCCTTCTTACTTCACGGCAGACCCTACTTGTAACATGGTGGCACGAAACCTATAAAAGCTAGGTAAATTCGATTTTATACACAGTATAATATAGAACTACACATGCAAGCTACCTATAAGTCTTTGAGATTGTAGCGTGCTTTCCACAATAACTGCCACCGGATAAACAGCGGAATATCTTCAGCTACCAAAATTTTCCCATCCAAATTGGGGCAAACATTTCGTACGGGCGCAACAGGAATACACCCTCGCGCTAAGGTTGGAGTACACTCTCGAATCACGCAACTTACGTATTCTTGACAATCCAACATCGCAACGTACCGCTAGTAAGGAGTAACTACGCTCAACATCAATCCTAACGACATACTGGTAGGCTGCGTTGGCCGCGTTTCTTCGGAAAGTAGCTATGTGTAGTAATGTAGGGCTTGGACGTAGGGGGCTGAAGGTTTCGACGCTTCGCTCTACTGATATGCATTCTTGTACTATGGGCCCTCCTAAGAGATTGTGTATCTAGTCTCTGAGGTTGAAAGAAAGAACTCGCCTTGTCTTGGTTGCATTCCTCGATCCATACAGGTTCAATTCCTGGTGGAGTAGGCTTCTGGGTTGTGATATATGCACTACCTTGTTCTTCCGCCTTTTTTTTGGATGTTTTGTCCATGAAGTTGTTGTTTAAGGGAGCTCTAGCGTGAATTAAGCGAGGCGTAAAGGGGGGAGAGTTGCCTTAAATCCAGGGCAGCCATAGGACCATGCAAAAGATGGAGATTAGCGCACATAATGCACGACTTATATCGACAGCGATATTCGGAAGAGAAATTAAAGAATAGCTAAACCAGCGGAAAGAAGCTGACTCAGAATTATACAAATCTCATAACGATCCTTTACACAACCGTTCAAAGACGAGACACTCCAGAATTTGAGTTTATGTCATAAAGCTTTGTTATTGGAGCCAAATGTCACTGCAAATTACGAGTTACGAGTTACTATTCATATGATATGTAATTGTCTATTTTTAGCTGATTACACCATACGAGTACAAAATTTTCTTAATTTTTGACCCTTTTCGTCTCTTCTACTCAATATCTACAATATACTCACAGCTCAGACCACGTTATTGCTTGACCTTCTCAACTATCGGCTCAGTATCATTGTACAACTCCAGCTTGTATTCATTAAACTTCCTCGCACTAACCTTTTTTGCGAAGAGCATATCAATCTCCCCAAACGTCCTTCCCTTGGTCTCCGGAAGCCGGAAGTATGCCCAGATCAAAGTCAATAAAGCAGTCCCTCCCCATACAAAGCCCGTGTAGCCTTTCAGGTTCCACTCTCTTGGGTTCAAGAAATAAGGCTCTAATGTCCTAGCCGCGAAGTTGACGATGTAATAAGCATCTCGTGCAAGACAGATAGTTTTCTGACGTAAACGAGTCGAACCCATTTCTGCGGGTAAAGCCCAGCCGAGTTGTCCTGCGGAGAGCTGGAATGTGAAAGTCCATATGAGAGTCAGAGCAGCTTGGGTGACTATGATGCCATCGTTGCCCTTTTTGATATTTAGAAATCCAATGAGGAAAAGGAAGAGTGTCATAGCAGCCATGCCGGCGATATAATTGGGACGGCGACCAACGTAAGGCATTATTGCGAACCAAGAACTGCCACTTCGTTAGATCACATGGTACATAATACTGTAGAAATCTTTCCCAAAGTCAACTTACATTAGCGTTGCGGCGAGAGCCATTCCTGTTCCACCAACGTTCATTCGGTACGTCGCCTTAGTCCCTAGTCCAATCTGCTGGAAAAAGTAGGTGGAATTATAGGCAAACAGCGATCCTGCAAATACTTGGCCCGCAAAAGCCATGCAAGCAATCTCGGTCCGTCGTAGCTCAATGCCTTTGAAACAGTCAAGATATGATGTCCCTGCCTCCAATTCTACCTCAAGTTCATTGGTATGAACGATATAGGCGAGGATATTTCTCGGATCGATCCCAGATGATTTACGAACAAGGCGGCGTATTACGTTTTCGGCTTCTTCTAATTTACCATGGCGGACAAGATGCCATGGGCTCTCCGGAGCAAATAGAAGGATTGGGAAAAGAATTACAGGCCATGCCCATTGTAAGGCAAATGGGATACGATAAGCCCACTGATCTTGACGAGTACTAAGTCCTGAAAGTACACCGGCTGCAATGAGCTGTCCCATAATGAAACACATGTTTGTGTAGGAAGTCATGTACACACGAAGAGATAATGGCAGGACCTCTGAGGCATAGGCTGGAGCAGTTGTGGCAAATACTCCCCATGGTAGACCACAGAGCATCTCTCCGATGAACAGAATAACAATAGTATCGGCTTTGAATGTCATGGTGATGAAAGCTGACAAAACCAATAGCGACCCGAGTAAGAGCTTTTTCTTGCCGAATTTGTCCACGAGATATCCATTGGCCAGGACGCTTAATGGCCAATCAGCATATGGAACAAACGAATGCTGGAAAGAATGTTTCTCTGGGGAAAAGTGAGACAAACCCAAAGAAGGCTCCTATGCCGGAAGCATTTCCTATAGCAACCTGCCACGACGCTTTCAACTGGTAGTTGTTGGTGGACGGTACGAACTCGCCATATTTTTGCGCAAATGCTGGATAAGCAAAAAAGTTCCCAATAAGAATGAGATCATAGCCCTCCTGAAAGAATTTAATATAGTCTTCACCACTCCAGGAGTGCCTCGAAGAAAGGTATTTACCATGACAACACACATTGAAACCATAAGGCACCAAAACACCGCCACCGGATATGCCTTGATAGCTTCCCATGGAGACAGCTCGTGCTCGATTTGTGAGCCTATTGCAGCATTTTCGATGAGAATTTTAGTCGGCTTTTCAGGAGCTTCGATATGGTTCGCATCCTCCATCTTGTTATCTAAATCTGCCATGGCGATACAGGCTTTATGATGGGGTTTATCATAGATCTGAACCAGATATCGTAGAGGGATGAGCGGATAGGAAACCCGCCATCTTTATAGATGTTCCAGCCCCTCACTCAAGGTATCCAGCCGTAAGTCTGGCTTTGCTTGGCCCTTTCCTGTGCGCGCGATTCCATCATGATTTATGTTGTTTCTTAGCTATTGGGATTCCCCACGGGGTACGGTGATTCCTAAGCCAGCACAACCCTTTTTTATTCCCGTCGGCAGGGAATAGCCGAAGGCGGGATAAGATTGGACTCATTGGCTACAACTCCGAAAATACCCACTCTTGTCAAATATTAGAGCTTGGGTTCAACTTCAAGTGTCTTGAATGTACAGCTCGTAGCCGCAGTCGGAAGGTCAGACGCTTCTATATATCACCTTTTTAGAAGGCTAGGGTTAAGTCAATGTTGATTGGTCCTCTTTCCGTCTCTGGTGACGGTGAAGAAAACGATTTATCCTCATCTTGTTACCTCTAAGCTTATGAACAAATAGAAAAAGAAACACGCCGTCCAGTTTAGGGGGCTAGGTATTCTGCAGACTCGTCTGTCTTTCCACTTAGTTCTCTATTTGCTATCTTTATCTAATCTTCATTTGTTGTGAGGTTAATTGTCATATCGGTACTCTCTGAATGCAGTATAGGTTGGCTGTTAGGAAGTATTTTTTCAGTACTCCCAATGGTTGCATTGTACCTTGTTTGAAAACCCAAGCAAATACGAGTTCACTTTGTGAAATGTAAGAGATCTACCACCTTACCTTTATCGAATATTGTGTATGCATAATGCTCGCTCTTACCACCACCAATGTTCTCTTCATTCTAAATACTCATATTGTTGCAGACAAAAACGAACCTACCAAAAAACAACAATTGGGCGTCATGATCCATTCAGCAATTGTTTGGGTAGTTCTCCTGGGGCATGTTGCTGCTGTTAATAATGGCCTTGCGAGAGTCCCACAACTGGGATGGGTAAGCAATTTTCCCCATCTCATGTATGTCGAAATAATGTCTAAGTCTCAAATAGAATAATTGGAACTCCTTGGGGTGTGATGTTTCTGAGTCTTTGCTTCTCGACACTGCGCAAATCATGATCGATTCTGGGCTTCGAGATATCGGATACAACTATGTGGTTTTAGATGATTGTTGGGCGGAGATGAATCGTGATGAAAACGATATGATGGTTGCAGATCATATCAAATTCCCGCGTGGAATAAAGTATGTTGCTGACAAAGTCCACGATCTGGGCATGCTATTTGGCATCTACTCAAGTGCTGGAGAAATGACGTGTGCACGATACCGTAGGTTTGACGAACTATAATATGGAAAAAGTAAATACTGATTCCTCAAAGCCGGTTCTCTAGACTACGAAACGAACGATGCCCAATTATGGGCATCGTGGAATATTGATTACCTCAAATATGACAATTGTTTCAATTTAGGTCGATTTGGAACTCCACTTATATCGTTCCAGAGGTATGAAGTCATGTGGAAAGCTCTGAATGCTACGGGTAGGCCGATGCTCTACAGTCTGTGCAGCTGGGGGGAGGATTACACACATACGGTGAGTGTTGTTGATCTTCCCGAGTAAACACAATCTAACAGAGATGAAGTGGGCAACTGCAATCGCCAACTCATATAGAATGTCTGGTGACGTATATGACTTCTTCACCCGTCCAGATGATTTATGTAGCTGCAACAATGCTGCGGACCCACATTGTATGGCTCCAGGAAAGCATTGTTCGATCTTAAACATCATCAATCGACTTGCAGCATATGCAGACAGATCGAAGCCTGGTGCGTGGGCTGATATGGATATGCTTGAAGTTGGCAATGGAGGAATGATAGACGACGAAGTAAGGAATCTCTTCCTAATATTTCTTTCTATGTTGATTCTAGACTAAATTCAGTCTTAGTATAAAGCTCACTTTACTATGTGGGCAATACTCAATTCACCTCTTCTCATCGGTGCTGATCTCCGTACTCTCGAGCCTTCCGCTCTTACCATTCTCAACAACCCGGCCATAATTGCAGTCAATCAAGACCCACTAGCTAAATCTGCTATTCGGATCTATCGCAACACAAACGTTGCAAAGGATGAATACGACATGGGCGAAATTCAGATCTGGAGCGGAAAATTGTTTGGTGGAGACCAGGTTGTTGCATTTCTCAACGCTGCAGATGAAGACGTCGAAATGAAGGCAACCCTGAAGGAAATATTCATAAGAGAGGCAGGTAAGGCGCCGCAGGTCGAAGAGTATTGGAGCGTTTACGACCTTTGGGCAGATCGGATGGATGATACCCTAGCAAGCAGCGTTCTTCAAGCAAAGGACGGCCAAAAGTCCTCGCTTCTGAGGGAGGCGGGGTGGTATAATGCAACGGAAATGCCGTACGATATTGGAATCAAGAAAGGAGATCCTAGACTTCTGGGAAAGAAAGTAGGGTCAGTGGAGCCACGTGGTGTGCTCAAAGCTATAGTCAAGAGGCATTCTGTGCAGGTATTCAGGCTGCGAAGTCCCAACAAGGATGTTGTAATTCAGGATATTCCGCAAGATAAGCTCGCAGAAAAGCATCAACATGACGACCTGTAGCTGACTGCGGAGGACTATGGATATTCCAAACATAAATTGCATGAGCGTTGCGGTAGGGAAAATTGAATCTCTCCTCCAGGATAAATAAAAGCTGTTGGATTTAGAAGAAAACACCTTCACTTTCGTACATTTTAATTATCGCATTAACCAATCGTGCGGGTCTTAGAGATTGTGATGAACACCTCTAGAAATGCTATATTGCAAAGCTGATCGCATAAAAATCCGGACCTCATGATTACTGAGGTAATTTTATCTATTGCTACCACTAGTAATGTTGCTCGACGCTCCACTCTGGGCGGCTAATGTTAATGCTAACCTAGATTCTAACTATACACGACTACCTTATAACTCCCGCTTGAGAATGTAGACCGACCTGTTGAACTTCACTTATTTCGTATAGACTATGGTAGGAACAAGATGTGCGAAATTGCAATAGGTAGGCTGCGTTTCAACTTGGTAACTTTCATTATTAGTTATAAATTTCACTCCCAGCGAGCTAGCTAAAAGTGTTCGTACATATTTCCTCGCTTAGAGCGCGCCACCTTTTGTTGGCGCGTGCGACCAAGAGTTTAGTAGTATTACCACATAACACTAGTATATTTGGAACTCATGCTAATCCTGGATCGCGTGAACTTCTCCACAACAATTCCATAATCGTTACAAAGAGTTCGCAAGCCGAATGAGATTTGTCTGAATGTAGGATGTATATCGGTCTTAACACAATGCGTTACCCTTGAATTTCGTAAATTTTGTAGTGCTACACTTGTACGTACTACTTGATGATGAGGGTACAGACAGCTTGTCTAGCATGTCGGTAAGTAGCTGCACACCTATTTTCTCATCAGTTTCGCATCTACAGCTTGGGCTAAAGACATTATGTAGCTCACGCCGACAGAAATGCAATTTCGAGCCGGGGGCTGTGAAGTGTAACCACTGTCACAGTAAAGGCATTGACTGCACCGGCAATCGTGCAATTGAAGGACTCTCAAAACCGAAAAGAAGAGATAGTCGTTTGCTTTTAGCCCCAAAAGAGACACCGTACCAGGGGAATACCACTACTCTTCCTCATCTTTCTTTATGCTTAGAGCTGGTGGAGCTGTACTTTGATCTCATTCATGATCAGTTCCATACTTTGTTCCATCGGCCTAGCTTCACAAACGCAGTGGAGCAAGGAAAAGCACCGCCACTAATTCTCTATGCGATGCTAGCTCTATCCGCTCGGTCTGTCAATTTTTCTGATGTAATATATGACCGGGGGCTGATTCAGACTTAGATTCTCCACTAATGCAGTATTCTCAAACGCGGACCTCTGGCATAGAAGCAGAGGATATGCCAAAGCGAGTGCTGCTTTGCTCGATCTAGGGGACCTTTCTTTGTGTAGTATTCAAGCATGCGTTCTCTTGGGCACGGTCAGTAGATCGGAAGGGGACGGTGCCGCTGAGTCGGTTTACTACTCAGCTGCAAGCCGGATTGCGAATCTTCTAGATTTGACAAACCAGCCAGCCGCGAACGCTATAGATCGAGAGATAAACATCAGAGGTAAAATAGGGCACTTTCGGGGGGAAATTGACATCATTGACACTAATACAGTATGGTGGACTTTATGCAAAATCGATACCTGGTCATCAGCAGGCGTCGGTCTCCCAAGGCAGATGGTACACAAAGACAAAGTTCCTTTACCAATAGATGAGGCGAGATTTCTTCAAGGTCTACAAAATAGTGACTTTGAGCAACAGCTCGCAAACAACGCAACTCAACCTTCAGCTCTAGTTGCTCAAATGATTATACTAAACTCTATTCTTATCGAAATCAACGACTATCATACAGCTACTGTTGCCCGCCGAGAGCCTGTTACAATTCCCAACCAGACCGTCCTTTATCTATCACAGAAACTGGATGATTGGTATTCCTCTCTTCCATCATATATGCACGATACCTCCGACAACCTTCAACGATACGGAGACCTTGGACTAGGCCGTATTTTTGTCGCAGTTTACCTGGGCTATTACCACTTTGGGCAACTGCTCTTTTACCAATATCTTCACGAAGATTGCCAAACATCTTTAGCTCACAACCAGGCCGATACCGAATCCATTCATTCCTATGCCGAAAGGTGCAAATCATATTCCTCGTCCCTCTGCGCCATCGTCTACGCCTCCCATCGCACACCCAAATGTGACGTTCTCTACACCATGGTAGGCCACAACCTCGTCATATCCTCGACCATCCAAATCCATACCCTTATGTTTAGCGACTCCGAACTCTCTATCCGTCAAGCACGTATGTATCTTGAACAAAACTTCGAAATCCTGGTCCGGCTACGGAACTTCTGGCCCGTGCTAGAAGTGAGTTTCGAGGCGTTTAGAAAGTTTCGCGAGGCATGTAGAAGGAGCATGGTCACGGCATTTCGGATGGATGAGTGGATGTTGAGGTTTTTGTATGGATTTGCGAACAAGGTACAAGATAAAGAGATGTATGAGGCTGCCACAGCTGCGGTATGGCCGGTAGTCAATATTGGTTTCAGTCCGAGGGACTGGATTGGCACCAGCTGAAATAAGGGGTCACATATATATATCTCACAGCTTTGCAAACAAACCCCAATCTGGATGGATAGAGTTCATAGATCTATAATAGAGGAGAAATGAACATTGTTCTTTACGATGCCATCCTACCATCGGCCTCCCGATGTTTTCAACTAAAATAGAGACTCCTCAACTCAGAGCGCTCTTTCGTCCTCTAACACATCTTCTAAACATCTAACTAAGCCAAAAGAAGCTAACTATATTCTCAGCATTCATCAAAGATCCTAGGGCTATATCCCTAGCCAAATCTAGGGGTTCGGCTAAATTTCCTAAATAGTCTACCGAGCCGCCGTCATCTCCTCGAAATTCATCGAGCTCAGCGTACCAATATCAGATCCCGTTTTCATCTCAATTAAGTTTGTGCAGTGTCATAATCTATCCAGGCACTGAAATTTATGAACCAGGAAATAAAAGAAACTGCTTGAATGTTTACTCTTAAAGACTATGTAATGCCATACCTCGAATAACAAATCAGCTTTTACTCCTTAACAAGGACAATGATAACGAGCTACTCACATCTCAGTTATCATTCAAATACAGCAAGTTTTCTCGGTTGTTAGAATTGATTCTCCTAAAAGATAAAATACAAATGAAAGACCGAAACCACAACTTCAATCCAGAGCATCTCTTAATGACACACCAGAGCATAATACTACCATCCCAGACAACACATCTCGCCCATATAGCTTGCCTAATCCATCATCCAATCTACACTTTGTTAAATTGAAGGCAGTGATACCATTGCATCCTGAGACTCACTTGCTATCATCAAAATCCAGTTTGAAGTCCGCAAGAGTTGTCGTAAGTCTTTCTCCAACGCCTGTCGGTTCAATTAGTCAAGACTAACCTGGCAGCTTGGCAGATGGAAGCGCATACCTGGATGCACATTTGGCACAACAAGGTTGTAAAAGCAGAGTTCTTCATCGTTGACGATATTATAGAAACAAGGCTCTTTACCGACAGAGGTTGGGGACTATATGAGTGTTAGTTCTCCTCAGTAATAGCTTTTTTCCTCTACCAAACAGTAATGCAAAGTCTCGACTGAGTGCACAATTGCCCCCGATTATCCTCTATAAATCTGAAGCTTCGAATAAATAGAGCATAACTTACCTTATAGTGCGACTTGTAACTTGGCCCTCTTCCTCTAACCTCTGCGTACATCATTAGCACAACCCTCCCTCATAACACTCACTGGTGGCTCACTAGCGCAACGAGATCGATAAACGCGATGATCAGCCACGGGGCGATGTATTCGCTGAGGCGCTTGTTGTTTAGCTTCTTCCTGCGGTAACTTTAACATCTTGAGCATCTCTCTCGGAAAAAGAAAATGAATTACATCGCTATCTATATGGAGGACAGTACGACGTTCCTTTCCTTCATGAATGGATTGCATTTGGTGGGCGAGCTGAATTCCCATAAGGAGCCAATCGACAGACAAAGTGTTTGGTGCATTTGGAGATTTTGATTTCGTGGGGATTATTTTAAGGATACCTTCGGTGTCTTTCTCGAGCGACATGCTTGCAATGGTGGGTGGTACTCTTAACGAATGTGATTAGGGCATGCGATCAGAATAGATGAGATAACGGAGTGATGTTTGTCAGCTGAAATCATAAAACGTTGGCTGTGATAGAGAATAAATATCTAAAATGGGAGATGATGTAGATGATAGGGCGACTTCTATATATCTCTCGCATTGAGAACGCAGCCGTGCTCAGGAAAGAGCGAATGGCAGATTCCCTGCCTTTTGCCATTCCTCCTCTTTCCTCAAGTCAATTTTCTTCAGGCCAATTAATTTCTTGAAGTTTAGACAGCTGCTTTGCTTTTCTACTTCTATCTTAAGTCGACAGGCTTCTATGGTATAGAGCTTCTACATGATCTTCCCTACTCTAGGCAAGGCATTCTAACATGCCTTCGGATCATTTTGGAGTTCAACTTCTACTCTCCTACAATTACGCGGCCTGACGATTTCTATAGTTTCCTATGCTGCTAGTAACAGCTTGAAAGTCACCACGCACTTTCAAGCCCACCTCCCTAGTACCGCCATGAGACCTGCACCCATACACATACAGCCGAATGCGAGCAACATCATTTTCATAGAACTCCTGCGCATTTCGTGGTTGAACATGAATTCATGGGCCATCAATTCGACCAATCCGGTATAAATAAGAATACCTGCACTGATTGCATCAAAAACGCCATTTATAATCATAGTCCGTGGGCTGCCAGGCGCAAGCTTGGATCGAACTGCAAGTCCAAGTCCTATCGCTATTGGAGTCGAAAGCCCATAAGCAGTGCCTAGAATCCATGGCATCCAGTATTTCTTTTGTGGCCATGCTGTTGTTGCTAGTCGTACTCCAAGACCTAAACCTTCAAGAGTCTGGTGGAGGGTAAGAACTATGTAAAGCACGATGAATTCAGAGCCAGCCACGGCTAGAGTCAGACCAATAAAAACGGAGTGAAATAAGACACCAAACTCCAAGATGAATATACCTGTCATTTGTGCCGCAAAGTGATCATCATTGATATCATGGTCCCGATCATGACTCAAATGGTCATCACCTCCGGGAGGATAGCTAAAGTCATTTGGTCGACCTGGAACGCTTTCTCGGCGATCTCTGGAATAATCTTTAAGTGGATTAGTCCCAGATACGGTAGTAGTTTCTGTTGATTCGGAATCTGAACCAAGTTGAGGATTCGCCGACGGAGGAAAAAGTTGCCCTTGGGAGCTGTCACTACTATCTGGTCCCTCTTGGCTTCGTTTCGGTGAGGAGGAAGCTGTTGGTGTGTTCCCTCTAGGACCGCCATGCTTCTCGGAGTGAACTACAGGGTTTTTGCGGCCTTTCATAGCCTCTGGATCCTGCCCGGGCCCGTGGCTATGTCCATGATTGTGTGAAGAACCAAATACATCGAAACGAGCTGCCATGAGTTCAATAAAGAACATCAAGAAAACTGTCATGAGAACTATGCCCTGCGCCCAGTCATAATCCCGCACTGAACCTGTTAGGCAAGGTGAATTTAGGAGAGCATTTGCTGGTGATAACAACTGAAGTAGATTAGCTCCGTGTAGAATATTTAGGAAAAGTTTGCTCCAGCCAAACCGCTATAGCAACCAGTTCTGATTAGATTCTGCTTACATGTATGAAAGCCGTCGCTATGATAACACCAGAGCCGAAGTACTTTGCTATAAAGAAGGCCAATGCAGGGACGCGCATGCGTTTCGTTCGAGATAGGGCAATTGGAAGTAGCGCGCCTAAATTCCAAGTTAGTCAAGTGATATCTAAGAGAATCTGCGCCATGAAACGTTCACCATAACATACCTAGAAGCGACCCGAATCCTATAACGAATATCGAGGATATACGAAGACCCAAGCGCCCGTTGTAATCATTTCCACTGCCACATTCATACTCAACTGTATAAGTATAGCCGATAACATCTGCCATTGCCACTATATAGACTTAGGTAGACTGTCCCCACTGGCAGTATAACCACTGCCAGGAATTTCTGGGATGCTGCTATCACTCAGAAGGGATTTATGCTTCGATTATTGATTCTTTTGAGATATTTGAAGCTTATTGTGCGAGGGCTTGAGTTTTGGTAACTGGTATTCGTATCTTCAGGTAAGAGTGACTCGAGAAGTATCGATTCAAAATTTAGTTTTCAAAAGTTGCGCTACTCAAGAGCAAAGATGGAAGGTGAGGGCTAGACAATCTTGTTAGTGACTGTCTTGAAGAAGCGTTTTTATTACAATAGACTGAAGTATGTACCAAGGTATGTTACAGGTTTGCGATTCGATCTTCTGTTGAAGTATAGTCACAAGCCACCACTCTGTAGACTCAGTTAAGGGAAGTTGTGATAGATTGATACATCTTGATGATTCAAATTCGGAGGACTAATAATACTGATTAAGGATGTCGAAAGAAGAGACGGCAAAGTACGATTTTGATCGGGTCCATGGTGGAGGGGTCTATCAGCGAGCGACGTGGAGAGCAGAGAGTATTTATTGTATGGAGCTGGGAACCTCCAAAACGCACCTTGATGGCCAGCTCCCAGGATCTGCGCCGAACTAAGCGGAAAATTTGGAAACGAGCCTGATGCCATCATCGTTGCATGACCACTTACTAACCATCCTCTGCGCTCTATACTGTGTATTCTGCGCACAATTGATATCTATTTGACTAATCCCGAAAATATTCCGCAATTTATTTGGGCTGAGTTTGGAAAAATCCAGTGCAGCTATGACCGGCCTTTGAGACTTTTCTTTGCGCAAATTATGGATAAGCTATTTATGAGTGGGATAACGGCACCATATTTACCGTAGCTTCAACGGTATTTGCCCGCAGCCAAGCGCACATGGGATGTTACAGTAGAAGAGCCCGTTTATATAAGGTCAAAAAGAGACCGGAGATGGACTGCTTGCACGATAAAAAGAAGAAGGTGACCATGGCTTTTGGTCCACTGAATCCGTCCGGTTTGGCGCTAATAAACCGCGACATATATTTCACAGCGGCGAGACAGACTTCACTTCACATGCAATAAAAGTGAAGCATATAAAAACCGACTCGGTAAGGTCGGCAGAGCCAATTTTTTACCTAATTGCCTAGTATAGACTGTCATTATCTCTGTTTTCAAGTGGCTATCAGCCTACGAGGTAAACCCCGTGGAGAATAATGGTTGTCATTTAGAAGCCAGCCTTACAACAATACTCTCTTCTGTGAGTGACAATCTGTGTTCGCAAGCCTTAGAAATTAAGCCTCTCTGGCTGTTCTCAAGGCTAGCCAACTC
>Ga0247808_10000438_pt1 | contig 20644 bp, 23 predicted proteins | sample UWRJL089202R1_FD_179914 | JGI IMG/M metagenome (GOLD analysis project Ga0247808, IMG submission 179914) | Plant litter microbial communities from Arlington Agricultural Research Station in Wisconsin, United States - UWRJ-L089-202R-1 | ecosystem: Environmental > Terrestrial > Plant litter >... | reverse complement strand
CATTTATTTTTCCTAAGTATTCCTCCATCTCTGCATTAGCAATAGGAGCATTAGGTAGAAAGGTTCCCGATGAAGTGATATAGACTTTGTACATGGCTTTTAATTATTTATGTTTCTTGTGAAAGGAGAAGAGTTTGTCTAGTAGCGGACTTGCAAATCCGTATTGATTCGTGTTTCTATAATGATGAGTAGAATGTCTTGTTCCGAACAGGTGCCATGCGGAGCCTGTTCCATTTCCAAATCTATAATTGCAGTGACCGGCATAGTTCAAGAGAATGCTGACCAATGGATAAAGGAAAATGGCGGTAGTAGAAAGAGGAACGAACAGGACAAGGGTTACTTCTACTGTACTTAAGAGGAACGCTTCCACCGGATGAAAACTAAAGACAGAGTATACAGTGGGTATTTTCGATACATGGTGCATGTAATGAATGTACCGGTAGCATACAGGCCAGTGCATGACACGATGTACAAGGAAGAAATGAATCTCATTCCATACAATGAGCAGCGCAAGGCCAACGAGCGTTACCCATACGCTGTCAGGAAGCAACACCATGAATCCTGTGCGGACAAAGTAAATAACAGGAAGGCTTGAAAACCCGAAGATCAGAATGGAACGAAACGAGTTTTTTATTTCGTAGCGGATGTTTTTATTAGGCTTAGGAGTGGATTGGATCTGATGCAGTACCTGGAGTTTTTCAAGTACTTTACAAGTGTATAAGAATAGAGGTCCTAATACGAAATACAGCAACAGGAAATAGATGACAGTAAGCGCATACACCTGTAGGTAAGAGTAGTCAGTGATAAAGCGGTGTATAAATTCCTGGATCATAAGGGGCAGATACGGCTTGCTTAATTGATAAGCAATAGTAGCGCTTGCCCAAATGCTTTCTTTTGACATATGTCAAAAAGATAAAAGGTTGGTTATGATCTATAATTTAAGTTAGAAGGTTTAGCGGTTGCGTTAGGGATTGAGCCATTGTCTGAGCTCTTTTTCTTTGATCTTATCGATGAATGTGTTCTTAAGTATGACTCAAAGAAAAAAGCGAGTGGCGAAAGCCCGGCCCGTAGGGAACGCCCAAGTAATAGTAAGGCTTTGGTTCATCGCATATTTTTATAGCTATACTATCATTCGTTAAAAATCTTAATGCAGCCTTAAGTATAAATAGTGGGTTGATATTCTTAAAAAAATAAGTATATATATAAATAAGAATATGGGCGTTCCCTACGGGCCGGGCTTTCGTCACTCGCTTTCACGCTGAAAAAGCGTGAAGAGCTAAAACAAGGAGCATCAATCCCTAATGCAAATTTCCTGACGTCTAACAATCATTCTTAGACTATAGATAGCACATGTTAAATTTTACCGCGAATTCGGCTGAGTGTTTCCTGGCTAATGCCCAGGTAGGAAGCGATATGGCCTAAAGGCATGCGTTGGAGAATGTGGGGAGAAAAATCAAGCAGACCGGCGTAACGTTCTTTGGCAGATTTGAATTGAGCGGCAACAAAACGTTCTTCCAATCGAACGTAATAGTTTTCGTTTATGATTCTTACCAGCCGTTCTATCTCCGGATATTTGTCATACAATTTTTGAAGATCGTCGTAACTGATCGCTAATACCCTGCAGTCTTCAATGAGTTGTATATTTTCAAAGGCAGGTTTTCTGCTGATGAAACTGTAAAAGGACGTCACAAAACTATGCTCAAAGCCAAACCAATAAGTGACTTCTTTTCCGTCTAAATTATAGTAGCCCCTCACACATCCTTTTTCTATAAAATACATATGATGGCATACTTTACCTTCCGTTGCCAATAAGGTATTTCTGGAAAATGATTGTTGGTGCAAGACCTTTTCTATGGCTTGTCTGGACTCCTCGTTGAGTTTATAGTAGTGGTCTATATGTTCGAAAAAATTATTCATCGGCAGACGAATATACGCAATACTATGGTTTCATAAACTATTTTATCTACATTTCAGAAACTGTTATGCAATCTTTTATTCAGCTCTTCGTCTCTGTAATAAAGAAAGATAGGTCATGAGAAATTACGCTTATATACAAAACGATAAACTGCGCACCATTAAATCCGATTGGAAGGGTACTCCGCTCGACAAGAACAATCGGTTTATGAATCATGAGTTTCCTTTTGTGCCTAAGTTTGTGGATGTATTGAAATGGAGTATTGAACGCAATCCCCAAAGAGACGAAAAAAAAGCAGATCCATTTAGACTTGTTCACCAGGATGATAAAACATTCCTCGAGCATGACCGTGATTGCCTGGTATGGTTGGGCCATTCTACTTTTTTTTTAAGAATGAATGGCGTGAATGTTTTGATTGATCCGGTGTTTTACAAAATTCCATTCGTGAAGCGTTATGCGGATCATGCTTTTTCTCCTCAAACATTTTCAACATTAGATTATCTTTTAATTTCTCATAACCATCAGGATCATTGCCAGGAAAAATCCATTCGGGAAATTTCGGCTTTGAACCCCGGGTTGACTATTTTATCGGGATTAAGAATGGAAAATCTTTTGGCACCCTGGAGCAAAGGAGCCACGGTGCAGACAGCCGGTTGGTACCAGCAATACCAGACATCAGATCCATTGTCGATTTACTATTTACCTTCCAGGCATTGGTCTAAGCGAAGCCTGAACGATACCAACAGAGAATTATGGGGAGCTTTTGTTTTTCAAACGAAAGACAAAACAATTTACTTCAGCGGAGATACCGGATACGGCAGTCATTTTAAAGAAGCAAAAGAGTTATTCCCTTCCATCGACATAGCGATCATTGGAGTCGGAGCCTACAAACCCGAATGGTTCATGCATGTCAATCATATTTCACCGCAAGATGCAGTGAAAGCATTTCATGAATTAGGCGCCAAAACATTTATACCGATGCATTACGGAACGTTCGATCTGAGCGACGAACCGGTAGGAGAGCCTGTGAAACTATTGAAAGAAGCTGCTAAACAAAATCAAATCAATGGAGAGTTGAAACTGCTTGATTTGGGAGAGAACTGGCTATTTAATGAATCATTTGCTCTTGCAGAGAAGAAGCACAAGTCCCCAAATACCTAATGCATACTCCAATCCTCCGACCCAATACGTGGCTTTGTCCAAATGACCAAAGTAAACCGCTGCGCTTGTTCTGGTGAGCATGATGCCCAGGTAGAGACAAACAAGAAAGACCAAAGCAGTGAATCTCATTTCTTCTTTAAAGGCAGCAATAGATAAAAAAACGGTGAAGCCAAGTTGAAGTCCGGTATAGATAGTTAAGTACTCCACCTTACCTGTATTGTTAATGAACCCATAGCCAAGGAAACGAGCACTGTTTTCATTTTTGATCAAACACCAAACTGTAAATAGCAGGTAGAGAAAAGCATTCGTGAGCAAATAGAACTGGATCATCATATGTTATGAATGCTTAAAATATTGAATTTCTCTTTCGTGTTTTTGTGCCGCTTCCAGAGTGGGAAATGTTCCCAGATTTTTACGCTTTTTAGTTTTGGGATCTACTTTTCTGGAGTAGATGCGGTATTCTCCGGACTTAAGTCTGCGTATCATAATATAAGGTTTAAAGCAAACATCGATTGATGCATGCTTTAAACCTTAAAAAATCGTGCCATCGTATGTTTATAAAAGAAAGAGCATCAGTCCGCTCATGATGATCATCAACCCGTCTTCCACAATGGTGACCGTACTCATCGGCAGATTAAATACCGCACCTAAGCAGGCACATTTGATTTTTTGTTTATTCAGCACGCTTCTTAGCACACCAATAATACTTACTGTCATCACGATCAATGTGATCCCATTGGTCAGCACGGGCATAAAGTCTGTGACATAAGCCAGGCCAAGTGCCAATTCTGTAAAGGCATACAGGTATCCCCACGCTTTGATTTTTCCTGCTACGAGATCATACATGGCATAACTTTCTGCAAATCCTTTTAAGTCGAGCATTTTGAAAAAGGAGAAAGTCAAAAAGAAACCGCCCATGAATACAGACATAAAAGACATCCAATGCATTTGGCCCTCATGAAGGGACAACATGGATGACAACAAGGTAATATAAAAGAAAATGATGAGAATGGGCTTATAGGTTTGAACCCAGCTTGCGGAAGGCTCTTCTATGGTTTCAATTTTGGGTGCTGACGCAGCGGGTGCTATATGGTATTTACTGTCTTGGCCCCCCAATGCAGTTTGCAGAGCAGAAGTAGAGATATGTAGATCCATGGAAAGTATAGCGGTATGGCTTTCCTTGGAAACGTTAACGCCAGTAATACCCGGCACAGCTGATAATAGGCTGTTTACTTTGGCTTCGCAGCCTGCACAGGTCATGCCTGTGAGTTGATAAGTATGGGTCATGTTGTAGTTTTATAAGTAAACATAAAATTAAAGAAAAAAATCCACGGCCCTCTGTTTTCTCTGTTGAATATTGAAACTGTTTGTTTTGCAAATTCTAAGAGGTCGAAATCTTCAACAAAAAGAGGCTTTTTTTGCACAGTAAATTTTTTTTAAAAGGAAGAAGGTCGTTTAAATGGTTAAATGGTGAGTGGCATTATTTTTCCTGGTAACTACATAACATTCAAACATTGTCACCTAAATTTTATTGTATGAAAACGAAACCCGCTTCTCATCATCATTCAGGACATAATCATACCGCTCTTATACAGGAGTTGGTACATTGCGCATTGACGAATGAAATGTGCTCTTCTGCGTGCTTAGATGAAAAAGATGTAGCCATGATGGCCAGATGCATAGAACTGGATCGTGACTGCGCAGATATTTGTTTTCAGGCAGCAAGACTATTGCAACGGGACGCTGAGATTGCGCATCATTATTTAACGGTTTGTGAAGAGATGTGTCGTTTATGTGCGGAAGAATGCAGCAAACATGATATGAACCACTGCCAGCAATGCGCGGAGGCCTGCCTTAAATGTGCAGAGGCCTGTCATAAACATTTGGAAGCTATACACGCTGTTTAATGAATGACGATCATAAAAATAAGCAGAAGGCAACGCCTAATGATTACCTCGCTAACGAACGTACCTTTTTATCATGGGTGCGAACCGGCTTAGGTATTATGGCTTTTGGTTTTGTAGTGGTTAAGTTTTCTCTTTTTATTAAACAGATTTATTTGTTGTTAGGAAAAGATCATACAGGTGTAACACATCAGGAAAATGGTTATACCGGAGTACTAGGAATAATACTGGTTGCAGCTGGGCTGATTACTGTATTGGTATCTTATTTCAATTACAAATCAAATATACAAAAGTTAGACAGAGGGAATTACCATTATTCATCCATATTAATAACTATACTGATAGCCTTTTTGTTTTTGATCAGTGCACTGTTAATCATTTATTTAATAAGAACGATGTAATCTGTTATGATTGTTTCTTACCATGCTTCTCAGGAACAATTCACGCCAAAGGATTTATTGGCTTATGCTATATTAGCTGAGGAAGCGGGCTTTGACGCTTGCCACTCTTCTGATCATTTTCATCCCTGGAGTAAACGTCAGGGACAAAGTGGTTATACTTTTGCATGGCTGGGAGCAGCCATGCAAGCTACACAGTTTCCTTTTAGCATGGTCAATGCTCCGGGCCAGCGTTACCATCCGGCTATTGTTGCACAAGCTATTGCTACATTGAATCAAATGTATCCCGGACGATTGGATGTAGCTTTCGGCAGCGGAGAGGCCTTGAATGAAAAGATTACAGGAGAGGACTGGCCAGAGAAGTCTAATCGAAATCAACGTTTATTAGAATCAGTCACGATCATTCGTCGATTGTTGCAAGGAGAAACCGTTACACACGAGGGACAGGTTAAAGTAAGCGAAGCCACGCTCTATACACGTCCTGAAACGATGCCTTTGCTTATGGGTGCTGCACTTACTGAAAAAACTGCCCACTGGCTTGGTTCATGGGCAGATGGTTTATTAATGCCGCATGATACAGAAGAAGTGATGCAACGCATGATCCATGCCTTCAGAGAAGGTGGCGGGGGTAATAAACCTGTTCATGTTCAGATTCCTCTTTCTTATGCGCGTACACCGCAAGAAGCCTTAGATGAAGCACATCACCAATGGAGAAGTAATGTTTTACCTTATAATGAATTGGCAGATTTATATCTTCCGGAACATTTCGATCAAAAAACAGCCCATTTAACACCCGAAGATGTAAATAATAAAATAGTTGTTACTTCAAGTCTTGAAGAATGCGCCGATCTGATCCTGAAAACAAAATCACTGGGAATCGAAAATATTATTCTTCATAATGTAGGCCGCAACCAGGAACTATTTATTAAAGATTTTGGAGAATCAGTGTTGCCCCTGTTGAAAGAAGAAAAAGGGGAGACGATCATTTAGCAAAATACGCTTGCAGGGTTTCTGCATTGAAGCCGGCATAACCTTCCTGGTCGTTATCAAAATAAAAAAATACATCTTTGCCTGAATCACTCCATTGCTTCATGCGTTTGGCCCAGGTTGATAATTGTCTTTTGGTATAGCTGCCCTGATATTTTCCCTCCGGTCCATGCAAGCGAACATATACAAAGTCTGCCGTAACTTTCAATGGAGACAGGTGATGATCCAGTTCATAAATGCAAAAGGCGCAATTGTGCTGTTTTAGCAACTCATATACCGATTCATCATACCAGGTATGGTTTCTAAATTCAAAAACATAACGGTATCCTTTAGGCAAATGGTTTAGAAAATCAGAAAGTCTTTCTGTATTACAATTCCACCCTGGAGGTAATTGAAAAAGAACAGGCCCTAATTTCTCTTTTAGGTGACTTGCATTGGTAAGGAAAAGCTGTAAAGCTTCCGTGACATCTTTTAACTTTTTCATGTGCGTAATGAAGCGGCTTACCTTCACCACAAAGAGAAAGCCTTTGGGCACACTGTTTCTCCAGGAAGTGAAAGTGTCTGGCGAGGGGAGACGGTAAAAAGAATTGTTGATCTCTACTGTTGTAAAATGCTCAATGTATCTGCTGAGCTGGTCTTTGTCTTTGGTATCGGCAGGATAGAATGTTCCCTTCCAATGCTTATAGTGCCAGCCGGATGTACCAATATGAATATTCTTCTTACGAATCATTTTGTTTTAGGAATAATGCTGATTTCGCCATTACGTTCCACATAAGCTTTTTCAATCTGATCAATGGAATCTAATCCGCTCTTTAAACGGATAGCTTCTGTTAAATCGTTTTTACTGATCGCACATTCCTTCATGTGTCCGTCAACAAATTCACCATTCTTATAAAGGATCTTTGAACTTCCTTTCACTAGTAACCCAAATGTATTGCTGTATAAGCCGATCCATCCGCATAGGCGATGTAATACCACTAAGGTCAGTGATGCGCATAAGGTAGATAAGAAAGGCGCTGCTCCTGTAATTCCTCTGGTGAGTAAAGCACCCAATAGAAAAAGTATGACATAATCGAAAGGCATTTTCATCCCAAGTGAACGTCTTCCTGAAATTCTTAGCAAGGCAATTCCTGCTATAAAAACCACAAATGCTCTCAAAGACATTTGCAAAGGTGTGAGATTTTCTCCTTCTCCAAACCAATCCATTAATTCCATATGTTAAGAGATGATCTTAGAAATGAATTTGTACAATTGTATGCAAATCTTATTCTTTATTTCTAGTGGTGTTCCTCTGAATACATGATTGTAGTGGTATATTTTATTTTTATAAGCGACGCAAATGAATACAGAACCTACAGGCTTTTCCTTGGATTCACTGCCGTTGGAAGAGGCGAGACCGGTCACTGCCGCATGCAGATCGGCAGGCATGACTTTGTGCAGGTTCTTAGCCAATGCTTCCGTCACCTGCATGGATTCACAGGTGTATTGATCAATCATTCGTTTGCTGATTCCCAGTAAATCTGTTTTGACTTCAGGAGTATAACATACAATGGCTCCTTTTAAAACTTCTGATATGCCTTTCACATTTGAAAGTTTATAGGACACCATACCACAAGTAACACTCTCCGCGAGTGCCAGAGTGAAGTTTTTTTCCTTTAAAATTCTTACCAGACGATGTGCTTCGCTCATAACGATGTGTAACGCAAAAGGAAGACCTTAAGCCTTCCTTTTGTGTTTCTAAATTTGAGATGATATTACTCTTCTTCTTCAGCAGCCTGAAGATTGATTGTAGATTCTGCAATTTCAGTCAATTTTTGATCAGCACTTTTTTCCTGATTCAAAATTTCTTCCAGAATATCAGCCGCATCGTTCAATCCCAATGTTCTGGCAAATGTTCTCAATGTACCGTAAGTAGCAATTTCATAATGTTCTACTTTTTGACCGGCTGAAATAATCCCGGCATCACGCATCGCACCGTCGTCTGTGCTTTCCATGATTTCCTGCGCTTCTTTGATCAAGCCGTCCATCGCTTCGCATTTCTTAGCGACAGGTTTTTTGCCCAAAATGGCAAATACTTCTTCTACTTTTTGCACTTGTTCTTCTGTTTCTTCCAAGTGGCTTTGGAGCGCATCAATCAATTCCTGAGAAGTAGCATTTTTTGCCATCTTTGGAAGAGCTTTCGTCAAGGCTTTTTCTGCCCAATAAATGTCTTTCAATTCATCTTCAAATAATTTCAGAAGTTTTGATTCTTCGATAGCATATTCTGCTGTGGCTGTATTGGCTTGAGATTTACTTTTAGTGGCTTTCATAACGATTGTAGTTTAAGTACGGAATAGAAAGTTCAAATAGCGTACCAGTCGCTCAGAGCCTATACAAGAGGGTTTAATTGGTTAACGTGTGTACTTTTTTTCACTCCTTTACACTTTTATTTCCTCAAATGGGATTTAATTTTTATTCCAAAATGTTGTAACTTCTGTTATAAATTATGCCGAAACTCTATTTCAATACCACACGCTATGCAGATCTGCCCTTACATTATGGCAAGGTTCCTCCATGGCTTTATAAGCGGATGACATTGCTGGGTGGGGCGATAGTGGAATCTATTGTACTGGAATATGGTAAGTCTGCTGTATTGAGCAGACTCAGTGATCCCTTTTGGTTCCAGGCTTTTGGCTGTGCCTTGGGAATGGACTGGCATTCTTCGGGCATCACAACATCTGTTATGGGATCTTTGAAAACGGCAGTTAATCCTAAGTTTAAAGAGTTGGGGATTTATATCTGCGGAGGCAAAGGAAAGCATTCCACACATACGCCTCATGAATTGCTCCTCTTATCCGATCGTACAGGATTGAACGGAACAGAACTGGTACGCTCCAGTAAGCTGGCAGCTAAAGTCGACAATACAGCGATACAAGATGGCTTTCAATTGTACCTGCATAATTTTATTGTGACAGACGAAGGCGAATGGGCCGTAGTGCAGCAAGGCATGAACGACGCCAATGGCATGGCTCGCCGGTACCATTGGCATTCCAATACGGTGAAATCCTTTGTAGAAAATCCGCATGCTTTTATATATGGAAAAAATCAGGGAGATATTTTGAACCTGGTGGATGTAAATGCCGGAGAATCGAAGACGGGTATATTAAACATTATCAAAGAAAATCCGGCGAAGATGTTTCCGGAAATACAAAGGATTATCATGCCTTCGCACCATGAGGTACGGGCATCAAATGTTAATTTGAAACGTTTGGGTAGTATGCTGGCTCTGGCGCATGACAAAGACCTGCGGGATTTTGAATCCTTGTTGATGTTGGAAGGTGTCGGCCCCAGAACGATACAATCTCTGGCATTGGTGAGCGAAGTGATTCATGGTACACCAACGCGCTTCAGCGATCCCGCTCGTTTTTCTTTTGCGCACGGAGGTAAAGACGGACATCCCTTTCCTGTTCCAACTCATGTGTACGATGAAACCATCGCCCTTTTAAGGTCTTCTGTAGAGAAAGCAAAAATAGGAGATAGCGATAAACAGTTAGCCATTAAAAATTTAACCTTAGCCGCTCAAAGCATGGAGAAAAGTTTCGAACCCGATCCGAATGCTTTTGATCGGGTGATTGCTAAAGAGCGCGCAGAGTCCTATAAGTATGGCGGACGCACAGTCTTCGGAAAAGCAAAACCTCCTAAGAAAGATGACGGACAACTTAATTTGTTCTAATTGTTTTGCTGTCAAGTCCCTTCAGGGGATTTAGGGGCCAGACCGTATGGAGTGCGAGCTCGAGTATGGAGAAAGAACTATTTTCTCCATGGTCTGTCCCCTGACAGACCATCGTTTCGATTACACTAAAAAGTTAACTTGTTTATACCATCGTTTCGGCCTGTCAGGGGACAGGCCGAGGAGAACATACTCGATGCTGTAAAGTCCCCTTCAGGGGATTTAGGGGCAAGACAGATCGAGTTAACGCTGATCGTTTGCTATTGTCCGACAGTGTCAGGTCGAAAGACCTGACACCCAAAAAAAGGCCCCTAATCCCTAAAGGGGAACACTGTTTACTTAGCAAAAATGTCATCACTTATTTAAAGCGATGACATTTTTGTTTATCTAAAGTAAAGTCCCCTTCAGGGTATTTAGGGGCAAGACCGTATGGAGTCTCCTCGTAAGTTTACTATTCCCACTCCGCTCTCGCTCTTCGCTCTTCTTTGGCATGTTGTTGGCAACTCAATCTGAAAATCACAATCATGAGCGGCTCCAAATTTCGTATCGGTTGTTCGGGCTATTATTACACAGCCTGGAAGAACAAATTCTATCCTCCGGGTTTACAACCGAAAAACTGGCTGGCCTACTATAGCACTGTTTTTAATACGGTGGAGTTAAATGGTACATTTTACCGTACGCCCAAACTGGCTGATCTTACAAAGTATGCACAGAATGCTGTCAATGATTTCAAATTTTCAGTCAAGATGAATAAATACATTACCCATGTATTAAAACTGAAAGACAGCAAATCACAGATTCATGATTTTCAGGAATTGGTATTAGAAGGATTAGGTAATAAATGTGCTCACTTCTTATTTCAACTACCTCCGTCTTTTCCATATAATGAGGAAAATTTAGAAAGGATATTAACCGCCATTCCGAATCAGACTTCCAACGTAGTGGAACTGCGTCACATTTCATGGTGGAACGCAGAAGTAGAGAAGGCATTTACGCAAGCGGGGCTTACATTTTGCAATGTAGATTTTCCGGGAATGGATACTCATTTTATCCATACTTCTCCTCACTTCTATTTACGACTTCACGGTAATCCTGAATTATTTAAATCTTCTTATAGCATAGAAGCCTTGGAAAGCTTCCACCGGAAATTTCCGGAAGGATCTCAATGTTATAATGTTTATTTCAATAATACATATTACGAAGCCGGTTATACCAATGCTTTGCAACTGATGGAGCTGATCGGTAAAGAGAAAATGGTTCATCATTGAGTATTGTGTTATGCCAGAAGGACCATCCATTGTTATTTTAAAAGAAGCCTTACAGACCTATAAGGGAAAGAAGGTATTGTCAGCATCTGGTAATGCTAAAATTGATTTTAGCCGCATCAATAATCAAAAGATTGTTGATTTTAAAAGCTGGGGAAAACATTTTTTAATATGCTTTAAAGGATTTTACCTTCGCATTCATTTATTAATGTTTGGAAGTTATACCATCAATGAAAAGAAAGACCGCGAACCTAGAATGAGTTTAGAGTTTACCAATGGAGAGATTAACTTCTATACCTGCAGCATAAAGTTGATTGAGGGAGATCCTGAGAATGATTACGATTGGGAAGTGGATGTCATGGCCGATGAATGGAATGCCTCTAAAGCTGAGAAAACAATAAAAGAAATGCCGGAAGAAAAGGTCTGTGATCTTCTGCTGAATCAGGATATTTTTTCCGGCGTTGGTAATATTATTAAAAATGAAGTTTTATTCTTAACGAAAATTCATCCCGATTCTCTGGCCGGAGCATTACCATCTAAAAAAAGAAAAGAATTAATTAAAGTAGCAAGAAGTTATAGTTTCGATTTTTATACTTGGAAAAAAGCCTTTGTATTAAAAAAGCATTGGCAAATTTATAAGAAGAAGGTATGTCCTCGCTGTAACCTGGCAGTTGAAACAACTTATATCGGTAAAACAAAAAGACTAACCTGTTTCTGTCCCAATTGTCAGGATTTATTTTCTATGTAAAACCAATGTAAAGATATGCAGCTTGTACAGATTTTATTGCCGCTTTATGATCAGGAAGGCAACCCTTTCTCCGGCTTACTTTATGATAAAATAAAAAAAGAATTAACGGAAACGTTTGGCGGACTCACCGCTTATACCCGTTCACCTGCAAGCGGCATCTGGAAAGACGGTGAAAAGATTGTAAAAGATGATATCTATATTTATGAAATCATGCTCCAGGAAATCGATAAAAATTATTGGGCGAGGTATAAATCTAAATTGCAGTTGATTTTTGAACAGGAAGAATTGATCATTCGTGTTTCGGCTATTACCTTATTGTAATTACTGAATTCGAATCAACTTCTCTTCCACAACGGCAATCACCTGATCATTCTCTAAGACTTCTATAGTATATCCACCGGTAAATTCTCCGAAGCTGGGAAGAATGGCTTGCTGTTCACCAAAATAGAAACAAGGAAACTTCAATCGTTGGTTGGCTAAGCCTTGCAGCTTAACGACCGGATGGATATGACCAGATATGACATATTCATCTTGTTCCATCAGAGGTTTCGGATGGTGAGTGAACGTAAAAGCACCCACTCTTAATTCTTTATCATAAACAGCTATGCAAATCTCTTTGTATCTTTCAAGAGGGAATTCGTCATGATTGCCTAATACCAGAATCATATCCACTTCTCTGTATTGATTTCGCCAGGCACAGAAGCGATCCCATTCATTATTGATGTCACTGTGAAATAAATCTCCGACAAAGATGATGCACTTGACATCGTGACTGCGCATCATGGCATCGAGCCTTTCGAAGTTCTCTTCCAGCGCTTGTTGGGGAACAGCGATGCCGGCCTTTCTGAAATGTGTGATCTTTCCTATATGCAAATCACTGATCAGTAAGGTGCGTTCTTCTTCCCACCAGATGGCTTTCTGTTCCAGGAGAGTGAACGTATTATTTTTTAGCCTGAGCTGCATCTTCTTTCTCGAATTGTTTGATCATTTTATTAACCCTGTCCTCCAGTTTTTCCGATGACAATTGTTCCCTTAGGCGGTCCACTAAAATAGGGAAAGCAAAAGGGGTAGGACTAGGTGTTTGTTTAATTAATATACGCTGCCTGTGTATACGTTCCAAGGCTTTTCTCAATCTTGTTTCTTCCAGTTGCTGATCCAGCGCTTCCTGATAAGCCTGTTTGGTGAGTATGTTTTTTGGATCGTGCGTACTGATGACATCAAACATGAGGGAAGAAGATGCTTGCAGATGTTTGGTCTTAACAAATTTCCCAGGATAACCTTGAAAGAGCAGTCCTGCTATGGTAGCGATCTCACGGAACTTCCTTCTCGCCATTTCGGTGGAATTGACACTGCGTTGTATGTCATCCAGCAAGTTGGAGGTAGAGAAGATATCGTGTGCTGACAATACGTGTTGAATGTCTATTTCTGTATCTGAAAGCAATTCAAAACCATAGTCATTCATCGCCATAGAAAAAGTGATCGGTACAATCTTACTGATGCGGTAGGCGAGCAGTGAAGCCATGCCTTCATGCACCAGTCTTCCTTCAAAGGGGAAGAAGAATAAATGATAACCGTCTTTCGTCTGGCAGCGTTCGATCAGAAATTCATGTTCATTGGGAATGGCGGATCGTTCACTTTGTAATTTTAAAATCGGCTGTAACTTTTTCATTTCCGGTCCCGGTGATTCATTGGTTAAGGCATCGTTTAACCGTTCGCGGATGAACCGTGACAATTCAGAAGACAAAGGCACACGGCCGCCCATCCAGCGCGGTATGATTCCACTTTTCTGTTTGGACTTGCGAACTTGCACCGTCATTTCCCTGACACGTACAAACTCCAGGTTCAATCCCGCAAAGAAAAATACTACGCCCGGTTTCATCCAGGAAATGAAATCTTCTTCTATCGTTCCAAGAAATTTCCCGCCCATGTATTTCACGTGAAGTACAGCATCGGAAACAATTGTACCTATACTCAGGCGATGGCGCAAAGCTACTTTACGACTGTTGACAGTGAATTTGTCACCTTCAATTTCCACGCGTTTAAATTCGTCATAAGCGAGTAACGACGGGCCTCCTGTAGTGATAAAACCTAAGAGCCATTGCCATTCATCATAGGTCATGTATTGAAAACAAAAGGTGGATTTGATTTCATGTGCCAATTCTTCTTGTTCAAATCCATCACCCACAGCCAGTGTGACCAAATACTGAGCAAGCACATCAAAGCATTGCACCAAAGGTGTCCGATCCTCCAGAATGTTTTTATGAACTCCTTCTCTTAAAGAAACTCCTTCAATCAATTCCAATGAATGAGTCGGAACAAAATAGATTTTACTGGTAGCGCCTGGTTTATGTCCGCTTCGTCCTGCGCGTTGTAGAAAACGTGAGATACTTTTAGGACTACCGACTTGTATAACGGTTTCTACTGGATGGAAATCAACACCCAGATCTAAACTGGAAGTACAGATGACGAGTTTTAGTTTTTCTAAATGTAAATTTTCTTCCACCCAATCACGTAGCTCCCGATCCAGCGAGCCATGGTGCAGCGCCATGATACCCGCCATTTCAGGATATTTTTCCAGAATGAAACGGTACCAGATTTCTGTTTGCGATCGTGTATTGGTAAATAGTAGAGTAGTGGAACTTGCCATGACAATCGGCATGACTTTATCCAAGAGATTAATACCGAGATAACCAGCCCAGGGAAGTTTTTCTACTTTATCCGGTAATATCGATTCCACTTTTATTTTTTTCTGAATGTTAGAGCGAACGATGACCGTTTGCTCTTTTGGTAAATTCATTCCCGTCAATACCTGTAACGCTTGTTCCAGGTTACCGATAGTTGCGGACATACCCCAGGTGCGAACAGAGGGCTGCAGATGCCGTAAACGCGAGAAGGCCAATTCGGTTTGCACACCACGCTTGGTACCCAGAAGTTCATGCCATTCATCGGCAATGAGTACTTTTATATTTTTGAATAGATCAGTATTATTTTTGGTAGCAAATAACAAATGCAAACTTTCTGGTGTAATCAATAATACTTCCGGCATTGCTTTCTTCTGAGCCGCTTTTTCCTTTGCGCTCACGTCACCTGTACGTACACCTACCTGCCATGGAATCTCCAATTCATCACATGCCTTTTGCAGGTTACGTCGCAGGTCTTTCGTCAAAGCACGCAGCGGCGTGATCCATAAAACTTGTAAACGAGAATTCTTTTTTGTTTTATAATCGGGATTGTGGTTGATGTAATCGATGAGTACCGGTAAAAATACACCGTATGTTTTTCCTGAGCCTGTAGGCGCATTTAACAGACCACTCTTGCCTTGCAGGTAAGCAGCAATAGTTTCCTGCTGGAAGTCCGCAAGCTTCCAGGATTTGGCTTTGAGCCAGGAGTAGATTATTTTTTCACCAGTTGTGGACATGCGATCATTTGCGTTAGCGATTGAGCCATTGTTTGAGCTCTCCCGCCTTTTTCAGGCGGGAAGCGAGTGGCGAAAGCGCGGCCCGTAGGGAAACGCCCTTCTCATAAATTCTGACGCTTATTCACTTTATAATTTAATAGAATAAATTCTATTTATATGCTTTTAAAATACCCTTCAAATTATCTAATGTATCCGCTTCTTCCAGCTTCTTGTCTTTTCTCCAATTGAGTATGCGTGGGAAACGCACGGCTATGCCGGACTTGTGACGAGAAGATTCATTAATGCCTTCGAAGCCGATTTCAAATACCAATTGAGGTTTTACGGTACGAACAGGGCCAAATTTTTCAATGGTATTCTGTTTGATGTAACGATCCACTTCTCTGATTTCTGCATCCGTTAAGCCAGAGTATGCTTTGGCGAAAGGAATGAGTTTATCGTTTTCCCAAACGGCGAAAGTATAATCGGTATACAATTCCGCCCGACGACCGCTTCCTTTTTGTGCATAGACCAGCACCGCATCAATACTCAGAGGATCCACTTTCCATTTCCACCAGTCTCCTTTTTTTCTGCCGGTCAGGTAATGCGCTTGTTTGCGTTTGATCATAAAACCTTCCGCGGCATGTTCCCGCGATTGAAGATGCAAATTTTTCAACTCATCCCATTCTTTAAAATCAAGCAAGGGTGAAATTTTAAAAGCTCCTTTGATTTCTGTTTGTTCAAATAAGTCTTCCAAAATCTTGCGTCTTTCTTCCTGTGGTTTATGACGGACATCTTGTCCTCCGTATTCCATCACATCGTATCCGATAAAGGCTACAGGTGCTTCCGTTAAAATTTTCTTGGTGACATTTTTTCTGCCGATACGTGTTTGTAAAATATTGAAGGGAAGAGGACGATCGTTTTCAAAACAGACAATCTCTCCATCTAATACAGTACCTGAAGGGAGTTGTGTTCTCAGAGATTCTAATTCAGGAAACTTTTCCGTCACCAATTCTTCTCCCCGTGACCAGATGTACAATTCACTATTGCGAACAATTACCTGTGACCTGATTCCGTCCCATTTCCATTCGGCAAACCAGTCTTCCGGTTTTCCTAAACCTTCCAGTTCTCCTTCCAAACCATAAGCCAGATAGAAAGGATAAGGCTTCGATGTCGTATCACCTGTATTTTCGCCATAGATTAATTCTTTGTAGGAGGTATGATAAGGATCCCATTGACCCATCACGCGGTGTGAGACGACTGCAGAAGTCATTTCACTTACTTCACCAATGGCTCGCACCACCAGCGTTTGAGAGACACCGATGCGAAAACTGCCCATGAGTAATTTATTGAAAACAAATGTTTCGTAAGTAGACAGTTGTTTCCACGCTTCGATGATCAAATGTTTTTTCTCTTCATCCGTTGCTTTGTTCAATTGGGTAAAGTAAGCAAACCATTCACTCAATGTTTTTTCAGAGGTAGAAGTATTGGCTGGTAAGATCAAAGAAATGGTTTCAGCTAAATCCCCCACGCTGCTATAACTTTCTCTGAACAGCCACATCGGAATGTTGGCCTGTTCGATGGCCCATTCCTGTACCTGCGTCGTCTTGATCTTACGGGGAGGCCTGCGGCCGGTGAACAAAGCCAAAGCCCAGAGTTTATCGTCATCCGGTGCGGATATAAAATACGCTTTCAACAAAGCCACTTTGTCATTTGTTTTTGTTGTGCGGTCAAGTTCCAGAAAGAGGTTGGTAAATCGTTTCATGATTCCGTCGTTTCCGTTAGCGTTTCTTCTTCCTCTCCATACATTGTTTTCACTTCGGCCGATGCAATGCCTCGCTCATTGAGCCATCGGGAAAATGTATCGGTATAACCGTGTGTCACATAAACTTTCTCAGCGCCTGTAGCATCAATGGCTGTATTCAGTTCATTCCAATCCGCATGATCCGAAAGTACAAATCCTCTGTCGATAGACTTCCGGTTTTTCGCGCCGCGTATCGCCATCCAGCCCGAGCAGTAGCCGGTGGAGTAGGGTTCAAAGCGCTTGAGCCAGGGAGTGTTAAGCACAGAGCCTGTCGCAAATATTAATGCGCCTTGTAACTGATTTTTATCCGCGTTCCATGCATGAGGAATAGAAGGGAGATCAAAACCTGCATTTCTCAATTGTTCATTCACATTGTAAATTGCACCGTGCGCGAAAACGGGTTGATCAAACGGCTGTAAGTTCTTGATCAGTCGCTGCATCTTTCCCAAAGCATAACCCATGAGGATGCTGTTCTTGCCTTGCAATTTATTTTGTAAAGCCCAGGCTTTGATTTCGTCTATAATTTCGTGTTGTGGTTTCCATTTATAAATCGGTAAACCAAAGGTAGATTCCGTGATGAACGTATGACATTTCACCGCTTCAAAAGGAGGACAAAACAGATCGTCCTGTAATTTATAATCACCGCTGGCTACCCAGATTTCTCCCTGTTGTTCTACCCGTACCTGAGAAGAACCAATGATATGTCCGGCCGGATGCAGAGAAAAATTTACCCCGTTGATGGTAAAAGATTCTCCGTATTCCAGGGTTTGTAAAGAGATGTCCGATCCGAGTCGCATGCGTAAAATGGACTCAGAATCTTTATGTGCCAGGTAATGTTTGCAGCCCCATTTGGCATGGTCGCTGTGAGCATGTGTAATGATGGCTCGCTCCACCGGTTTCCAGGGATCGATATGAATGTCCGCAGAGGGGCAATAAATACTGGAAGCCGTAAAGGTGAGGAGTTCATTGCGTTTCATAGGCTGTAAGGATACAAAAATGATACCTTGCGGACTTTAACAAACAGCAGGGGGCAATGTTCAAAAGGACTTCCGACGTGGAAATCGTCAGGCCCTGGAGCATAGCCGGCTGATTCCAATAAAAATGAGTTTGGAGCTATAGTACAATAAAAAAGTGTGTAATCTGAGCTCTACACTCACACTACACACTCTGTATCATTCTTGTGACCCCGAAGCGATTCGAACGCTTGACCTACTGCTTAGAAGGCAGTTGCTCTATCCAGCTGAGCTACGGAGTCATTTTTTAGAACATTATCTCCTTGAAAAACAAAGTTTTAACAAGAATACATTGCCTAAATGTGGGTGCAAATATAAGGAGAAAAGCCCATTCCGCCAACATTTTTCAAGAAATAAGAGAATTATTATAAAGAAAGGAAAGTACGATGAGAGGTATGTATAAAGCTCATGATACTTTCGACCTTAACTTCATGGGGCTGTCAAATTGGTAAAGATGCGCTAGGCCCGAAGGGACGCGCTTATGTCTTCCTGAAATGATTCTTCTCCGAATAAATCCTCCTTTAAAATTTGATTCTTGTATTGCATTATAGATGCTTATAAGGAGTAGGTCATGTATGATCAAGGTTAGGGCGTTTCCCTTCGGGCCGGGCTTTCGCCACTCGCTTTTTTCTTTGAATTAATCTTTAATCACAAACAACCTGAAAAATCAAAGAAAAAGAGCTCAGACAATGGCTCAATCCCTAACGCAATTCTTCACTTCGCACATTAACATCATTGAAGAGTAAAACAAAAGGATTGATTTTTCCATGGACAGAATTATTTATTCTTATACTCAGTGCAAGGGAATAATAAATAAGTAAAGAACAGAAGCTATACTATGCCTTGAGCATAATCATGTGAATCATACCCATAATGATACAGAGGAGGCTTGTGAAACAAAGCAGCCACACATCTATCACGTGGCTTCATATGAACAGTTTAGTTTTTATACTTTGATTTCCAGGTTTTATACTGTGTCTTCTCTATCTTTTGAATGACACGATATACCGTGGCTGCCCAATAATTGCGAAGACCGATACCGGATGGTTCCCCTTTTATTCTGTCCTGAATCAGAACTTGTTTAGTGCTTAGATTGATCAATACCACATGGTAATAAGCTTCTTCTGAACTTTTACTTAGACTTTCAGCAATGAATAAAATACCGATGCCATTTTTATCCTGAAAGGAATAGCTGTTTACAAATTCTTGTATTTTTTGTTCATTGTAAAAAGGAGCGTTGAGGGCTTCCAATTGTTCCAACGGAGTTTCTGCATTTTTAGTGGTGACTTCAGTAATGTCATACTGAATGTTTTCTTTCCGCAAGGCCAAACCAATGTCGTACTTGGTGCGCTCATTGAGCACTAAATTATTCCAGGCGGGGAAGTAAGTATTTTTAAGTCGGGTAGGACTGACTTCACCGGCTTCCAGAAACTGACTGAAATCGCCGATAAGTTTGACATGCGAATAATCAATGCCCAACCAGGTATAGGTATAGTTGCTGGTCGAAAATACATCTTTAGCTGTTTGTGCATGAAGCAAAAAAGAAGCTTGAAATAAAATCAAAAACAGGAAGAGCTTTTTCATAAGTGTTTGACGGATGTGCGGTTGAAATATAAGTAAAATTTGAAAAATGTGAAAAGTTTCTAGTGAAATCCACTGCGTGAGGGATAGAGCGGAAAGCCCGCAGTGAGGCACTGTGCAGGTATACGCTCTGACGAAAGCCCGAGCGAGGACTTGCAGCGATAGCCCGGCCCGCTTTTTCCGGCGGGACACGCCCAACTTATTTGTATGCTGCAAGAAATGGAATAATAACTATGAAATAATTTCTTGAATAAAATGTAACACAAACTTGAACCTCTTATGTGTTTTAGTGTTATTGTGTACAGATTCCTACGAGGGAAGCATCTCCACTTCATTTATTAAATTTTATGAAATTTAAAATCACAACAACATTCCTGTTCTGTACTTGGATTGCTTTTTCGTCTTATGGACAAGGCAAAGTGTTTTCTTATAAAGATGGTCAGGATCCTTTGAGCGGGTATTTATCGAAAGCAAAATCAACTAAGAAAAGTATTCCGGGTGTAGTCGTTATTCCGGCCTGGATGGGAGTGAACGAACATACCAATCACTCCGCAGATCAATTGGCTACTTTGGGGTATCATGCCCTGGTAGCGGATATTTACGGAGAAGGTAAAAATCCAAAGAGTCCGGCAGAAGCAAGAGATCTTTCGAGCTATTACAAAAATAATCCTGTTGTTTATCAACGCAGAATTAAAACAGCCATCGATGAATTGGTGAAGCAAGGAGCTGATCCGGCCAACATTGCGGTGATCGGTTACTGTTTCG
>Ga0247808_10000437_pt1 | contig 20649 bp, 60 predicted proteins | sample UWRJL089202R1_FD_179914 | JGI IMG/M metagenome (GOLD analysis project Ga0247808, IMG submission 179914) | Plant litter microbial communities from Arlington Agricultural Research Station in Wisconsin, United States - UWRJ-L089-202R-1 | ecosystem: Environmental > Terrestrial > Plant litter >... | reverse complement strand
CCTACTGGTTTGCTATCCCCCCAGGAAAATCGTTTCTCCCTGCACCCCACCCAAACCACCTAAAAACATTTTGATTTTCTTAGAGAGCCTTAAAAACGGTTTCACTTTTTCAAGTTTTTTCTTTGTGTTTTTAGCTTGTCACTTATTCTTATATTTCTTATTTACATTTGTTTCTATAGAATATTTATTTTGCAACTTTCTTTGTTTGTCTTTATCCTATATAATAATATGTGTTTTTGAAAATCAATTTAATTGCCGTTTTTGTTTTTAACTGTTTGTTTATTCTTTTTGCGGAAATTATATAATATAGGAACGCATGCGCATGTTATACAACTTTAATAATTAATATCCAAATTTATTTTACTTGTTTGGTAAATTTTATTGCCGTTAATTTGTACTATGAGAATGAGACATGAGTTTCACATCATAATAAAAAACGTTCTTATACACTTTCTTTTTAATTATGCAAGTAAAATTTAATTTATTTTCGCATTGAGATTAAAAAGTTTTAATTACATTTGTATAAGAATAAGGATTACAAGTTATTTGACATATTGATAAGCGGTGATTGGAGTATCATATAAAACTTACTATTTATTTAGACAAGTGATTGCAGGGTACGAGATAGGCAACACGCTACATATATTACATTTATCCTATTCATTAGGAATTATATATTATTAGACTTGATTTAAAGTCTGTTCTTTCTTTTTTGTCGGCGAAATGCGGGAAAAGAAAACAAAGCCGTTTGATAGTTAATGACTAGCATCTTAAAGCGAGATTAAGAACGGCACTAAAAACAAATATTCATTTAAAACTTATAATTATGGAAACAACTATTTTAACAGTAAAAGAGTATAATTCGCAAGTTATTATAAATAAAAGATTTAAACATTTAGATGGTACATTAAGACAAATAGGTTATGTAGTGAGAGACAGAATTAATGCAAAACTTTTTACCTCTTATTCACAGGCAGTTGATGCGCAACAAAATTGGAAGCCTACTGATATAATAAGAACTAATTATACAATTTAGTAATTATGAAAGCAGATAAACCTTACATATTAGCATATTGTCTTAAAATTGAGTTCAATGGGAAAGAAAATATCAGTGACCACTTTGAAATATTTTCTGAGGTTGGGGAACTAGAAGAGACATGTTTACAGTTAGCAGAAAAACGATTGGTAGAAATAGAACAATCATTAACTAATAGTGAAACAACTGAATTATACACATGGAATATAGCAAAAATAGTACAAACGTCAGAGCATTATTTAATGTAAAATTTTATCTTATGGAATTAAATAAAAATGTATCACAATTATCTTACTTTGGTTGTGTTAGTATATTAGAGCAATTACCTCACGTAATTATGAGTAGCTTTAATGACTGTCTAAATATAAAAGAAGCAACGCAAGTAATGAAAGAATGCATACAAATTAACTTAAATAACGGTTCATTGGATGAAATTGAAATTATTATAGTTTTGTCGGACGAATAAAAAACTTAAATAAAAACAGTTATGAAAACATATAGCACAATATTACAAGGTAGTGAAGTAACTGAAGACAATGCAATTAGTTTTGCACAAGGTTTTGACTTCTCGGAAGATGAAGAAACAGAATTTTTCCCTATACATTTTAAATATATTGATACTATTAATGGTATTGAAATATATTATGATTATGGGGCAGATTATTATTTTTTCGCGGAACAACAAGACTAAAAACAAACAGAAATAAAGCAACAAGCGCATGAAACTATCAAAAGAAAGACAAGGTTGTTTATTATTAATAATAACAATCATAGCAATTATTACATTAATTCCAGTAACAGAGTATATATTAAATTATTTATTTAACTTCTAAACTATAACATTATGATTACTTTATTTATTATCATTATAGTATTGTATGTAAAGTACGATTCTATTTCAAATTTTTTATGCGGAAATAATAAAAACCTATTTAAATACTAAAGACATGAGCACAATAATAAACTTCACAAGAGTAAACAACGATACAAACGGAAATCCTAGATACGTTTGTCACTTCTTAAACTTCATAACAGCAGACGAAAAAAGCGATTATAGTTTAGCCTTATATAGAGCAAAGAAGATAGGCGGTAAAAAGTTCCATAACAAACAATATGGAGGCGGGATAGTATTTCAATCATATAACATTGAAAGCACTGAGAAAGATATTTTAGAACTAATGAAAACTATTTAATTATGAAACTTAAAGAATATTTAGATAAATTAGATTTCGCGGAAAAAAATAAAAACAAAGAAATAACAGTTCTATCCGTCCAATCAACAAAATCTTTCAAACTAATAAAGAAAAACAGCACTAAACAATACTTCATAAAAAGAGTAAAAGACAGTAAGACAATCTTAATAGGAGACAGAGACAAAAGCGAAGACTTTATTTTATATGGTTTGTTTGCGAATAGAAATGAAGTAAAACAATTATTTAATAGTTAAGAGTATGGAAACAGTATTAAAATTTTTAATTACTATTATAGTGGTATTAATCACTATTTGCATATATACATTCCCCTTTACTATATTTGAAAGGCTAATTTTAACGGCAATTCAATTAATATTAATAGCAATGTATTATATTATTAAGATAAAATCACCGCAATAAAAACTAAAGCAATGGAAAAATTAATTAAAAAGTGCCAAGCTTATTTGCGCAAAAAGAAAATAGAAACAGTTAAAAAAGACAACGAAATAAAAGTAACCAAAATAGTTACTTCAATATTCGACGAAAAAACACCTAAACAAGCTATTCAACTGTTCAAAGAAATAGAAACAGAAGTAAACAACAGACTAGACAAAGAACTTAAAACAAGTTTAGAAGCAGTTACAGAGATAGGAAAATTTAAAAACATAGAACAATGAAAAAGTATATAGGTTACATAGCATCATCTTATTTAGGATTTAGTTTAAATTTCTTTTGCGGTCTTACAGTATTTGACTGGCAATTGTGGGCTATCTTAGTCCCTGTAATAGTATTATTTACTATTGATAAGTTTGAGAACGGCGGAAAAAAGATTTAAAAACAGAAAGAAAATGACTACACAACAAATAAAAGAACAGTTATGTCACTACGACAAAAGAAATCCTTTAAGAGTATACAGAGAAACAGACGAACCACATAATACAGACAATTGTTATTGCGATAATTGTTTTAGAGGTAAACACGAACTAGCAAACGAATTATTAAGAGTAGAAGAAGAGTTAACTAAAGAAAAAGAAGACTTTAAAATATTAGAACGGTGTTATCTAGGTATTGAATAGGATAAATGAACGATTATTCATTTATAAAAGTGTTCCACGTGGAACATAAGGTGAGGACAAACCTACCCACAAAAATTTTATACTTGTGTTTTACCAATTTTATATACCTCGAAAAAAGTGTCGCACCTATATAGGAAATATATTAAATTTAAACCTTAACAATTTTTAACACAATGAAAAGTAAAGAAGAACTTAGAAAACAACTACATACTAATATAGTAAAAGCTGTCTTTATAGACAAAGTAAAAAGTTTAACCGAGGTTAGTTTAATGTACAGCGGTTATCCTTATGCAGTTGGTGGAATAGATAGACAAGATATTAAAGCAGTTAGTAACTCTATTATAGGTGTTGATACTTATATTAATTCTTATGGGGTTCTTTGTCTTAGATTTTAACTTCTTTTCAATTCTTTTTTGCGGCGATTTTGCCCTCACAAATAAATAACAACATTATGAAAAAAGAAATTTCTTATATACCAAGTCTTAACAAGCTTATAGGTATATACATGGTTCCAAATTGGGAGGACTTAAAAAGTGATAATTATAATGATACAATTGATATGAGTGATTTATATATTGCATCCTCTTTATGTAGTGAAAATTATGACTTTTTAAAGTATAATTCCAATTGGAATTGGTTAATGAGAGCAGTAGTAAAATGCAAAGAAAATCAGATTTTTGGAAGTCAACATTTAATAGATGAAATAGATAACGGTTTAATTAATGTTGATATAGATAATGTTTATTTATCTGTAGTTAAGTTTATTGAATATGTTTCTTAGTTTTCTTTTGCGCGGGATTTAGCAACAAACTATAAAAACAACACGACAACCAATTTAAAGCTATTTTCAGCTGATTTAAGACACTAAAACAATAATTTAATACTGTTAGACGCTTCAGATTAAAAAGGCGTGACACAAATGAGAACAATAAGAACAAAGGTTTATACTTTTAATGAGTTAAACAAAGAAGGACAACAAAAAGCAATTGAATTAAATTCAGATATAAATGTCGATCACGATTGGTGGATTTGGACGTATGAAGATGCAGAAACAGCAAGATTAAAATTGACAGGGTTTAATTTAGAATACAATCCAATAGCAGACGGAAAATTTATAGAGAGTTCTTACGATTGTGCAAATAAAATAATTAAAAATCACGGAGAAACTTGTGAGAGTTATAAATTAGCTGAGCAGTTTATTAAAGAATGGGACGAAGCAATTATATTACATTCTGACGGAATAAAAACGGATAGAGTAATGGAAGGCAAAGAATATGACTTTGATTATTACATGGAAGATAGGGAGGAACAGTTTTTAAAAGACATTCTTTACTATTATGCTGATTACTTGCAAAAGGAATGTAATTATCTACAAACTGATGAAGCTATTAAAGAAACTCTTATTAATAATGATTATGAGTTTTTGTCTACAGGTAAAATGTTTTCTTAGTTTTTTATTTCCGCAAAAATAACCTTTAAAAACCCGATACAATGAAAACAGACTACGAATTATTATACGATTATTATTTAGAAAGACAAAAAGAATATAGACAAGAAACTTTAGACTTATTAAATAAGGGAGAAACCTCTACTTTCAAAAACGGAACAGCATATTTAAATAGAAAATCAATTGAAATACAAATAGAAAACGAATTACCTTTAATTGACGTAATAAAGAGATTGCAAGAAATACAAAACAGTTTAAAATATAATCATTCCGTAGCTAATTTATCAACTTGGCACGATCACGAAGAAAACAGAACAGAAATAACAGTAGAGTACTACGAATATTCGATAGCGCCTGAAAGTAACTGTGAAGCCACTGCAAAACATATCACTGATTCAGCTATATGGAAAATGAAACACCAAAGTAATGGTAAAGACGCTATTGCTTATAAGATGAGATTGCAAGTGTTAAAAGCTTCTCTTTAGTTTCTTTTTTCGCCCGAAATTATTAATCTTTAAATATACTTATTATGAAACCAATTAACTATTACACGCTATATAAAAATAGGAAGCCAAAAACAGATATTTCTTTTATGGATTGGCTACAATGGCATCATAAAGAAATCGACGTTACAATATTAAAGAAAGAATTTTTTAATTGGTGGTTGAGTAGTAAACTAACCTACTTAAATAATAACGTACAAATACTTTGGTTTTGTAAAAATTTTAAACCAACTATTAATCATTAAATCATATTATTATGGAAGTTAAAATAATTTCTAAGGCTAAAGAAAAAATTACTTTAATGAATAAATGTATAGAAATATATAAAAATGATTTAATGAATCAGGGCGTTTTTAATTATGATGAAAAATTAATAATTGGTTTGTTTATCAATAAATCCATTTCAGAATTAAAAAAATGGCTAAAAGTAAACGACAAGCTAAAACAGCTAACTAAACATTAATACCAATACTTATTATCATGAAAATCTACAGTAAAAAGATAGGCAATTACGAGATTGTTAATTACTATCAGCACGACTTAAACACTAACAGATATATTATATTAGAAAATGGTTTTGATTGTGTTGGTAATCATTTTTCTTTGAGAGGGGTAATTGCTGTCTTTAAAAGCTTGTTTTAATCTCTTTTTCCGCGCCAAAAACATCTAAAAGCATATAATTTAATCAAGATAAACAATTTTATACTTAAAAACATATAGTTATGGAAACAATTCAAATACCAAAAGTAAACATAATAGATTTAATTAAAAATAATGAATGTCAATACTATGAAAACAACCTTTATACGGAGATAACAGTTAAGGTTATAGAGGGTAGTTATAGTTCTTACGAGTATGAAACTGGAATAATTAGTTTAACAACTGGTGATTTAGCTGTTTTATTATTTGATAGGGTTTATTTTAGTGATTCACTTACAATTATTGTTGTCTAATCTTTTTTGCGCGAAATAAAAAACTAAAAACAAATGACACTAGAACCACAACACAGAGAAGCTTTAATAACTGAGTTAAACAAAGCAAAAGAAGAATATATTTTAGGCAAAGACTTAAATATGTTGAACGCAACAGAAGATTTTAGAAAATGGTCTGATATTAAATTGTTTCTTCTTTTAAAGAGAATAGAATTAATAGAAGAGAGTTTGATTAATAATGAAATTGATTTTTAATCTATTTCTGTTTTTTATTCTTTTCCCGAAAATTTATTATATTTACACACTTAAAACTAAACATCATGGAAAATTTCCACATTATAAAAGTTAAATACTTAGGAACTACTGAGAGCAGAGGATCAAGAGTTAAATTAGAAAGTGAAAGATTTAAACAATATATCCTAACTGATTACGATTATAACTTCGCTAATACTTATGAAATAGCTGAAAATTGGCTAAAAGCTAATGGTTTTGAGCTATTAGGAAAAGCAGAAGGTAAAGACTGTTATTACATTATATCAACGACATTTAAACCTCTGAAATAATGAGAAAAAATTATGTAGATTTATCAGAGTGTGAAGGTTGTGTAAATTGTAAACATTATCCTTATTTTCATTTTATTCCCGCGAATGATTACAGAAATACAGGCGGAAAAGAAATAGATTTAGAGTTTATAAAAACTGGTAAAGATGCGGAAGTAACAAACCACACAACAGGAGAAAAATATAGTTATTCAGCAATTAATCATAAATGGATAAAAAATGGAAAGTAAAGGCATAAATATAGGAGATACGGAATTAATAGATTCACATGTACTTTATTGCAGAGGTAACGCTTGGACACCTTCACGATTTTGGGATTATGAACTTTATAATATAAACAGACCTTTTGACGAAAAAGAGTTAATCAAAAAAGGATATTATAAAATGGATTTAAAATCTACAGTCGAAAAATACGATGGTGTAGGTTGGGACTTTTTAAAAAACTAATTACTATGAAACAAAATATCATATTATTTATAGCAGTATTTATCGCAATAGGTAGTCTTTGTTATTTTGCTTTTATTTCGGGCGAAAAGAATAGAGACACAGAAATTTTAATGCTAAAAGTACAAAATCAATTTTCTTTTAAATCTGGTCAAGAAAGTAAACAGAAAGAAATTGAAAATCGCGCAAAAAAGATAAATAAAGAGTGTTTTACAAACACAGACATAGAAAAAATCATATTTAATGAAAAACAATTATGAAAGAAATAGACATCAATACCTTAATAGAGTATCTGCAACAAGAGAAGAAAAACGGCGGGAAAACAATTAAATACAAAGGAACAGTTTTATGCCCTGAAAACTTTAATTCAATAGTAATAACAACAGAAAAACAAATGTAATGAAAAAAATATTCAGTTTTGACAAATTTTGGAATTTACTTTTATTTATGGGTAATTCCGGATTCACTTTTTTAATGATGTTTCCTTTGAATTTAAGTTTTAATAAACATCTTATAATTACTACTTTATTTGGAATGATATATACAAAATTACAAGTAAATCAAACAAACTTAGAAAACAAAATATTTGAATTAAAAGAAATAATAGAAAAGAAAGATGAAAACATATAGTGAAGAACAAGTTTATAAACTATTTGAAAAATTAGTAGTGAGAGGTGTTTTTAAATCTGATAGAGATTATAAAATTGCAAAACAAACATTATTAGAACAGACAGAAATAGATTACGATGATTTTGAATTTTCAGAGTATAAAGACGTTCTGGATAAAAACGCAATAACAACTTTAGAGATAAAAGAAGAAAATTACGAAGAAGCGGAGAAAATAAGAAAGCAAATAGAGGACTTATGAAAATAGAAGTTAGCAAAAAAGATTTATATGTATCAATTACAGTAGATCAAGGAGAAATAACAGGAAATTTAGAAGCTTATAATACAGGAAGATGTAAAGAATATTCATTTGAGCCAAGTTGGTTTTCTTCTGATGAAGCCGAGGAATTTTACAATGAAAACTATAATGAGATAGAAGAACAAATACAAAACAAGTTATGAGACATCATTTAAAAATAGTTGCTAGAAATTTCCAAGTAGACCAAAAAGAGTTAGAAGAATTTGCACTTGAAAACCCTAAAAAGTACGGAATTGACAATGAAAATGGTTTTATAACCACGTCAACTTGGTGGACTGAGGATTTAATTAGAGATTTCCGAACTTCGGTTAAGTCCTCTGGACGCGAAAAAGAACTAAAAACAACAGAAAATGACCATAACTAAAACAAAAACCAACAGTGTAACATACTACGAATGCCAACCAATAGACGGAATATGTTTATTTGCATTCACTAAAAGAAGATTATTGATAGACTTGTGTAAGATATACAGTATCAATTTGTTTAACCCTTTAAATTTGAATTAAGATGAAGAAAGAAATTAATATTAACTTAGGATTCCCTTACACTATTTTTGCAGTTTGTACAGCAATGATAGGATATACAATTCATAACAGTGTTTTTTGGTCTATTGTTGATTTTTTCTTCGCGCCAATTGCATGGATAAAATGGCTAATATGCCATGAAGTTACATTGAAAATAATAAAAGAAACGTTTAACTGGTTTTTCGCGGGATAAAAAACTTAAAAAGAAATAAGATGGAAGACATTGTATTCGAGAGCGAAGATAGTCCTGCAATCATAGCAACAAAAACAGTTATGTTATTTGCAGGAAGTAACGAACTTAAACCAAAATTAAACAGACTTGGAATCACTTATACTAAAGTATATAAAGGACTTCTAACATTTTACTGTTTGAAGGGAAGAGGAATTAACGGAACACTTAAAATACGCTTATGAAAAAGTTAGTTGTACTAGTAGGTTGTGAAGAGAGCCAAGCTGTAGCAATAGAGCTTAGAAAATTAGGTCATGAAGCTTATAGTTGTGACTTACAAGAATGTTCTGGAGATAACCCAGACTTTCATTTTCAAATGGATGTTTTTGAAGCTATTAAAGGCGGATGGTTAACAACTCAATCAGGTAAAAGAGTTTATATTGATAAGTGGGATTTAGGTATTTTCTTTCCTGATTGTACATTCTTAACTGTTTCAGCTAATAAATGGTATAAAGATCAACCACCAAGAGCATCAGGCACATTAGTTGGACAGGCACGAAGAGACGCAAGAGAGGGAGCAATTGACTTCTTTATGAGATTATACAACTGTGACATTCCTAAAATAGCTATAGAAAATCCTATAGGTGTAATGAGTAGCAGATTCAGAAAACCTGATCAGGTAATTCAGCCGTGGATGTTTGGTCATAACGAATGTAAAGCTACTTGTTTATGGCTTAAAAATTTACCTTTACTAATACCAACTGATATTGTAGAAGGACGTGAGCAGAATATATGGAAAATGCCTCCTTCAAAAGACAGAGCAAAATTAAGAAGTAAAACTTATAAAGGGATTGCGGAACAAATGGCCATACAATGGACTAAAAACCAGGAATTTTAACTATGATAGTATTTACAGATTACGGGCAAAAAGAAATAAAACAGCTAAAAACATTTGAATATAAAAATCATAAGTTTGTAATAGCAGAACTACCAGTGAAATCGTTACAAGGAAAAACTTTAAGAAAGTGCGTGCATGTTTCAACAGGAAAGCAACTACCTTTCACCTTCTGTAAGGAATCAACTGTTCAAAGTTATATAGATACTTCGCTTTTAAAATTGGAAGGCTTAGAAGAGAGATTTGGTTTTAAACTTTTTTCCGCCGAATTAGAAAAACATAAAACAATTAATTTATGAAAAAAGTAAACGGATTAAAATACAGTAGAGAACAATTTGATGATTACACATTTTCAGCAAAAGTGAAATTAAAAACAGAAAATGATTATCATAACTCCTATGTTTATACGACAGACGATAACCAAGACAGCCTCTTAAAATTTTTAGAATCGGTTGCCAGAGAAAATGTAACCTCAATAGAAATTTTAAATTGGAGTACAAAAGAACAAGATATTAAAACTAGAGAATTTATTGATCAATGGTTAAAAGATATTTAATATGAAAACACAACCTAAACACATAATTTGGTGGAATACACTAGGAGATCGAAAAAGAGGTGAATTTGCAATGGATTATTACGGCTCTGACTTAATAATGGATGATGAAATTGAGAAGATCTACACAGAAGAACATCGATATTATATTGAGTTTAACGGGAAAAGAAAATACCTATCTATTTTTCCTCTTGGCGAAGAACACTTAAATCAAACCCATAAAACAATTCCAGAAGCACTTGATTATATGATTAATGAGTGCAAAGTAAAAGAAATAACAGTTAAAAATTAGTGTTATGAAAAAGAAAATACAAGTATTTGTAACACCAACAGAAAGTAAAACTTTAGTAAGTAGAGGTACAGTAATTCCTAGTCTATTTTATTGCCCTAAATATAAAAGATATGATGAAGAAGGAGAAGTTTATCAACATATACATGTTACTTCTAATGAAAAATTATTAGATGGTGATTATTTTCTTTGGTATAGTCAGAATAATAATCAATACGAGATACACAAGTACCATTCAGATGCAGGATATGGAATTAAAACTTATACTGAGTTTAATGAGAAAGATGAAAGTAGCTTAATTGTAAATAATTCTGGAAATTGCGGAAAAATAATAAAAACAACAGATAATTTAGAAATAAAAACTGTAGTCTATTATGGAATGAGCGGTTTCACATATACAGATAAAATATCTACACCAAGTAAAAAATTTATAAAAGATTTTATTGAACGCCATAATAAAAACTGAAAAATATGCCAACTAAACAAGAAACAATAGATAATATAGTTCCTACTTCAAATTATTTAGGATCATTTGTTAGAAAAATGGTATCTGAAATAAGTGAGGGTAGAAATGTACCTACAACATATCGTAAAGGAGATGTTTTTAGAGTTCAAGGTGGAAACTATAAGCTTAGGCCAGCCGTTTGCATAAAAGTAACTAAGACTTACTTAGTTGTAATACCTTTAACATCAACAGAGAACGAGCATTGTATGGTAGAGTCTAAAAGTAGATTTTTTAAAGAGGGTTGTTTTTGTAACTCTTATATAATTTTACCTGTAGATGTAGCAAAAGATAGTTTTATGGGTGTGTATGATTCACCTAAAGTATTAAACAAAGCGATAAAAGAACTAAGAGAATTCATTAAGAAAAATATATAATTATGAACTTACAGCAAGCGAAAGAAAAAGCACAACAAGGTATAAAAGTCACTCATGAATATTTTACTGATGAGGAATATATGACAATGCGAGGAAATCAGATTATATTTGAAGACGGAGTAAAAATATTTTTTGATGAGTGGACTAAAGGAAAAGATTATTTATTAGAAGGATGGAGTGAATTTAAAGAATAAAGATATGAAACCAGACGCAACATTAGAAGATTTTCAAAGAAGAGAACTTTTTCTAATTAATTACATAGAAAATCAAATTAGAAAGTTAGACACTAATTACATTAAATACGAGTGCGAAGAGTCTTATATTAAAATGAAGCCCTATATGGATATTCTCTTTAAACTGAAAAAAGATTCAAAAGAACTAGGAAATTAAAAATAAATTATTACATTTGCAAAACTAAACCCTTGAGCGGGAAAATAAACTCAAAAACAAATTAAGATGAAAAGAATTATTATTTTAGGAATTGCTATTTTAGCATCAATGGTTTCATGTTCAACAGAGGAAACAGAATCAAATGTACAAACAACAGACGTAACGTTTTTAGTTGCTGCTCCTGCTAACACAACAGGAAAACAAGTTGATAAGGGGGCAATACCAGCATGGGTGAATAAAATTGAAATCCAGGCAGTTTCGGGCTCTTACACTAAGTCAGAACAGTATGATTTAGTTGTAAACAATCCTAATGCAGACAAAAACTTTATTTTAACTGATGTTGCTATTGGTTCAAATGTTTTTACCGCGGTTTCTTCAACAGATTCGGCCAAAAAATATGTGTTAGCACCTTCATCAGGAACAGCAGAAGCTAAAATTACAGAATTAAAAGCTCACAATCCTTATGTATTATATACAGGAACAAAGACACAAACTATTGTTGCTACAAATAATGTAATTAATATTGACATGACTACAAAACATGGTAGAATCATCTCAGTATTTCAATTAGAAAACAATAATGCATTTAAGAACGGTTTTGAAGCCAGTATTACAGCTACAGTTGATGGTGAAGCAAGTGCCGGAACAACAAAAGTACAGAAAGATGGAATTGTTTACTTTGAATGGTCAAATGATAAAGCCTTAGAAGGTAAGAAAGTTGTATATAAGGTCGACGTAACGCCTATTAATAACAACAATAACTTACATACTATTTATTACTGTGAGCAAGTTATCAAGGCTTCAACTTCTATCTCTTGTATTTATACAATTAGTAAAGAAAATGCACCAAGTCCTTACACAAGTGAGAACAAACTAGTATTTTCTTTTCAGAAATGGAATGAGGAAACTTGTGAAACATGTAAAAACTAAATGAAAAAGCTATTATTAGCTCTTCTTATTACAGGATCGGTATACTCTCAAAATTATGAGTTGTACACTGGTTCGGTATTAAGTGAGGATAAAAGTATGGGTTATTTGATTGGCTTGAATTTTATAATTAAAACTGATCAAAATAGAGAGTATTTAAATGACTTATTATTAGGCTTTGAGCATTCAGCTTATATGTCAGGCACTAAAACAATTGGGATAGATAAAGAAATTGTTTCAAATGATTGTAACTGTGTCTCTGAGGATTTAGATTTTCGCGGAGAAAAAACTGTAAAGAAAGAAACAAGAGCTGTAAGTTTAAATTTTGGAATAAGTGTTTGTAAAACGTGTTGGTTAAAACAATTGTATTTAATATCAGGAGTAACAAACTATCAACACATTACTCTAATCGACGGCAATAAAGCTTCAGAGTACCGAACAATGCAAATTGATGCAGGTTTAAAGTATTTTATAAAAATCAAGAACAGTTTTGTAACAGTAACGAGTAAATTTAACCCAGAGACAGTGAGTTTTGCTGTGGGGTTTAGTAAGTAATAACAAGGCTGGTTTTGGAAGGATCGAAATAATAAGATTCGGGTGTTCAAGTCCCCACTAGCCACTAAAAAATATAAAAATGGAAAATATAGACTTTGTATTATGGGCAGTACTTTGGCCTTTAATGATTAAAACCGATACTTATTTGACAGCTAAGATAAATCAAATAAAAGGTAATCAACAAGACACAGACACTGAAGAGGCAGATAGAGGTGTCATTTTAATATGGATAGTTGTGGGACTAATTTTATTTTTTAACTGATGAATAACTTTGGATAATATTAGGTGAAACAAATAAACATTATCGAGATTTTATAATTAAAAATATATGCGATGGAAAATAAAGAAGAATTTAATATAGATGAATACACAAGAAAAGTATTTGATTTGGAGTTTGATGAATCACCTAATTCAGTTGATTTAAGAAGTTGCTGTAAAGGAGATCAATTAAAATGTAGAGATGGCTCTATAATGTATTATAAACAACCCTTACCAAGTGAATACTTTTATGATCATGAAATCAGTTTTGATAAAGAAGGTAAACGACCAGCGTCAAGAACTCATTCGGGAAAAACATTAAAAGCATCAAATAGTGATACAGACATTATAGAAATAATAAGAAAATAATTATGGGAAAATTTAAAACATATAAACAAAAAGGAAAAACAATTCATGGTCAATATCTGGCTCAAATTGATATTGAAGATCATTCACAAATTATTATAGTGGCTGATAAATTAAAATATAGAAATGACCTTTTTAATAAAATAAAAAATATTGTTAAAAATGACATACAATAAAAAATTAGTTTTAGATTCTATTGAAGACTATAAATCAAAATCGGCGGAAAAAAAGATTAAAACAAAAGAATTTCTTGAAACTCACCTAAGAATACAAAAAGAAAACAGAGTAAAGCAAGACAAACCAACACAGTTATTTCTAAGAACAATAAACATATATAAACTATGACAACTCTAAAAACCGCAAGAGAAAAATTTAAAAAAGGAGATAAATACTTCTCAGCAACAGGAAATCTGCCAACCACAGAACTAACAGTAGAAGGTAAGATAAGATATGGACTAAATCAGTTAAAATCTATATTTTGTGACACAGGATGTCTTTACGATTATGATACGGATACTTATGCTAAAAAGATATGAAGAAAATAATATTACATTTATGTGCTGACTTAGGAAGTGATTCTTTATTTTACCAATTAGATTCAGAATATGAAGTGAGAATGATTGGCGAAGAAATAGGAGTTGAAAATTACAAAGGATCTGACGATATTTATGGTATAATAGCTAACCCCGTTTGCAAAGAGCTCTCAACAGCCAACGGATTTCACAAAGAAAATGATGTTCAAAAAGGTATGATATTAGTGAATCATTGTTTGAGAATAATTTCTGAATGTAAAAATTTAAAATTCTGGCAATTGGAAAATCCAGCAAATGGCCGATTAAAAGAGTTCTTAGGAAAACCAAAATTAGTTTATCAGCCTTGGGAATACGGAAGCCCTTGAACAAAGAAAACAGCACTTTGGGGAGAATTTAATATCCCTGATAAAATTTACAGTAAGTGGGAAAACGTGCCTAAAAACGATAAGATATATGTAAGACCAGGCAGGCCAAAACCAGCATTAGCTTTTCTGCACAAATCAGCAGTTAATTTAATTCCTGAATTTGAGTGGGCAAAAGATAAGATTAAATGTGACGCAGACATAAGAAGTATGTGCTCACAAGGATTTGCAAAAGCATTTTATGAATTTAATAGATAGATTATGGAAATAGAATATTTATATACAGAAGGAAATCCAAACGCACCTATGCCAGTTAGACTAAATAAAAAAATAGTCGGAACAATTAAACCAGTTAAAGGTGGGTGGCAATATTTCCCGTTAAATCATAAAAAGGGAGGGGAAGTATTTGAAACTATTGGGCAAGTTCAACGTTCACTTGAATTTGTAGAGGAATAAAAACTAACTTAAATTAAAATTATGAAAAAACTAAGAGTAGCACACTATCCACAAATACCATGTAAACCATTTATAGTGGAAGTAAAAGATGAAGAACAAGCTTATTTAGTAAGTGAGAAAATAATTAATATTTTCCTTGCGCAACTTAATTAAATAACTTATATTTACGGAAATATAAAAGTTATGGAAAGACAACAAAGAATACTTAATTTACTAAATAGTAGGATAGGAGAAAGATTTACCACAACAGAAGGATATACTGTAACCATAGTAGAAGCTTTTTATAAAAACTTATATACAATAGAGTTTGAAAATGGGTGTAGGCTAAAAAACAGGCAATATAGTGAGTTTTCTAGAGGAAATATAAAAAACCCATATCATCCCTCTGTTTTTGGAGTAGGCTATTTCGGACAAGGAAAGTACACTGCAAAAATAAAAGGAAAGCATACGAAAGCATATACTGTTTGGCACGGTATGATTGAAAGAGGATACTGTATAAAATTAAAAGAGAAAAGACCTACATATAAAAATGTCACTGTGTGTAAAGAATGGCACAATTTCCAGAATTTTGCTGAGTGGTACGAAGAAAATTGGAAGTCTCACATGACGGGTTGGCATTTAGATAAAGATATACTTGTAAGAGGTAATAAAGTTTATTCCCCGACTACCTGTAGATTTGTACCTCCAATTATAAACACGTTGCTTATAAGTTGCCTCTCTAAGAGAGGTGAGTATCCTATTGGAGTTTACAAGGCGGCTAAAAAATTTATATGTAGAGTGCATATTAATGGGAAGCGCATTAGATTTGGAGTTTTTAATAGTCCAGAAGAAGCATTTTATGTATATAAATGCATAAAAGAAAAAGAAATTAAAAGAATGGCGAGTATATGGAAAGAGACATTAGATTTAGAGATTTATGAATCACTGTATAATTGGGAAATATTAATAACAGATTAATTTTTTATAGAAAATGAAAACAATATACATGTCATGGACTTTAGCACTAATACATGAAACTCATCCAGAAATAGCTCAACAGATTTTAGAAAAAGGAGAAGTAAAAGAAATAGATAATTTTAAATACGTTTTAATAAAGGAAGAGGTATGAAATTAACAAGACCAATAATTACAACTGATACTGAAACAACTGGAGTTTCAACAGTGGATGACCGTATTATCCAGATTGCTGCAATCAAAAGATTTCCTGATGGTAGAGTAGAGGAGAAAAACTATCTGATAAACCCCGAAAGAGATATCCCAGAGTCTGCAACAGCGGTTCATGGTATAACTAATGAAATGGTCAAAGATGCTCCGACATTTAAACAGCTCGCATCAGCTATGGGTGTCTGGTTTAAAGACTCAGATATTTCTGGTTTTAACACAGATTCTTTTGACTGTAATATCCTATTAGCGGAAATGGCTAGATGCGGGCTAACATTTTTAGATTGGGGTTGTTTCTTTGTAGATACTATGAAAGTTTACCGCTATTTTTATCCTAATACTCAGGAAGCTATTTATGAGCGTTTCTTTGGCGAAAAGTTGGAAAATGCCCACGATGCTTTGGCGGATTGTCGGGCAAGTGACAGAATACTTGAAAAACTCATTAAAGATAACTTTGAAAACGATCCTACACCAGAAGAGATAGATCTATTATTGCAAGGAGACAAGCTTAGAGTGGACATGGCAGGACATATGTATAAAGACTTAGAAGGAGTTGTAAGATGGAATTTTTCTAAAAATAAAGATCAAGCTGTTATAACAGACTCAGGATTTAGAGAATGGTTTATTAAACAACCAACATTTCCACAAGAAAGTAAAAACAAAATAAAAGAATTACTAAATAAACAATAATGGAAGAAGCAAAATACATTTACTTTTCATTTCAAAGCAGTCAAGACTTTGAACCAACCTCTAAAGATTTATTATCTTTTCAGAGAAAATACAAAAAAGACTTCACAACTAGGGAGCTATTTGAAGACGAAGAGTTATTAGATCAATATAGACTACGTGGGTGGAAATCGCCTAGATATTCTAAAATTGTATCATTAATCCTGGCCTTCGAGATTAAAGGGGAGTTAAAAGTGAGATTTATAACAGGATCAGAAATAGACTTATTCACAGAATTAAATAATGTTCTTAGAAAGAGTCAAGATTACACATTGGTTGATTTTGAAAGCCAAATTGTTTTACCTTACCTTGGTATTAGAATGGCACGTAATGGATTTATTAATCCTGTTCATAATGGACTTAAGTACAGAAATGCACGCCCATGGGATTTAAAATCACTTGATATCCAACAGTTTTATGATGGGGCTGGGAATTACAAATCATCCATAAAAGATATTGCAGATGACCTTGGCTTGAATTCTGAAGCAATAATTGAGATAGAAGATGAATTTACTTATTATAATACTGGTGATTTTGAATCTTTAAAAAAATCGGCTATTCAAAAAGTAGAAGTAATGTCTCAGGCTCATAGGATTTTAACTGAATTACCTCCTTTACAAACAGTTTTAGTTGAAGAACAAGTTAAAGATGTTATAGAAGAGAAGCCAACTGACTGGTTAAAAGAATTATATAACGCCAATCAATTTACTAATGAAATCAGAGAAGGTTTGAAAGCTCAAATTTTCGGCAAAAAGAAACCAACAAAGAAAGAACTAGATCATTTATTTACGATTATTAGAGGAGCTTATGTCAGAACAAATTTCATGGCAAACGATCAAGATTCTAAAAAAGTAATTGAACAAAAAGAATTAGAAATTAAAACCTTATTAGGATTATGAGTGTAAACCTCCCAACAGTCTTAACAGAAGACACACATTTTTACAAGAAATATGAGAATGAACTTAAACATCTTTTAGGTAAATATTATATTAGTTATTCAACAATAAATAGTTGGTTTGATTACCGCCCAGATTTTATAAAACAGAAATTTCTGGGTATTAGATTACCAAGTGGTGTCTACGCCGATATGGGTAATTTTTTAGGTGAGGCAGTAGAAAATGGCTTCTTTTCTCAAGATAACCCTCATGGTTTCATTGGCCAAGAAAATGTAGATTTAAATAAATATAGAAAACCTGACGCAGAGTATGAAAAACTCATTATCATAGACCGAGGAGAATACTTTATGGTGGGTTTTATCGATATTTATTATGAGCAGGAAGGTAAAAAATATCTTGAAGATAATAAATCGGGGGGAGCTAATAAAGAAAAAGAGTATGCTTCCGAAGATTATTTACAAACAGTTTTTTACAATTATGCTTTAGGTGGAGATTGTATTACAGGTGTTAACTTCTTTAGACGAGAGGGAAGTCACGTTAGACCACCGCTGAAGTTAGGGAAAGAGCAGTTTTACATTCCAGTAGAGTATAATGAAACACGTGTAAAGAAAGCTTTAGCTAAACTAGATCTAGCTGTAAAGGAGATTTCGGAAATGAAAAAAGTTTTTGATAAATACTTTGGTTAATTAAAATAATAGTTGTAAGTTTGCAGAGGAAAAGCTGTTTTTAATTCTTTTTCCGCGAAATTAATGGTAAGGGGGATTGAGTATTGTAATGATAAATATTTGGAGAAAAGCCTTAGCGGGTACTTACAACGGGTTCGACTCCCCAATCCTCCACGAAACCCTCAAATAATTGCTAAATATAACAACAGGTGGGAGACCAGTGTAGGGTTAGCAGACACTCGAAGCGTTTCAGACTCGTGCTAGTAGGTAAGCTACTATTTTTTTTTAATTTAAAAATAAATAATTATGGCACAATGGTACGACGAAGATATGCCTGGACAAGATGACGGCTATGAAAGATTTTATTATCCTGAACGTTTTGAAAACGAGAAAGACATTGTTTCTGAAAACGAAGACTATTATAAAAACTTAAGAGAAGGTCAACCAGAAATAGGCTCTAAATGGAGACACTACAATGGAATTTCATACACTGTTTTACACATAGCAAATGTAGGTGGTTCAGATAAATACTCAGAAACAGTTGTAATTCAAGGAACTAATGGAAAAGTTTGGACAAGAGTTTTATCAGATTGGTATAGAAGTTTTAAATTAATAGAATTATGAAAAATTTTGAATATTGGAAAGAAAGTTTAGGAGAAGTTTTAACTGGCAGGCTTTTAACAACTAAAGAAGTGAAAGATATAATGAGTGTTTCTGAAATGGAGTATGAATATACAGAGCACGAATCTCACGCAATTTCCGAGCCTAAGACAAGATATATAGAAACTGGGCTAGAAAAAGAAAATAGAATATTAAAAGACTATATTGCCAAGATTAAAAAAGCAGATAGTGTGAATGTTGTAGGAAATGAAGTTGAACTATATAATAAATTATCTTAATTATGACAACATACAAAATTATAGAAAGTCCTCCATACGATAAAGATGCTCCTAATACTTATTGGATTAGAAAGGAAGTTAAACGGTTTGGTTTTACTGTTTCTTCGCGCACAATTGGTAATTATAAAATAGATGACACTTATGGAGAGCTTGGTTAAATGCCTTTCTTTGACAGAGAGTCGGCCGAAAAAAGATTAGAAATATTAAAACAATAAGTTATGTACACGAGAGATGGCGGATTAATTTTAAAAGACGGAGTTGTATTATCTACAGTTGAAATAGTAGATTTGTTAAACAGGTTACAGAAAGTATCAGATAAGTGGGATAAACTAGATGAAGAAATTAGTAAATTTTATAATGAGCCGACCTATGATGCTGAAAATGACTGTGAATTTGAAGAGGAAGGAGATTTAATAGGAATTGGAGAGCTTGCCGCTGAATATTTCGGATATTTATAAACTTAAAAACAAATAAAATGAAAATAATTGAAACACACTATTACAACAATTCAGATCATGATGACGCTTCAAGTGTAGAAATAGAATTGATAACAGATGAAGGAGTACATAATTTATCTCTGGGAGAATCTGAACCTGAAGATAACTATCTTTTTCGAGATTTAAACGATGTTTATTTTATATCTGATTTAATTCAGAAAGCTTATGAAGCGGGGAAAAGAGGAGAAGGATTTGAATATGAATTAATAGAAGAGAAAGACAATGAATAAGGCATTTACAAAAAGCAAAACAATAGAGCTAAATCCAAATTGGCACTTATCCCCAGATTCTGATAACGGTGTAGTACTTACCTATAGTCAAATCCGCGAAAGAAAAAATAAAAAGACAGAAGAGATTGAAGAGTTTCTTTATACTGAACCATATTATTATCCACGTGTAGTTAGCGCTTTAAAACACTTTGTAGACAAAACTCAAAATGAATCAAAAACATTAGAAGAGTTATTAGAAAAAGTAGATTATAATACTAAACTTTTAGAGAGGCTAGACAGAGAATTTAAACAGTTTGATTAAAA
>Ga0247808_10000436_pt1 | contig 20674 bp, 13 predicted proteins | sample UWRJL089202R1_FD_179914 | JGI IMG/M metagenome (GOLD analysis project Ga0247808, IMG submission 179914) | Plant litter microbial communities from Arlington Agricultural Research Station in Wisconsin, United States - UWRJ-L089-202R-1 | ecosystem: Environmental > Terrestrial > Plant litter >... | reverse complement strand
GCCCGAGACGCCCGAGGATTTGCCGATCCAGAGCTGGGTCAAGGACGAAGTCCCGGCGCTCCGGATCGTCGAGACGCCGAACCGGCGTTATTCCGACAAGATTATCCAGCTGGAAGACCGGCGCGCCCGCGGCAAGGATGGCCTGACGCCCGGCGAGCAGGCGGCCTTCCGCGAAATCGCCCGGCAACTCGATCCCGAGGGCAAGCTGGAAGCGGGCTTGTCCGACAAGGATCCGTTGGCGCCCTTCGCCGACGCGACCGCGATCGAGCCGGACGCCCATGGTCCCGAGGCGGCGGCTGACGATGCTGTCGTCGCCCGGAATGACGCCAAATCAACAACGGATGTTGCAGACGCAACGACTGTCGGGGATGCCGACATTGGCGCATCCTTGGAAGTGCCGGAAGATTCGCCGATCGAATCAAATGCTGCTTTGCCGGAGGCTGGCCTCTTCGGCGCGGGCGACGACGAGCAATTCGCTGACGATACGCCGCCGGCAGAGGCGCAGGACGATACCGCCGACATGCTTGGCGACGTGCTGCACAGCCTGATCCCGGCGCGGGCCAAAATGGTGGATGGGCTTTCGCCGGATGTAATCGACCAGATGCCGGTGGCCCTGCTCGTGCATGGCGGCGACGAGCTGATCCACGGCAATCCGGAATTTTTGCGGCTGACGGGCTATGGCTCGCTGGCCGAACTGCAGGAGGTCGGCGGACTCGATGCGCTGCTGCAGCGCCAGGAACTGGAAGACAAGACCGACCAGCCGGGCGGCATGATGCTGGTGCGGGCCGACGATGCGCTGATCCCGGTCACCGCCCGTCTGCAGTCGATCCGCTGGGGCGACAATACCGCCTTGATGCTGGCGCTGATGCCGGTCGATGGCGGCCCGACGTCCGGCGCGCGGACGGATACATTCGATGTGGCCGAGTTCGGTGCCTTGCAGACGGATTCCGAACGTTCGGAACGGCTGCAGGCCGAAGTCGAGGAGCTGCGTTCGATCCTGGAAACGGCGACGGACGGCGTCGTGCTGATCGGCACCGAAGGCGATATCCGCTCGATGAACCGCTCGGCCAGCGCGCTGTTCAACTATGACAATGCCGAGACCCAGTCGAAGCCCTTCGTCATGCTGTTTGCACATGAAAGCCAGAAGGCGATCCTCGATTACCTCGGCGGGCTGGCCGGCCATGGCGTCGCCAGCGTGCTCAATGATGGCCGCGAAGTGATCGGCCGCGAGGCGTCGGGCGGTTTTCTGCCGCTGTTCATGACCATCGGCCGCCTGACCTCGTCGGATGGATATTGCGCGGTGATCCGCGACATCACCCAGTGGAAGCGCACCGAGGAAGAGCTGCGCAATGCCAAGCGCGCCGCGGAAACCGCGAACGCCCACAAGAGCGATTTTCTCGCCCGTGTCAGCCACGAGATCCGCACGCCGCTGAACGCCATCATCGGCTTTGCCGACATGATGGCGACCGAGCGCTTCGGGCCGATGGGGCATGCGCGCTATGTCGAATATGCCGACGACATCGGCCGCTCCGGCCGCCACGTGCTCGACATCGTCAACGACCTGCTCGACATTTCCAAGATCGAGGCCGGCGAGATGGATCTCGATTTCGTCGCCGTCGGCCTCAACGAGTCGATTTCCGAAGCGGTGTCGATCGTCCAGCCGCAGGCCAACGGCCAGCGGGTGATCATCCGCACCTCGCTGTCGCAGGCGGTGCCGCAGGTGGTCGCCGATCTGCGCTCGGTCAAGCAGATCGTGCTCAACATCCTGTCGAACGCCATCCGCTTCACGCCGTCGGGCGGCCAGATCGTCGTCTCGACCGCCTATGAGCCGAATGGCAATGTCGTGCTGCGGATCCGCGACACCGGCGTCGGCATGACCCGCACCGAGCTGGAGCAGGCGATGAAGCCGTTCCGCCAGGTGATGACCGGCAGCCGCAAGCGCGGCGACGGCACCGGGCTCGGCCTGCCGCTGACCAAGGCGATGGTCGATGCCAACCGCGCCACCTTCTCGATCCATTCGGCCCCGAACGAAGGCACGCTGGTCGAGGTGACCTTTCCGTCGCAGCGGGTTCTGGCCAACTGAACAGCCTGCCAATGACAGCCGTCATGCGCGCAAAAAAAAGGCAGCCGAGGCTGCCTTTGAGGTTATGCTGTCAACGAAAGTTCAGAGAGGTCAACATCATGTTCATGGAGAACCTGGAGGTTCCGCGCCGCCCATTCATTGGGCGTCCCCTTGCGGATTTACATTTGGCAAAGGGCTTTTAACAAAAGGTTAACAGCCGCTACGAGCTTTCACCGCAATTTCTTCTAGTTCGGCCCCAGGCCTGACAATCATCAAAAACATCATTATTATTTTCGAAATAACTAATATTTTAACTCTTCCAGAACGCTGAAAAACTCCAGTGCCTGCGGATTGGCCAAGGCTTCCTTGTTCTTCACCGGCCTGCCATGGACGACGTCGCGGACGGCGAGTTCGACGATCTTGCCGGACTTGGTGCGCGGAATATCGGCGACGGCGATGATCTTGGCCGGTACATGCCGCGGCGAGGCGCCAGTGCGGATCCGCGCCTTGATGGTGCTGGCCAGGTCCTCCGTCAGCACTGCGCCCCCGGCCAGCCGCACGAACAGCACGATGCGGACGTCACCGTCCCAATCCTGACCGATGCACAGCGCTTCCGCCACTTCGGCCATCTGTTCGACCTGGTTGTAGATTTCCGCCGTGCCGATGCGCACGCCGCCGGGATTGAGCGTGGCGTCGGAGCGGCCATGGATGACGATGCCGCCATGCCCGGTCCATTCGGCGAAATCGCCGTGGCACCAGACATTGTCGAAACGCTCGAAATAGGCCGCCCGGTATTTTGTGCCGTCCGGATCGTTCCAGAACATGATCGGCATCGACGGAAAGGCTTTGGTGCAGACCAGTTCGCCCTTTTGCCGGCGGATCGGGCGCCCCTCGTCATCCCAGACGTCGATCGCCAGCCCCAGCCCCGGCCCCTGGATTTCGCCGCGCCAGACCGGTTTCAGCGGATTGCCGAGCACGAAGCAGGAGACGATATCAGTTCCGCCGGAAATCGAGGCGAGATGCACGTCCCGCTTGATCCCGTCATAGACAAAGGAAAAGCCTTCCGGCGACAGCGGCGAACCGGTGGAGGTGATCAGCCGCAGGCTGGACAGATCGTGGGTGGTGTTTGGCGTGAACCCGCCCTTGCGCAGGGCATCGATATATTTGGCCGAGGTGCCGAGCATGGCAAACTGCTCGGCTTCGGCGAAATCGAACAGCACATTTCCGTCCGGATAAAACGGCGAACCGTCGAACAGGCAGAGCGTCGCCCCGACCGCCAGCCCCGACACCAGCCAGTTCCACATCATCCAGCCACAGGTGGTAAAATAGAACAGTTTCTCGCCCTTCGACAGGCCACAATGCAGGCGAATTTCCTTCAGATGCTGCAGCAGGGTGCCGCCAGCGGAATGGACGATGCATTTGGGCACGCCGGTGGTGCCGGACGAAAACAGGATGTAGAGCGGATGGGCAAAGGGCAGCGGCGTGAACTCCACGGCACGTGCCTGGAACGGAGCAGTAAAGGCCTCGAGGGTTTTGCCATCGTCGAGGCTGGTGGCCAGCGCCGCGGCATCGCCGGCATAGGGAATGACCAGCACCGGCACGTTCAAACGCGCGGCGACGGCGCGCACCTTGTCGGCCACATCCTGGCGCTTGCCATTGTACCAATAGCCGTCACAGCCGATGAACAGCTTGGGTTCGATCTGGCCGAACCGGTCGAGCACGCCCTGCTCGCCGAAATCCGGCGAACAGGAAGACCAGATGGCGCCGATCGAGGCGGCGGCCAGCATGCCGGCAATGGTTTCCGGCATGTTCGGCATCATCGCCGCGATCCGGTCGCCTTGCCCGATGCCCATCGCCCGATAGGCCTGCTGTAGCCGCGACACCGAGTCCGACAGGCGGCGCCAGGACCAGCGATCCTCCACCTTGTCTTCGCCGCGAAAGATCAGTGCTTCGCCATCGCCGGTGTGGCGCAGCAGGTTTTCGGCAAAATTCAGCGTTGCATCCGGAAAGAATCGTGCGTCCAGCATCCGATCGGCATCGACCAGCGCGCGGTCGCCCCGGTCACCCCTGACCCCGCAAAACTCCCAGATGGCCGTCCAAAAATCGCTGCGGTTTGCGACTGACCAGTCGTGGAAGGCATCATAATTGACGAACGACAGACCATGGCGCACAGCGCAGGCCTCGATGAAGGCATGCATCGGCGTCTGCAGGCGAAATTCGTCCGATGGTTGCCACAATGGCTGTTCTTCCGTCATACGCGCCTCCGCCTCACCACACCCTGTATAGCATGCCGCCAAGGCGGATAAAGAGCCGGAAAACGGCACTTTCCGCGCCGCGGTTTGCATGATGCCGCAAATTCCTATATCCGGCGGATAACAAAGGGATCTGGCGATATGCCGACCCGTTCCGATTGAAGCCGACGCGATGACCAAGGCCCTGAACAGAGTGTCCGAGTGGATGCACGCCGCCATGTCGCGGCGGGTGCGCCAGTTGCTGCGTTTCGCCTTCCTCGGCTTCGTCATCCTGCTCTGCCTGTTCGCCGTGTTTCGGGTTTCGGCACCGTTCCTGGTGTCCAGCACATTGGTGCGTTCCGGCATGGAGCGGGCGGTGGCGCAATGGACCGGACACAGCGTCGCCATCAACGGCATCCCCAAACTGGAGTTCTGGCCGACACCCAGGATTACCCTGAACGACGTGACGATCAGAAAAGGCACTGCCGAAGGCCCGCGGGTGCTCGGCAAGGTTGAGAAGCTGTCGGCCTCCTTCGGTCTGTATGAAGCCTTGCGCGGGCGTGAGGAGTTCTACGATTTCCGCTTCGTCCACCCGCATGTCTTTGTCATCCGCGATGGCGACGGCAAGCTGGACTGGACCAATGACGGGTTGCTGAGTGCTGCCGTGCGGGGCGCGCAGGAAGACGGCGATGGGCAGCGCCTCGGCGCCGATCTGAATGCGCCGATCGGCTCGGTGACGATCGACGGCGGCACCCTGGAATTGAAGGACATGGCAAGCGACCGGACCTTCGTCGTGGACGGCATCGCCGCCCAGGTCGGCTGGCCGCGTCTCGGCGACCCCATGACGGCCAGACTGTCGGCAAGGATCGGCGAGCAGAATGTGCAGCTCAACCTGTCCTCCCGCCAGTTGCTGCTGCTGTTCGGCGGCAAGCGCGCCCAGGTGACCGCGAACCTGACATCGCCGGCCCTGACCGGCCGCTTCGAGGGCATGGCCAATCTCGCCTCTGCGGCCTTCCTGTCCGGCGCGGTGGAATTGAACGCAACGGATATTCCGACGCTGACCGCCTGGGCCGGTGCCAGCCTTCCCGGCCTGGAGAAATTGAAGAGCGCCGCGATCAGCGCGCAACTCAACACCATCGGCACCAATCTGCGCTTCAACGACCTGACATTCTCGGTCAACGACATGCGGGCGACCGGGGTGATGGATGTCGGTGTGCGTCCTGGCGCAAAGCCGAAGCTGACGGGCACGCTGGCCTTCGACAAGATCGATATCAATGCCGTGCTGGCCGCCTTTGCGCTCGATCCGTCGCAAAACCAGAGCTCGCTGTCGCAGGCGGAAAATGGCCTGCTGCAGAAGATCGAACTCGATGTCCGGCTATCGGCCCGGGAGGCGACGCTCGCACCCTTCGTGCTCGGCGATGTCGGCGCCAGTGTGTTCGTCACCGGCGGCCAGGCACGCTTCGACATCGGCGACAGCGATTTTGCCGACGGCCAGCTGACCGGCCAGTTGAGTGCCGCCAATGGCGGCTTTGCCAAGGGCGCCAGCCTGCTGATCTCGGTTCGCGATGCCGAATTTTCCGAGATCGTCCAGCGGCTTGACCTGAAAGGGCCGATGCCGTTCGGGCGCGGCTCGATCGATCTGTCGATGAAGACCAGCAAGCCGATCTGGGCCGCTGACCGGAACGACGTCGCGGGAAAAATACAGCTGTTCGCCCAAGGCGGCTCGATGCAGAATCTGGACGTCACGACGTTCCGGCAGATTGCCGGTCAGAAACCCTATTTTGCTTTGAGCGAAGCGGGCAAGGGTGCGTTCGATTTCGACAGTCTGGAGCTGAATGCCAGTTTCGCCGATGGAACGGCCGAGCTGGGCAAGACCCGCCTGGTCGGGCCGCAGCAGTCGGTGACGCTTGCAGGTCCGGTGCTGTTCGGCAGCAACAGCCTGGCGGTGACGGGCACATTGCGGGCGACACTGGACAGCGGCGACACCACCTACCCGCCCGTCCCCTTCTTCATCGGCGGCTCCTGGCCGGATCCGGTAATTTCGCCGGTGCAGAAACTGACCGATACCGTGCCCGGGCTGCCGCCGACCAAGGAATGATTTTCAGGCCGCTGTGGCGGCAGTGTGCTCGTCGCGCTGGCGCTGCAATTCGTTGCGCTTTGAGGTGACCGATCCGACGATTACAGCGAGCGTGACGATGGCAATCAGGATCGAGCAGGCAGCATTGATTTCCGGTGTCACGCCGAGGCGCACCTGACTGTAGATCTTGATCGGCAGCGTCGTTGCCCCCGGACCGGTGGCAAAACTGGCAATCACAAGATCGTCGAGCGAGAGAGTGAAAGCCAGCATCCAGCCGGCAATCACGGCCGGCAGGATCAGCGGCAGGGTGATCCTGAAGAAGGTTTTTACCGGCGGGCAGCCGAGATCGAGGGCGGCTTCCTCGAGGCTGCGGTCAAACGTCAGCAGCCGCGACTGCACGACGATCGCCACGTAGCACATGGTGAAGGTCGTATGGGCAATCACCACCGTCCAGAAGCCGCGGTCGACACCGACGGCGACGAACAGCAGCAGCAGCGACAGACCGGTAATCACCTCCGGCATCACCAGCGGCGCATAGATCATCCCGGAAAACAGCATTTTTCCGGGAAAGCGCGAAAACCGCACCAGCGACAGCGCCGCCAGTGTGCCCAGAATGGTGCCGAGCGAGGCACTGAGCAGCCCGACGCGGATGGTGACCCAGGCAGCCTCCATCAGCCCCTGGTTCGACCACATCTCGCGATACCATTTGAGCGAAAACCCGCCCCAGACGGTGACCAGCTTGGAGTCGTTGAAGGAATAGACAATCAGGATGATGATCGGGATGTAAAGGAAGGCAAAGCCGAGCGTGAGCACGGTGCTGTCGAGGCGGGATGACTTCATCGCTTCTCTCCCCTCAGGCTTTCTGTTGCTGGTTCTGGAAGATGGCGATCGGGATGACCAGCACCAGCAGCAGCAGCACGGCCACCGCCGAGGCCAGCGGCCAGTCGCGGTTGCCGAAAAATTCGGTCCACAGCGTCTTTCCGATCATCAGCGTCTCGGCGCCGCCGAGCAGATCGGGGATGACGAACTCGCCGGTGATCGGGATGAAGCAGATCAGCGAGCCGGCGATCACGCCGGGCAGCGACAGCGGGAAGGTGATCTTCCAGAAGGCTTTCCAGGGCGGGCAGCCAAGATCGCTCGCCGCTTCGAGCAAGGTGCCATCGAGCTTTTCCAGCGCCGAATAGAGCGGCAGCACCATGAACGGCAGATAGGAATAGACGATGCCGATGAACACCGCGGTTTCGGTGTGAAAAATCTGCACCTGCTGGTCGGGGCCATAAATGCCGAGCGTCTGCAGCACCAATGTCATCAGTCCCTCCGGCTTCAGGATACCGATCCAGGCATAGACGCGAATCAGGAACGAGGTCCAGAATGGCAGAATCACCAGCATCACCAGCGTCGGCCGGAGCGCTGCCGAAGCCCGGGCCATGGCCAACGCCATCGGATAGCCGATCAGCAGCAGCAGCACGGTCGAGATGACGGCGATGCGCAGCGAGGAGAGATAGGCGTCGAAATACAGCGGATCGTCGCCGAGCGCCCAGTAGTTTTCCAGATCCAGCTGCGAGAGGAAATCGCCGATCGCGGCAAAGCCGTCGAACAGCGGCGTATAGGGCGGCATGGCGATGGCGGTGTCGGACAGCGAGATTTTGACGATGATCAGGAAAGGGGCGACGAAAAACAGGATCAGCCAGATATAGGGAACGATCACCACCAGCCAGCGGGCCGGATTGAGGCGGGTGTCGGAGGCGTCTGCCATCTTTCCCTCCCTCACGCCGTCAGCACAAGGCCGGCATCGGCCGGCCAGGTGAGCCAGACGATGTCGCCAAACGTGATCGGCCGGTCGACCAGACGCGAGACATTGGCCTGGGCGGCGCGGATGACCCGGCCGTCCTCCATCTTGACGATGAACAGCGAAAAATCGCCGAGATAGCCGATGTCCCAGACCTCGCCATGGGCAGCATTGACGCTGGCGTCGGCCGGCGCATCGAGCGAGATGCGGATCTTTTCCGGGCGCACGGCGAAGGCCACCTGATGGCCGACGGCGGCGGCGCATTCCTGATCGACCGCGATCGGCAGACCCTCGCAGTCGATGCGCACGAGGCCCGCATGGTCGGGCGTGGCATTGCTGGAGACAACCGTGCCTTCGAAAATATTGATGTCGCCGATGAAGTCGGCGACATAGCGGCAGTTCGGTGCCTCGTAGATTTCGGCGGGCGTCGCCACCTGGACGATCACGCCCTTGTCCATCACCGCAATCCGGTCGGAGACGGTCATCGCCTCTTCCTGGTCGTGGGTGACGATCAGGAAGGTGAGGCCGAGCTTGGTCTGCAGGTCCATCAGCTCGAACTGGGTTTCTTCCCGCAGCTTCCGGTCGAGCGCGCCGAGCGGCTCGTCGAGCAGCAGCACCTTCGGGCGTTTTGCCAGCGAGCGGGCGAGCGCAACGCGCTGGCGCTGGCCACCGGACAACTGGCTGGGCTTGCGCCTGGCAAAATCCTGCAGCTTGACCAGCCGCAGCATTTCTTCGACACGGGCGGCGATTTCGGCCTTGGGCAGGCCGTCCTGCTGCAGGCCGAAGGCGACATTGGCTTCCACCGTCATGTGCGGGAACAGCGCATAGCTCTGGAACATCATGTTGGTCGGTCGCTTGTAGGGCGGCACCCCGGAAATGTCCTTGCCCTGTAAGAAGATGCGGCCCTCAGTCGGCTCCTCGAAGCCGGCCAGCATCCGCATCAGCGTGGTCTTGCCGCAGCCGGACGGTCCGAGCAGGGAAAAGAACTCGCGCTCATAGATATCGAGAGTGAGGTTGTCGACGGCGACGAAATTGCCGAACCGCTTGGTGATGTTCTCGAAGCGGATGAAGGGCACAGCGGCCGGGTCCGTCCATGGCGTGAATTTGCGTTTTACCGGCCCGAGAGATTTCGCCATATGCCCGATCCCAACCTTTCCCCAATCACAGGCCATGCCTGTCTATCGATGTTTTCGCGGCACACATGCCGCGAAAGAAGGGGAGCGGGGCAGCCCCCGCCCGCTGCCCCCGCCGTTCGATCGTGTTACTTGCCGGTCTTGATCTGCGTCCACACCCGGTTGAGCACGCGCTGTTCTTTCGGCGCATAAGGCGAGATGGTGAACAGTTTTTTCAGCGTGGCGGCATCCGGATAGACCTGCGGATTTTCAAACACCGCCTTGTCGATCAACGGCTGCGAGGCCAGATTGCCATTGGCATACTGGACATAGTCGGAGGCCTTGGCGATGACTTCCGGCTTCATCATGTAGTTGATGAAGGCGTGGGCGGAATCGACATTCTTGGCGTCGGCCGGAATGGCGAAATTGTCCATCCACAGATAGGTGCCTTCCTTTGGAATGGCGTAGCTGATCTCGACGCCGTTCTTGGCTTCTTCGGCGCGGGTTTTCGCCTGCAGCACGTCGCCCGACCAGCCGATGGTGATGCAGCTGTCGCCATTGGCGAGTTCATCGATATAGGCCGACGAGTTGAAGGTTTTGACGTTCGGGCGGACGGCCTTGTAGACCTTGCCGCCGGCTTCCAGATCGGCCGTGACCTTGCTGTCCGGGTTCTTGCCGATATAGTTCATGCCAATGGCAAACGTTTCGTCGGAGGCATCGAGAATGTTGATGCCGCAGCTTTTCAGCTTCTTGGCATTGTCCGGCTTGAACAGGATATCCCAGCTGTCGACCGGCACGTCGCCGAGCGCCGCCTTGACCTTGGCGACATTGTAGCCGATGCCGGTGGTGCCCCACATGTAGTTGACGGCATAGTCATTGCCGGGGTCGTAGGTGGCCAGTCGGGCGGCGATATCCGGCCACATGTTTTTCAGGTTCGGCAGCTTCGACTTGTCGAGCTTCTGGTAGACGCCGGCAGCGATCTGGCGCATCAGGAACGGTGCTGTAGGCACCACCACGTCATAGCCGGACCCGCCGGCGAGCAGCTTGGTTTCCAGCATCTCGTTGCTGTCATAGACATCGTAGACGACCTTGATGCCGGTTTCCTTGGTGAAATCCTCAATGATCGTCGGGTCGATGTAATCCGACCAGTTGTAGACGTTGACGACCTTTTCCTGGGCTTGCGCCAGCGAGACGGTGAAGACGGACGCGGCCAGCATGGCGGCGATACGGAGGAATTGGGATCGCATGGGTTCTCCTGTTCCGGTTTCCCGGGCTTCGCGCTTCGGGCAAAATTTCTCTTATTTTCTCTCAGACTAGAAAGGATTTCCCGCAGCCACAAGAGCAGAAATGTGCACTGCGGTATTTTACGATCTTGACCCCGGCAGGGAGCAGGCGCGGCAGAACCGGATGCCCGGGTCCTGCAACCGGCACCGACGCGCGAGAAACCCTGCCAGCCTTGCCAAGGCCACTTGCCGGCAAACTGTGCGGCGTGCTCTATTTATCGGGCGGCCATTGCTGCGCACCGTGCAGGACGCGGATCAACTCGACGTCGTCGGCCACAAAGTAGACCAAAACAAACGGTGTTCCGGACACGACCAGTTCCCGCGTTTCCGGCATTCGCCCGGTTCGGCCGGACAGCGGAAATTCACCCAGGCGTTCGGCCTGGCGCTCGATTGCGTCCCACATCGCCAGCGCTGCCGAGGGATTGTCCGTGGCGATGTGATCAACGATGCTGTCGATATCCCGGGCATAGGTCTCACGCCGGATGATCCGCATGGAGTCAACGACCTTGCAGGCCGATACGACGCTGCAGTTCAGCGCGCTTCAACCGGGACCTTTCGGCCCATTCATCCTCCGGGATTGCGCGGTTGGAGCCGTCCTCGATACCATCGATCGCCTTTTGCACCTGGCTTCGGAACCAGGCTCCATGCTCGTCCGCCGCGTGCAGCTGGCGCTGGCGTGCAGCCGTATCCGGGCGCTTGCGTTCGATTGCGGCAAGGTCATGCGCGGTCATGTCGATTTCGAACCGGACCAGTCCAAGCTCGTCGCGCACATAGGCGGCAGCAGTGTTCAGATTGCGCCAGATACGCATGCGGCCCGAACGCTGCGCGGCCACGGCTCTTTCGACAGCGCCGTATTTCACCAAAACGGCAAATCCGCCGGGTTGACCAAGGACGGTGGCACCGGTGAGGGCATGCGCGATCGCGAGCTTCTTGACGGCCTTGCCATCCAGCATTTCAGGCTGCACAGGAAACCCTTTCCAACAAGCGAGCGCGTTTATTGAATAATCGCATGAGATCGCCTGTTTGACAACAGCCTGCAGACGCCACCGAAAACTTGGTCTGTGGTGAAAACAGGGGCGGCGCAGAACGGAGAAAACAACAAACGGCAAAAGGAGGAGGACGCAGATTGCGCTCCCTCCCCTTCATTCCCATCCACGCTGAAGATACCAGCCGGCTGCCGTTAAGCAGCGCGAGCAATCGGCCTGCGCGCCGCCGGCCGCTCGCCTTCGATGCGGAACTGCTGCACCAGCTGCAGCAGCAGGTCCGCCTCATCGGCCAGCTGGCGGGTGGCGGCCGTGGTGTCGGCGACCATGGCGGCATTCTTCTGGGTCATCTGGTCCATGCGGTTGACCGAACTGTTGACCTCCTGCAGGCCGGTCGACTGATCGCGGCTGGCGGTGGCAATGGTATCGACATGGCTGCTGATGGTGACGATCTGCTGGCTGATGGTGGCCAGCACCTGGCCGGCCTCCTGCACCAGCTTCGAGCCGGCATTGACCTCGGATGTCGACTGGTTGATCAGCCCCTTGATTTCGCGAGCGGCATCGGCCGAGCGCTGGGCCAGCTCGCGGACTTCCTGGGCGACGACCGCAAAGCCCTTGCCGGCGTCGCCGGCGCGGGCGGCCTCGATACCGGCGTTCAATGCCAAGAGATTGGTCTGGAAGGCGATGTCGTCGATCACCTCGATGATCTGCTCGATCTGCTTAGAGGCGCCCTCGATGCGGCCCATGGCTTCGATGGCATTGCTGACCACCAGGCCGGAACTGTCGGCGGTCTTCTTGGTCTGGATGACGACTTGGTTGGCTTCGCGGGCACGTTCGGCCGAGGAGCGGACGGTGACGGTGATTTCCTCGACGGCGGCAGCGGTTTCTTCGAGCGAGGCGGCCTGGTCCTCGGTGCGTTTTGACAGGTCGACGGCCGACTGATGCATGTCGGCGCCGTTGCGCTGGATCGACAGCGTGTTGCTGCGGATCTGCGACAGGGTTTCCCGCAGGCGTTCCAGCGAGCCGTTGAAGTCGGTGCGCAGCTGCTCGAGCCGGCCGGTGAACGGCGTTTCGATGGTCTGGGCGAGATCGCCCTGCGACAGGCGAGCCAAGCCGTCGGCCAGCTGGCTGACGGCAAAATCGATCTGCTGGTCGAGCGTCTGCTTTTCGCGGTCGTTGAGCTGGCGTTCGGCCTCGACGGCGGCGCGCTCGGTGGCGCTGGCGCCTTCCATTTCCTGCTTGGCGCGGGCATTGTCGCGAAACACTTCCAGGGCGCGGGCAATGGCGCCGAATTCACTGCGTTTGCCGGTATAGGGGATCGTCGCATTCAGGGCGCCGGAGGAAATGTCGCGCACCGAACCGGTGAGAATGCGCAGCGGCCGAACCAGACGGTCGATGGCGACATAGGCGAGCAGTCCGACGCAGGCCATCGCGGCCAGGCCGACGACGATGATCAGATTGCGCAGGCTGTCGATCTGGGCAAAGTAGATTTCCATCGGAATGCCGATGAACAGCACACCGACCGTCGGGCCGGCCGAAGAGCGGATCGGGAAATAGCCGGTCATGTAGTTGCGGCCGAACAGGGCGGCCGGGCCGTAATAGGCTTCGCCGCGGGCCAGAACCGCCTGGGCGGGGTGATCGGCAGCCAGCTTGGTGCCGACGGCGCGTTCGCCGTTTTCCTTTTTCACATTGGTCGAGATGCGGACGAAATCGCTGCCCTGGGCTTCGAACGCGGTGGCGACGCCACCGATCGAGGCAGCGGTGCGATCGACCAGATCGTGGTCCGGCAGCTTTTCCGGGCCGTTGTGGACGATGCCCTTCAGGACGCCGTCCTTGATGTCGATCGTGGTTCCCTCGACCTTGAGATTGTAGAGAACGGCCATGGCGCGGCTGGCATCGCGGGTATCAACCAGCGCCGTCGCCATCACGCCCTGGCGAAGATTGTAGTAGGTGGCACCGGCGACCGCCGAGATCCCCAGAAAAATCATGCCGAGCGCTACCAGCACGATCTGGGAAACAATCGAGGATGAAATGAATTTGGGCATATCGGCAGATCCTTATTTTACACCCCTTTACGTTGTAAGATAGAAATTAAAATTTTGATAAATCTCAATTGAAACGACGTTATTGCGACGAAACGGAGCAATTTACGGTGGAATTTACTGTTTATTTCGCCTCTTTCTACAATCGCATCCAAAATAAATACTCGCAAAACGCGAAATCCCGGCGCACGGCCGGGATTTTATATTTATTATTTCTAATAAAAATCACGCGGCGCGGCGACGTTGCTGTACCGGTTGGGCATCGATCCTGAACTCCGAGACGAGCTGCATCAGCGCATCCGCCTCGTTGGCCAGTTCGCGGCTGGCGGCCGTCGTTTCTTCCACCATGGCCGCATTCTTCTGCGTCATCTGGTCCATCTGGTTGACCGAGCCGTTGACCTCCTGCAGCGCCACCGACTGGTCCTGGCTGGCGGTAGCGATCATGTCCACGTGATGACTAATGGCGACGATCTGGCTGCTGATGCGCGACAGCACCAGCCCGGTTTCCTGCACCAGCCTGGCACCGCCACTGACTTCCTGGGTCGAGGTATTGATCAGGCCCTTGATCTCCTTGGCGGCATTGGCCGAGCGCTGTGCCAGTTCGCGCACTTCCTGGGCAACCACGGCAAAGCCGCGACCGGCTTCGCCGGCCCTGGCCGCCTCGATGCCGGCATTCAGCGCCAGCAGGTTGGTCTGGAAGGCGATCTCGTCGATCACGTCGATGATCTGTTCGATCTTGGTCGAGGCATCCTCAATACGCCCCATCGCGTTGATCGCATTGCCGACGACGACGGAGGAGTTGTCGGCGCTGAGCTTGGTTTCGCGGACGATGCCATTGGCCTCGCGGGCCCGCTCCGCGGACGAGCGGACGGTGACGGTGATCTGGTCGACGGCCGCGGCCGTTTCCTCCAGCGAGGCAGCCTGCTGTTCGGTGCGTTTCGACAGGTCTTCGGCCGACTGGGCCATCTGGTTGCCGTTGTCCTGGATCATCTGCACATTGGCGCGGATGCGGCGCATGGTTTCCTGCAGACGGCTGAGCGAGATGTTGAAATCCTCGCGCAGCTGTTCGAGACGGCCGGTGAACGGCGTGTCGATGGTGGAGGAAATATCGCCCTGGGCCAGACGGCCGAGACCGGCAGCCAGCTGGTTGACGGCGAAATCGATCTGGCGTTCGACCTCGCGCTTTTCCGCGTCGTTGCGGGCGCGCTCGGCCTCGGAGGCGGCGCGCTCCTCTTCGCTCTGGTGCTCGATGCGGATCTTTGACAGGGCGTTTTCCTTGAAAACGCCGAGCGCGCGGGCAATGTCGCCGATCTCGTCGGCGCGGGCCTCGCCGGAAATACCGGTTTCGAGGAAGCCTTCGGCAATCCGCCGCATGGCACCGGTGATATGGGCGATCGGTCGCTGCAGCGTCAGCACCAGGGCAATGCCGCCGGCAATGGCGATGATGATGCCAAGCACGGTGGCCAGCACCGAGATGCCGTTGACGTCTTCGCGCTCAACGCCGGCGGTCTGCTTCTGCAGCTCGGCGAACTGGGTCAGTTGCACCCAGATGCCATCGATGACGCCACGCGCCGCTTCATAGTTTTGCTGGCGGCGGGCGCTGATATCGAGCAGGGTCGCGGCGTCGGATTTCATCGTATCGATCGCCGGCAAGATCTGCTGGGCTACGGAGTCGTAGGCCGGCGTGTTCTTGGCGCTCACCGCCAGAACCTGCATGCCTTGGCGGACTTTGGACAGCTCCTGCTCGAGGCGGACCTGATTGTCCGGTGTGGCGTCGGCCAGAAACTCGGCCGAGACGATCTGCAATGCAAAGGTGGTGGCGACCAGCTGGCGGATATCCTGCAGCACCGAGGCGGTCTGGACGATGCGGCCGTCGAGCTCGCCAAAGATGCGGGTGGCTTCGCGCATCTTTTCGGTCGCAGCCAGCTGGGTATAGTTGGAGATCTGCATGAAGCGCGACAGCAGGCGCGCGAGATCGGTGGCACGCTCTTCGGCCGGGGCCGGCGAGGCCACGAGGGCGGCCATTTCGGCGATCGTGCTCGACAGCGTCTTGCCGGCGCTCTTCTGTTTTTCCGGCAGCGAACCGGTGATGCTGTTTTCCGCTTCCTGCAACTCCTTCATGCGATCGGCGACGACCTTCAGCTTGTCTTCCGGCAGGGCCGCCTTGCGGACATCGCCCGACAGCGCGGTCAGAAAATCACCGCCCTTCAGCAGGTGATCGGCATCGCGCAGGATCGACTGGGCCGCACTTTCGTCGGTGCGCAGCGCTTCTTCCAGCTGCTGCGATTCAAAGGTGATGTTCAGGCGGGCGCCGACCAGCGCCTGCTGCGAGGTGTTCATCGATTCCAGAATTTTCGTCTTGTTCTGATGCAGCGACCACAGCTGGCCGACCAGGCCGGAAACCTTGGCGGTATCGCCGGCGGCCTTTTCCAGGTTCTGCCGGCCGACGCTATCGGCTTCGATCTGGGCGAGCGTTGTCTTCAGAACGCCGTTCTGCGTCTGGAGGTCGCTGTCGAGCTTGGTGCGGGTGGCCTCGGTGGTGCTGGTCAGGAAGGCATCCATGGAACCGTAGAGTTCCTTGAAACCACTCAGCGACTGCAGCACGCTGTTGGAGATCTCCATCCGGCCCTGCAGCATGCCCGAGGCGTATAGCCCGGTCAGGCCGACGGCGGAGATGCTGATGACGAAGGGCAGGACGAGCAAAACAACTTTGGTCCGGATGGTAAATCGGGACAGAATACGATCAATGAACATGGTTCGGCATGCCTTTCATACACCACTCCCCCACCGGTATCCTGAGGGACCCGGCTGAGTGCATTTGGCGGCTATTTTTAAAGTGTGGATTTCGTCGCGGCGCGTGTCCGCCCTTCGAGCGGCAATCATTGCCAGCGCACGTAAGAGGTCGCGTGCTTCCTGAAGTAATGGAAGCTTAGGTTGCAGGATTTAATATTTCTCTAATTCGCGTGACGTGCAAATACGTTCGGAACCGACGATAGCGCTAAGCTATTCAGAACTATTATATATGAAATACTTCTAATATATTGGGGCGCACTATTTTCCCGAAATCGGTCATATTTTGCGTTGGGAAAACGTCGCCCATGCCCGCACAGGCGAAAACAATCGGCGCGCAGGAGCAACGCCTCGGGCAGCACTGGCGATTGCTGGCCTTAGAAAATCTTCGGCAGAGCCAGAAGCGCGGCCGTGGCGCCGGTGGCAAGCACAGCCATTTTCACAATGGCGATCGTCGCCGCATTCTTGGTCTGGGCAATGGCAACGGCGCGAGCGCGGCGGGGAGACTTGTCCATGAACGAAAACATCCCGTGTAAAGCGTTGATCGATTCATACCGGCGAGCGGCAGGCCTGTGACTCGTAGTTTACAACATCCAGCTGTGCTGGAATTAAGGCAGCATGACGCAGGTCCATTAACAACTGCTGAATCACGTGTGCGGCCTTGGATGCATATGCATTTTAAGCGGCTTCGCCGGCCACGTGACCAGAGGCCCATGCCCACTGGAAATTGTAGCCGCCAAGCCATCCCGTAACATCGACGCATTCGCCGATAAAGTAAAGGCCGGGCGTCGATTTCGCTTGCATCGTCTTGGAATCGAGGCCGGATGTGTCGACGCCGCCCAGAGTGACTTCGGCGGTGCGATACCCTTCGGAACCGGAGGGCTTTATGCTCCAGCGCTGCACCGCATCGACTATCGCCTGCAGCGCCTTGTCGTTCTGCTCGGCCAGGTGACCCGCGACCTTGTGATTTTCAACGAAAAACTGCGCCAGCCGTTTTGGCAGATGTTCGGCCAGCACCGTCTGTACCGCCTGCTTGCCGTTTTCCCGCCGCGCCGCCTTCAGGGTGCCGAGCAGATCGGCCTCCGGCTCGACCACCAGGGTGATCTCGTCGCCCTCGCGCCAGTAGGAGGAAATCTGCAGCACGGCCGGGCCGCTCAGGCCGCGATGGGTAAACAGCAAGGCTTCGCGAAACCCGGTCTTGCCATGGCGAATTTCTGCATCGACGGCGACGCCGGACAGAGGCGCCAGACGTTCCAGAAGTGCCGGATCCAGCGTCAGCGGTACCAGGCCCGGCCGCGGCTCGAGCACCGACAGGCCGAATTGTTCCGCAATCTTGTAAGCCAGCCCCGTGGCGCCCATTTTCGGGATGGACTTTCCGCCGCTGGCGACGACCAGCGAAGATGCCTCGATCGGGCCTTCGCTGGTCTGGATACGAAAACCGTCGGCCGTCTTTTCGATGCCGTCCACCGTCCGCTTCAGGGACAATTTGACGTTGGCCGCCTTCATCTCCTCCAGCAGCATGCGGATTATGTCCTTGGCGCTGTCGTCGCAAAACAGCTGTCCCAGCGTCTTTTCGTGCCAGGCAATGCCGTAGCTATCGACCAGCGCAATAAAATCGCGCGGGGTGTAGCGGGCGAGTGCCGACTTGCAGAAGTGCGGGTTGGCCGACAGGTAGTTTTTCGGGCTGGCATGGACATTGGTGAAGTTGCAGCGTCCGCCTCCGGAAATGCGGATCTTTTCGCCGGGCGCGGTCGCATGGTCGACGACGATTACCGAGCGGCCCCGCTGTCCGGCGCGGATCGCACACATCATGCCCGCCGCTCCCGCGCCGATCACGACCACATCGCATTTCTGGGCCACGGGCCTGCTCCTTGCCTGATCAAAACCCTCTGTTTTCGATCCGGCCGGCAAAGTCAATGGCGCTTTCCCCCTCGCCAATTGCCAAACTGCCGTTATGATGGCGGCCAAGATCAACCAGAACCGGTGAGCCATGCCTTCCAGGAAAAAGACCGTGCCCGCGTCCTCCAGCAATGCCACGAAGGCGGAAAAGGTCTCTGCAACCCCGCAATCCAAGCGCGGGGTCGCCAATTGGGCGGAAGCGGCAAAATGGCTGCAGGCGCGCGGTATCGAGGACATCGAATGCATCACCCCGGATCTTGCCGGCGTGCCGCGCGGCAAGATGATGCCGACCTCGAAATTCACCGGCAACACCTCGCTGGCCCTGCCTTCGGCCCTCTACCGCCACACGATTTCCGGCGAATATCCGGACGAGACGTTGAATTTCCGCTATGATTCCCGTGACAGCGACATCAAGCTGGTGCCGGATCTGTCGACGCTGTCGGTCGTGCCATGGGAAACCGATCCGACGGCACAGGTGATCTGCGACATCGTCGGCACCGGCGGCGAGGAAGTGACCTATACGCCGCGCAACGTGCTGAAGCGGGTCATGCAGCTCTATGCCGACCGCGGCTGGAAGCCGGTGGTGGCGCCGGAAATCGAGTTCTATCTGGTCGCCAAGAACGACGACCCGGATTATCCGCTGCATCCGCCAAAGGGCCGGTCGGGCCGCACCATCGTCGGCGGCCAGAGCTATTCGATCGCCGCGATCAACGAATTCGACGAGTTGATCGACGACATTTATCATTTTTCGGAAAAGCAGGGTCTGGAGATCGACACGCTGATCCACGAAGAGGGTCCGGCGCAGCTGGAAATCAACCTGCGCCACGGCGATCCGGTGGAACTGGCCGATCAGGTGTTCCTGTTCAAGCGCACCATTCGTGAAGCGGCGCTGAAGCACGGCATTTATGCCACCTTCATGGCCAAGCCGATGCAGGCACAACCGGGCTCGGCGATGCACGTCCACCAGTCGGTGGTCGACATCAACACCGGCAAGAACGTGTTTTCCAATCCGGACGGTTCGGCCTCGAAGGAATTCTTTGCCTTCATCGGCGGCATGCAGAAATACGTGCCGAGCGTGATGGTGATGATGGCGCCCTACGTCAATTCCTATCGCCGGCTGACGCCCGACATGGCCTGCCCGGTCAACAATGCCTGGGGCTACGACAACCGCACCACGGCGTTCCGCGTGCCGATCTCCGATCCAGCCGCCCGCCGCGTCGAGAACCGGCTGCCGTCGTCCGACTGCAATCCCTATCTGGCGCTGGCGGCATCGCTCGCCTGCGGCTGGCTCGGCATGGTCAACGGCATCCAGCCGACCGAACCGACCGAAGATTCCGCCAACGAGGGCTCGGTCGATCTGCCGCGCGGGCTGCTGGAAGCGGTCGCCTTGCTGGAAAACGAGCCGGCCTTCGAGCAGGTTTTTGGGCGCGAATTCATCGGCATGTATGCCGGCGTCAAGCGTGGCGAGTTCGAGACCTTCATGCAGGTGATCAGCCCCTGGGAGCGGGAATTCCTGCTCCTCAACGTCTGATGGATGGCCCCATGACCTGGCAGAGCCCGATAGCGCCGGGAATTTCCTGGTATCAGGACGGCGTCGACGAGCGTCCGCACTATCCGGCGCTGGACGGTTCGAAGACGGTCGATGTCGCCATTGTCGGCGGCGGCTTCACCGGCTTGCAGGCGGCCTACAATCTGGCCAAGGCCGGCGTCAAGGTCGCGGTGATCGAGGCCAACCGGTTTGGCGACGGCGCGTCGGGGCGCAACGGCGGCCAGTTCGGCACCGGTCAGCGCTGGTGGCCGGAGGAGATGGAAGAAAAGATCGGCTTTGCGCGCTCGAAGGCGCTGTTCGACATGGCCGAGCATGCCAAGCATTACGTGCTCGATTTCGCCGAAAAACATCAGATCGACATGGAGTTCATGCCGGGCCAGATGAACGTCTCGCACAAGGCCGGCCACGACAGCGAGTATCGCGACAATGCGCAGATCGCCGCTACGCGCTACGGCTACCCGCATGTCACGTTCATGGACAAGGCCGAGACCCAGGAGCGGCTGGGCTCGAAACGCTATTTCTGCGGCGTGCGCGATACCGGCACCGGGCATATTCATCCGTTGAAACTGCTGGTGGGGGTGGCAAAGGCGGCTCATGCGGCGGGTGCCGAAATTTTTGAAATGACGCGCGCGACAAAAATCCGCCAGGGCGGCGGCAAGACGATGATCGATACACAGCAAGGCACGCTGACCGCGGACCGGGTGCTGATCGCCACCAATGCCTATATCGGCAACCTGGAGCCGGTGACGGCAGCGCATGTGATGCCGATCGGCTCCTTCATCGGCGCCACCGTGCCGCTCGACAAGTTTCCGTCGGTGATCCCCGGCAGCGAGGCGGTGGCCGATTCGCGCTTCGTG
>Ga0247808_10000435_pt1 | contig 20685 bp, 13 predicted proteins | sample UWRJL089202R1_FD_179914 | JGI IMG/M metagenome (GOLD analysis project Ga0247808, IMG submission 179914) | Plant litter microbial communities from Arlington Agricultural Research Station in Wisconsin, United States - UWRJ-L089-202R-1 | ecosystem: Environmental > Terrestrial > Plant litter >... | reverse complement strand
CATTCGCTGCGTGCCCACTGCCATACCTTTTCACGCCCATAACGGTTGCGAAGACTCCAGACAAACCAACGAGGGAAATCCTGTGGTCGTACGACGTCTTTGTCTTTGAAAAGAGCAATGAGTCTATCGATGACTACCGGGTCTTTTGTTGAAGAGAGTGCTAAGGCGATATCTTCCTGCAGTTCGCTATTTGATGTTTTCTGATGTTCGGCGAGAAGGTCGTCGATAATTGTTTGGTCTTTGGCGTAGCGAACAGCAGTTGCCATGACTGAATCACGAAGTTCAGGGTCGAGGTCTTCGATGGCATGAGTAGAGTAAAGTTCGATAGCTTTTTCAGTAATGTCTGAACGTTCGCTATACAGCATCAAGCTGATGATGAGGCTGCGCATTTTGGTATCGGCTTCTGATTCGCCATTTTTAGCATCCCACCCAAGTCGTTCGAATTGACTGTGAGCGAGTTCACCAACAAAGGTACGTAGTTTTTTCTCAGCATCGGCGTCAGTTTCAACGAAACGTTTTAGTTCATTAATCGCAACTGCCATAATATCCCACACAGCTTCCACTGCTTCGTTCTCGTAGTGCGTCAGTAATGGGAGGAGTTCGGCGGTAGATATTAAGCCTGATTGCGCGAGGAGCGTTTGCTCGTGGAGTAATTGGAGTCTGTCGATATCAGATAGTTCGTCGAGTGAGCTAATGATATTCTCAAGCAAGTCTGGCGTGTAATGAGTAATAAAGTGAGCAGTGCCGCCTGTGTTAAATCGAAGCGGTGTTGTGTGGTGGCGCGTCACTGTCGTACTGCGCTGACCGAGTATTTTCGGCATTTCACTACAGGTTGAATTAAGCGGAATTGGCCATAATTTGTCTGATGGTCCGTGTGGTCCGACGAAGAATTGCTCTTGTTGCAGGTGAACTTGATCACCCTCTTGAGAAACATGGACAACAGGGTAACCAGACTGACTGATCCAAATATTCATAAATAATCCAATATCTTCACCCGATGTCTCGGATAGACATTCCCATAGGTCGCGTGCTTCAGTGTTTTGGTAAGCGAACTTTTGGAAATAGTTTTTCAGCCCTTTTTGGAAAGCATCATTACCGATGTGAGTTTGGAGCATGCGTAGAAGTCGTCCGCCCTTTGCATAGACAATTGAAGGATCGAATAGTGCACCAATTTCGTCAGGGTGACTGACATCAGTGCGAATAGATTGAACGCCATGGAGACTATCTCGGCGAAGTGCCTGAAGGACTTCGTAACTTGCGTGATCGAGCCAGATTTCCCAATCAGGCTGAAGCGCATCAATACAAATGTATTCCATCATGTTTGCAAAGCTTTCATTAAGCCAAAGGTCGTTCCACCATTTCATAGTAACGAGATTGCCAAACCATTGGTGGCTTAATTCGTGTGCAATAACCGTTGCGGCTGAGCGTTTATTACTGAGTGATGATGTCTTGGGATCGGCGAGCAGGGCAACTTCGCGGTAGGTGATGAGCCCCCAGTTCTCCATAGCACCTGATGAGAAGTCCGGAAGGGCAACATGGTCAGATTTAGTTAACGGGTACGGTGTTCCGAAGAATTCGTCGAAGAAATCAATCGATCGTGTAGCGATATCGAGCGCGAAATCGAGACTTTCGGGTGGCTGAGCAGGCGTTGCCCAGATATTTACTTCAACACCGCCCTTTGTTGTTGCGGTTTTTTTGTGGAGTTCACCGACAACCCAGGCAAGCAAATAACTGCTCATTCGTGGGGTTGTTTCGAACATCGTCACTAGTCTTCCGTCTTCGATGCGTTGGTCAACAACTGGCATATTACCGAGGACCATAACGTCGGCTTCTGTCGTAAGTGTTACGTCATAAGTGGCTTTTGCCTCTGGCTCATCAATGCAAGGAAAAGCTTCACGAGCGTGATGGCTTTCAAACTGAGTGGCGATCAGCTCTTTCTTGACGCCGTCGTGTTCGAAGTAGCAAGGATACACACCATGCATTGCATCGGTGATTTCTCCGGAAAAGCTGATGACGAGCGTATGCGTACCGGCGGCGAGATCAGGGTGTGTAATGGATAACTCATCGTTGGCTTGGGCTAAGAATTTCGCCTCCTTCCCGTCGAAGGTCACAGATTGAATAGTCAGTTCTTTAGCATGAAGACGAATATCTTCAGCGTGTTCGACTGACGCTCCTTTGATTGTGACGACACCATTGAAGCGTCGGGCTTCACGTTCGAGAGTGACTGATAGTTGATAACTTTCTGGAACGAATTTTTCAATAAGGCGGGATACAACTTGCATTTGTTTATTATAGCAAGAAGTGTCGGGGGACAAGATAACTTGTCTGGAAACATTAATTCATTTTTCAATGACACTGCTTGATAAAGAGATGCCATTGAAGAAACAGGTACTTAAATCCATACTAGACGAATGACATTACGAATGAGAAGAATTCTTGTAACTTTACTAAGTTTAGCCGGTCTTTTTCTCGTGGTTCTCGCTGCAGCGCCGCCGGTTATCGAAGAAGTAACACAACCCAAGGAAGTTCTATCGCTCGTTCCTGGATCTGCTGCTGAAACGTTGGAAATACTCGAAGTAAAAGGTCGGGCTGCAAAAACTGGGTACTCGCGTGATCAATTTGGAAGCGGATGGGTGAAAGTAAATGGCTGCGATACGAGAAATATTATTCTCTATCGAGATCTTGTCGATGCGGTACTTGATAAAGAGTGTACTGTTCTGAGTGGTACGCTTAACGACTCGTATACCGGCAAAGTGATCACATTTCAAAAGTCTGACGGTAGTGCCGTGCAGATTGATCATGTTATTGCTCTTTCGGATGCTTGGCAAAAAGGCGCGCAGCTTCTATCTCGAGAAATGCGCATACAACTAGCCAATGACCCACTTGAACTGATTGCGGTTGATGGTGACGCTAATCAACAGAAGAGTGATGGCGATGCCGCAACCTGGTTGCCATCAAATAAATCGTTTAGATGTGAGTATGTCGCTCGTCAAATTGCTATTAAACAAAAATATTCGCTTTGGGTAACGATCGCGGAAAAAGAAGCGATAAAAGGTGTACTCACAACTTGCCCAGAGCAGCCGCTACCGGTGAAGCTATAGTAAAGAGGGCTTGCTTTTTCTCGTTCAAGGGGTATAATTAGAGATAGTACATTTCCGGCCGGCAGGTCGGAATTTTTAATAGAAGTGCCAAAATAAGGAGAAATTATTATGGAAGAACTCAACCTCAAGCAATTGACTCTCGCAGTGCGAACAATCGCTGAAGAAAAAAACCTACCAGAAGACGTTGTTATGTCTGTTATCGAACAGGCAATCGCTGCTGCATGGCGACGTGATAACGGTGAACGTGATCAAGAAGTTCGCGGTGAATTCAATGTTAACAAGGGAACGGCAACAGTCTATGTTGGTCGTGAAGTTGTTGATGTTGTGGGGAGCGACGCTCACGAAATTAGCCTCGAAGATGCTCGTAAAGTTAAGAAAGATGCGGAACTCGGTGACATTATCGAAGAAAGCCACGAAGTAACAAGCTTTGGTCGTGTTGCTGCGCAAACTGCTAAGCAAGTCGTCCTTCAGCGCCTTCGTGAAGCTGAACGCGAAGTTGTCCTTGGTGAATACGAAGACAAGATTGGTACAGTTGTTAACGGTACTGTTCAACGTGTTGAACCTCGTGTTATCCGTATTGAAATCGGCAAAGCTAACGGTATTATTCCACAAAGCGAACAGATTCAAGGCGAATACTACAGTGTTGGTGCGCGCATTAAAGTCTTCATTAAAGACATTGAGCGTGACAACCGTGGTCCACAGCTGATCCTTAGCCGTGGTAACGAAGAATTCATCGAATACCTCTTCCGTCAAGAAGTTCCAGAACTTGAAAGCGGTGCTGTAGAGATTAAGAAGATTGCTCGTGAAGCAGGACGTCGCACAAAGCTTGCAGTTGCAAGTACAGTACCTGGCGTTGATCCAGTTGGTACCTTCGTTGGTGGACACGGAACACGTGTTCAAGCTGTTATGAACGAAGTTGGCGATCAAGAAAAGATCGACATCGTTACATTTGATGAAAACATCGAACAATTTATCAAGAATGCCCTCAGCCCAGCTGAAATCAGCAAGGTAGAAATCAAAGAAGCTGACAAGCGCGCAACTGTCTATGTTAATGAAGACCAACAGTCTATCGCTATTGGACGCGGCGGACAAAACGTCCGTCTCGCAAGCCGTCTTACAGGTTACGAGCTTGATATTGAACAAGCTGTCGCCTCAAAGCCAGCTGCTGAAAAAGCTCCAAAAAAGAACATTGAAGACAGTCTTCTGAGTGCTGTTGAAGAGTCAACTGACGAAGCGTAGTCGATAGAGTACGAGCGTAAAAAAGAATTAGCACTCGCTTGACCCGAGTGCTAATTTTGCTATACTAGGTATATAAGTACGCACGAAAATATACTACTTGCGCAACCGTAATAGGAGGATAGATAATAGTATTATGTCAGATGATTTCGCAGAATTTATCGCACACCTCACCGACAATGCGCGGACAAGCTTGCATCATGCAACAATGATTGCTCAAGGATACGGCAGTCCGTACATTGGCACTGAACACCTCCTTCTTGGTGTTATGGCTCAAGGCGCCTCAGTTGGTGCGAAAATACTCGCAGATGCCGGTGTCACACTTGATCGTGCACAAACAGCGCTTAACATGGTGCCCGTTTCAACAATCGTTGGCGGCATCAGCACGAAGAGCCTCAGTGAAACTGCCAAATTGACGCTTAAGATGAGTTGGGATATCGCCCAAGAATTCCACCAGGATTACTTAGGTACGGAACATATTCTTTATAGTATCCTCTCTCAAAAGAATGCACGCGCAACTGTACTGCTGCGTGACATGGATGTTAATATTACCGAAATCATTGCTGAACTTGAAGAGTATCTTGATCGTCAAGGAGACACCTATCAAGCCGATAGTGATACCACTGAAAAGAAAAGCGCTCCGAAGAATAAGGGTGCGCTTGGCATCTTTGGCACAGATCTCACTGCTAAAGCACGAGAAGGGAAGCTTGATCCGGTGATTGGTAGGGCCGAACAAGAAGAGCGTCTTGTGACAATTCTTAGTCGTCGTACAAAGAATAACCCAGTGCTCATTGGTGAGCCAGGTGTTGGTAAAACGGCAATCGTAGAGGGTATTGCTCAGCGTATTGTGAGCGAAGATGTTCCAGAGCATCTGCTTGATAAGCGTATTATCCAACTTGATCTCGCCGGTATGATTGCCGGTACGAAATATCGTGGGGAGTTTGAAGAACGCCTCAAGAAGGTTGTCAGCGAACTCCAAGAGCAAAAGAATGTTATCGTCTTTATCGATGAACTTCACCTCCTCGTTGGCGCCGGTGCCGCCGAAGGTGCGCTTGACGCTGCTAATATGCTCAAACCTGCGCTTGCTCGCGGTGAAATTCGCCTCATTGGTGCGACAACACTTGATGAATATCGAAAACATATCGAAAAGGATACAGCGCTTGAACGACGGCTACAGACTATCGTTGTCCCAGAACCTAGCCTCAAAGATGCAACAGCGATCCTAAAAGGTCTCAAGCCATACTATGAAAAACACCACGGCGTGACTATTGATGATGAAGTTATCGAAGATGCTGTGTATATGGCTGATCGCTATATAAACGAACGATACATGCCTGACAAGGCTATTGATGTTATTGATGAAGCTGCAGCACGTGTCCGCGTAAAATCTGGACGTAAACCAAGTAAGCTTCGCGAATATATGAAACAACTGCGAAATCTTAACGAAAAAATGGAAGAAGCCGTCATTGCCGAAGATTACGAGCGGGCAGCACTTTATAAGACACGTATTAGCCAGTTAACAACGAAGCTTGATGAAACCCGAGAAGAGTACGAAAAGAAAACGCCAATTACTCTTAACGATGAGGATATAGCGCATGCAATTTCACTCATGACAGGTATTCCCGTCAGCCGAGTGCAAAAATCTGAAGCGAAACTCCTTCGTAACCTCGAATCACACCTTGAAAAATACCTCGTCGGTCAACGTGAAGCTGTTGAAAAAGTATCACGTGCAATTCGTCGAAGCCGAAGTGGCGTCGCGAGTAGTAAGCGTCCGATCGGATCGTTTGTATTCATGGGTCCAACAGGTGTTGGTAAAACCGAGCTAGCGAAAGTTTTGGCGAGAGAAGTATTTGGTAGCGAAGAAGCGCTCATCAAAATTGATATGAGTGAATTTAGCGAACGACACAATACGAGTCGTCTACTTGGTGCCCCGGCTGGCTATGTCGGTTACGAGGATGGTGGTCAGTTGACTGATAAAATCCGTCGACAACCGTATAGCGTGGTCCTATTTGATGAAATCGAAAAGGCAAATTCTGATGTCTTCCATCTGTTGCTACAAATTCTTGAGGACGGAACACTGACTGATGCCAGGGGTCACAAAGTAGACTTTTCAAATGCGATAGTTATTTTAACCAGTAATTTAGGCGCTGATCGTATGATGAAGGAGTCGAGTCTTGGATTCCACGCGGTATCGAGGTCTGACGAGAAAAAGCTTGATGATGTTCACGACGAAAACGCTCAAATGGCAGAAGAGGCTCTCGGTAAGATAATGCGACCGGAGCTTATCAATCGATTTGATGCGATCGTTACCTTTAGAGCGCTGACTCGCAAACAGGTAAGTAAGATCTTTGATAAGCTGCTTGATGAGTTGCAGGATCGCCTCGTCCGAAAAGGCCTCCACGTCACTATTGAACCATCGGCTAAACGATTGATTATTTCCGAAGGCTACGATGAGCGATATGGAGCACGTCCTCTCCGACGAGCGATGCAAGATCTGCTTGAGCATCAAATTGCTGACGGAATCTTGTCTGGCGAGTATGAAAAAGGTACAGTATTAAAAGTAAGCGGAATAAAGGGTAAAATTCAGATACATGTCGGACAAGAAGCATAGTCGGGTAGGGTTGATTGTTGCGCTCATATTTAGCGCAGCAATCTTAGGCTTTGCTTCGTGGCTGTTTGTAAATCAGCGCTTTGTTGCTGACCAACTGAGTGTCTGGGCCTATAGCGCGCCTGAAAATATTCAAAAGATAGAAGAGCGTGTCGATTTCACCGGTAAGGGTCGATTCTATTTTTACGTTACACATCCTGAGGTAGCAAGCGCTGACACATTTAACCAAGATTGCCCTCGTCAAGAAACCAACAGTCCAATTCTCGGGTGTTATGTTGCTGGACGTATATTTATCTTTGACATTAAAAATGAGCAACTTGATGGTATTAAGGAAGTAACGGCCGCTCATGAGATGCTCCATGCAGTATGGGAGCGGATGAGCGCAGATGAGCAGGCGAGAATAGGCGGTCTGCTGCGCTCTGAGTACGCAAAACTTACCAACGGCAAGCTGAAAGATCGTATGGATTATTACGCGCGGACAGAACCGGGACAGTTTGAGAATGAGCTCCATTCAATTATTGGAACTGAATTTACGAATATTAGTCCTGAACTCGAAGATTACTATCAACAGTACTTCGAAGATCGTCAGAACGTGCTCGCCTTTCATGCAAAGTATGATGCTTTGTTTACCTCGCTTGTAGACCAAAGAGATACGCTCTACGAGCAATTACTGACATTAGGGCAAAGTATTGAGACACGCAGCGCAGCGTATAACGTCGCGGTCAATCAACTATCATCAGACATTGCGGATTTTAATAATCGTGCGAAAAACAGCGATTTTAGTTCTATAAGTCAGTTTAATAACGAACGTGCCGTGATGATTGCGCGCACCGATGAATTATCTGCCGAACGGGCGGCTATTAATGCTGATATCAATCGCTACAACGTGCTCTTTGCTCAATATGAAGAAGTTGCCGTGCAGATTGAAACACTCAATAAGAGCATCGATAGTATCAATGACCTTAAACCTGCACCATCACTCTAATTACCTAACTGGGCTATACTGAATATAATGGCAAAAGCAAAAACTCAATTTATCTGTCAAAACTGTGGAGCGGCTCATAGTAAATGGTCTGGGCGTTGCGAGAACTGTGGCGAATGGAATACGCTCGTCGAGCAAGCTGCTGACATCGGTAAGTCATCAGTTGCTAAAGCGAGCTCTACTGGCCGTGCTTTAAATGTACAATCAATTCGCGCAATTAGTGCTGACGAAGGTACGAAGCGTATGGGTACCGGTACTGCCGATCTTGATGTTGTGCTTGGCGGTGGTATTTTGCCGGGCGCTGTTGTCTTACTTGCGGGTCAACCGGGTATCGGTAAAAGTACGCTACTTCTGCAAGTGACGGCGCATGTCGCTGAATCATTTCCTGTTCTGTATGTGAGTGGTGAGGAATCGGCAAGTCAGGTCAAGCTTCGTGCACAGCGCCTCGGTGCGCAAACTAACGAGCAGCTTGACTTTGCGGCGAGTACCAGTGCTAACGATATTGCTGCGACGATTCGTACCGGTAATTATAAATTAGTAATTGTCGACTCTATTCAGACATTGGCGCTCGACGATATTACGAGCGCTCCGGGAACTGTCAGTCAAATAACGAATAGTAGCAATGTTCTTATACGTGCGGCAAAAGAAGCCGGCGCTGCAGTGATTCTTGTGGGACACGTGACGAAAGAGGGAAGTATCGCTGGTCCAAAAGTCCTTGAGCACCTTGTAGATGTAGTATTGCAATTCGAGGGCGACAGATATGGTGGGTTTAAGGTGGTGCGTGCCGTCAAAAACCGGTTTGGGTCGACAAATGAAGCAGCAATTTTTGAGATGTATGAAGAAGGGCTTCGGGTTGTCGAGAATCCATCCGCAGCACTCCTCGCTGAACGCCAAGACGCTGACGGGTCGGTAGTGCTTGCGACGCTTGAAGGGACACGGCCGCTCCTTGTAGAGATCCAGGCACTTGTGAATCCGACGAGTTTCGGGTATCCTAAGCGTACTGCTAGCGGGTTTGACCTAAATCGACTTAACTTGTTAATCGCTGTACTTGAGCGACGAACAAAATTGAACTTATCAGATAAAGATATCTACATCAACGTCGTAGGAGGGCTCAAACTCAGCGATCAAGCAGCAGACCTTGCTATCTGTATGGCAATTGCCAGTGCGGCTGCAGGTCGTCGAATTGACGAGGGGATTGTTGTGTTCGGTGAAGTGGGGCTTGGCGGAGAGATTCGTTCAGTCATCGGCGTCGACAAGCGCGTAAGTGAAGCCAAAAAACTAGGATTTACCAAAGCGATTGCCCCAAAAACAAGTTCTAAAAATACATTTATAAAACCAGTAGGTGATCTGCGCGCTGCGCTTATCGACTACTTACAAAAATAAGGATCCTATGGAAATTATCCTCACAATTGTGCTGCTACTTATTGCAGCCGAGACAACCTATTTGGTGCTCAACCAAAATGGTAAAACAAAGAATACTAAAAGTAAGCACCTGCCGATATTTGTCGATACATCAGTATTGATCGACGGTCGTATTATCTCGATTGCTCAATCAGGCTTTATCACCAGTACACTTTTTATACCGCGCAGTGTCGTGGGTGAATTGCAGTATCTTGCTGACAACGCAGATACTGACAAGCGAAGTCGTGCACGCCATGGACTTGATATCGTTAGCGAACTGCAGGCCCTCAGCATGGTGAAAGTTGAAATCTTTAACGATGGGACAAAGGCCGAAGAAGGCGTCGATAACCGATTGCTTAAATTAGCAAAACAATACAAAGGTGCGATTTGTACAATCGACTTCAACCTTAATAAGGTTGCTCAAGTTGAAGGTATTCAAGTACTTAATGTGAATGACCTTGCCATGACACTACGTATGGCATACCTTCCTGGCGAAAAAACTCGTCTTGAGCTGACGCAAAAAGGAAATGATTCCCACCAAGCTGTTGGTCACCTCGCTGATGGAACAATGGTTGTCGTCGAGCACGCTAGCCAAGCGATTGGTAAAACTGTTGAGATTGAATTTATTCGTAGCCTCCAGACTGCTGCCGGAAAAATGATGTTTGCCCGTATTGTTGGCAATCAACAACAGGCAAAAACAAAGACGCCTCGTGAATATGTTCAGCGTCAGCCTAAAGGCACAAAACCAGTCTCCGCACAGCCTGCGACTCAACCAGTGGAAGTTACGCCTGAAGTTGTTGCTCCACAAGCGCCTCAGACTCGCTCTAACACGCAACGTCCTCAACGCACGAACAATCAGCCGACTAATCAAACTAAGCAGCAACCGCGACGTAACAATAGCCGTCGTACTCATGAAGATGCTTTGGTTGAGCTAGCTAACCAACAATAAGTTCCGATAATAAAAATACCGACTCGTGAGAGCCGGTATTTTTTATAGCCAAGATCGCTATGGTGTAAATGTTTTTGTAGCAGTTGCGCTGTAGTAGCCGCTATCACTAATGGTGACCGTTACTGTCTGTGTTCCGGTCGTTCCGGCAGGAATAGTGTAAGGGCAAGAGAATGTGGTGCTCGTTACTTGGCAAACCGTTGTTCCGCCGATAGTAACGGTACCAGTAATGCCGCTTCCCCCGAATGTTCCCGGGCTGACCGTACCGCTAAATACTGCGGTTTGCGTGTTGGGCGGGTGAACTACGTTTAATGAAACTGTTGGTGCAACATCGCCACACTTGTGGATATCATCTTCTTTTGTAGAATCATATCCGTCAGGTACGTTACTGTACACTTCTTTTTTTGTGACTGGATCAGTTGTCTTCACGACATCCAGTTCAATCTTAGCTCCGGCCGGTGTACATGACGTTGCTTTCTTTTTAGAGACGCGGTCAAAGGTAAGTTTGGCGTTTGCTTGACCTTGTGTCTTGTTCCACCATGCAGGGTAGAGTTCGACACCTACTTTTTGAATACCAGCTGGTTGAGCAAACCAGTCACCTGATTTCCATTTACCTTCTTTGGCATAAACTTCTTTGTGAGCAAATTCCATCACCTTTGCGACGATTGGACTACCGAGCGAAGAAGTACCATTCTTAAGGATTGTTGTATCTGGATTACCAAGCCATACACCCATTGTGAGTGCCGGGCTGTAGCTCATCATCCATAGGTCTTTTGCGCTTCCGCCTTTGTCTGAAGTACCAGTCTTTGTTGCTGTCTTTACTCCAGGGATATTCTTGGCTGCGAATGGACCAAGCGCTGAGCTCGCGTTTGAGTCAGTGAGGATGTCGGTGACGATGTACGCAGATTGTTGGCTAATGACTTGTTTGCCGGCTGTATCAGACCACTTCTTCAGCACTTCGCCTGAGCTGTTCTTTACTTCGAGGACTGTTGATTGAGGCTTGTAGACACCGCCACGAGCGAGTGATGCGTAGGCATTTACAAGATCAACTTGCTTGATACCACACCCACCAATTGCTGATGAGAGTCCGGCGTTTCGGTCGTCACCTTCAGTACAGTAGCTTGTACCACCGAGATCTCGAATTGTTTTCTTTGTAGCGTCTACTCCAGAGATGTACATTGCCTTCACTGCAGGAATGTTTCGCGATGTTGCGAGACTGATGCGGATAGGAATGTTTCCTCTAAAGTCACGGGTAGCATTTTGAAGTTTTGCACCGTAGATTGCATCAATCGGTTCGTCAACGAGAATGCTACCGCTTCCGTAGTTGGCTGCACCTGTTGGTTTTTGTTCAAACAGTTTTGCATAGACTAATGATTTAACTGATGATCCAGGTTGAATGAACGCAGTTGTTGCATTGTCTTGACCAAAACCTTCGTAGCCAAAGTCACGACTTCCGACCAGTGCGATAATCTGTCCAGTTTGAGAATCTTCAACCGTCGCTGCACCATTGGTGAATCCGGCATAGGAAGGGACGTACGAACTAAACATGTCGTTCATTGCTTCTTGAGTTTTATCTTGGACACGAATGTCGAGGGTTGTGGTGACACTGAGGCCGCCTTTACCAACCGTTGCTTTACCTAATTCTTGTTCAAGTTGTGAACGAACCATTTGGACAAAGTGAGGCGCTTTAATGCCTTCGTACTGGTTTGCGAGCGGTTTGATGCTATCGAGGATTGGCACCTTTTTTGCTTCATCGGCTTGAGCCTGAGTGATATATCCGACTTCACGCATACTATTTAATACGTTGTGTTGGCGGTTGATGAGCCCATCGTGACCGGCCACGTTGTACGGATCGTAGACTGCAGGGTTTTGCGGGATTGCCGCTAGGAGTGAGGCTTCTGCAAGAGTAAGATCTTTCGCTGATTTGCCGAAGTATGTCTGTGCTCCAGATTCGGCTCCATTTCGACGTCCACCATAAGGAGACTCATTTAAGTAAAGCGAAAGAATTTGATCTTTGTCATACATACGTTCAATCTCGATTGATAAGATCAACTCTTTAATCTTTCGAGGGATGCCGCCGAATCCACGGTCTGAGGCTTCGTCGGCAAAGAATACCTGTTTGACGAGTTGTTGGGTAAGGGTAGACCCACCTTGAACTTGACCGCCGACAGCATTATTTATAGCAGCACGGAAGGTGCCACTTACACTGACACCGCTGTGCTTGAAGAAGTCGCGGTCTTCGATAGCGACGGTTGCCTTCTTCAAGTTGTCGCTGATGTCTTTGCCGTCAACAACGAGCTTGTAGTTGCCGTCTCCTTTGTCTTCCCAGAGAAGTGTGCCGTTACGGTCATAGTACTTGGTGACTGTTGACTGGACGCGTTTGTCGATTTCGCCTGGACGAATTTGATCAAGGTCTTTTCGGAAGTAGGCAAATAGTCCACCGATAAGGAGGCCGACAAGAAGGAGGGAGACACCGGCAATCTTGAGCGCCATGAATGCGCCGCGTTTGCTAAACCAGTACGCCCAGAATCGTTTTGGGTGCAAACGGTAGAAGAACCGTTTAACAGGATGCTTTGGAAGCGTCGCTAAATATTCTGCGCGACGTCGAGCGTCGGCATCCTTGCGTGTCTTACGACGACGAGAAAGGTTAGAGTAAACGCTCAGTTTTCGTACGGGTGTTTTTTTAGCCACAATCCTAATTTCTCATAAGCAATATCAAGAATCATTATAGCATTATTTTGATCGCGTAAAGGCCGAATCTTTGGTATACTAACCAAGGTAATAACAGATAAGGAGCCAAGACCGATGACATTCACGAAGCTTTCAGAAGAGCTACAGTGGCGAGGGATTATCAATCAGATGACCTACGCCAATATCACCGAACTTGATAAAGGCCCTATCTCATTCTATTGGGGTGTAGACCCTAGCGCAGACAGTATGACAGTTGGTAACTTTGCCGCTGCAATGATGGTTCGTCACTTTATCGAAGCCGGACACAAGGCCTATCTTCTTGTTGGTGGAGCAACAGGTATGATCGGCGACCCTGATGGTAAAAAAGATGAGCGCAATCTACTAAGTCTTGATGATATTGCTCGCAATAAGGCGGCGATTGCCGAACAGTACAAAACTGTTTTCGCAGGACAGAAATTTGAAATTGTTGATAACTATGACTGGTTTAAAGATATTAACTACCTTGATTTCCTTCGCCTTATTGGAAAACATATTCCACTGAGCCAAATGCTCGGACGAGAATTTGTACAGTCTCGCCTTGGTGAAGACGGGTCAGGCATTAGTTACGCTGAATTTAGTTACTCATTAATACAAGGCTACGACTTTTTGCATCTTAATCGTGAACACGGCGTAACACTTCAAGTGTGCGGTGCTGATCAATGGGGAAACTCAATTGCCGGAGTTGATCTTATCCGACGACTTGAAAGTAAAGTCGCTCATGTCTACTCAACGCCACTGGTTATTAACAAGACGACGGGTAAAAAGTTCGGCAAGTCCGAAGAAGGTGCTGTCTGGCTTGATGAGAAAAAGACAAGTGTCTTTAAGTTTTACCAATTCTGGCTTAACGCCGGCGATGCTGATGTCGTTGATTATGCAAAAATCTTTACTATGCTTTCAAAAGAAGAGATCGAAGCAATGGAAGCTCGTGTTACTGAAAACCCGAGTGCTCGTGAAGCCCAAAAACAACTTGCTCGCGAAGTGACAAAGATTGTTCATGGTGAGAAACGAACAGCGAGCGTCGAAAAGGTGACAGCTGTCTTGTTTGGGGACGGATCGTTTAGTGATCTTTCAGATGATGAGCTCGATGTTCTGGCCGGTGAGATCCCTACATTTAAAAAAGGTGAAACACTTGTAAATATCCTCGTTGAATCAAAAAACGCTACAAGTAATGGCGAAGCGCGTCGTTTGATTAATAGTAATGCAGTTTCACTTAATGGTGAAAAAGCCGTGATTGACGCACCTATCACCGAACGTACACTTATTAAAAAAGGTAAGAATAACTTTATTCTTGTTCGTTAAGCTACTATAAGTATATGAATCTGACCACTCCGCTAGATAGGGTAAAGGGTGTGGGGCCAAAGACCGGTGAACAGTTTGAACTTGCAGGACTGCACACTGTTGATGACCTCCTTACGTTCTTGCCTCGTGCTTACGAGGACTTTTCTGAAGTAACAGCTATCGCTGATATAAAACCAGGTAAATTAACGATTAAGGCGCGATGCGAAAAAATAGCGACACGACCCGTTCGGCGTGGGCTTCGTATTACGACGGCAACACTTGCTGATGAAACCGGGAAGCTGCAAGCGGTTTGGTTTAATCAACCATACAGAGAGACACAATTAAAATCTGGTGAAGAGTTTTTCTTTTCTGGTGAGTTTGAATTCAATTTCAATCGCTACCAGTTATCGAATCCTAGTGCTGAAAAGGTAAGTGAGATGCCAGTTCAGACTGATCGCATCTTACCAATTTATCGAGCAATCCATGGATTAAAGACGCCACTTGTCCGTAAAATCCTCGCAGAGCTACGTCCGCTCATTACGATGCTTCCCGAAACAATGCCAAAGGCTCTCTTGAAACAGGAGAAGTTACTGAGCCGTGGTGACGCGGTACTTGGTATGCATTTCCCCGAAACGCTTGATGATATCGCCAGAGCAAAAGAGCGAATAGCTTTTGAAGAGTTGTTTGCTCTCCTTTTAGCAAGCCAACTTAATAGATTAGAGAATGCCAAGCTACCTGGATGGACAATCCCTTTTAATCAATCGGTTGTTAAGAGTTTTGTTGAGAAGCTTCCGTTTAGTCTTACGAACGCTCAGCGATCGGCAGCTTGGGAGATACTCCAAGATTTTGAAAAAGATGCACCAATGAATCGGCTACTACAGGGTGATGTCGGCTCGGGAAAAACAGTTGTTGCGGGACTTGCCGCCCGTGAAGCAGCGCATGAAGGATTCCAAACGGCCCTGATGGCACCAACCGAAATCCTTGCATCTCAACACGCCGAAACGCTCGACAAGCTCTTGTCACCGTTTGGGGTAAAAGTGGGGTTGCTGACGGGTAGTGTCAAAGGTAAGGCGCGCCAACAGTTATACGCAGCTATCAAAAACGGCGATGTTGATGTTGTTGTCGGGACGCACGCTCTTATTCAATCGACTGTTGATTTTCATAAACTTGGATTTGTTGTCATTGATGAGCAACACAGGTTTGGAGTAAATCAACGCCAAGAACTACTAAAAAAGTCGGCAAGGATGCCGCATTTACTTGCGATGACCGCTACTCCTATTCCTCGAAGCTTAGCGCTGACGGTGTACGGGGAGCTCGATGTATCCATCTTGGGTGAACGGCCGAAAGATCGTAAAGATATTGAAACAAAGATTTGGTCACCCAACAGTCGCCCACAACTCTACACACTTATTGAAGAGCAGCTGAAACTTGGACGACAAGCTTACGTCATCTGTAGTCTTATTGATGGCAACCCCGATAATGAACTCAAAAGTGTCGAAACTGAGTTTAAACGGCTCGATCAGGCAATTTTTAAACATCGCCGAATCGGCTTACTTCATGGAAAACTGAAGCCCGCAGATAAAGAGGCAGTGATGCGTCAATTCGCAAATGGTGAAATCGATGTGCTCGTCAGTACGACGGTTGTTGAGGTTGGTGTCGACGTGCCAAATGCGACGGTTATTATGATCGAGGATGCTGATCGATTCGGTTTAGCGCAGCTCCACCAACTGCGTGGTCGTGTGGGGCGAAGTTCACACCAAAGTTATTGTTATCTTATGACAAGTTCATCGAGTAAACCAACTCAGCGACTGAAAGAAATCGAGAAAAGTAACGACGGATTTTATTTGGCAGAAGTTGATCTGAAACTCCGTGGTCCGGGTGAAATTTATGGACGTGCCCAACACGGTGAACTTAATCTTCAGGTGGCGACTCTCGGTGATACCAAGATGATATCACGTGCTCAAAAAGCAGCTCAAGCATTCGTTTCCAAGGGTGAGGATCTGCTACAATATACACAGTTAGCACGCGATGTTCATCATTATCAACGTCTTACCACATTAAATTAAACACTTATATACAATGTACGCAGGAACCACAGTTGGAAAAAAATCAGGACATCTTGTCGGTGTTCATCAGCGAATAGATCGCATTGCTCGTCGTCATATGACAACCTTGCTTCCTGCTAAAAAGTATTTCCCGACTATTTCAGAGATCCTTTACTTTGAAGGAAATAATGGCCCTGATGGTATCAAGCGAAAAAGTCCGTCAAAAGATGAACCATGGCACTATATTAATCCAGACAAGCCGCATGATCGCTCGTTGATTGATATGATTCTTGACCATCAAGTAAATCTCGCTCAGGCACTAAAAGATAAGAATGAAGCCCGTGCTGCGTTCGAGTCTGCCTGGATGGCGCATGCCATCGTCGATGGATTAACTCCGGCGCACCACTTTCCGCTAGGTGACAAAATCGAAGAACTCTTTGGGATGCCGCACCACGAACGACTCACGGTGAAAGATAAAAACATTATCAAAGGCGTGAATCGACGCGATACACTTTCTAAGAACTGGGAATATTGGGGTAAGCACGGTATTATTACTAATCACTTTATGTTTGAGATGGGTGTTGCTTTCTCGATACTCGGAAATAAATTTACGAGCACTATCGTGCATCCTGAGGATATTAAGAAACTTCAAGCAGAAGGTTATGAAGTTGTCTTTCGAGAAATTCTTCGTGATGTCCTAAATCTTAAAACATTTGAACAATTCACCGCAAAAGGATGGAATCGTAATCTTGCTAAGAAAGTCCGCACTCGACTGGTTCCACTCATCGTTAAAGCCGTGATTCTTGGGTGGTATGCATCGGTAGACGGATCAAAGAAGTGAACGTACGAGTGATCGCCGGAACATTAGGCGGAAGAATTATTGAGGGGTCGGGAACTGATCGCACGCATCCAATGGGCGAACGGATACGAAACGCAATCTTTAATTCAATTGGAAGCGAAATAAAGGATGCAAAAGTACTCGACGCGTTTGCAGGTAGTGGGGCCGTTGGTATTGAAGCAATTAGTCGTGGTGCTACGTCGGTTCTGTTTATTGAACGTGACCGAGTTGCTCAAAAGATCATCGAAAACAATATCCAGACCTTGGGGATTAATACCCAAGCACGACTCGTTAAAGCCAGTGTCTCAAGTTGGTTAAATACGACTGAAGAAACATTCGATATTATCTTTGCTGACCCGCCCTATCATGACCCACAGTTATCCACAGTTTCACGTCTATTCCCACTATTAAAACCCAACGGGCTTATGGTACTATCATACCCAGGTAGGGGTGAGATGCCGACCGAAACGGGAGTTGTTGTGGTGGACAATCGTAGTTACGGAACCGCGGCGCTTGCGTACTATCGTCAAAAGGATGCCGTTTAGGCATTCTTTTGTTTTGTGAGAATTTATCATGGCAGCATTAGAAGTATTTAGTAATGAACATGTAGTCAAACTTCGCGATCGCAATGTTCGCGTTGTTCGTGGGTTTAACTCAGATGTCGTCAATGCGCTACATCGAGGTATTCAGGATTCCGCTATCACCGAGTTCACTCATGACGCCGAAAGGTTTGCGACGCGTGAATCAACGATTGATTGGTACGAACAGAGTGGAGCGTCTCGTCGTTTTTATAGCCTCGTTGACACTGCGATCAAAGGAATTATTTGGTTTGGACCATCGAAATCCGAGCACTCAGAGGCAGAGTCTACCTTTGCAATCAGGATGTACGCCTCTGGTCGGAGCAAAGGACTTGCCGGAGATTTTATGGAAGCGGCTCACGAAGATTTTGTGACTGTACAAGGGGGTGGTGATACTTGGCTGAAGGTCAAACCGGCAAATCTTGCAGCGCAAAGTCTCTATCTTAAACACGGCTATGAAATCACTCATGAAGCTGCCGATGGCATTATCATGACTCGTCGTGCAGTAAATAACGTCGTTTAGATTAATTCTTCCAAATGAAAAAGCAGACCAGCCGATCTGCTTCTTCATTTGGTGCGCGCGAAAGGACTTGAACCTTCACGCCCGAAAGCACTAGCTCCTAAGGCTAGCGTGTCTACCAATTCCACCACGCGCGCATATTTATACTGTCACGCTCGCGTGTCTACTCATACTGAGATCCACCACGCGCGCATATCTACGCAATAAATCGCGTAATCACTGAATTATAACAGAGACCAACAGGAAATTAAAGCATTGCCGCGAATGAGATGCTGCTTGTGCTATCATAGAGTCAAAGACATACCAAGGGGACGTGAGAAAATGAACAAAATTGCAGTCTATCTAAACGAGCATTTACTGGGTGAAGTCAGTAGTTCAAAGGCTATGCGTAAGCGCTACAGTCGAGACAATAGCGTATTGTCTATAACACCCGAAATTATTGTATTCCCACGGGTCACTAATGATATTCGCAAGGCCGCTCGCTTTGCATGGCAACTCGCTGAAAAAGGGCACCCGATGGGCCTAACTGCTCGCGGAATGGGTGGTGATGAAACCGGTGCAGCAATTGGAAAAGGCATGATTATAAGTTTGTCGACTCACCTCGATAGTATTATTAATCTGCTTCAAAAAGAACGACTTGTTCATGTACAGCCGGGTATGACAATCGAAGCCTTGAATCTCGCGCTTAAGTGGCAAGGTCTCATGATCCCGAATGTTCCTGAATACAGCCGCACCAGTACTATCGGTGGTGTTATTGCTAACAATACACTCGGAGCATCTGGGCAAGTAGCCGGAGCTGTCGAGAAACTCGAAGTTGTTTTAGCAAATGGTGATCTTATTGAAACCTCACGAATTAGTAAGCGTGATTTGAGTAAAAAGCTTGGACTTCAGACCTTTGAGGGTGAAGTGTACCGGAAGCTTGAAGGACTTATCGAAGATAATGAAGAGCTCATTGCCCAACTTGCTAAAGATACGACACTTGATAATGCCGGTTACCGTGGACTTGGTATGGTGAAGGATAAAGATGGTTCATTCGATCTGACTCCGCTTTTTGTTGGTAGCCAGGGAACGCTTGGGATCATCTCAGAAGTTGTCCTTAAGGCAGAGTTCTACAGTCAAGACCAGACTGTTGCAATCGCTATCGCTGATACAAGCGAACTCGCCGGTGACATCGTTGATCGACTACTTGAGCTTGAGCCAGCAGCACTCGAAACGTATGATGGTGAATTATTCCGCCGTGCTAATGCCGAAGGTGCTCAATTCAGCCTGTTAGGATCAACTGAAGGACTCGGAACAGTTATCTATATTCGATTTAATGATTTCAGCGATAGGGCCCGAGCTCACAAATTAAAGAAAATGCAAAAATTGCTTTCAAAACTAGGCGTGGGGATGATTGATTCAACGAATCGTCAAAAAGAAGAATTTGACGCAATTACCGGTGTGGCTGAATCGCTTCGCTTGATTGCTGCTGATGACGATGTCGCGCTGCCACTTATTGATGGTTCGTATGTCCCATCCGAGCGCCGTGAGGAATTCCGTCTTGCGCTTGATGAGCTCGCAACAAAACACCACTTGAAGCTGCCAATTCGAACTAACGTCCTCAATGGTACTGTCTATACTTACCCAACGTTAAAACTTGATGTTGTGAGTGATAAGCAAAAATTATTCCGCCTTCTCACTGATTACGCGGAACTTATCGATAAGTGTAATGGTGCATTTGTTAGTGACGGTGCCGAAGGACGACTCAAATCGAACGCTGCTTGGTCGGTGCTTGATGAAAAAGAAGCGGCACTGTACGAACAACTGCGTGCAATCTTTGATCCATTCGGCACTATGAACCCAGGGGTAAAGCAAAAGAACGACATCCGTTCACTTGTATCTGCACTCCGATCTTCATATGATGCAACTGACTTCGTAGGATAAGAGAATTTTGCTATAATTGCTCTTACGTGCGCGCGTGGCGGAATTGGTAGACGCGCTAGCTTCAGGTGCTAGTGTCAGCAATGACGTGGAGGTTCAAGTCCTCTCGCGCGCACCAAGATGATAGCAGGTTTTCGAACCTGTTATTTTCTTTAGCGATACAAGAGCCAGTGCCCTATACTAGGGTGATGCAAGAAGAAATTATTGGTGTCGGTCCGCACCCTGAACCATGGCCAACTGAAAGTTATTATGATCCAACGCTATTGAGGCTTGGTGACCAACGAAATGTTCTTGATAAGTACCATTACTGGTCTGTTCAAGCTATCAAAGAAGATCTTGATAAAACAAGAATTGATCTTGAGATCGCTATTGAGAATCTCCAACGTGATTACAATATGGGCACGATTGTTCGTTGTGCGAATGCCTTTAATATTAAGAAGGTTCACATTATCGGTCGCAAACAATGGAATAAGCGCGGTGCAATGGTAACCGATCTATATAT
>Ga0247808_10000434_pt1 | contig 20756 bp, 17 predicted proteins | sample UWRJL089202R1_FD_179914 | JGI IMG/M metagenome (GOLD analysis project Ga0247808, IMG submission 179914) | Plant litter microbial communities from Arlington Agricultural Research Station in Wisconsin, United States - UWRJ-L089-202R-1 | ecosystem: Environmental > Terrestrial > Plant litter >... | reverse complement strand
CGAGGCCTATGGCGCCGCTTACGCACTGCAGGAGCTGCTCACGATCAAGTCTGACGACATCCTCGGTCGCGTAAAGGTGTACGAGGCCATCGTCAAGGGTGAGAACATCCAGGAGCCCGGTATCCCCGAGAGCTTCAAGGTTCTGATCAAGGAAATGCAGTCGCTGTGCCTGAACGTTGAGGTGCTTTCGGCTGACGGTTCCGTGGTCAACCTGCGCGACACGGATGACGAGGTCTTCCGCGCTGCGGAAGAGCTGGGCATCAACATCTCCACTCGGTTCGAGTCCTCATCGATTGATGAGATCTAGGCCCTCGCGGCCTGACTCGCAACCAGACTTTCGTTTTTCAAGGAGAGAAGAAAACATTGCTCGACGTTCACGCGTTTGACGAAATTAAGATTGGCCTTGCTACCGCCGACGACATCCGTCGCTGGTCGCACGGTGAAGTAAAGAAGCCAGAAACGATCAACTACCGCACGCTCAAGCCCGAGAAGGATGGCCTCTTCGGAGAGCAGATCTTCGGACCGAGCCGTGACTGGGAGTGCTCCTGCGGTAAGTACAAGCGAGTGCGCTTCAAAGGCATCGTTTGTGAGCGCTGTGGCGTAGAGGTCACGAAGTCGTCTGTGCGCCGCGAGCGCATGGGCCACATCGAGCTCGCTGCCCCGGTTACCCACATCTGGTACTTCAAGGGTGTTCCGAGCCGTCTCGGTTACCTGCTCGACATGGCGCCGAAGGACCTCGAAAAGGTCATCTACTTCGCCGCGTACATGATCATCTCGGTCGACGAGGAAGGCCGTCACGCCGACCTCCCCGGTCTCGAGAACGAGCTGCGCCTCGAAATCAAGACCCTCGAGGGACAGCGCGACTCCCGTATCGCCGAGCGCCTCTCGAAGCTTGAGGACGACCTTGCTGCCCTTGAGGCAGAAGGCGCCAAGAGCGACCAGAAGCGTCGCGCGAAGGATGGCGCGGAGAAGGAAATGGGCCAGGCCCGTAAGTCCTTCGACGAGCAGATCGCCCAGCTCGAGCGTGTGTGGGAAGACTTCCGCACCCTCAAGGTCGGCGACCTCAAGCCTGAGGATGCCGTATTCCACGACCTGCAGGACCGCTTCGGTTCCTACTTCGAGGCCTTCATGGGCGCCGAGGCGATCCAGAAGCGTCTGCAGGACTTCGACCTGGCCGCGGAGAGCGAACTGCTCCACGACCAGATCGCCAATGGCAAGGGCCAGAAGAAGATCCGCGCGATCAAGCGACTGCGCGTCGTCAACTCCTTCCTGCAGACCGGCAACTCGCCGGCCGCCATGGTGCTCGAAGTTGTGCCGGTTATCCCGCCCGAGCTTCGCCCGATGGTGCAGCTCGACGGTGGCCGCTTTGCGACCTCTGACCTCAACGACCTCTACCGTCGTGTGATCAACCGCAACAACCGCCTGCGTCGCCTGCTCGACCTCGGTGCTCCCGAGATCATCGTGAACAACGAGAAGCGCATGCTGCAGGAGGCCGTTGACGCACTGTTCGACAACGGTCGTCGTGGACGCCCCGTCACCGGTACCGGCAACCGAGCCCTCAAGTCCCTGAGCGACATGCTCAAGGGCAAGCAGGGTCGTTTCCGCCAGAACCTGCTCGGAAAGCGCGTCGACTACTCCGGCCGTTCGGTGATCATCGTCGGACCGCAGCTCAAGCTGCACCAGTGTGGTCTTCCGAAGCAGATGGCTCTCGAGCTGTTCAAGCCGTTCGTGATCAAGCGACTCATCGACCTCAGCCACGCTCAGAACATCAAGAGCGCCAAGCGCATGGTCGAGCGTTCGCGTCCGCAGGTGTGGGACGTGCTCGAGGAGATCATCCGCGAGCGCCCCGTGCTGCTGAACCGCGCACCTACCCTTCACCGCCTGGGCATCCAGGCCTTCGAGCCTCAGCTCGTCGAGGGTAAGGCCATCCAGCTGCACCCGCTCGTGTGTGCCGCGTTCAACGCCGACTTCGACGGTGACCAGATGGCAGTCCACCTGCCGCTGTCCGTCGAGGCGCAGGCCGAGGCGCGCGTGCTTATGCTCGCGTCGAACAACATCCTCAAGCCGTCTGACGGCCGCCCGGTGACCCTGCCCACCCAGGACATGATCGTCGGACTGCACCACATGACGACGCTCAAGCCCGAGGCTGCCGGCGAGGGCCGTGCGTTCTCGTCGATCGCGGAGGCAATTCTCGCGTTCGACCAGAAGTCGCTCGACCTCAACGCCAAGGTGCGCATCCGTCTCGAGAACCTGCACTTCGCAGAGGGTGAAGCCCCCGAGGGCTTCGAGCAGGGAAACCGCGTTCTTCAGGAGACGACCCTCGGTCGCGCCCTGTTCAACGAGGCTCTCCCCGTGGACTACCCCTACGTCGAGGCGCTTGCCGACAAGAACCAGCTGTCGACGATCGTCAACGACCTCGCCGAGCGGTACCCCAAGGTCGAAGTAGCTGCGACCCTCGACCGAATCAAGGACGCCGGTTTCCACTGGGCTTCCCGTTCGGGCGTCACCGTGGCTCTCTCCGACATCCTGACCCCGCCGAACAAGCGCGAGATCATCCAGGGCTACGAGAAGCAGGCCACCAAGGTTCAGGACCAGTTCGAGAAGGGTCTGACGACAGAGGCAGAACGTCGCCAGGAGCTCATCGAGATCTGGAACAAGGCAACCGCCGAAGTCGCCAAGGCGATGGAAGACAACCTGCCGGTAGACAACAACATCTACCGCATGGTGTCGTCCGGAGCGCGTGGTAACTGGATGCAGATCCGCCAGATCGCCGGTATGCGTGGTCTCGTGTCGAACCCGAAGGGTGAGATCATCCCTCGCCCGATCGTCAACAGCTACCGCGAGGGCCTCTCCGTGGCCGAGTACTTCATCTCGACTCACGGTGCCCGTAAGGGACTGGCCGACACGGCTCTGCGTACCGCAGACTCGGGTTACCTCACTCGTCGTCTCGTCGACGTCTCGCAGGATGTCATCATCCGTGAAGACGACTGCGGCACCTCGAAGGGCCTCGACATGCCGATCGCGGCGCAGGACGCCAGCGGAACCTGGGTGCTCGACAGCAACGTCGAGAACTCGGTCTACGCTCGCAGCCTCGCAACGGCAGCGGTCAACGACAAGGGCGAGGTCATCGCAGAGGCCGGGGCAGACGTCGGAGACGTTCTCCTCGACACCCTGCTGGCCGCCGGCGTTCACAACATCAAGGTGCGTTCGGTTCTCACGTGTGAGTCCGCCGTCGGTGTGTGTGCCGTCTGCTATGGTCGCTCGCTTGCTACCGGTCTCCTCGTCGACATCGGCGAGGCCGTCGGTATCATCGCGGCCCAGTCGATCGGCGAGCCCGGTACCCAGCTGACCATGCGTACCTTCCACACCGGTGGAATCGCATCCGCTGATGACATCACGCAGGGTCTGCCGCGCGTCACCGAGCTGTTCGAGGCTCGCACCCCCAAGGGTGCGTCCCCGATCGCCGAGGCCGCCGGCCGCATCACCATCGAGGACACGGACCGTAGCCGCAAGCTCATCCTGACCCCCGACAACGGTGACGAGCCTGTCGCCTACCCGGTTCTGCGTCGCGCGACCCTCCTCATCGAGGATGGCCAGCACGTCGAGCTCGGACAGCAGCTGCACGTCGGTAACCTCGACCCGAAGGAAGTTCTTCGCGTCAAGGGCGTTCGTGCGGTTCAGCTGCACCTCGTCGACGGTGTGCAGGGCGTCTACCGCTCGCAGGGTGTGCCGATTCACGACAAGCACATCGAGGTCATCGTGCGCCAGATGCTCCGCAAGGTAACCGTGGTCGACCACGGCGACACCGGACTCCTGCCGGGCGAGCTCGTTGACCGCTTGAAGTACAACGAGCTCAACCGCGCCGTTCTCACCGAGGGCAAGCAGACCGCTTCGGCCCGCCAGGAAGTGCTTGGTATCACCAAGGCCTCCCTCGCGACCGAGTCGTGGCTGTCGGCCGCTTCCTTCCAGGAGACGACCCGCGTTCTCACGCAGGCCGCCATGGAGGGCAAGAGCGACCCGCTTATGGGCCTCAAGGAGAACGTCATCATCGGAAAGCTCATCCCGGCCGGCACGGGTCTCCCGCGCTACCGCGATGTCTCGGTGGAGGCGACGGAAGAAGCCAAGGCCGAGCGTTACCCGAACCGCATCTTCACGGATGACTCGGTATTCAGCGAGGCAGACCTGAGCTTTGTCGACTTCGACACGTTCTCGTCTGACGACTACACGCCGGGTACGTACAACTAAGCACCACCGCTCCCCGAGCTAGTCGAAGGGAAAACGGGCTCCTCACCTCCGGGTGGGGAGCCCGTCGGCGTTTAACCTCGAAATGCTCACGTTGATAGGCTTCGAGTGCTGGGGCGCCGTGGGCTTCCCCCAGTGCAATCGGAGTCTGTCGTGAAAACCCGTACTGGCGCCGTCGGCGCAATCGTCGCCATCGTGCTCGCGGCGGTGACCCTCTCGGGCTGCGGCAACATCGACGCGGGCAGTGGCGCCGCCGACGATTTCGAGAGATTCATGAGCGAGCAAGAGCACATCACCGGCGCCACCGGCCGCGGCACCAACGACCTGCCCTGGCACGGTTCGCCCAGCGGAAATGTGACGGTGCGCGACGACATCTCGGCCGACGACCTCGAGACCGTGGTCGACATGCTCGGCGAGTACTACGTCGACCGCGACCGCGGCAACCTCGACTGGAAGAACATGGCCGTCGACATCGGCGATTTCCGACTGGATGTCGAGAAGACCAAGTCGCTCAACGACGACCTGCGGGCGCTGTTCGAGGTGATCCGCGAGAATCCGATCTATGACGGCGGGGATATACAACTGCGAGATATCGCGTTGACGGTCGGCGGGGATCCGTCGGTCGACACGCTCGACCTGCTGAACGACTCGTTCGCCGACCTCGAAGATCATTTCGTCGAGTACACCGACATCGAGGGGCGCCCCGCCCTCTCCGATACGGTCAGCGTTGTCTTCGAGCGCCCGGATGGCCGAGAACAGTACATATTCACGCAGTCTGGAGTTGGCCAACTCCCCGAAGCCGAGATCGCCGCGTTCCAGGCGCTGTGGACGGACCTCACTCTCGAATATGCCCGCGTCGAAAAGGACCGCTTCTATGTCCAGCTGGCAGACAAGGGGAGCGTGCCCGAAGCGGACGCCCTGGTCAGGTCGCTGCTGGTGGGCTACCCCGAGGGCGCCATCACCGTCAACGGTCCGCGAGGCTGAGCCACTGCTCCCTGAGATCGTCGAGGCGCGTTCCAAGCTACGATTCTGGTGACGGCCGCCCTCACGAGGGGCACCTCGCACCGGTGGGAGACAACCATGACCGCATACGTATCGCTCTTCGATCTGCTCTCCGTGGGCATCGGGCCCTCGAGCTCGCACACGGTCGGCCCGATGCGCGCCGCCCGGTCGTTCGCCGCATCGCTCGCCGCCGCAGGGGTGCTCGACGACGTGCGAGCCGTCACCTGCTCGCTCTTCGGCTCACTCGGGGCGACCGGCATCGGCCACGGCACCCCCGACGCGGTCGTCGCCGGTCTCGAGGGCTTCGACCCTGAGACGTGCGACCCGTCGTCGGTGCGCGGCGCCTGGTCGGGGCTTCGCCTGAGCGGGCGACAGTCGCTCGTGGCCGTCGGCGCGGCATCAGGGGCGCGGATGCTCGTGCCCGCGATGCCGCAGGGAACCCGCGAAACACTGCGCCTGGGCGGCACCCATGTGATCGAGTTCCACCGTGACGACATCACCCTCGACCCGCACACCCGCCTGCCCGGGCACCCGAACGCGCTCACGCTGACCGCCTGGAACGAGGATCGAACCAGCCCGCTGCTCACCGAGACCTACTATTCGATCGGCGGGGGGTTCATCCGTCGTGAGGGCGAAGAGGCACAGCTGGCGGCCCTCGCGCCGCATCCGCTGCCCTTCGCCACCGCCGACCAGCTTCTCGGCATCTGCGCCCGCGAGGGCATCGCCATCGACGAGGTCGCGCTGCGCAACGAGGTCGCCCTGCACCCCGGGCAAAACATCGCCGCCCGCATCGACGTGATCTGGGCCGCCATGGCCTCGTGCGTCGAGAGCGGCCTGTCGAACACCGGGATGCTGCCCGGGCCGCTCGGAGTGAAGCGGCGCGCGTCGGCGCTGCGCGCGAAGCTCGAGGCCGACGTGCCCCGGGTCGACCGCGAGCGCTCGGGGGAGTGGCTGCAGGCCTTCGCCCTCGCCGTCAACGAGGAGAACGCCTCGGGCGGCAGGGTCGTGACGGCGCCCACCAACGGGGCCGCCGGCATCCTGCCCGCCGTCGCCTACTACTACCTGCGGTTCGTGCCTGGCGCCGACCTCGCGGGGATCCGGCGCTACCTGCTCACCGCCACCGCGATCGGCTCGCTGTTCAAAGCGAACGCGTCGATCTCGGGAGCGGAGGCCGGCTGCCAGGGCGAGGTCGGATCCGCCTGCGCCATGGCGGCCGGGGCGCTCTGCGCCGTGCTCGGCGGCACACCCGAGCAGGTGGAGAACGCCGCCGAGATCGCGATGGAGCACCACCTCGGCCTCACCTGCGACCCGGTCGGCGGCCTCGTGCAGATCCCGTGCATCGAACGCAACGCGATCGCCGCGTCGACCGCGGTGAGCGCGGCGCGGCTCGCGATGCTCGGCGACGGCACCCACATCGTCAGCCTCGACACGGTGATCGAGACGATGCGGCAGACCGGCATCGACATGTCGACGAAGTACAAGGAGACGAGCGAAGGCGGGCTGGCGGTCAACGTCATCGAGTGCTGAGACGTCGCCACCCCCACCTCAGGGGTATGGCTAAGCCTCAGGCAACAGGTTACGTTTGCACCCTGTTCGCATGATGCCGCGCCAGGGGGCCCACGGCATCACCAATCTTTTAGTGAGGAGATGCAATGGCAACCCTCACCGAAATCCTGATTCTGCGTGGCGTCGTTCCCATCGAAAACCTGGACTCCATCTCGGGTGCCTGGGGTGAAGACGAAGACGCCGTGAAGGCGCTCGTCGACAAGGGCATCGTCACCGAGGTGCAGCTCGCCTCCGCGCGCGCAGCCCAGGCCGAGCTGCCGTTCGTGGAGCTCATGGAGTTTCCGGTCGACCGCACCGCCGTCTCGCTCGTGCCCGCGGCCATGTGCCGTCGCTATCAGATCCTCCCGATCGGCATCATCGGCGACATCCTCACCCTCGCCATGGTCGACCCGGGCGACGTCTTCGCGATCGACGACGTGCGCGCCGCCGCGCGCATGCAGATCCGCCCGGTGGTGGCCGCACCCAGCGACCTGCGCCAGGCGATCGACCGCTACCACCGTGCAGACGGCGAGCTCAGCGACCTCACGACCGCCCTCGAAGAGGAGAGCGGAACGACCGACGTGGTCGTGGCCGGTGTCGGCGACGCGATGGAAGACGACGCGCCGATCGTGCGGTTCGTGAACCTGCTCATCAGCCAGGCCATCCAGGACAAGGCATCCGATATCCACATCGAGCCGGGCGAACGCGAAGTGCACGTGCGCTACCGCATCGACGGCGTGCTGCACCAGATGCAGTCGGCACCCAAGGCGATTCAGAACGGCGTGATCTCGCGACTCAAGATCATGAGCGAGATCGACATCGCCGAGCGTCGCAAGCCCCAGGACGGCCGCATGTCGGTCACCCACGGCGGGCGCAAGATCGACCTGCGCGTCGCGACCCTCCCCACCGTGTGGGGCGAGAAGGTCGTTATGCGAATCCTCGACACGTCGAGCACCACCGTGTCGATGGACAACCTCGCCCTGCTGCCCCGCAACCTCGCCGCCTACAAGTCGTCGTACACGAAGCCCTACGGCATGATCCTCGTCACCGGCCCCACGGGTTCGGGAAAGTCGACGACCCTGTACACGACGCTCGGTGCGGTCGCCAAGCCCGAGATCAACGTGATCACCGTCGAAGACCCGGTGGAGTACCGCATGCCGGGCATCAACCAGGTGCAGGTGAACTCGAAAGCGGGGCTCACGTTCGCCTCGGCGCTGCGCTCGATCCTGCGATCCGACCCCGACGTTGTGCTCATCGGTGAGATCCGCGACCACGAGACCGCCCAGATCGCCATCGAAGCGTCGCTCACCGGCCACCTCGTGCTCTCCACGCTGCACACCAACGACGCCCCGAGCGCCATCACGCGACTGACCGAGATGGACATCGAGCCGTTCCTCGTCGGCTCTGCGCTCGACTGCGTCGTGGCCCAGCGCCTCGCGCGTCGCCTCTGCGACCGCTGCAAGGCGCCCTACCAGCACGACCCCGAACAGCTCGCCGCGCTGCGGTTCGCGTTCGACCCGAACCGCCCGCCGCCCACCCTGTACCACCCGGTCGGCTGCACGAACTGCTCGAACACGGGCTACCGCGGGCGCATCGCGCTGCACGAGGTCATGCTCGTCACAGAACAGATCGAGCGCCTCGCCGTCGCACGCGCGTCGAGCGCCGAGATCGGCAAGGTCGCCATGGAGCAGGGGCTCATCCCCCTGCGCTGGGACGGCTGGGCGAAGGTCCAGATGGGCCTGACCTCGGTCGAAGAGATTATGAGAGTGGTTGTATGAACGCGTCTGCCTACGATCCCGAGGGCGAACTGCCGCCGCCGCCTCCCTCCTACCTCAACGCGCCGCCGCCCACATCGCCGCCGGCCGCGTACGCCGCAGCACCCCCGCCACCGCCGCCCGCGGGCGCCGACTTCTCGCAGCCGTTCGACCCGTCGGCGTTCCCGCCGCCCGGCGGATACCAGCCGGCCGGCCGGGAGACCTACCAGGCTCCGGATGCGCCCCAGGCTGCGCCGGACTTCTCCGCCGCGTCGGCCTACGACTCCTCGTTCGACCCCGCGGCCTTTGCCGCGCCGTCATACGAGGCCCCCTCGTACGACACCGCGTTCGATCCGACCGCGTTCGCGGCTCCCTCCCCGGCTTCCGCGTTCGATGCCTCGGCGTTCGAGCCGTCGTCGCACGACGGCGTTCCGATCTTCGACACCGGAGCATTCGACACCCCGCCCTCGTTCGACTCGCCGGCCGCCGAGCCCGTCGAGCCGCCCGCGTTCGTGGCGCCGGTCGCCGCCGCGCCCTCGGTCGCTGAGCCCGTCGAAGCACCCGCACCCCCGGCAGCCGCCGCGCCGTCGGTCGCTGAGCCCGTCGAAGCGCCCGCCGCCGTCTCCGCGCGGTCGGTCGCTGAGCCTGTCGAAGCGCCCGCCCCGCCGACCCCCGCGGCCCCGCCGGCCGCCGCCGCCCCGATCCCGATCCCCGAGCCGTTCGAGCCCGCCGCGTTCGCGCCGCCCGCACCGTCGACCGCGGTTCCCACGTTCGACGCCCCCGTGGCCGCCCACGCCGCGCCGCCCGTCGCAGACGCGCCTGTCACGGTTCCGCCGCCCGTCGCGGCCCACGCCGCCACGCCGACTCCCGCGTTCGAAGACCTCCTCGCGGCACCGGCTCCGACCGCCGCGCCCGCCGGCGGCCCGACCTACGCCCCGCCCGCTTTCACTGCTCCCGTGCCGCCCGTGCCCGCGCAGTCCGAGGTGGCGGCACTCGCCGCGGCGGCCGCCGAGCTCGGCGGACGCCGTGCGGAGCGCGAACGCGTTCAGCCGTCGACACCGGCGCCGTCCGCCCCCGCCCCGTCCGCAACGAAGGCTGAAGCATCCGCCCCGCCTCTCGAGGTCGGGCTCGGCCAGGAGGGCAGCGACCCCGACCTGGTCGCCGCGCTCAACTCTGTCGTGCAGCTGCGCGCCTCCGACCTCCACATCGGTGTGAACGCGGCCCCGATGATCCGCGTCGACGGCGGCCTGCGGCCCATTCCCGGGCTCGAGGCCTGGGACGCCGACAAGGTCATGACGGCCCTGCACAGCATCATGTCGCCCGAGCACCGCGACCAGTTCGCGAACGAGCTCGAGCTCGACTTCGCCTACACGCTGTCGGAGACCTCGCGTTTCCGCGTCAACATCTACCAGCAGCGCAACGTGCTCGGGGCGGCGTTCCGCCTCATCCCGACCGAGATCAAGCAGCTCGCGGCGCTCGGAATCCCCGAGCGCATCGGCAAGTTCGCACAGCTTCCGCGCGGGCTCGTGCTGGTCACCGGCCCCACCGGTTCGGGCAAGTCGACCACTCTGGCGGCGCTCATCGACCTCGTCAACGCCACGCGCAGCGACCACATCGTGACGGTCGAAGACCCGATCGAGTTCATGCACAACAACAAGAAGTCGATCGTGAACCAGCGCGAGGTCGGCCACGACACGCACAGCTTCAACAACGCGCTCAAGCACGTGCTGCGTCAAGACCCCGACGTGATCCTCATCGGCGAGCTCCGCGACCTCGAGACCATCTCGGTGGCCCTGACCGCCGCCGAGACCGGCCACCTCGTCTTCGCCACCCTGCACACGCAGGATGCGCCGCAGACTATCGACCGTGTCATCGACGTGTTCCCGCCGCACCAGCAAGACCAAGTGCGCGCCCAACTCGCGGCGACGCTGCAGGGCGTCGTCTGTCAGACACTCATCAAGAAGGCCCACGGCGAGGGCCGCGCGGTCGCCACCGAGGTGCTCATCACCACGCCGGCCGTCGCCAACCTCATCCGCGAGGGCAAGACCTACCAGATCCACTCGGCCATGCAGGCGGGGCGCGAGATGGGCATGCACACCATGGACCAGCACCTCGCCGACCTCGTCAACGCCCGACAGATCACGCACCAGGCCGCCTACGAGAAGGCGCACGACCTCGAAGACCTCAAGCAGCTGATCTCGCGGAGCGGCAGCGAAGGCGCATCGCACGACTTCTCGGCACAGTCATCCGAGATCGACTTCGACGACTCGTTCTCGCGTAAGGGAGCCTGAGCATGGCCGCGACAAAGACCTTCGCCTACACCGCGCGCGACACGAGCGGCAAAGTCGTCAAGGGCCGGGTGGATGGCACAACCGAGGGCGTCGCGGTCGCCAAACTGCGCACGATGGGCGTATCGCCGATCACCGTGGCAGAGACCGCGGGTGGCACGGGTCTCAACATGGAGATCAACATCCCGGGCATGGGCAAGAAGGTCACCCTCAAAGACCTCGCCGTCATGAGCCGGCAGATGGCGACCATGCTGGCCGCCGGGCTCTCACTGCTGCGCGCACTCACGATCCTCGCCGAGCAGACGGAGAACAAGAAGCTCGCCGTGACGCTCAACGACGTGAGAACTCAGATCGAGAGCGGATGGTCGTTCTCCGACAGCTTGGCGAAACACCCCGACGTATTCCCCCGGCTGATGGTCTTCCTGGTCAAGGCCGGCGAGACCGGCGGATTCCTGGACGGCGCGCTCGAGTCGATCGCAGATAACTTCGAGTCGGACGTGAAGCTGCGCGCGACGATCAAGTCGGCGCTCACCTATCCGGTCGCTGTGTTGATCATGGCGTTCCTCGCCGTCATCGGCATGTTGATTTTCATCGTCCCCGTGTTCGAGGCGATGTTCAAGGACTTCGGCGGGGATCTGCCCTTGCCGACCCAGGTGCTTGTCGTTCTCTCGAAGAACATGGTCTGGATCGTTCCTGTACTTGTGATTCTGATCGTGAGTTTCTCCGTGTGGTGGAGGGCGAACAAGGACAAGGACAGCGTGCGCGGGTTCGTCGACCCGCTCAAGCTCAAGATTCCTGTGTTCGGTGATCTTTTCAAGAAAGTCGCCATCGCGCGGTTCACTCGCAATTTCTCGACCATGATGGCGTCCGGCGTGCCGATCCTCCAGTCTCTGAGCATCGTGGGCGAGACCTCTGGCAACTGGGTGATCGAAGAGGCGCTGCGTAAAGTGCAGGAGTCCGTGCGTCAGGGCAAGTCAATCGCCGGCCCGCTCAGCGAAGAACCAGTCTTCCCCTCGATGGTCACGCAGATGATCGCCGTGGGAGAGGACTCCGGGTCGCTAGAGACGATGCTGGAGAAGATCGCCGACTTCTACGACGACGAAGTGCAGAGCACCGCGGAGTCTCTCACAGCGCTCATCGAGCCGCTGATGATCGGTATCATCGGCGCAGTTATCGGCGGAATGATCGTTGCACTCTACATGCCCGTGTTCGCCATTTTCGACCAGATCAAATAGCTGATCAAAGGCCGTTTGCGTAGTCGCCCCGCCACCCCCTCTTCTAGGGTCTGTCGCGTTCTAGGTGGGGGCCCCACTATTGCGGTGGGGGTCAATTCTTTGGGGGCCACCTGTCCACAATCATTCAACTGACAGGAATACAGCTATGTTCACGAGCATCAACAAGGCATTGGATGCCAGCCGTCTCAAGCGCGAAGAGAACCAGAAGGGCTTCACGCTCATCGAGCTCCTCGTGGTCGTCATCATCATCGGCATCCTGGCCGCGATCGCCATTCCGGTGTTCCTCAACCAGCGCGAGAGCGCCTGGCGTGCAGCAGTCCAGTCGGACCTCAAGAACGCGGCTCTTGTCGCGGAGACGTACGCCACCAAGCACAACGGTTCGTACACCGGCTTGGACGCAGCCGCCATGGTGGCAGAGGGCTTCAAGGCCAGCTCCGACGTAACCATCACGCCCGCCGTTCCGACTGTTGCAGGTCAGCCCGCCGGCTCGAGCTACACGCTTTCCGGTGTTCATTCCCAGCTCCCTACCGCCACTGACACCCTCACCTACGTGAGTAACCTCGGCGGACTTCAGAAGACCTGGGGATAGTCACTCTGTTGGTTGCGGGGCGTAGAACGCGCGCCCCGCAACCTTCTTCACCTCGCGATGCCCCCTTTGAGCAATTCACTCAAAGGGGCCGAACACACAATCTGACGATCTCGGAGGGAGTAGTCGTGTATAGATTCCACGCCCGCTCCGCGAACGAAACTAGCAACGACGCGGGTTTCACGCTTATCGAGGTCGTCGTCGCCATAGCGATGCTCGGCATTCTCTCCACGGCGGCACTCGGGGTCTATCTCAGCGGTGTCAACTCAGCTGCGACACAGCAGCGACGCCAGGTGGCCATCGCTATCGCCAACTCCGCGATGGAGAAGGCCATCGCATGGCCTGCGGGAACAGCGACAATCGGCAGAGGCGCAAATGCGGTCAGTGCGCGTTGGACGGCCAACGACTCCATCCCTGGTGTTCGAACTACCTACAAGTCCTTCGATGCTTCAGCGCCCACAAATGCAGTCGGCGCCCTACCCGTCACGAATGCCAGTGGCAACTCGGTAAACGGCACGAACTACACAGTCGACATTCTCGTTGGCACTTGTTTCCAGATTAAGCCCACTGTGGGCCTGCAACCTGGAGGGCCGTGCACCGTCACAACTGGCTGGCCAAATCAGCCGGCAGTGCCGTCGAACAAAACGAAACTCACGCGCGTAATCGTGGTGGTCCGTTGGACGGCGGGAGCGGGCTGTGCAACTGGGAACTGCAATTACCACGCTTCTACACTCATCGATTCAAACCTCGAGCTCGACTGGAATACCCCGTGATCGGCTCGGACGTTCGAGAACGCGAAGGCGACGACAACGATCAAGCCGGGTTCAGCTTGATCGAGCTTGTCGTCGCAATGGGCATCTTCATGATCTTCATCGCCCTGTTCCTCGCTGCTGTCGCCGGCCTCGCGCGAGGGACGACGCGTGCGCAGACGGAAGCGGAAGCTACGAGCGGGGTTCTTATCGTCTTTCAGAATATCGACCGCCAAGTGCGATATTCCGATGGCATCAACCACCCGGGCCAGTCAAATGGCAAGACCTACATTGAATTCCGAACGCCTGCCGCGAGCACGCCGAACAAAGTGACCGCCTGCACGCAGTGGCGTTACAGCCCCAGTGCGGCCACCATCGAATCGCGCTCCTGGCCCGACACCGCGGGCTCCGTCGCAACTCCGTGGGCGACGAAACTCAGTGCCGTCGTGCCCAGCGCCGCGAGCGGATATCCATTCGCTATGATTCCGGCCGGCACCCTCGGTTCCACGAAACAAGAGTTCGTCCTCACCGTCAATGCAGGAAATGAGAGCACGAGCGGAGCGACCCAGATCTCCTCGAGCTTCTTCGCGCGCAACAGCAACACCGGCTCGCAGGGAAACGCGGCGGATGCCACAGGGGCAAGCGTGAATCCCGTTTGCCAAAGATCAGGAGGGACTAGGCCATGATGCTCCGTCTGGCCGCGCCGGTTTCACGCCAACACTCAGACCTGAAGGCACGGGTCCAGGCCTCCTTTGCCGACGGTGACCGAGGTGTAGCTCTCATGAGCGTCATGCTCTTCATGATTCTCCTTTCAGGTATGTCCCTCGTTCTATTGAGCGTCATCCTCGGGCAGCTCGGACCGGCGTTCGCAGCCCAGAAGGCAACGAAGACCGTATATGCGGCCCAAGGGGGGTTGCAGGCCGCACTGGGCGTCTTGCGTACGGCCGCGTCAGCGCCCGATGCATCCGGCAAGGTCTACGGCGCACTCAACCTGCTTCCCTGCCAGATCTCCGGAAGCATTGACGGCGCATCGGGAGACGTCTCGTACACGGTGGACGTGAGTTACTACCTGACAGATCCCACGGGACAGACTGACGTCTGGTTGGCCCAGGCGGCGAACAAACTGCCCTGCGCTTCGCCGGGCGGTCTTTCAACGCAACCGAAGTTTGCCTACTTGACCTCCCGAGGCACAGGTGTTGCGATGGCTGGACGCTCAGCAGCCGAGGGGAATCGTGCGGTAGCCGCGATCTACAAGTTTCAAGTGTCTAATGTAAATATCCCGAGCGGACGTATTCTCGACTTCGCGAAGACGAATTGTCTACAAGCCCAGCTGGTGGGCGGGGTTGTCAAGGCCGGGTCCGAAGTCCGAATCCTTCCCGTCGCCAACTGCACGAATCCAGAGCGCGAGCTCTGGATCTACGGACCCACCTATCAACTCCAACTAGCGAGCTCCGTCGAAGCCGGAACACCATTGTGCATCTCCGGACCCGCCGATGTCGGAGTAGCCTCACAGAAAGTCACTCTCGTCGCGTGCGCGACGGCCGCGACTCCTATGGGGGTGCGCTACAAGCAACTCTGGAGCTGGGTCGGCTCCCACACCTGGGCGGGGCAGACCAATCCGCCGTCGAAAGATCCGAGCTCCTTTTGCTTGTCGTCACTCACAGAGGCGGGCGATAAATTCCTCTCGGTCATGACGCCCTGCACGGGCCCCGAACGTTTCGCGCCTTCGCTCTCCGTTGGCTCAGGTGCAGCCGGAAAAACCACCAATCAAATAGTCAACTACAAGGAATTCGGTAGATGCGTCGACGTGACTGACGAGCACGACTGGGAGACATTCATGATCGTCTACCCGTGTAAGCAGGATCCTGCAACCACAAACGGGGCCTATGTCAACTGGAACCATAAGTGGTACTACAACGAGCCAACGACGGGTAGCTCGTTGACTCAGACGGTCACGATCAAAACCAGCAATGCGGCTAACGCAGCGACCAAGTGTCTGCTGACTCCGGATAACACTCTGACCGGTAAATACGTGACCTTCGCAGACTGCGCTAGCGCGGGGGCAATCAAAGATCGCCAACGTTGGACTCGGGTGAACGACACTGGGGTGTACGCGGACAGTTTCCTCTTCAAGGACTTTTTCGGAAGGTGCATGACCGCTGACAGCACAGACCAGTACCAGAGCAACTGGTCAAAGATCACTGTTGTTGCGTGTGATGCGTCACTAGGGCAAAAGTGGAACGCACCCCCCACCTATGACACGGCTACTTTCGGCAGCTTCAGAGAGCTCGGCTGATGCGTGAAATCGAACTGCGATGACCACACTGGCTGTCGGTATTGTGGCCGTGGTCGGAGTTCTCGGACTTCTTATCGGCTCTTTCATAAACGTTGTGATCCATCGAGTCCCCGCGGGCAAATCGATAGTATCGCCGCCTAGTGCGTGCCCGAGATGCGGAATCCGAATCAAGTCGTGGGACAACATCCCAGTGCTCTCGTGGATTCTTCTCGGGGCAAAGTGTCGTCATTGCGCTGAGCCAATATCGAGGCGGTATCCGTTGGTCGAGCTGTCGACGGGACTTCTATTCGTCGCGGCCGCAGTTCGATTCTTGCCGCAGTTTGACGGAACTGCCGACCAACCCATTGCCGGGATACTGGTGCTGGTGGTCTTTCTCTACTTTGCTGCAATCAGCGTCGCGCTCGCCGGCATCGACCTGGACACACATAGCCTTCCAAACGTGATCGTGCTGCCGTCGTACCTCGTCGTCGCATTGTTCTTGGGCGCGGCGGCCATCGTCGTCGGCGACTATGACGGGCTCCTTGGTGCAGCCATCGGCGGTACGGCTCTGTTCGCCTGCTACTTCATATTGGCGTTGGTGTATCCGGGCGGGATGGGATTCGGCGACGTCAAGCTCGCCGGAGTTATCGGAATGCTGCTTGGCTATCTCGGATGGGGAGAGCTGGTAGTCGGGGCCTTCGCGGCCTTCCTGCTTGGCGGTGTTTTCGGGCTCGCGCTGCTGCTCAGCAAGAAAGCAAACCGCAAGAGTGGCATTCCATTCGGCCCGTGGATGCTCGCCGGAGCCTGGTTAGGGATTTTCATCGGGGAACGAAGCTGGAACTGGTATCTGGGCCTGTTCCATCTGGCGTAAACGCAAGGCATCACAACGAGGGGCAAGTGAATGGCAACACGAATTGTAGGAATCGACATCGGCAGTACGACTGTGCGCGCTGTCGAGCTTGAAGGCGCTTCGAAGGCGCGACCAACGGTAGTGCGCTACCACGAGGTCCCGCTGCCCTCGGGTGCAGCGAAGAGCGGCGAGGTCCTCGAGACCCATACCGTCGCTTCTGCGCTGAAGAAGCTCTGGAGTTCGGGAGGGTTCAAGAGCAAAGACGTCGTGCTCGGGATGGGCAATCAGAGAGTGATCGCACGTGATCTGGTCATGCCGAAAATGTCTCTTACCCAGATCCGCGAGGCGCTGCCCTTTCAGGTTCAAGACATGCTGCCAATGCCCGTCTCGGAGGCCCTTCTCGATTTCTATCCGATCTCGGAGGCGGAGGGCGACAACGGCCCAGTCGTAAACGGCCTCCTAGTAGCCGCGGTCAAGCAATCGGTGCTTGCCAATGTCGATGCAGCACTTCTTGCTGGGTTGACGCCGGTCGAGGTCGACCTGATTCCCTTCGCCCTGTCTCGCCTTCAGGCGAGATCACACGGGGGTGCCGGAACGATCGCGATAGTCGACGTCGGATCCGCAACGACAAACGTGGTCATAATCATCGGAGGAGTTCCTCAGTTCGTCCGAATCATCCCTGCGGGCGGCAACGACGCGACACTCGCCGTGGCCATGAGCCTTGAGATAGAAGAAGGCATTGCTGAAAACGCCAAGCGAGCTCTCGGACTGTCGCCTTCGGCGGTCAATCCCGAGCATCGGCCGATCCTTGAACAGATCCACCGCGCGTCGGCTGAGCTCCTTAACAGCATTCGCAACACTCTCAGCTATTTCGACAACACGCACCAAGTGGCCAACGTCGAGCGCATAGTACTTAGCGGCGGTGGCTCGAGGCTGGTCGGCTTCGCTGGAGCACTTCAGGAACTGACGCGAACCGAAGTTGTGCTTTCCGACCCGTTCGCTACCCTGAACATCTCCAAGACGGTCAGCCAACAGCCTCCAGAAACCCGGGACTCGATGTCCGTCGCGCTCGGACTCGCGTTGGGATCGGCAGCATGAGTGCGCGTGGAGGTAAGGAGGCGCGCCTCGTTTTCGGTGCGTCTCCACGCGTGGATCTACTGCCGCCCGAGGTGGCAGATAGGAAACGAGGGGCTGCAGTCAAACGATCTGTCGTCTTCGTTGTCGTCGGAGCGCTGGTGCTTTGCGCCGGCGCCTACGGCTTCGCAAGCTGGCAGGCGATCGACGCGGGCCTCAAACTCAGCGATGCGCAAGGTGAGACGGCTCGACTTCTCACGGAACAGAACGAATATGCCGCCGTTCGCACACTCACGGGCCAGTTGGTCGCCGTCAATGACGCTCGACAGGTCGGTGCTCTGACGGAAGTCGATTGGAACGCCCTTTACAGCCGAATTCTACCGACGTTGCCTGCCGACATGACGATCGACTCATTCAGCATCGAGTCGAGTTCGCCAGTCGTGGCTATTTCCCCATCCACGGTGCCGGGGCAGGTACCGCAAGTCGCGAACACGACGTTCACCGCTCTCACCACCAACTTGGCCTCGGCCCAGACTTGGATCGTAAACCTGAAGTCACTGCCCGAGTATGGGGGTGCGGTGGCCACCTCAATAACTCGCGAAGAAGGCATTTACACCGTTACCGTGCGACTGTTCTTGACGGACGCTGCCTATACCCTCCGATTCGCGCCTGAACCCGTCGAAAACACACTGACAGAAGAAGGCGAGACGAAATAATGCCCAATACTCGAATCTGGGTCATCGCCGGGGCGCTAGTCGTGTTCGTTGTGATTGCGCTCGGCGGACTTCTGGGTGTCAAGCCGCAGCTTGATGCTGCGCAGGCGAGCACCTCGGACCGTGAGACTGTTGAAGCACTCAACGTTCAGCACGCCGCGGAACTGGTCGCGCTAAAAGAAGATTTCACGAGGTTGGAAGAAGTAACTGCGCAGGTTGCCGCTCTTCGGAGTGCCGTACCGGCACACGCAGACCTCGACACTTTCAACGGCGAGCTCGCAGCCTTGGCCACCCAGGCCGGCGTTGTGGTCACGTCCTACGCGCCTCAGGACTTAGCAATGTTCGCGCCGTCAGCTGAAATTGCGCCGCTCGTGCCCCCGACAATCAACAGCACGAATTTCGCGACCATTTCGGTGTCAATCGCCGTCGCGGGAACGCGCGAGGGCGCTCTGGCATTCGTGAGCGGCCTGCAGTCGGGTCCACGGTTGGTTCTCGTCCATGGTCTCAACGTGTCGGCTGTTGAAGAGGGCGTGACGACCGTGACCATCTCCGGGCTCTTGTATGTCTTGCTCGACACGCCCTATGTCGACCCTGCAGCGGTCGTCGAAACCCCCGCCCCGGAGGCCGCCGCCTCCGAGTAACCACCGAGCCCGCCCGGATGCCCGCGCCCGCCCACTCAGGGCGGCCGCGGGCATCCGCTATTTTGGGCCCAGACCGGCTAGTCCCCGCTAGTGCGCGCGCATCGGTTGGTAGAGTGACACGACAAATTTTGATGGCCGCGCGGGCCTGCTAAGGAGTACTTCGATGGCCGACAAGACCGACGAACCCAAGACGCCGACCGGTGAGAACCCGGTCTACGACAGCATCGTCGACGGCGGGGAGCCCGTAGTCGCCACCGTCGATTCAGACACGGATGCTGACGAAGCACCCCCCACCCTGGTCGAGCCAGAAGAGATCGTCGTCGAAGAGGCCGAGACCGTGGGCTACGTCGACGACGAGCCCGTCTTCGTCGAAGAGACCACCGTCGTCGAAGAGGCCGCAGTCGTCGAAGAGACGCAGAGCCCCGAGCCGCAGGCCGCCTACGCTCCGCAGGAGCCGCAGGCGGCAGCCGCCCCCGCCGCGCCGCAGCCCAGCGTCGTCTACGTCAACGCCCCGCAGGCGCCCGTCGATAAGACCAACCGCACGTTCGGCGTGCTGATCTCCGTCGCGGCGACCCTCGTGTTCCTGGTCGTTCTCGCAATCGTGATGACGATCGTCTACAGCGCCCGCGCGAATGGCCTCTACCTCGACTTCCTGGGCCAGACCGCGTTCTACGTTCCCGCACTGTTCTTCCTCGTCGGGTCGATCGTGCTCGCCCTGATCCTGAACCGCGCCGGATGGTGGGCCTACGTCATCGGCAGCATCGTCGTGGCGCTCTTCGTCTACTTCGCCACGATCGGCACCGTGCTGCTGTTCAACAACGTCATCCTGATGACCCCTGAAGCCGCAGCCGAGGAGTTCCGCCGCGGCGCGATCGCGCCGTTTATGATCGCGGCAGCCCTCGTGGCCCGCGAAGTCATGGTGTGGGCCGGCGCCATCATCGCGAGCCGCGGGCGCAAGCTCAAGGTGCGCAACGCGGACGCCACCGCCGCGTTCGAGCGCGAGCGGGCACAGTCGCGCGGGTACTGAGCCTGCGATGGGTGATGCGAGACTGCCGCCACCTCCCGACCCACGGATGCTGCCGCTTCTAGCGACAATCACCTACGGAGCGGGAGTGATCGCGCTGTGGGGTTTTGTGAGCCTCGCGCTCGACATCGACGCGGTCGCACAGACCGACGCCGGACCCCTGCTGGGCCCGGCGATCGTCATCACTGCCTGCCTCATCACGTTCGCCGCGCTGCTGCGGGTGAGGAACAGCAGAGGCCCCACGGTTCCGGCCCTGGTCGCCGCGGCATCCGTATATATAGGTATGTTGCTCGTGGGTGCGGTCGGCTACACACTCGTGACCGCCGACCTGTCGTGGTTCGTGCTGTTCGTCGGGGCCTACGCGGTCAGCCCGTTCGTGATCGGAGCCGCCTTGCTGGCCGCCGTCGACGTGCTCGTCGTGTGGGCTCTGACCCGTCGGTAGCGCGCTGCGCTGCAGGCGAACTCATTTGACCGCCAGCCCCCGCGGGGATAGTATTTTGCAGGTGTGCGCTTTGTCGTGCGCCCCCGGTGTGCCCTCGTGGCGTTCGGTGGCTGCAACACACCACACATATGGGGTCGATCTCACGGTCGCCCCCCACGGCATACCTGGCATCTGCCGGGTCCAGATGAACTCGAGATGAACTGCAAAGCTCTCTCGAATGCTAACCATCATGCAACTGTCACCGTGCAGTTATTACAAGGAGTTACTTAGTGCCCACCATTCAGCAGTTGGTCCGTAAGGGCCGTTCGCCGAAGGTCGTCAAGACCAAGGCGCCCG
>Ga0247808_10000433_pt1 | contig 20777 bp, 20 predicted proteins | sample UWRJL089202R1_FD_179914 | JGI IMG/M metagenome (GOLD analysis project Ga0247808, IMG submission 179914) | Plant litter microbial communities from Arlington Agricultural Research Station in Wisconsin, United States - UWRJ-L089-202R-1 | ecosystem: Environmental > Terrestrial > Plant litter >... | reverse complement strand
CATGAAGCAGTAACTATTACTGTCATGATCACCCATCCTATTGTTCTAATATTCTTCATGATCATTAGAAAGTAAAGTTATAAGTTACAGAAGGAATCGGAGCAGGGAAATAAATCATGGTCAGCTCCTGATTCTTTGTTTCGTTGTTGGTTGTCGTCAGGACAGTCCAAGGATTCTTGCTCGCATACACATTGTATATAGAGAAGTTCCAGCTGCCTTTCCATTTTCTTGTTTTGTTCTTACGCGGTGTAATGGTAAATGACAAATCCATTCTGTGATAAGCCTGCAAACGCACTGAATTTCGTTCCGGATACACGGCACCCACATAACCATCGTATTCAAAACGTGCCCCTGGTAATCCTACCGGACGGCCTGTACCGTATACAAAGTTTCCTGACAAGCTGTAGCGGTCGTTGAATTCGTGCAGCACCACGAGATTAAAATTGTGTCTTCTGTCATAGCTGGCATAATACGTTTCACCATTATTGATACCAGGAATCTGACGTTGTGTTTTTGACCAGGTATAAGAGATCCATCCTGTGGTCTGACCAGTTTTCTTTTTTACAAACAATTCCAAACCATAAGACCAGGCTCTACCTGATTTTACTTGTGTTTCAATTTGCGGGTTTAATAGCAGATCCGCATTGTCTATGTAATCCAACACATTGGTCATGTTCTTATAGTAGATCTCAGCAGAAGCCTCAAACTTGTTCTCCTTAAAGTTTCTGAAATATCCTGCCGCCACTTGATCAGCAATAGCGGGTTTGAAATATTGATTGCTCGGCACCCACATATTAAATGGCAATGGAGAAAGAGCATTAGAAATTAAATGTATGTATTGGTAATTGCGGTTGTAGCTCACTTTGACAGAACTTTCATCGTTGATCAAATAACGTCCTGACAAACGGGGTTCCAGGCCACCGTGTGTTTGTACATTTTGAAAGGATGAATACTGTACCGTATCTCTAATGTTCTCTTTTTTGATTTCTCCATTATAGGTATAAACTGTTCCCGGACCTACCGTTGCAAAGAGCACATAACGCAAACCTACTTCGACTGTAATGCGGTGATTAATTTTATACTTATCGCTTAAGTAAAGAGCTCCTTCAATAGAATTGTAATCGGCCAACTTAGTTTCCTTAAAAATCGAATTATCAGAAGTAGGCTTGAAAGTACCAGGCTTATAATTTCTATAAGAGCCGGCAATACCAAAGGTAATGTCGTGCTTCGTATTGGGGTAATAAGAGAAGTCTTGTTTTAAAGTAGTCTCCGCTAATCCGGTAGAATAGTTGAACGATTGTACACCACCGAAATTAATATCCTGTGAATAGTTGAAAGAAGAGTAAATCAATGTTGTGTTACTAAACACTTTGTCACTAAAAATGTGGTTCCACCGGAAGGTACCGGTACCATTGCCCCAGCCCATTTTGAAGGTATCCTGAAATTTAAATAAATCCCGACCAAAGTAACCCGCAAAGAAGATACGGTTGTTATCATTTAGCTTGAAGTTTAATTTTGCGTTGACATCGTAAAAGTACAATTGATTGTTTCTGGTCTTAGGATCCGAAGACAACTTCAGGAAAAGATCGGCATACGTTCTACGACCTGAAATAAGGAAAGAAGATTTATCTTTTTGTATCGGACCTTCTAATGTCAAACGAGAAGAAATCAAACCGATACCCCCTGTTGCACTATACTTCTTCATGTTGCCGTCGCGTGTACGAATATCTAAAAGAGAAGATAACCTTCCACCGTACTGAGCAGGAATACCTGCTTTGTACAACTCAGCACTTTTCAATGCATCTGAATTGAATACAGAAAATATACCTAATAAGTGAGAAGCATTGAACACTGGCGCTTCATCAATTAAAATTAAATTTTGATCAGATCCTCCGCCCCGTACGTAGAGTCCAGTATTTCCTTCTCCTGCGATGGCAACACCAGGGAGTGTCTGAATATTTTTGATGACATCCACTTCACCAAACAAAGCAGGCAGTTTCTTTATTTGTTCGGCGGTCAATGTCTGAGCACTCATTTTTGTATCGGTCACGTTTCTATCTTCACGCTCACCTTTGACAGTCACCTGAATGTTTTCTGCTTCTTCCACCAGATCAAAGGGAAGCCTCACATTTTCTGTAAGCTGTACTTCCTTTTCTAGGGTACCAAAACCTAAATAAGAAATAACTAAAGTGTAGGTTCCTTCAGGTAATGTAAGTGAGAAAAAACCATACTCATTGGTCACAGTACCTTCGCCAGTTCCCTTAACTATCACAACAGCACCGATCAAGTCTTCACCAGTCTTGCCGTCCTTGATGTTACCGCTAATGGTATGTTTTTTTTGTTGGGCCAGTACTCCGGTTATGCTTAACCAGAAACTGAAAAATAAAAGAATTAAAAAACGCATAAAGACATCTGTTAAAAGTCATAACATCTCCATCATAGAGACGACTAGAGGGTAAAGCTAAGGAAACTTTAAATCTTTTGAAAGTTTCCCGTAAGTTTCTGGAAGAAATTAAACCGAGAATAATTTCTCTATTCTTCAAAACCACCAAATAGACAGAATGCCTAACGAAATGTTAAGTCTAAAAAGTATATACTTTAATATACTTCTGATGAATAAAAAATGCTTTGTGGTCATACAGCATGATAAATCGCGTTTTTACAGGTAAAGGAAATCTTCTTTCCTTAAAAGTATACAGGTTGTAACGCACAAACTCATCTCCCTGTGCGAAATATATTTCATCGTCCCAGAAAGAAAACCAGGAAACATCCACAAAAGGCAATTTCGTTTTATAATTGCCCAGGTTGTCAAACACTAAAATTCCTGAATTTTTATCGGCAATGAATAATTGGTTTTGATACTCCCGCATAAAGGTGATCTCATATTCTGAAGCATCGAGAATCAAATCCAATGGTGTATTGAAATCAATTTTATCAAACTGTGTATTGAACTTTTTAAGAGAAAAATCTATATCGTCAAACACCCATAAGTTATTATCCAGGGCAAAGGTTGCAACTCTGGCAAAGCCTACTCTTTCTCTTGGTAATGCTAAAGGTTGAGTTTGTCCTAAAAAACGATCCAATACAACATACTCCTGAAAATTTTCATAGAATAAAAAAATATTGATGCCCCTCCAGGAATCGATTAAAGAGACTTTACTGCTCTTTGGTGGAGAATAAGTAATTTGCAATTTCCCAAGCGAATCGTGTTTGTATAAATTGCCATGTTCATCGGTGATGTACAAATTTTTATAATAATCTGCAGAAGCCCTGTGAACAGGCGCTTTCAAAACAAAAGAATCCAAATACTTCCACTCTTGTCCCTGCACATAGCTGAAACATAAAAAAAGAAGTGCAAGTAAAAGAAGTCTATTTTTCAAATTGCTTTATTTTAAACGTGTTGCCGTCAAACTCTCCGTATGAATTGTATTGAATCCAATCTCCCAAATTAAAATAGACACCTCCACTTTGTAACGTATGTTCCATCAGGTGATGACGATGCCCAAACAAATAATAATCAAAAGGAGTCTTCGCATCTAATTCTTCGCAATACTGGATCAACCATTCTTTTTCGCCCCAGAATTTCTCGTCTTTGTTACCGGCTCTGCTTGTCTTCGACCAGTAGTGTGCAATGCCCATACCAATAGAGGCAGGAAGAACAGAAAATAACCATTGTGTAAAGGGATTTCTAAAAAATAATTTCAAGAATTTATAGTTACGATCACCGGGACCAAGTCCATCACCGTGTCCTATATGAAAACGTTTATTGCCTATTTGAAAATCAACAGGATGATAATACATCTTCGCACCAAACTCTTCTGTAAAATAAGTAAAGGACCACATGTCGTGATTGCCTACAAAGAAATGAATCGGAATACCAGCATCGTGAAACTCTGCCAGCTTACCCAATACTCTAACAAAACCTTTTGGTACGACGTATTTATATTCGAACCAGAAATCAAAAACATCACCTACTAAAAACAAAGCCGACGTTTCGTGTTTGACGGAATCTAAAAAAGCAACGATGCTCTTTTCTTTTTTTCGATTGACTTCATCATTGGGATTACCCAAGTGAAAGTCTGAAAGAAAAAAAACTTTTTTATTCGCCTGAATCGGAATATGGAGCATCATCAATCAGAAATACAGTTAATTCTTTAGGGCCGTGCGCGCCCAATACCAATGTTTTTTCAATATCCGCCGTACGGCTTGGTCCCGTTTCCAGGCATACCATAGAAGGAAAATTCTTATGGTATTTAATTCTTAAGTTTCTCAATGCGTCTTCCAAATCGTATACCACTTGCCTGGAATAAGCCACTACAATATGATGCGGAGGATAAATGGCCAAACGACGTCCGGAAGCTGTCTGAGAGGTATACAATACAGTGCCGGTGCGCGCGACCAGGTAATCACAACTGGTAATTCCAACCTGAGACTGCCCCCATGACAATTCATTGTTGATGACAGCCAATGGCACTTCCTTTAACATCTCTTGCAAAGAAGGTTCCCATACGTGCATGTGCTTAAAACCCTTACTGTGTGAGTAGGCTTGCAACTGCTGGGTAAAATCCTCTTTGTTTTCGCAATAAAAAAATGCCGCTTTAGTTTTCACCAAACTTTGTGCAAACATCACCAGCAAATCTTCTTCGTCCGGTTTGGCATATATGTCACTAACAAAGTTAGGCTCCGATTGTGTCGGAGCCTTTCTTATGAGTGCTTGTCTTATTTTTTTTAAGATCTCTTCCTTTGCCCTATTCAGTGCCATAGCATCAATTATTCACGATCGGGCTTTGCAGTGATATCAATCTGATCTTCAGGAATGATTTCAGGAATGGTACTGGGAGTTGGAGCGTCTGCGCGTGAATTGGTATAAGCCTCGTAAGTCGTTTCCTTCTCGAAAGGTCTTTTCCCAATCAATCCTTCCAAATCCGATTGAAAGATAATTTCCTTTTTCAATAATTCCTGAGCAATGATTTCTAACTCATTCTTCTTATCTAAAAGCAATTGCTTGCTGCGTTGGTAAGCTGTTTCAATAATCAATCTAACTTCCTGATCAATGATCTGTGCCGTTGCTTCTGAATATGGCTTTTGGAAAGAATAATCAGATGATGATTTAGAATCGTAGAAAGATACATTTCCGATCTTACTATTGAAACCATAAATGGTGACCATTCCATAAGCCAATTTCGTGATTCTCTCCAAATCGCTCAAAGCTCCGGTTGATACTTTACCGAAGATAATTTCTTCTGCAGCTCTGCCTCCCAATGTCATACACATCTCATCACCTAATTGCTCTTGGGTGTATAGGAATTGTTCTTTTGGTAAGTATTGCGCGTAACCCAATGCAGCAACGCCACGAGGCACGATACTTACTTTCACCAACGGATCTGCATGTTCCAGGAACCAGCCTGCCACCGCATGACCGGCTTCATGGTAAGCAACGATTTTCTTTTCTTCAGGAGAAATGATTTTATTTTTCTTTTCCAATCCACCAATGACACGGTCAATGGCATCATGGAAATCCTGCATGTCTACCGCTTCCTTATTATGACGAGCGGCGATCAGCGCCGCTTCGTTACATACGTTGGCAATTTCTGCACCTGCAAAACCAGGCGTTTGTGCCGCTAGTTTTTTAGGATCTACACTGTCTGCCATTTTCAATGGTTTCAAATGCACTTTGAAAATTTGCTCTCTGCCTACGATATCCGGTTTATCAATACTGATCTGACGATCGAAACGACCTGGTCTCAACAAAGCTGAATCCAATACATCAGGACGGTTGGTAGCGGCAAGGATAATTACTCCTGAGTCTGTACCGAATCCATCCATCTCTACCAATAGAGAGTTCAATGTATTTTCTCTTTCGTCGTTTCCACCAGGCATTGCGCCTTTACCTCTTGAACGTCCGATGGCATCGATCTCATCTATGAAGATGATACATGGCGCTTTTTCTTTCGCTTGCTTAAATAAATCTCTAACACGAGCAGCACCTACTCCGACAAACATTTCTACGAAGTCAGAACCTGACAAAGAGAAAAACGGAACGCCTGCTTCACCTGCCACTGCTTTTGCCAATAACGTTTTACCAGTACCTGGTGAACCTACAAGCAAAGCTCCTTTGGGAATTTTACCTCCTAGTTTTGTGAACTTGGAAGGAGTTCTTAAGAACTCTACTATCTCCTTGATTTCCTCTTTCGCTTCATCTAAACCAGCCACATCAGCAAATGTAATTTTCACCTTATTGTCTGCATCAAATAATGCGGCCTTCGATTTACCAATATTGAAGATCTGCCCACCCGCTCCGCCAGAAGCCATGCGACGCATGAAGTACCAGAAACCAACAAACAGTAAGATTAGAATACCCCAACTGATGAGTTGATTAGACATCTCACTGCGGTTGTTTTCAATTTTTACCGCAATGCGATTTTCTTCTGAAATTTTATTCGCTGTATTTACTTTCTCAAAATACGTTTCAAAATTTTCCGCCGAACTTACTTCAAATTGCATGTGCGGATTTTGACTAAAAGGAGTTTTCGTATCAGAGATTCCTTCGTATCGCTTACTTTGAACGGCGTCCTTATTTAATGTCACTTCAACGGTAGTTCCATTGACCACGACAATTTTTTCAACGTCATGTTTCAGGTATGCTTTTTCAAACTCTTTCTTCGTGATTTCTTTCACCTCACCACCGCGAGAGAAATAAGCGATAGCAAAAACCATTGCCATCAGCGAAACAATCATCCAGATTTGTGCATTTGATTTAGGATTGGGACCAGGCATAATCTTCTTACTTTTTTTCTTTGGTTGCTCTGTCATATGACTCCTTTTCTACTCTTAATCTTGCGCTTCTTTTATTCTAATTCTTTAATATACTCTATTTCTGCATCTCCCCACAAATCTTCCAAGGCATAATGTCCTCTTTTACCTTTTTGAAAAACATGAGCCACTACATCTACATAATCTACTAATATCCATTCCGCAGTATCATACCCTTCCGTATGTTTTGGGGACTCCTTGGATTCTTTAAACACCATGTGGTTGATAGAATCTGCAATGGATTCTACATGTGTATTGGAAGTACCGGAACATACCACAAAAAAATCTGCGATAGCATTCTTATGAGATCTCAAATCAATTACGGCGATGTCCTGGGCTTTTTTATCCTGCATACCCAACACAACAAGATTTTTGAGGGTGTCTTCTTTGGCAGACTTTTTACTTTTGACTTTCGTCGTCGGTTTAGTTTTCAATGTTGTTTATTCAGGTTAATTTAGCTCGTAAAATTAGGAAAACTTGTACAATTATTCTGCCAATACACAATATATAGGCAAACAGTTCTTATACCTGACAACCTGTCACTCTACTAATGATCTTGCGAAAACCCTTAACAGTAGAGGGCTTTGCAAAAGCGGTATGGTTATCTTTGCGGAAAACCAAACCAAAGGCAGAGGTCAACAAGGAACAAGCTGGGTATCTGAACCGGGGCAAAATCTAACATTCAGCATTGTACTCCGGCTTTCTCACCTTCCCCTGGCCAGTCAGTTTTTGTTCAATAAAGCACTTTCTATCCATTTATTAGGCTTTTTCAGGACATATTTTTCAAATCCTTCGGATACGTTCCACATCAAGTGGCCAAATGATGTGTACCTCAATGGAAAGAAAATTGCGGGCCTTCTGCTCGAAAATTCTTTATCGGGAAGCTATATCTCTTCTTCCGTAGTGGGCATTGGACTCAATGTGAACCAGCAGACTTTTGAGTTCCCAGCTGCGTCCTCTCTCTCTATTGCACTCCAACGCCCAATAGACCGGTATGCCTTATTACATGATTTGCTTCAATACCTGGATGAAAATCTGCCCTTGAACTTTGAGTCTTTGAATACAGCAGAAATACAAACCATTCATAAAGTATATGACGCCACATTATGGGGACTTCATCAGCAACGTTGGTACCAAGCTGCAGGGGATCCTTTTATTGCTACCCTTAAAGGAGTAGACGAACAGGGGCTGTTAATATTGGAAACAAACCAAGGTATTGAACGGTTCGAAATAAAAAGCATTCAATTTCTCAACCAACCGGTGGATTAGTTGTTTACGTAAATAGACTATCTAATAAAAAAAAGCAGTATATTTACCCCCCTAAAGTATGGATAACACATCTAATCAACAAGACATTATGGTTGACACATTTGAGAAATACAAAGTAAAAGACATGTCCCTGGCTGAATGGGGAAGAAAAGAAATTGAATTAGCAGAAGCTGAAATGCCAGGTTTGATGTCCATCCGTCAGGAATTCGGGCCTTCAAAACCATTGAAAGGTGCTCGTGTGGCGGGTTGTCTACACATGACCATTCAAACTGCTGTATTGATAGAAACATTAGTTGAGCTGGGAGCGGAAGTAACCTGGTCTTCTTGTAATATTTTCTCTACACAGGATCACGCTGCTGCTGCGATCGCTGCTGCGGGTATTTCTGTATATGCCTGGAAAGGTTTGAACGAAGAAGAGTTTGACTGGTGTATCGAGCAAACATTATATTTCGGTCCGGAAAGAAAACCATTGAACATGATTTTGGACGACGGTGGTGATTTGACCAACATGGTCCTGGATCGTTTCCCTGAATTGGCGAAGGGTATCAAAGGAATTTCTGAAGAAACTACAACTGGTGTGTTGCGTTTGAAAGACAGAGAAAGAAACGGAACATTGACTCTTCCTGCGATCAACATCAACGATGCGGTAACGAAATCTAAATTTGACAACAAATACGGTTGCAAAGAATCATTGGTAGACAGTATCCGTCGTGCTACTGATATCATGATGGCTGGTAAAGTGGCCGTAGTAGCTGGTTATGGTGACGTAGGAAAAGGATCTGCTGCTTCATTGGCAGGTGCCGGTGCCCGTGTCATCGTGACTGAAATCGATCCGATCTGTGCGCTTCAGGCTGCTATGGATGGTTTTGAAGTGAGAAAGATGGACGATGCCGTAAAACGTGCTGATATCATTGTAACCACTACAGGTAACAAAGATATCGTAGTAGGCCGTCACTTTGAAAACATGAAAGACAAAGCGATCGTTTGTAACATCGGTCACTTCGATACTGAAATCGATATGGCATGGTTGAACAAAACACATGGCAAAAGCAAAATCAACATCAAGCCTCAGGTAGACAAATACACCATCAACGGTAAAGACCTTATCGTATTGGCTGAAGGTCGTTTGGTAAACTTGGGTTGTGCTACCGGTCACCCTTCGTTTGTCATGTCTAACTCCTTCTCAAACCAGGTATTGGCTCAATTGGAACTTTGGAAAAATGCTGATAAATACGAAAACAAAGTGTACGTTCTTCCACGTCACCTGGATGAAAAAGTAGCTCGTTTGCACCTTGCTAAAATTGGTGTTGAGTTGGATGAGTTGACAACTGAACAAGCTAAATACATTGGCGTGCCTGTAGTTGGACCATTCAAATCGGATGAATACAGATACTAAGCATTAACAATGCTCAATAGATAATGAAAGCCTGGTATCACTACCAGGCTTTTTTTTGTTGAAAGTGGTCAGTGTTCAGTTGTCAGTGGTCAGTTTTTTCCTATTTTTATGTATTGTTATAATTAAAATAAGAGGCCAGTGACTGATCACTGACAACTGAACACTGACCACTATTTATGATTTCCGCCGTCATCATTACCAAAAACGAAGAAGCACACATCGCGCGATGCATTCAATCGCTATTGCCTCTGACGAGTGATATTATCATTATTGATTCTGGCAGTACAGACAATACGTCAGGTGTATGCCAACAATTCCCCGTCACGTTTGAAGTAAAAGCATGGCAGGGATTTTCTGCGGCTAAAAACTATGGGAATAGTTTGGCGAAATACAACTACATTTTATCCATAGACGGCGACGAAGAGCTATCCAAAGACATGCAGCAAACCATTGCTGAATTGATGAAGAAGCCCATTCATAAGGCTTATGACTTACCTTTCCTGACCAATTTCTGCGGGAAGTGGATCAGACATGGAGCCTGGTATCCGGAATCACACATTCGCATCTTCGATAAAAATCTGGTAAAGTGGGAAGGCGATATTCATGAAAAGTTGATCATTCCTTCTCATGCAACAGTTGGGAAAGTGAGGAAAGGATACATTCATCACTACACCATCAGCAACCTCAGGGAATACATCGAAAAAATAAACCACTATACTTCTCTGCATGCGGAAGACATGCATAAGCGGGGAAAGAAAGCAAGTTTTATTAAACTCTACATCGCACCTTGCTTTAGTTTTTTTAGAGATTACATCATCAAACTAGGAATACTCGATGGATACCATGGCTACACGATTGCGAAGCAAAGTGCAAACTATGTTTTTTTGAAGTATATGAAGTTGAAAATGATGGAAGAGAGAAATCTGAAATCAGAGATCTGAAATCAGATAATCTATTTTTAAAATTCAGATCTTTGATTTCAGATTTCTGATCTCTCTTTAGCTTACAGCCGAATAAATCCAGGAAGTAAAAGAATTGGAAGTAAGCGCTAAAATTTTTTTGAAATTCTTCATCGATGGATCTCTGAATTCTACACGTTTCAAGCTCAACCAATCCGGCTTCAAGCCTATACCACCTTTTTTAGTCGTAATGAATCCAAGGATACCTTGCTGACGCAGGATGTCTCTGCCCCAATCAGACTTATGTCCCCAGGTCCAGGCGAAAAAATTGACGGGCTTACCTGTGATGTGTTGAAGTTGTTCTTTATTAGTTTGAATTTCGTTAACCACTCGTTCTTTTGCCTCTTGTTCTGAATAGGCTTTCAGCATAGGATGTGCGGCAATGTATGCTTTGCCTTTTTCTATTGCTTCTTTCTTCGGTAATTCTTTCCAATCCTTCTTCCATTCTTCCGCAAATTGTTTGGCTGCTACGAGATCCAATTGATAGCCCGGAGCCACCATCGTGCTTCTGCTTTTAAATACCGGATAACCTTCCTCTACTTTACCCTGGTATAAATGTATAGGCGATGAATCATTATGCGCAGCACCACGAAAGCCCGTCAATTCATTGGAAACAAAAACAGGAGCGTGTGTATGTGTGTGTGCCTGAAAATCACATAAGCCGGAAGCGACCATTTCTTGTATCTCTGCAGCGGTCATGTATTGATTACTCGTGCCATCACCCGTGGCGTAATACTTCAGCAAGGCTTTAATGTTTGCTTGTTCACCTATTTCAAACGCGGTATCTTCTTGACGTGCCAACGAGGAAACATATAACGTATTGATAAAAAAAGTCGCCTTCAGTTCATACTTTTTCAACAAAGGAAAAACTACTTTGTAGTTATCGTAATACCCGTCATCGAATGTGATCAACAAACTATGGGAAGGAAGCTTACCGTTAGCTTTTACTTCATCATAAGCTTCGGTATACGTAAAGGTTTCGTAACGGGCAGCAATGTATTTCAGGTGTTCTTCAAACAGCGCAGGAGTAACATTGATCAGAGGATTGACCTGATGATAAAGCAATACAGGTGTTCCCTTTCCTTTTCCTAAAACGTATAAGGACAACACCAGAAAAAATAACCCAATCATTAAAAGAGGCAGCATGTTATTCTTTTACAGGTTTAGGATTTGTAGTAGACAAAAGCAACAATAAGAAAAACAAATGCAAGGCCACACCCAATTGTATTTCCAGTGTGGATTCAGAAATAAAAGAGGTAACAATGATCGTATTAAAAATGATAAACAAAGCAGTATTCCTCAATCTTCCGTCTGTGTAAGGATAGAAGCAGGCAGAGACAAACCAAAGTAAGCCCAGCCAGCCACATCCGGCAAAAATATAGACAAACTGACTGTGTGGAATCAAACGATTTCGTTCTTCAATTTCGGGGTATTCCGTTACATAAATTTTTGTAATTTCATCCAACACATCACCGATCCCGGCACCGATCAAAGGATTTTCATTTCCTACACGCCAACCCAATTTCCAGGACAGCAGCCTGTTTCCATCTGAATAGTGATTTACATTGCCCCCTTCTTTAAAGCGAGTTACATCCTTATTCATGTACTTCGCTTTGTTCCGTAAAGTTGGCGAAAGGAAATACATGGCTCCCGAAATCATCCCCAAAAACAGTATCCCCACAATTAATTGTTTTAGATTCTTGTTCTTCCAGGATTCAAGCAAAAGATAAACACCGGCCGCGGCATAAAAAGCCAGCAAGCCACTTCTAACCGAAAGAATATGTAAGAATATAACAAGAAATAAGGCACCTCCTAACAATAGATACCGTTCCCATTGCCATTTGAAAACGAACTGATCTTTATATAAAATCCAACCAATAAAAGTAGAGAAAACACTCATCAGACTAAAGCGAATATGGCCAACATTAAAAGGAGTAGGCATTACTTTCGCATGGAGATAAGACTCTACGATAGCGTCATAATTCAACGCAAAATTGATCAGGCACCAAACAGCTCCAATCCATACGGTGATGAATAATACATACAAAATAGTATAGAGCGTCTTCTTTGTGAGACTCACCGCGGCAAAGGACAAAGGGAGCAAAAGATAAGGCAGCTTAATTTGTACCCTTTCTCCCCAATAGTGAAGATTATCAGAATATAAACCAGAAACCAGGTAGAAAGCAAAAATACCAAACAGCAGGATGTATAAAGGCTGACTTTTCAGATTCGCTCCTATTTGTGGAAGCGCACCCGGAGTAACCAATAAAAGTGCCGTAGCAATCATACCAATACTCATCATGGCGGCCGACAGATACAAGCCCGTAATAAGCGTAAGGGCACAAACTAAAATCCACTTGTTTTTCCAGTCATTGGTGCCAGACTGGGTATAAATATCTGCTGTAGTCAAAGTCTTATCTATTTATAATACACTCACAGTAAGGGCTGGAACTGTATTTAACGAATTACCGTTAATCCCTTCGATAATTTAGCGTTAAAAACTATATTTGTAAGAGCCACTTACGGCAAATATACATTAATTAAACGCTTTTTTATGTCAAACGACATGTATCAAGGCAAATACGGGAGCAAAGAGGAAAAAGACAAGGCCTATGAAAAGGAATTCATGCACTTGCTTTCGCCCCTCTATAACTTTGCCTACCGGCTCACGCTGGATGAAGACAATGCGAATGACCTGGTGCAAGATACATTCTTAAAAGCCTATAGATTTTTTGAATCTTATGAGCAGGGAACTAATGCCAAAGCATGGCTGTTTAGAATCCTGAAGAACAGCTTTATAAACGATTACAGAAAAAAGAGTAAGGAGCCCAACAAAGTAGATTACCAGGACGTAGAGGCTTATTACAATTCTGACGATGTGAACGAACCCATCACATCAGATCTAAGGGTAGACAGTATTCGTGACCTCATCGGTGACGAAGTAGCCATGGCACTTAACTCCCTGGACGTTGATTTCCGCACCATCATTGTACTTTGCGATATAGAAGGTTTTACGTACGAAGAAATGGCTAAAATATTGGACATCCCAATAGGCACCGTACGTTCAAGACTTCACAGAGCGCGCTCGATCTTAAAGGACAAGCTTCGCGAATACGCGGGACAAATGGGATTTAAAGAAAAAACGAACACTAAGGAAAGCTAATATATCACCGATTATGGAGAAAGGATTACTCAGTTCTATTCAATCTTTACTAGGCATAAAGAAAACACCTAAGTCCTGCTGTAAGGATTGCTTATCGTTGCTCTATACCGTGCTGGACGGAGAAGCGACGGAAGATGAAATCAAATACCTTAACGAACACGTCAACGGTTGTTCTCCCTGTTATCAGCACTATCACATTGAAAAAGCGGTAAAGGAATTGGTCAAGTATAAAATTGCCAAGAAAGAAGTTCCTAGTGATTTGATCAACTGCATTAAAAATAAATTGAATCAATAATATGAGCGGTAAACTAGTCATCTTTTCCGCTCCCTCAGGTTCCGGCAAGACAACCATCGTCAAACACCTGATCTCTAAATTTCCCAACGACTTAGGATTCTCCATCTCCGCCTGCACCCGCGACCGCAGAGGCCGCAACGAAGAAAACGGCAAGGATTATTACTTCCTCACTCCCGAAGATTTCAAACAAAAAATAGACGAACAAGCATTTGCCGAATGGCAAGAAGTTTACCCTGGAGGTTTCTATGGCACCTTACGTTCTGAAATTGAACGCGTGTGGGCGCAAGGCAAACATGTTATTTTTGACGTAGATGTGAAAGGCGGGGTTAACCTAAAAAAAGCATACGGCAATAAAGCCTTATCAATTTTTGTAAAAGCACCTTCCATTGAAGAATTGGAAAGAAGGCTTCGTGAACGTGGTACTGAAACAGAAGATAAAATTTCCGCAAGGGTTTTCAAGATGAAATTTGAAATGACATTTCAGGATCAGTTTGATGTGGTACTTGTGAATGAAAATCTTGAAACTGCTTTAGCAGAAGCCGAAAAATTGGTGTCTGGTTTCCTAAAAAGCTAATCATGAAAATAGGGCTGTTCTTTGGCTCTTTCAATCCGATTCATACCGGACACCTCATCATTGCCAATATCATGGCAGAGACCGCAGGTATTGATCAGGTATGGTTTGTGGTCAGTCCTCAAAACCCATTCAAGAAAAATAACGGTTTGCTGCATGAGTTTGACCGTTACGACATGGTGCGTCTGGCAATAGACGCACATCCTAAACTGCGTGTAACGGATGTGGAATTTCGCATGCCCAAACCCAGTTATACCATCGATACCCTCACTTATTTACAAGATCAACATCCTGAACATACTTTTTCATTGATCATCGGAAGTGACAATTTGGTGCAATTTAACAAATGGAAAAATTACGAGCAGATATTGGATCACTTCAAACTCCTTGTTTACAGAAGGCCTGGAGACGAGGAGCATGAATTGTTTATACATCCTTCAGTCACCATGGCAGAGGCACCACTCTTAGATATTTCTGCTACGTTTATCCGTCAGATGATCAAAGAAGGGAAATCGGTGAAGTATATGTTGCCTGATGAGGTGATTGATTACATCAGAGATAAAAAATTGTTTGAATAGAAATGGGCAAAATCAGAATATCGAAACTCAGTTTATTTCTTTTTATAATAAGTTTTATTCTCCTCAACATGTTAACAGGGAGTTTCGAAAGCCCTTCTTGCGGAAATGACGAAATAGGATTTCCTTTTCGCTTTTTTCAACACCTTGGCGGGAAGCGATCTGAACCTATATATCCTCCATATACAGTGAATTATTCCTCTTTAATTCTTGATATACTGTCTGTAGGAATTCTATCTGTTTTGTTAGAAAATCTGATTAGAAAAATCAAAAGCTCTTTTAGAAAAAAAAGTTAAGAAGGGCGTTCCCTGCGGGCCGGGCTTTCCGCTGCAATCTTTTTCCTTGCACACCTACCTACGCTAAAAAGGATTTCCGCTTCAATCCCTAACGCATCGTGGTAAGAATAGATTTGAATATAAAGCACAAAAAAAGGGCCGAAGCCCTTTTACTATTTTACTTTTAGACATTACACCGTCAACAATTCCGTTTCTTTCTTAGCGATCAACTGATCTACTTTTAGAATGTAACTGTCTGTTAAGACCTGTACTTTATCTTCCGCCGTTTTGATATCATCTTCAGAAGCACCGTCTTTCAACAGTTTTCTTAAGGATTCATTCGTTTCTTTTCTGATAGAACGTACGCGTACTTTACCGTCTTCGCCTTCAGACTTCGCTTGTTTTACCAACACTTTACGACGGTCTTCAGTCAGAGGAGGAACGTTGATGCGTACAATCTCACCATCGTTTTGAGGATTGAAACCTAAATTACTTTCTCTGATCGCTTTGTCAATGACTGCTACCATCGCTTTTTCCCAAGGCTTGATCGCTAAGGTACGAGCATCCGGTGTATTGACAGAAGCTACCTGGCTGATCGCTGTAGGTGTACCGTAGTAATCTACCATTACGCTTTCAACCATGTTAGGCATCGCTTTGCCTGCGCGAATTTTTGTTAGTTCATTATCGATATGCTTCAAGGCCTTTTCCATGTCCTCTTTCGCTTCGTCCAAGAAAAACTGAATCTCTTCCATTAGAATAATATATTAAAGTGTTACCAATGTTCCTACGTCTTCGCCTTGCAGCACTCTAAACAAATTGCCTGGTTTGTTCATATCAAATACAATGATCGGCAAAGAGTTTTCTTTACATAATGTAAAGGCAGTCATGTCCATGATTTGCAATCCTTTTTCAAAAACCTCATCGAACTTCACTTTCGCAAAGCGTGTCGCTGTAGGATCTTTTTCCGGATCGGCAGTATAGATACCGTCTACGCGGGTGCCTTTCAATACGACATCCGCTTCGATTTCAATGGCTCTCAAACTTGCCGCTGTATCGGTAGTGAAATAAGGATTACCGGTACCGGCACCTAAAATCACAACACGGCCTTTTTCCAGGTGACGTACAGCGCGACGGCGGATGAAAGGTTCGCATACCTGCTCCATTCTGATACCCGACAATAATCGCGTATCCACATCAATATTTTCAAGCGCGCTTTGCAGTGCCATGCTATTGATCACAGTAGCCAACATGCCCATGTGATCACCTTGTACTCGATCTATTCCGGTGGCTGCGGCTTCTATACCACGGTAGATGTTGCCTCCGCCAATGACGATGGCTACTTCTACACCTGCTTCGATGACCTTCTTAACCTCTGATGCATAGCTTGTAAGCACTTCGGTATCAATACCGTAACCCTTACTTCCCATCAAAGATTCGCCACTTAATTTTAAAAGAATTCTCTTATACTTCATTTGTTTAGCAAATTGATCCGACAAATATAACAGGTTCTGCGGTTTTTGAGAAGATTCAACACGGGTAAATTCAGCAAATTTACCCACCAAATCCCTTCACTTTCGTGTTTAAAGTCATAAATTGGGGAAATTAAGGTGTATACCTTTATCCTTTATCCCAGTTATTCACATTGTATATGAATCTATTCTTTCGCAGTACACTAGCCCTTGGTCTCATCAGTACTTTTATAGGATGTCAAAGCTTAGGCACTAAGTCTTCTTCAAAAACCAAAGACACTCAGCAAGCTGTTGCTGTAGTAGAAAATCTGCAGGTGATAACAGAAAAAGACACGCTTCCTTATCAAGCTTCTTATACAAGATTGCATGATTTGTTGCACACCAAACTAGCGGTTGCTTTTGACTGGCAGAAACAACAAATGACCGGAACCGCCAATCTTACAGTGAAGCCTTATTTCTACGATCAAAAAGAAATCGTATTGGATGCGAAAGGTTTTGATATCCATGAAGTCAGTCTGGTAAAGCCTTCTGCGAAGACATTGGTTTATTCTTACGATAAGAAAAAACTGACCATCACATTAGACAAAACTTACACGAGAAAAGACACCTTTGAATTAAAGATAAAATATACTGCTAAGCCGAATGAATTGCCTAAAGGCGGAAGCGCAGCCATTACAGAAGACAAAGGTTTGTATTTCATCAATGCGGATGGCAAGGATCCTAAAAAACCAAAACAAATCTGGACGCAAGGTGAAACCGAAGCTGCTTCCTGCTGGTTCCCTACTATTGATGCTCCTAACGAAAGATGTACACAAGAAATGTTCATCACCGTGGAAGATAAATACACAGTGATTTCTAACGGTGAATTAATCTACTCCAAGAAAAATACGGACGGTACTAAAACAGTCAACTGGAAAATGAGCAAACCTCATGCTCCGTATTTGTTCATGATGGTTGTCGGTGAATTTGCGGAAGTAAAAGATACATGGAGAGGTAAAGAAGTAAACTACTACGTAGAGAAAGCGTATGAGCCCTACGCCAGAGCAATCTTTGGTAATACACCGGAGATGCTGGAGTTTTATTCTACCCGTTTAAACTACGACTACGCCTGGAATAAATACTATCAGGTAGTAGTAAGAGACTACGTATCCGGTGCGATGGAAAATACAACCGCCAGTATTTTCATGGAAGCCTTACAAGTAGATGACCGCGCCTTGTTGGATGACAACTGGGAAACGATTGTTGCCCATGAATTATTTCACCACTGGTTTGGAGACTTGGTAACCTGTGAGTCATGGTCTAACCTTCCTTTGAATGAATCATTCGCCAACTACTCTGAATACTTGTGGCTGGAACATAAATTTGGTAAAGACGAGGCCGATTACCACAGCATCGACGAGCAGGACGGTTACTTAGGTGAAGCGCAAAGCAAACAAGTAGACTTGATTCGCTTTCATTATAAAGAACGTGAAGACATGTTCGACGCGCATAGCTATAATAAGGGTGGCCGCGTGTTGCACATGTTGAGAAACTATGTGGGAGATGATGCGTTCTTCAAATCTTTAAGTCTATACTTAAAGAAAAACGAATTTACTTCTGTTGAAATTCACAACCTGCGTTTGGCTTTTGAAGAAGTAACGGGAGAAGACTTGAACTGGTTCTTCAACCAATGGTTCCTGAACAAAGGACATGCTGATCTTAAAATCAGTCATCGATACGAAGCGGGTAATTTAATCATCAAAGTAAAACAAGAGCAAGATGCATCCAGCACTCCGATCTATAAATTGCCGATCGATATTGACATCTACGATGCTGCAGATAATAAAATCCGCAAACGCATCTGGGTCACTACAGCCAATGAAGAAGTGAAAATACCATTGGCCGCTAAACCGAAATTAGTGATTGAAGATCCGGAATACCAAATTCTAGGTACGGTAGAACGCAGCAAACCAACCGAAGAATGGTATGCACAATTTGCATTGGCAAAAAATTACTTAGCAAGACTGGATGCAGTGGAGCATCTTTTCGAAGTAGGAGAAGATGTTAATCCATTTGAAAACAATCCTAAGAACAGAGAACTATTGCACAGTATATTGAAAGATTCCTTCTGGAATGTTCGTTTCGCAGGATTGACCATGTTCAGCAAGTTCTTCATTGATAAACCAGAGGAGTATGCCGCCGACATGGAAAACATTGCCATGAATGATTCGAAAGCCATGGTAAGAGCACGTTGCATTTACTTATTGAATTCACTGGACAAAGAAAAATTTAAAACGGTATTCCAAAAAAATATCGACGCCAAACCATACTCTGTAGCCGGAGCAAGTTTGTTTGCTTTGTTGTCTGTAAAAGATTCAGCAGCCATTGCAAGACTGCCTGAGTTTGAAAAGTATGACAACATCAACATTGTCGTTCCCTTGGCCGTTTACTTTACAGAAAGTGTAGACGTCAGCAAATACCAATGGTTCAAGCATGCTATTACTACTGCATCCGACAGAGGGGTGTACCAATTGCTGAGCTACTTCGGTACGTATTTGACTTTGGTAACAGCAGAAGAGAAAAAAGATGGCATTGCGGTGATCAAAGAAATATCTGAGAAGAATAAACACGAAGTGATCAGAGAGGCTGCGAAGGCGCAGTTGGAATCTTTGAAATAGTGGTTAGACGTTAGTCATTAATCATTAGAAAAAAGATAAGTAATAAAAAAAGCCTTCTGATTTTCAGAAGGCTTTTTTTATTACTTATCTAACGACTAACAACTATTTATTTAAAAAAGAATTATACATCCAAACCGTTTTTTCCTGTTCTCTGATGTAATCCGACATCAAAGCATTGGTTCCTTCATCGTGTGCATCAGCAGAAAGTTCCAATAGTTCTCTCTCCAAAATCAATAATCTTTGAAATCCATCAACGACTAATTTCACCGCTTCTTTTCCGTCAGAAACATCCTTTGCTTCTTTGATGGAAGAATGTTTTACATAATCAGAAAAATTATGAACAGGCGTTTCACTCAGTGTTAAAATTCTTTCTGCGATTTCATCTGTCTTTAAGAAAGCGTCGTTATACAGCTCTTCGAATTTAACATGCAGTTCAAAAAATTTTTCACCTTTTATGTTCCAGTGGAAACCTCTGGCATTGGCATAAAACACTTGATAATTTGCCAATAAAGTATTTAATTTTTTTGCTAATTCTTTACCTTTCGAAGCATCTAAGCCGATCTGGTTTAATTTCTTACTCATGGGTAATCGTTGGTTTATGGATCAAATTATTTTATTCCTGACTCAATATAGAAACTTTGAGTTAGGGATAAAATAATAACAAAAAAAAGACCGGTATGTTCTACCGGCCCTTTCATTTATCAACAACCATCTATTACGCATTATAGGCTGATTTCTTACGGTGGTTAAAAAACTCATATACCACAGGGAAAACCAACAGGGTGAATATTGTCGCAGTAATTAAACCTCCTATGACGACAATGGCCAAGGGCTTTTGCGTTTCCGATCCGATGCCACTTGAAATGGCAGCTGGCAACAAGCCAATAGCAGCCATGGTAGCTGTCATGACCACCGGTCGTATCCTTGACTTCACCCCTTCTTTTATCGCTTCATCCAGGGGCATATCTTCTTCGGTATATTTTTTAAAAACTGAGATGAGTATGACGCCGTTCTGGACACAAATACCAAACAAGGCAATGAAACCAACACCGGCTGAGATACCAAAGTTAGTTCCTGTTATGTGAAGTGCTAAGATACCGCCCACCAAAGCAAAAGGCACATTGACCAATACCAGTGCCGCGTCTTTTGCATTATTGAACGTAATAAAAAGAATGACGAAAATAGCCAGGATACTGATCGGTACCACCTGACTCAATCGCTTGGTAGCACGCACCTGGTTCTCGAATTCACCTGTCCACGACATGCTATAACCTTTTGGCAGTTCTATGGCTTTCTTTACCTTTGCCTGCGCCTCTGCTATCGTGCTTCCCAAGT
>Ga0247808_10000432_pt1 | contig 20782 bp, 12 predicted proteins | sample UWRJL089202R1_FD_179914 | JGI IMG/M metagenome (GOLD analysis project Ga0247808, IMG submission 179914) | Plant litter microbial communities from Arlington Agricultural Research Station in Wisconsin, United States - UWRJ-L089-202R-1 | ecosystem: Environmental > Terrestrial > Plant litter >... | reverse complement strand
ATGGGTTGATGGGTATTAGAATAATTAAGAGTAGTGACAACAGAACCAGAAAACAAAGACTGTGAAAGTTCCAAGACATCTGTATATTCTGGTTGTACATAGGGGTTACCACCCCATGAAGTATATGGATCTGTAATAGCAAGTACAGGATTTAATTCGAAAGAAGAAGGCCGTTGTATACGACGCGAATACAAAACCGTATAGGAAGTTTTTTCTGTCGCTTGGAGCGTTAAATTTCCGGAAGGAAACAGATTGGTATAGCTACGTGTAAAGGACGTATCTAACTGTTTCTGTACGCCATTGATTTCTGTATGCTCCATCCGCAAACCTGCTTGAGCTTTCCATTTTTTCCCAATAGCTCTGTTCAAGGTGACATAGCCCATGTAGATGCCTTCTTTATAGGCAAATGAATTACTTGCATCTGTCGTGGCGCCACCTTGCGTGATCAGGATATTGGAGGGGTTATACTTATCTGTTACCAGTATTTTCAATCCTGATTCTATTTTAACTTTCTTACGTATTTTTCCTGTAAAATCTGTTTTCACACTGTATTGATTCGTGTAACTGGGATCTCGGAAAATATACAGAAAAGCATTCCCTTCGTTTTGATGAAGCGAATCATAATTTTGTATTTCAAATTTCTTATTAGAAATGCCTGTATAGCGATTGTAATTTGCAGAAGCTGAAATAGTCGTTCCATTGGTATCGAGTTTATGCTGCAACCCAACATTGGTATTGTAATTAGATTCCAGGTAAGCTCCGAAATCAGTAGTGATATAACTGTTATGAATGTTCCCGTTTTTCTTATACAAAGAAGAATTACCTGTGCCATCCCATCCATACTCTGCGTAGGAGCCAATAAAATCAAGCGATGCACTGGTACGATCCGTAAAATTATAAGCACTGCCTAATGTGATAACATGATTTTCTCTTGGTGCTCTGTAGTACGTATAGGAATTGAGTTTACTGAATGCACTACTCGTATTCAGGTACGTACGGTCGATGTAATCTTCTTCTATTTCTATTCTATTATTGTATTGATAGCCCGCATTCAGGCTGATCTTTTTCTTTTTATAAGTGGCATTCACACCGGTCGTAAATTTATGGTACACACCCTGACCATATGAAACATTCGCTGTGCCATTAAACCCTTCATAAGCGCCTTTCTTTAGCCGTATATTGATGATTCCGGCATTGCCTGCGGCATCGTATTTAGCAGAAGGCGTGGTGATGATTTCTATTTCTTTAATTTGATCAGAAGGAATAGCTTTTAATAAATTACCTGCCTGCTCCGCTGTCATGTATAAAGGTCGGTCATCCAACATGACCAGCACGCCTGTCTTTCCTTTTAATGTAATTCCTCCATCCTTATCTACTGAAACACCGGGAGATCGTCTCAATACATCAATCGCCGACAGACCGGATGTTGCCAGCATATTTTCTACACTAACTACCATTTTATCTGCTTCCTGTCGAATGACCTGGCGTTGGCCTGTTACAGTGATGGCTGTAGCATCTTTATACTCTGACACCAGCATGAAGTCATACACTACTTCGACTGAGTCTTTGATGGCAATGGGTTTTGAAATCATTTTTTCATAACCCAATTGCAAGGCAGCTATAACATAGTCTCCATGTTTTACATTTTTAAACTGGTACCAGCCCAAACTATCGCTTATCGTTACTCCTGCTTCCATCGAATCAGGAAGTTGTAACAAAACAACATTCACCAATTCCACTTCCGAACCGGCACCGTCTTTTGTATAACCTGAAATATTCGATTGCGCTTTTAATGCTCCTGAAAGAAGTACAAACAAAAAGATATAACTCAAATAAAAATACCTGTTCATATTCCTCTTATTAAAGGAGCAAATTGTATAAAATAAAGGAAGCAGGTTTTGCAAATTAGTAAAAAGAGTATGCAAAAAAGATAGACTGAAGGTTACTTATCAATAGATTGATTCATCCATCACGTTTAAGCGTAAAAAGAAAAAAGCCATCCTGAACACAAGATGGCTTCTCCCTATATTGTTTTCTTTATTTTGCCTGTTCTACCCATTTTCTGGCGTTGACAAAAGCTTCCAACCAAGGCGTGCAATCGTCTGCGCGCTTGCCTTCCGGATAATACCCGCATTGCCAAGGGAACACACTGCGTTCCAGGTGAGGCATCACTGCCAGGTGTCTTCCGTCTTCTGATACAATGCCGGCTGTATTGTAAGGAGAACCGTTAGGATTACCAGGATAAGCATCGTTACTATACTGCATGGCGATGTTATACTTTGATTGTTCGTAAGGTAAATGGAACTGACCTTCGCCGTGTGCCACCCAGATTCCCAATTTATTTCCAGCCAAAGATTTCAACATGATCGAGTTGGTTTCTTGCGGAACAGTCACGTTCAAATAAATAGATTCAAATTTACCGGATGCGTTATGCAGCATCTTTGGTTTTTGTTCGTGTTTCGGATACACCAAACCTAATTCCACCATCGCCTGGCAACCGTTGCACACACCCAATGACATCGTATCAGGACGCGCATAGAAATTATCCAAGGCTGCTTTTGCTTTCTCATTGTATAAGAAAGCCCCTGCCCATCCTTTCGCAGATCCCAATACATCGGAGTTAGAGAATCCACCAACGAAAACGATAAACTGCACATCGCTCAGATCTTCTGTTCCACTGATCAAATCGGTCATGTGAACATCCTTCACATCGAAACCGGCCAACCACATGGTATAAGCCATTTCACGATCGCCGTTCACGCCTTTCTCGCGAATGATCGCAGCCTTCACACCCGTGCTTGGTAAACGATCAGGACTTAATCCCAGAGATTCAAACGTTCCTTTAAAGTCTGCATTGAAATTGAAGTCGATGGCTTGGTTTTTATACGAATCAAAACGCTGCTTCGCCAATTCCGGCTTCGTTTGTTTTTGATCCAACAAGTAAGAGGTCTTATACCATACATCGCGGTATTCAGCAATGTTGAGCTTTGTTACATTTCCTTTGTGTGTAATGTGGATGCGATCCGATGGTTCCACTTTACCGATGATGGTACACTTCGCTCCTTTTCTCTGCAAGTCATCATTGACGGCCATCACATCTCTCACTTGTAAAACCAGCGCCGGGTTTTCTGCAAATAAAATTTTAATGAGGTCGTCTTCTGCAAAGATGTCGGCATTGATATCCAATCCTACTTCATTCTGAGGAAAACACATTTCAAGTAACGTAGTAATCAAACCACCGGAAGACACATCATGACCCGCCAGTATATTACCTTCTTTGATGACTTCCTGTACCGCGTTAAATGCGTCAGCAAAATAATCTGCGTTCTTAATATCAGGTGCTACATTACCCAGTCTATTGATCACCTGTCCCAAAGAAGAACCAGCCAATGCAAAAGGCATCGATGTCAAATCAATATAGATCAATCCCGATCCCGGAACATTTGCCAAATCAGGGGTAACTACTTTACGTACATCCGTTACTTCGCCAGAAGCACTGATGATCACTGTACCCGGTGAATACACCACACTTCCGTCTTTGTACTTTTGTGTCATTGACAAAGAATCCTTACCGGTAGGAATGTTGATTCCTAAAGTAATCGCCATGTCGCTGACTGCTTTTACTGCTTCGTACAAACGAGCATCTTCTCCGGGATTCTTGCAAGGCCACATCCAGTTCGCACTGCACGATACACCTTTCAATCCCTCTTCAATAGGAGCAAATACTAAATTGCTTAATGATTCTGCCAAGGCTATTCTTGAACCAGCAGCTACGTCCACTAAGGCTACCGCAGGCGCATGACCTATAGCCGTCGCAACGCCAGACTTTCCTCTGTGATCCAATGCCATGACACCGACATTGCTCAATGGCAATTGCAATGGACCTACGTTTTGTTGCTGTGCAACTTTACCCGTTACCGAACGATCGACTTTATTCGTCAGCCAATCTTTACAAGCTACGGATTCCAATTGCAATACTGCTTTCAACAAAGACACCAGGTCTTCCTGCTTGTAAGCAATTTCCTGCAACGTTTGTTGGATGGTTGTATCATTCATGATGGTACGCGGTGCGTTACCAAACATGTCCGCCAATTGTAAGTCAACAGGTTTTTCACCTGTCTTGGCAGATTCAAACGTAAAATGATTATCGCCCGTAATGTCTCCTACTACATACATCGGTGCACGCTCACGATCGGCGATGCGTTGCATGGTGTCGATATCCTGTGGTTTTAAAACGAGTCCCATACGTTCCTGAGATTCGTTGCCTACGATTTCTTTGAAAGAAAGTGTAGGATCACCAACCGGCAATTTATCGATGTTGATGTGACCGCCTGTTGCTTCTACCAATTCAGACAAACAGTTCAAGTGTCCGCCTGCTCCGTGATCGTGAATGGACACAATAGGATTGGACCTGCTTTCCATCATGGCACGCACGACGTTGAAGACACGTTTCTGCATTTCAGGATTGGAACGTTGAATAGCGTTCAACTCGATGTTGCTTTTAAACTGACCGGTGTCAACAGATGATACTGCTGATCCACCCATGCCGATGCGGTAGTTGTCGCCACCCATCACCACAATTTTATCTCCTTTCACAGGCTCACGCTTTTGTGCATCGTTGAATAAGCCATAGCCTACTCCACCTGCCAGCATGATCACTTTATCGAAACCGTATCTTTTACCAGCTTCTTCGTGTTCGAAGGTTAGCACCGATCCGTTGATCAAAGGCTGTCCGAATTTATTTCCAAAATCAGAAGCGCCGTTTGATGCCTTGATCAGAATATCCATGGGTGTTTGATACAACCATGGACGTTCTGCCATTCCGTTTTCCCATGCTCTGTCTTTTTCCAAACGGGAATAAGAAGTCATGTAAACTGCTGTACCAGCAAGCGGCGCGGAGCCTACTCCACCGGCAATACGGTCACGGATCTCTCCGCCTGCGCCTGTCGCAGCGCCGTTGAATGGCTCTACTGTAGTGGGGAAATTATGTGTTTCCGCTTTCAAAGATAATACAGAAGCAACTTTGCTTGCTTTGAAAAAAGCCGCCATATCCTGACGCTCCGGCGCAAATTGCTCGATCATCGGTCCTTTGGTAAAGGACACATTATCTTTGTAGGCTGAAACTATTTTATTGGGATTGGCTTCTGATGTCTGACGGATCATTTTGAAAAGTGAGAACTTCTTTTCTTCTCCATCAATTATAAATTGACCGTTGAATATTTTATGACGACAGTGTTCTGAATTGACTTGAGAGAAGCCAAACACTTCGCTGTCCGTGAGTTTACGACCGATGCGTTGTGACACATCATTCAGGTAAGTCACCTCTACTTCGCTCAGTGCTAAACCTTCCTGCTGATTGTATTGTCCGACATCATCGATAGAACGAATTGCTTCAGGCTGTGCCTTGATGTGAAAGATTTGTTGGTGCAATCCTGTATAAATCACTTCCAACATGTTGTCATGGTAAACATTCGTTGACGCAACCGTTTCAAAGGCCTCGATACGCTGAATGCCTTTTAAGCCCATGTTCTGTGTGATCTCCACCGCATTGGTACTCCAGGGTGTGATCATTTCTGAGCGAGGGCCCTTGTAGAAACCAGACAATTCTGTGTCGGGTAACAAGGTGCCGTCGAGCAACCATTCCAGTTTAGAAATATCTGATGCAGAAAGCTGCTGATCCGCCTGAATGACGTAGATCTGATTGTTTTTATTACGAGCGAATATAAGGGCCATTGGACGAATGGAATTGAGATGTAAAGATAAGAAAAATAAGGAAGGAGAAAGCCCTAATTATGAACATTTAGAGTATGCCGATTAATCAATAATCCGTCACAGTAGCTTAATTTTAGTAAGAATGGGTGTGTTCCTATGGGTCGCACTTTCATTTTAAGCATGTAAATAGATGGGGGTAAACTACTGCGTTAGGGATTGAGCCATTGTTTGAGCTCTTTCCGCTTTTTCAGCGGAAAAGCGAGTGGCGAAAGCCCGGCCCGAAGGGAACGCCCTTTATTTTTTTAAACATATTTTTCTTATTTCGATTGATGCTCTAATCTAAATTCTGATGGTTCATTAAAATTATATTAAAGATAAATAGTTTAATTTCAATAGGATGGCGTTCCCTTCGGTCCGGGCTTTCGCCACTCGCTTTTTCCTTTGAATCCATCCTATAACATTTACACCAATGAAAAGAATCAAAGGAAAAGAGCTCAGACAATGGCTCAATCCATAACGCAAAATATTCACTGATTTAATAGCTAAATCTAGAGTAGAGCTAAAATAATTATTAAATTGAAACCAATGGACGATTACCATCCATCTCAACCCATCAGCTCATGGAAAATATCTTTTACGAAGGACAAGTACTCTGGTCACAAATTGATGCCAACATGCACCTGCGTCACTCTGCCTATGCAGACTTGGGCGCACAAGCGAGATTGAATCTTTTAGAGAAATTAGGATTTGGTACGGCTCTCTTTCATCAATACCATTTGGGTCCTGTCCTTTTTAGGGAAGAACTCATCTATTTAAAAGAAGTGAAACTAAACGATACAGTACGTGTCACCTGCGCCTTGACCAAGATGAGACAGGACGGTTCACGTTGGTCATACAAGCATGAAATCTACCGCAGCGACGGTGTCAAAGCCGCTGAAATCAATGTAGACGGAGCATGGATTGATACCGTCAAACGCAAAATCACAGGCGTTCCTCATGAGCTTATTCTTCAATTGAACAACATACCTAAAAGTCCGGATTATATAGAGGAATGGGTGCCTGAAAACTAACCGCTCTGACCTTGAAAACAGCGCTTTTAGGGCTGTTTGCGCTTTATCGGTTAAGCTTATTATAATTCATTACATGATAGAAAGATATCCCTTCAATTGTTCTACCTTTGAAGACGGTTTGATCATCATTTCAAGCCCTTTTAATCTACTACATGTTATTTAAAGAATTAAATCTAATCCCTCCTATTCTTGATGCTTTAAGAGCAGAAGGATATTCTCAACCTACACCCATCCAAGAACAAGCTATCCCTTTTATTCTTAAAGGTAAAGACCTCCTGGGATGTGCACAAACCGGTACAGGAAAAACAGCAGCCTTTGCTATTCCCATTTTGCAATTATTGCATGCAAAAAAAAGCACCGATAGAAATCTTAAAAGACCCATCAAAGCGCTTATCGTTACGCCAACAAGAGAACTGGCTATACAAATCAGCGAAAGTTTCAATGCCTACGGAATAAATACCGGTCTGAAAAATACGGTGGTCTTCGGCGGTGTATCTCAAAAAGCACAAACCGATGCATTAAAAGCTGGCGTCGATATTTTGATCGCTACTCCCGGACGTTTGTTGGATTTGATTCAACAAAAATTTGTTCATCTTAACAGCATTGAAATATTTGTACTCGATGAAGCGGACCGTATGCTCGACATGGGTTTTATTCACGATGTAAAAAAACTGCTTGCTATCATTCCTGCAAGAAGACAATCGTTGTTTTTCTCCGCTACCATGGCTCCGACCATCGTAAAGCTGGCTGAAACAATTTTGAACAATCCGGCCTCTGTATCTGTGACGCCGGTTTCCTCTACAGCAGAAACCATTAAGCAGTTTGTTTACATGGTCGATCAAAAAAACAAAAACTCTTTATTGTCTCACGTGCTGGCAGACAAAGCCATTGGTACGGCGCTGGTATTTACGCGGACCAAACATGGCGCCAATAAAGTGACGAAATATTTACTCTCCAAGAACATCACGGCAGAAGCCATACACGGTAACAAATCACAATCGGCCAGACAAACAGCGCTTCAAAATTTCAAGAACAGAACGACACGTATCCTTGTTGCTACAGACATCGCTTCCAGAGGTATTGACATCGATGACTTGACACACGTGATCAATTTTGAAATCCCTAACATCTCTGAGACCTATGTACACCGCATCGGTAGAAGCGGTAGAGCAGGCGCCAAAGGAACATCCTTTTCTTTTTGTGATGCAGAAGAAAAAGAGTTTTTACGTGACATCGAAAAATTAATCGGCAAAAAAATACCAGTAGTAGAAGATCATCCTTTTCCGATGACCAACGACAGACCGGAATTAAAAGCACAGGCACAACATAGTCTTCGTCAGAAGCAATCAAAACCTAGCTCGTCTGCGCGTAACAAGTCAAAAGGAAATTCGGGGACTAGTAGCCGTCCTGCTTCAAGCACAGGACAAGGAAACGCTCCTCGTCCTGCTTCAAGCAATTCCGGAAACTCATCTCGCCCGTCTTCAGGTGGAACAGGCAATTCTTCCAGACCGGCTTCAAGAAATTCAGGAAACAATGCGAAACCAAGCTCGAATGCGCCAAAGAAAAAATGGCCTGGAGCAGGTCATGATCCAAACGACAATAGAAATTATTAAGTGAAGAGAAGGCATTTGACATTCGTTGAATGCCTTTTTTTATGCTACGATTTGCGCGAATGTGTCAGCTGTTCGTAGAGCGCTATATAAGCTGTTGCATTTTCTTTCCATGTAAAGCGGGCGGCGTATTCTTTCAGTTCCTTTTGAAAAGCTTGAGGATTTTTATGAAAAATTTCCATCCCTTTAGCAAAAACTTCCGCCATGTGTAACGGTTCAAAAGAATCCCAATAGAATGACTTGTCGCCTCCTATTTCAGGCAGACTCGTAGAACGGGAAGAGAAAACAGGCTTGCCACATAACATGGCTTCTATAACTGGCAATCCAAAGCCTTCGTACAACGAAGGGATTAACAAAGCAGAGCAATTGTGATAAAAATAATTCTTTTCTCTTTCTGAAATGCTTCCTGTTAATACTACCCTATCTTCCAGACCATGCGCTGCTATTGCTTCCATGATGTCACCTGCGTAAGCATGATCATCATTACCAGCAATGACCAAAGAGTACTCCTGCAATTCTGGTTTACTCATCATCTCTACCAACACGAGGAAGTTTTTCTTGGGTCTTACCACTCCTATTGCAAACAAAAAATCTCCCGAGGGAATCCAGGAAGGCTGAATCATGTTTTTTTTATCCGGCGTTTTCACGCCATTGTATATGACACTTGTAGGTTTACCTTTTAAGTCGACAAACTTTAAAGCTTCTTCTTTTGCAAAATGAGAGATGAATGTAACATGCTCGGCTCTATTTATTTTCCTTTGCATAACAGCCAGGCGCTTGGCTGCTTTCTCCTTAGATTTCTCATACATAAAATTGAGATCGTGTATGGTCAATAAATAAGGAATGCCAGACGGAGGCATATAGCCGGAATCCTGATGAATAGCATGCCACAAGTCATATCTTTTATTCAATGCAGGAAACCAACGCCTGATCAGCGATAGTTTTTCGTAATGAATATTGGCTTCTTCAAATTCATCTACAAAACTTCGGGGCACTAAAAAGTGCAGCGACAAATTGGTAGAACGCATCGCATTAGAAAGCTCATGACCAAAGTTTAAAGACACCTGTCCCAGACCAGAGTTTAGATCCTTGAGCTTTCCTAAGTCAACTAATACTTTCTTCAATGTGCTAAAATTAAATAAGGTTATTGAGCACGAGTCCATACATCCGTTCGCCCTATCAATGAAATTCCGACATATCCTCTTACATGCAATGTTTTACCATTGTCTTTCAACTCCATATTGCAAGAATACGTCTTACCTTCTTCAGGATCGTAAATATGCCCGTCTTCCCACTCATTATCCCCTGCATATTTAAAAGCCGTGAGTAACATCAATCCCATAAGTTGTTGATTCTTCTTTGCAGCATCCGGATTGTTGCTGTCTACTTTGGGTTTCCCATCTTTCAGTGGTTCTATCATCCAACTGATGGTTCCATAATACAAATTGTTCTTCTTAAAGATCTTGATCTTCGCTTTTTTATTACCGGTTAGCCATTCACCAACAATTTGTTCTTCCGAAGAATGAATAAAAGAAAATGAAGTAACCAATACAGCTCCTAACAGCAGTAGCAATCCTAATGTTAATTTTTTCATACAACTAGCGGGTTGGTTGATGAAATCAATATAACAAAAAAAGCACAGCAAGAAAATATCTTACTGTGCTAATTCTATTGAATGTTAAGACGATTATTTTTTATCGCCTTGTACTTCTTCGTAATCTACGTCAGTTACGCTGTCTTTATCAGCTGTTGCTTCTTGTCCTGATGCTCCACCACCTTGCGGTTGTTCAGCATACATTTCCTGAGAAGCATTTTGCCATGCCGTATTCAATGCAGCCATGGCGCTGTCTATAGCATTCCCGTCTTGCGCTTCGTAAGCAGCCTTCAGGTCTTTTAACGAACCTTCGATAGCACCTTTGTTCGCTTCAGACAATTTCCCACCGTACTCAGTCAATTGTTTTTCCGTTTGGAAAATCAAAGAATCAGCCTGGTTGATTTTTTCTACTTTCTCACGTTCCGCCTTATCAGCCGATTCGTTTGCTTTCGCATCATTTTTCATGCGCTCAATATCTTCCGGAGTTAATCCTGAAGACGCTTCGATACGGATTTTTTGTTCTTTACCGGTTCCATGATCTTTAGCAGAAACATTCAAGATACCGTTAGCATCTACGTCGAATGTTACTTCGATTTTCGGAACACTTCTTGGTGCAGGAGGAATACCGTCTAAGTGGAAACGACCGATTGATCTGTTGTCTTTCGCCATTTCACGGGCACCTTGCAATACATGTATTTCTACAGAAGGCTGGTTATCGGAAGCAGTAGAGAATACTTCAGATTTTTTAGATGGAATAGTAGTATTGGCTTCGATCAATCTGGTGAATACACCACCCATTGTTTCGATACCCAATGCCAATGGAATTACATCCAACAACAACACGTCCTTCACTTCACCTGTCAATACACCACCTTGGATGGCCGCACCTACAGCTACTACTTCATCCGGGTTTACCCCTTTAGAAGGTTTTTTACCGAAGAATTTTTCCACTTCTTCCTGTACTCTAGGAATACGGGTAGAACCACCTACCAAAATCACTTCATTGATTTGGCTTACATTCAAACCGGCATCTTTCAATGCCTGACGACAAGGAGCCAACGTACGTTGAATCAATGAGTCAGACAATTGTTCGAATTTAGCTCTGCTCAATGTTCTTACCAAGTGTTTCGGAATACCGTTCACTGGCATGATATAAGGCAAGTTGATTTCAGAAGAAGCTGTGCTTGACAATTCAATCTTCGCTTTTTCAGCTGCTTCTTTCAAACGTTGAAGAGCCATTGGATCTTTACGCAAGTCAATGCCTTCGTCGTTTTTAAATTCATCTGCCAACCATTGAATGATTACTTCATCAAAATCATCACCACCCAGGTGAACATCTCCGTTAGTAGATTTCACTTCGAATACACCATCACCCAACTCAAGGATAGATACGTCAAACGTACCACCACCCAAGTCGAATACAGCAATCACTGAATCCTGACCTTTTTTATCTAGTCCATAAGCCAAAGCAGCTGCAGTTGGCTCGTTGATGATACGTTTTACATCCAAACCAGCAATTTGACCTGCTTCTTTGGTTGCTTGTCTTTCCGCATCATTGAAATAAGCCGGTACTGTAATGACCGCTTCTTTCACTTCATGACCCAAATAGTCTTCAGCGGTTGTCTTCATTTTCTGAAGGATCATCGCTGAAATTTCTTGCGGGGTATATAAACGGTCACCAATGCGTACTCTAGGAGTATCATTGCTGCCACCTTCAACTTTGTAGGAGATACGTCCTTCTTCGCTACCCACTTTAGAGAATTTCTTTCCCATAAAGCGTTTGATAGAAGAAACTGTATTCGTAGGGTTTGTAATGGCTTGACGTTTTGCAGGATCACCTACTTTACGCTCGCCGTTTTCCAAAAACGCTACGATGGACGGAGTCGTCCTTTTACCTTCACTGTTAGGAATGACAACTGGTTCGTTACCTTCCATCACAGACACGCATGAGTTAGTTGTTCCTAAGTCGATGCCTATAATTTTGCCCATAATTGTGTTATTTTTCTTTTTTAAAATCCTGTTACCTTTTACAATGACTATGCCAGTAGGCCTGTTTGTGACAAACTGGCATAGCTTTTTAGCTTATGTCAGGCTATTTTATGGAATGTCGTGTTTTATGACAATTGCACTTCATCCAGATTGAGAAACTGAAAATCCCCATCCTTGTCTAAAGAAAGACCTATAATACTGTCTTTCTTTACTTTACCAGCGAGAATTTCCTTTGACAATTCATTGAGAATTTCCCTTTGCATCACTCTTTTGAGCGGCCTTGCACCAAACTGAGGGTCATATCCCAAATAAGCCAATTTATCCAACGCATTATCTGCCGCTTCTATCTTCATACCGCTTTCCTCCAGACGTTTTTGAATGATCTTGAATTGTATATCCACGATCTTCCGGATTTCTTTAGAGCTTAGCGGTTTGAACATGACGATTTCATCGATCCTGTTCAGAAATTCCGGTCTGATGGTCTGACGCAACAACATGGTCACCTGCTGCTTCGTTTGCTCTACAATCTCTTCCTCATTGCCGGAATGTAAATTGGCGAAATTCTCCTGTATCACATGAGCACCGGCATTAGACGTCATGATGATAATGGTATTCTTGAAATTCGCCACTCTTCCTTTATTATCAGTCAAACGACCGTCATCCAATACCTGCAGCAAGATGTTGAACACATCGGGATGCGCTTTTTCAATTTCATCCAGCAAGATCACAGAGTATGGTTTGCGACGCACCGCTTCTGTTAATTGTCCGCCTTCATCATATCCTACATATCCCGGAGGTGCTCCGATCAAACGGCTTACCGCGTGTTTCTCCTGGTATTCCGACATGTCTATTCTTACCATAGCGCTGTCATCATTGAACAAATATTCCGCTAAAGCTTTTGCCAATTCCGTTTTACCAACCCCTGTTGTTCCAAGGAAAATAAAGGAACCAATCGGTCTTTTTGGATCTTGCAATCCGGCTCTGCTCCTGCGCACAGCGTCAGCTATCGCTTGTATGCCTTCTTCCTGTCCAGCTACTCGTTTCCCTAATTCATCTTCCAGGAACAATAATTTATCACGTTCGCTTTGCAGCATTTTGGATACCGGTATGCACGTCCATTTAGCGACTACTTCTGCTATGTCTTCAGAAGAGACTTCTTCTTTCAACATGGTACCGCCACCTTGCATATCGGAAAACTGCACCTTCATTTTCTCCAATTGCTCTTCCGCCTCTTTCATACGTCCGTAGCGGATTTCAGCTACTTTTCCGTAATCTCCTGCACGTTCTGCCTGATCAGCTTCCAGCTTTAATTGTTCGAGTTGTTCTTTAGATTTTTGTATGCCTTGAATGACCGCCTTTTCATTTTGCCATTGGGCTTGCAACTCGTTTACTTTTTCCGTCAACTCAGCGATTTCTTTAGATAAAATCACTTCTTTGTCTTTATCTTTTTCACGGCGAATGGCTTCTCGTTCGATCTCCAACTGCAAACGTTTACGTTGCACTTCGTCCAATTCTTCCGGCACGGAATCTATTTCCATACGCAGCTTGGAAGCCGCTTCATCCATAAGGTCTATGGCTTTATCCGGTAGAAACCGATCGGAAATATAACGACTCGATAATTCTACAGAAGCGATGATCGCATCGTCCTTGATACGTACACCATGATGCAATTCGTATTTTTCCTTGATCCCGCGCAGAATAGATATGGCATCCTGAATACTTGGTTCATCTACATTTACCGCTTGAAATCTACGTTCCAAAGCTTTATCCTTTTCAATGTATTTCTGGTATTCTTTTAGAGTCGTTGCTCCGATAGCATGCAACTCACCCCGCGCCAAAGCTGGCTTCAACAGGTTTGCCGCATCCATGGCACCTTCTCCTCCGCCCGCACCAATCAAGGTATGGATCTCGTCAATGAATAAAATGATTTCACCATCAGAGTCTGTTACTTCTTTGATGACGGCTTTCAATCGTTCTTCAAACTCTCCTTTATACTTGGCACCGGCTACTAATAAACCCATGTCAAGAGACACCAAGGTTTTTGATTTTAAGTTTTCCGGAACGTCTCCTGAAACAATACGCTGCGCCAACCCTTCTACAATAGCTGTTTTACCAACACCCGGTTCTCCTAATAATATAGGATTGTTTTTCGTACGACGCGCCAGAATCTGCAACAAACGACGGATCTCTTCGTCGCGTCCGATGACAGGATCTATCTTTCCTGCGCGAGCTTGTTTGTTTAAGTTGATGGAATATTTTTCCAGCGAGCGGTAATTGCCCTCCGCATGTTGATCGGTTACTTTGCTGCCGCCACGCAATTCCTGTATGGCTGCTTTTAAATCTTTTTCATTGAAACCCGCATCTTTCAAGAGATTAGAAGCTTTATCTTTTCCTCCTAAAACACCCAACCATAAATGTTCGATGGCCACGTACTCGTCACCAAATTGTTTGATGGACGACAATGCTTTGTTAAAAACCTGGTTGGCATCATTGGTTAAATAAGCACTACCACCGCTTGATTTGGGGTAGGATTGTATAAGCTCTTCTAACTTGGTCAATAAAGCATTCTTATTGATATTCAATTTTCTAAACAGAAATCCAGACACGCTCTCATCCGCTTCAATCAAGCCTTTGAGAATATGTCCCGACTCAACACCCAACTGTCCGTTTATTCCTGCAATCTCTGTTGCTTTCTGAACAGCCTCCTGAGCTTTTACCGTATAATTATTAAAATTCATATGTTGTTTTCCTCCTCAAACCCTAGTTACAAATTATCGTCCAATCCATAAAATGAGACTTATCACGACAATTTGTCCTTCTTCTGATTCAAATGACAAAATACAATGCCAAAATGTCTTTGAAATACTAAAATCGAAAGCATATATCTAATACCTAGTCCCTGAGGAATAGAAGAAACAGTGTTTAAAGAAATGGGGAATTTAATAGTCAATCATAAGCGGTAGAGATGTATTGTAAGAAATCCAAACGGGAACAGGGAACACGCTGCATTATTTTGTATTTTTACATCCTACATGAATAACCTTAAGAAAGACATACGGTCATTTACGCTCCTTCAACTGGAAGAGATTTTTGTTTCCATTGGGGAAAAAGCGTTTCGGGCAAAACAAGTTTACGAGTGGATATGGAAACGCTCGGTGACTTCTTTTGATCAGATGACCAATATCTCATTAAGTACACGCACACTCTTAGCAGAACAATACGAATTCAGACCTGTAGTCATCGACAGTAAACAGGTCAGTGCGGACGGTACCATCAAATGTGGATTTCGTTTATTTGACGGAAACCTGATTGAAGGCGTTCTTATTCCAGCAGATGATCGTATGACAGCCTGTGTCTCTTCACAAGTCGGTTGCTCGCTTACCTGTAAGTTTTGCGCAACGGGATACATGGCGCGCAAGCGTAACCTTGATCCGGCAGAAGTGTATGATCAGGTTGTTCTTATCAAACAATTAGCAGAAGAACATTACAACACCCCATTGACGAACATTGTATTCATGGGCATGGGCGAACCTTTGCTTAATTATGCCAATGTGATCAAAGGAATAGATTTGATTTCGTCTCCAAACGGTTTGAACATTTCCAGTAAACGCATTACTGTATCTACAGCAGGCATTGCAAAGATGATTGAAAAACTGGGCGATGATAAAGTAAAATTCAATCTTGCGCTGTCTTTACATGCAGCCAATGACTTGAAACGGAACGACATCATGCCGATCAATGAGAGCAACAAACTCGATATTCTGGCAAAGTCTTTGAATCACTTCTACAAGCAGACCGGTAACAAAATAACATTAGAGTATATCATATTCAATGGAGTAAACGATGAACTGGAAGATGCGAAAGACTTGTATCGCTTTGCGAGAAAGTTTCCCTGCAAGATTAATATCATTGAATACAATCCCATACAAGAAGCATCTTATCTGAATGCCAGTGAAGCGAAGATGAATGCCTTCAAACAATACATTGAAAGCAACGACATCGTAATCAATGTGCGCAAGAGCAGAGGAAAAGACATTGATGCAGCCTGCGGACAATTAGCCATTAAAGAAAATAAATAAAATGAAGTACGCCTTTTCAAACATTTGCCTGTTTGTTTTTTTGTTGACAGCTGTAAGCTGCTCCACCGATGTACAACAAGAAACCTCTGATACTGAAATCCCTCAAGATGTTGATAGTTTAGGCGTTCAACTGACCAACTACGATAAAAATATACAAACACTGATTCAGGATCCTAATGGATTGATCCGTGGCTTTTCTTTAGGTATGGATAGTGAATTGATCAAATCGAAAAACAGCGGTTTGCAAAAAGTGGATAGCACTGCTACGACTTATACCTACTCTTCACAATTAGACGCTGTCGAAGCAGCTGATTTTACGTACCAGTTCGCTAATAAAAAAGTAAACAAAATTGAAGTGGTTGTGTATCCAGAAAACGAATACAGACAAGGTGTTTATTACAGAGAACTTAAAAACTATTTTTCATCCAAGTTCAAAACCAAACCGGTGGAGGATGCCAACAGCCTCTCCTGGTCAGTACCTACACAAGACCTAACGATTCGTCTGGCGAAAACCGGTTCTAAAAAATTCCACGATTTACAGTTGGTCTTTGAAAAATTAAAGTAACACTTACTTTAATCGCACGAAGTAACATTCATTGGGAATGTTGAATGTTTGTATACCATATCCATTGGTAGTGGGGTAAGAAGAATACAGGTCCATTGTTCCATTGGCTTGATCTATACTTTTAACAATGCCGCAATGTCCCCAGCTCCAATACCAGAATTGTACAAAATCTCCGGGACGTACATCTTCTAAACGATCTATCACTGTTCCTTTCTTACTTGCTGTTAAGGCATAATATACGCCTTTAGGTACAGGTGAATGAGTCAATCTTAAGTGATGAACATTCTCTTCGGTGATGATGCGTATCCTGTTTTTCTCCTCTTTACTCAATACAATAAAATTCTTCAATACACCAATTAGCAATTCGGTACAAACCGAGCCCTGATAAGTAGGTGAAATTTTAGCACCGTTGCTGACGACATACTGGAGAACTTGTTGATTTCTTCCAGGCATAGAATCAATAGGTACTGATTCTATCTCATATGCGCCTGGCTTATCCTTTGATGGTTCGGACAGGGATTGCGTTCCAATAAAAAAAACTCCTGCTAAAAGCAATTTAACGGCAACCATAAGCATCATGGATTAATTATTCAATACGGATAGCATACTTGGCTAATAGTCCAACGACGCCATGCAGAGAAAATTTTGCCTTCTTGATATTATTTAGTTCCGGATCAATGATGTAATTGTTGGCTGTTCTGAAATCGGCTTCTTTTAAATCTGTACCGTTAAAAATGGCATCCGCTAAATCGCAGTCATCGAATACAGCATTGGCTAAATTAGCATTGGTAAAAACCACTTGTTTCAATGACGTATGAATAAATTTGGTCTTGGCCATTTTCTTCCGCATGAAAGAAGCATAATCGACGATACAGTTCTCAAATCGCACACTGAATAAAAAATCTTCACATTCACTAAAATTGATCCCGAGTAACTTGCAATGCTGAAACGTCACGTCTCTTAAAGATGTACCGGATAATTTTATCATGGACAAATTGCATCCGATGAAGGTACATTCCGTAAATCGGTTGTGTGTGAAGATACTATCTGACAAATCACAATCCTTGAAGGTACATTGTTCAAATTCCCTATTCCGTACTTCTTTACCGGAATAAATGACCTTTTCGAAAGTCTTGTTTTCGTATGTTCCTGAATCCATCCTGCTTAAATCTCCTTCTTCTCCATGTCCTTGATCATTCTGTAAGAGATCAATCCCAACAATCCCAACACAATGACTAATGCGGACCAAATCCAAATTTTACTCTTGAACCATGATTCTTTTACTTCTACTTTAACTTCTTGTTTTTTAATGAACTCAAATTGCAGAGGTTTTACTTCTGCGAGTGCACTTGGAATACTGTCGCTGAAGCTGGCCAGGTCATACACTGGAAGAGAGGCCTTTTTACTTCCCACACATAGCGTGTAATGATTGTTACGCTCTAAGTAAGAAACTAAGTAGCGTGTCGTTTGAAATGCTTGAATAGAATTGATTCGCAACGATTCATTATCTTCATTTTCAATCCTAATCAAAAAGTCTTTCCCATACACTTCAGGTATAGCTATTGTATGAGGACCGCTTGAGGTTAAATCGAATCTAAATTGTTCGGATAACTCAATCCGCATTTTAGCGTCACGCGTCACGGTATACAATATGGCTTTACGTTTGTAGAATTTAGGACCATCAATGCTAAAATGAAGGGTATGAACATGGAAACCAGTTTTGAATCCGAATGCTACAAATGTTTGTTTAGTTTTTAAACTATCCACTTGATGAACAACAGGCAGAGGCAATAGAATTTGTTTGGCCGTTTCAACAGATGTCGTGTAATAACCTACTTTAAGGATATTCAACGGAGCACTGGCGGAATCATTGACCTCAAGTTTGTAGTACTCATAATTACTCAATGGAAAACTCATTCGTTTTTCATTGACCACTCCTTGCTGATCGTACATCAAACTCAGCTGGTAATCTTCGGTAATGAAATACCAGTTTTGATTGTCGTCACTGCCACTCAGCTTTGCCGTTTTATAGGCATTGTTATTCTTTACTACTAAACTAAAGTTGTCGATACTGTTCTTTTTAGGATTATGAATAATCAGCTTAGTAAAACGTTCCGGACTATTTTCTTTGGAAAGTATGGTATACTCCTGAAACAATGTCTTATCGTTGTTCCATTCTTCCTGCAACAGATAGGCAACTTCTTTTTTATTCTGATCATACATTCGAAGATCAGCATAATCCGTAGTGGCTATTTTATCCGTAATCGTTGGATTTAGAATCAACTTGTAAAACCCGTCCTGAGATATGCTATCTAAAGTAGCAGACCAGTTATAGTCCTGTGCCTGTGCAGAAAAACATACTACTCCTAACCATACGACGCAAAGTCGTTTAATCAATTTTCTTATCATCTTCTATAATGATTTTCTTAAGTTTTTGATACATAAAGGAAATAATGAGCAAAAGCACACCTAAAGAAATGAAGGCTGCAATCTTTCCTCCCTCAGACATTCTCGTAACATCTACAATAAATAATTTCAGGAGTGTGATAGAGAACACCACCAAAGAGATGATTCTGTACGTCTTTATTTTCTTCGCCATTCCGATGTACATCACAAGGAACGAACATAGCCCCCACAGAATCGGATAGCCAATCTGGAAGATGTGTTTTTGAATCACCCTCACTTCATGATGCTCGCCACCGCTGTACAATAGACAAACCAATGTATTCTGAAGCTCTAAACTTAACAGAATGAGCGCGACAAATGAACTCACCCAAAAGAACGCTTTGAAAGCAGAAGAAGGTATGGAGTAAAACTTATGTAACAATAAACCACATAACCAAACCATGACGAGCAGCAATATGCTCAATAGGTAATGTACATAATAATGGATCGGAGCTATTTCAGGAGTTGCAAACAGGTAATCGTTTCTCATGAACAAGACACCAAACTGATAGCAAACAGCAAAAGCAATCAGACAAAGTCCTGTAAAAATGAAGGAGACGGTTGTCAATAATTTACTTTTTTGCTTCAAAGAAATGATAATAAATACCAGGGCAAATATAAAATTGTACAACTCCAGGTAGTTGATTCTAGCGCTTTCTAATTCTATTCTTACATTTAATTGGTAATTAAGTTCTAATAAACAAACCAGGTAAACCAGTATGGCACCTATAACCATCAATGCCATACGATACTCCTGGGCTGCTAAGTCTTTTATTATATTTCCTGTTTCTTTTTTTAGTAATACCACTAATAAACCAATAGAACCAATGGCCATCACACCCGTAACGAATGCTTTGTTCAAAATTATATTTACATCCAGAGACGTATACTCGTAAATATTAAACCAATCCATCACAAGACTGACAAGCATTAAAGCCGTTACAATCATCGAACTGATTTTGATCAATTGAATACCTGATTTTTGAGATAGCCATAACAGCAGCACGGCTTCTGTGGCCCAGAACAAGGTGATGTAATTCCCTTCCAATTGTACCGGTGCGGCTAAACTTACAAATGTAAGTACCATACCAATGAGCAGATAAATCAAATTCATATCTGCTTTTTTCGATTTGTATAAAGTATAAGCGAAGATAAAATTGAAGATACCAATCAACGCAGTAAATAATCCCTGGTACAAACCACCATCAATGTTTTTCAAAATCAAAATCCCGGCCGCATAGTAAGCAAAGGTATTACTCACCAGAATCATAATTTGTGACGCCACAAACTTGTTGTTTGCTTTCAGGTTATTGATAATATTCATGACAAAAAACACGACATAGAAAATGGTGGCAAAAACCAATGCCCCTGTATACGGAGGATTAGCGTCACTTGTATCAATCACCTTAGTACCTAGCCATGCACCATATAGTAAAATGGTAAAGGCATAACTCACAATATTGACAATGTTCCAGCTTTTAAAATAAGCGAGTATTATCATTCCAACATTCAATATCAAAACATAAGAGAATAACGTAATGTAATTCCCGGAGCCGGTACTCAGCATCATAGGCGAAGCGAAGCCACCAACAATAGCTAATACAGCCAGTTCCTGTCGGTCATAAGCAATGGAAAGTATAATGGCAAAAGCTGTAATGACTACCATTAAGATGAAAGCCACGAGCTGTGAAAAAATCTGGTAGTCCTGAAAAGCAATG
>Ga0247808_10000431_pt1 | contig 20783 bp, 18 predicted proteins | sample UWRJL089202R1_FD_179914 | JGI IMG/M metagenome (GOLD analysis project Ga0247808, IMG submission 179914) | Plant litter microbial communities from Arlington Agricultural Research Station in Wisconsin, United States - UWRJ-L089-202R-1 | ecosystem: Environmental > Terrestrial > Plant litter >... | reverse complement strand
TCGAGCCCCTCGAGCTGGGCATGGTGCAGCCGTCGAGCGTGGACGTGCGGCTCGACCGCTTCTTCCGGCTGTTCGACAACCACAAGTACCCCTTCATCGACCCGGCGGAGGACCAGCCCGACCTCACGCACCTGGTGGAGGTGGACGCCGACCAGCCGTTCATCCTGCACCCGGGCGAGTTCGTGCTCGGATCCACCTACGAGCAGGTGACGCTGCCCGACGACATCGCGGCGCGACTCGAGGGCAAGAGCTCGCTCGGCCGCCTCGGGCTGCTCACCCACTCCACCGCCGGCTTCGTAGACCCCGGCTTCAGCGGCCACGTCACCCTCGAGCTCAGCAACGTCGCGACCCTGCCGATCAAGCTCTGGCCCGGCATGAAGATCGGCCAGCTCTGCTTCATGCGCCTCACCAGCCCGGCCGAGAGCCCCTACGGCTCCGGCGTCTACGGCTCGCGCTACCAGGGACAGCGCGGCCCGACGGCCAGCCGCTCGTTCCAGAACTTCGTGCACACCGACGTCTCCGACACCGACGCGGGTCGCCCCGGCGCCTGAGCGCGCGTGCCCCCTGCCGAATGAAGGAGATTTCGGCGGCAGGGCCCCTGCATCCCACTGCCGGCCCCGGGACGGCCGGGTTTTTCCTTCATTCGGCAGGTGATCCGGCGGCCGCACGCTCGAGGCGCACGACCGAACTCACGGTTCGGTAGCAAAACTACGAGATATTGGCATATCGCACCGATAAAGTTGTAAAAGTGGCGAGGCTCCCCTAGCATCGCGTAGTACCACTACCTACCGGGTGAGTGGTTTGTGCGCAAAGGAGCCACTGGATGCAAGCCCACGCAGAGACGAGAACGGTCGCCTTCGAAGCGCGCAACGTCTCCAAGAGCTACCCCGGGGTGCAGGCCCTCGACGACGTCTCGCTCACGGGCTACGCGGGCGAGGTGCTCGCGATCTGCGGTGCCAACGGCGCCGGCAAGTCCACCCTCGCCCGCATGCTCGCCGGTCAGGAACTGCCCTCCGGGGGCTCGATCGCGATCTCCGGCTACGACGGGTCGATCGACGGCCCCGCCGACGCCGACGAGGCGGGCATACTGCTCATGCACCAGGAACCGGTCATCATCGACAGCTTCACGGTCACCGAGAACGTCTGGTTGAAGAACCTCAGCTCCGCCGACAAGGTGCGGCCCTGGGGGATCATCAGCCGCAAGAAAGCGGATGCCACACGCGCAGCGCTGCACGCCGTCGGGCTGGACAACGTGTCCCTCGGCCGTCTCGGCAGCGACCTCGGCCCCGGACTGCGGCAGATGCTCGCCCTGAGCCGCACCCAGGTCAACCCCCACCGGGTGCTGCTCCTCGACGAGACCACCGCCTCCACCACCGAGGAGCACTTCAAGGACGTGCTCGCCCTGGTCGACCGAGAGCGCGCGGAAGGGGTGTCGGTCGTCTTCGTCTCGCACCGCATGCCCGAGGTCTTCGCGATGGCCGACCGCATCGCCGTGCTGCGCAACGGCAAGCTCGTCGATGTCGTGCGCACCTCGGAGACCACTCCGGCCGAGGTGATGACGCTCATGATCGGTGAGGCGGTCAGCGCGCTCGAGTCGCCCGCCCCGCTGGTCTCCACCGCTGCACCCGTGCTCGAGGTGGAGGGGCTCAGCTCCGGATCGGCCGACAACGTGAGCTTCTCGGTGCGCCCCGGGGAGGTCGTCGGCATCTACGGACTGGTCGGCAGCGGGCGCAGTTCGATCGCGCGCTCGATCTCCGGCAACCAGCGCAGGGACTCGGGAACGGTGCGCCTCCATGGCAGGCCCGTCAGCCCGAAGAGCCCGCGCGACGCGCTCCGACTCGGCATCGCGTACCTCACCGAGGACCGCAGGCGCGAGGGATTCGTCAAGGACTTCACCAACGGCGAGAACCTGACGCTGGCCACCCCGCACCTCTTCTCACGGTTCGGCGTCATCAACCGGCGCCGCGAGAGCAGGCGCGTCGGCGAGATGATCCGCGAGTACCAGGTGAAGGGCGGACCATCCACGTTCACCCGCACGCTGTCCGGCGGCAACCAGCAGAAGGTCATCATCGCCAAGTGGCTCGAGGCCCGCCCCGACCTGGTGCTGCTGGACGAGCCCACCAAGGGCATCGACGTCGGCGCCCGCCTGAACATCTACCAGATCATCCGCGCACTCGCCGACGACCGGAAGGGCGTCGTCGTCATCACGAGCGAGGCGGAGGAGGCACTGATGCTCTGCAACCGCATCCTCGTGCTGCGCGACGGCCGATTCGTCGGCGAGCACCACCCAGCTGACAGCACAACCGACGACCTGATCCGGGCGTCCCTCGGAGGAGATATCGCATGACCCAGACCAAGCAGACCAGCGTCGCCCTCGACGCGCCGGGAACGAAGCGGGGCATCGACCGCGGCGCGCTCGTCGCCTGGGCGAAGGAGCAGTATCCGCTCTACATCCTGATCGTCCTGCTGGTGATCGCAGGATTCGCCACGGACGCGTTCTTCACCCAGCGCAACCTCACCAACCTGATCCTGCAGGCATCCGTCATCGGCATCGTCACGCTGGCACAGTTCATCGTTGTGCTCACCGGCGGCATCGACATCTCCGTCGGCTCCGTGGTGGGTCTCGCGGGCGTGATGTCGGCGGGCCTCTTCTCGGGGGCGAGCGTGCCGACGGCGATCCTCGTCTCGCTCGTGGTGGGGGCGTTGATCGGCTCGATCAACGGCTACCTCGTGGCGTTCCGCGGGCTCGAGGCCTTCATCGTCACCCTCGGCATGCTCGCCTTCGCCCGCGGTCTGGTCTACGCCTTCACCGAGGGCATCCCGGTCACCCCCGCCGCGGACAACTTCCGCGGCATCGCGACGGCCACCGTCGCCGGATTCCCGGTGATCGGCCTCCTCTGGCTCGGCATCGCCGTCGGACTCGCCTTCGTGGTGCGCCGCACCGTCTTCGGGCGCCGCATCTACGCGGTCGGCAGCAACAAGGAGGCGGCCCGCGCCTCGGGCGTCCCGGTGAAGTCCACACTGCTCGGCGTCTACATCCTCGCCGGCGCGATGGTCGGCTTCGCCGGCTTCCTGCTCGCCTCCCGCGTCGGTGTGGGAACGCCCACCGCGGGAAGCCTCTACGAGCTCGACGCCATTGCGGCGGTCGTCATCGGCGGCGCGAGCCTGGTCGGCGGCAAGGGACGGGTCTTCGGCGCCGTCGTCGGAACCCTGATCTTCGCGGTCATCAGCAACCTGCTGGTGCTGCTCAACGTCTCCACCTACCTGCAGGACGCGTTCCGCGGGGCGCTCATCCTCGTGGCCGTGTTCCTCACCACCGTGCAGTTCGCCAAGAGAAGAAAGGTCACCAAGCTCGTCTAGTCAGTTCCACCCCTTACCCACTCACAGTAATTCGAAAAAATGAGGTCAAAGATGACAATCAAGAAAATCACCACCGTGATCGCCGGAGGAGCCCTGCTGTTCTCCCTGGCCGCCTGCGGGACCGTCGGGGATTCGGACGCCGGCGCATCGGGCGGCGACACCAAGGAGGTCACGGAGATCACCGTCGGCTTCCTGCAGCGCCAGCTCGACGCGCCCTATTACTCCGCGATGCAGGCCATGGCCGAGGACATCGCCGAGGAGCAGGGCTTCAAGCTCCTGTTCCAGAACGCGGGCGGCGACGCGGTCACCCAGCTCGACCAGGCGCAGACGATGCTCTCCCAGGGCGCTGACGTGCTGATCGTCAACGCACTCGACCCCGAGACGCAGCGCGCGCAGTTCGAGCAGATCGCGGGCGAGGTGCCCCTCCTGTTCATCGACACCGGCATCGAGGGCGTCGGCGTGACCTCGGTCTCCTCCGACAACCTCGCCGTGGGCAAGCTCTCCGGCGAGCTCACCGCGAAGCGCTTCACCTCCGGCGACACCATCGACGTGGGCGTGCTCACCGGTGGACCCGGCGACATCGTCGTCGGACCGAACCGCCAGCAGGGCTTCCTCGACGGCCTCGAGGCGGGCGGTCTCACCGTCAACCTCGCGGCGTCCGCCGTCGCCGACTACGCGCAGGACAAGGCGGTTCCGGCCGCCGAGTCCATGCTCGCCGCCAATCCCGACCTCGACCTGATCTTCGGTCTGAACGACTCGATGGCACTCGGAGCACTGACCGTTCTGCAGGACCAGGGCAACACGACCACGCTGGTCGCGGCATCCGCCGACGGACAGAAGGAGGCTCTGGCCATCATCAACGAGGGCTGCGACGCCCAGTACGTGTCGACCGGCCTGAACTCCCCCGCGCTCGCCACCGACCGCGCCTTCGAGATCGCCATCTCCCTCGCCACCGGCGAGTCGGAGGCGTCGGACTACGACGCCGAGGAGTACACCGAGGCCGCGGGTATCAACTGCGACAACATCGCCGACTACTACGACCCGAGCAGCGTCTTCTAGTCGTCCACCCGGCCGGGCCGGCGCATCGAGCGGATGCGCCGGCCCGGCTTCTCGCTGCAACCGAAAGGACACCATGACCCCCGACTCCCCCACCCGCCGCCGCGTCCTCGTCTCCGCCCCCGGCGTCGTCGACATCGTCGAGGAGGCGCTCCCCGAGCTGTTTCCGAACGAGGCGCTCGTGTCGCTGCGCATCGCCGGAGTGTGCGGCTCCGACCTGCACGGGCTGCACGGCAGCCACCCGACGATGAAGCCCCCGTACTACCCGGGCCACGAGGTCGTCGGCGTCGTCGAGCGGATCGGCTCCGCGGTCGACACCGTGTCGGTGGGGCAGCTCGTCACCCCCGAGCCCACTCTCCCCTGCGGCCACTGCAAGATGTGTCGCACCGGCCGTTCGAACATCTGCGAGAACCTGGAGTTCTTCGGCTGCGGGTTCCGCGAGGGCGGCATGGCCGACCTGTTCACGGTGGACGCCTCCCGGCTGCACCTGATCCCCGAGGGATTCGACCTGCGGCTCGCGGCGCTGATCGAGCCGCTGTCCACCCCGGTGCACGCGGTGCGACTTGCGGGCGATCTCGTCGGCAAGTCGGTCGTGATCATCGGTGCGGGCACCATCGGCCTGCTCGTGCTCGCCGCCGCGAAGGCCCACGGTGCCGGACGCATCGTGGTGACCGACGTGCTGGAGAGCAAGCGCCGGGGCGCTCTCGAGCGGGGCGCGGATGTCGCGGTGGACGCCGCCGACCCCGACCTCGCGGCGACAGTCCGGGCCGAGCTCGGCGAGACGGCCGATGTCGTGTTCGACTGCGTCTCGATCCAGCCGACCATCGCATCCGCTGTCGACATGGTGCAGCGCGGCGGAACCGTCGTGGTCGTGGGCGTGCCTGCCAAGCCGGTGCAGTTCCCGCTGTTCGAGCTGCAGGAGCGGCAGATGCGCCTCCAGGGAGCGGCGACCTACACGCGGGAGGACTACGAGGAGTCGATCGCGATCCTCGCCTCGGGCGCCGTCCACGCCGCAGGGATGATCACCGCGGACTTCCCGCTCGAGCGCACGGCCGACGCCTTCGCCGCCGCGGCGAACGGCGACCAGATCAAGGTGCTCGTGACGGGCGCCGGAGTGACCCTCGGTCGATAGCGGCCGAGCAGGAGCGGGCAGTCGCCGTGGTGGTCGACTGCCCGCTTCTTTTTCAGCGCACTCAGCCCTCGTTGCGACGGAAGTGCGTGAGCCCCTCCTTCATCTCCGTGAGGCGCTCCATGTGGCGGGCGCCGCGACGGAGCGCCACGGCGGTGGCCAGGATGTCGACCACGACGAGTCCGGCCAGCCGGCTCACCGTGGGCGTGTACACGTCGGTGTCCTCGATCGTCTTGACGATCAGCGGGATGTCGCAGTGCTCGAGCAGCGGACTGTTGTCACCCGACATGCCGATGACCGTCGAGCCGTTCGCCCGCGCCGTCTGCGCGACCTGAAGGATCGACTGGGTGCGTCCGGTGTTGGAGATGACCAGCGTGACGGTACCCCGGCCGGCGAGGGCGGCCGCCATGAACTGCTGGTGCGGGTCGCTCGGGGCGGAGCACGGGATGCCGAAGAGCGGCGCCTTCTGCTCGGCGTCGAGCGCGATCAGACCGGACGCGCCGAGTCCGGCGAGATTGAGTGAGGAGCCGTCGAGGATCGCCTGCACCGCCCGCTCGATCTGCACGGGGTCGAGGTAGCGGCGGGCCCGGTCGAGGCTGGAGATGGTGTGGTCGAAGATCTTGGTCGACAGCACTTCGACCGAGTCGTCGCGGTCGATCGTCGAGAGCGTCGCCGGGATGCCGAGGGCGAGTGTCTGCGCCAGCGAGATCTTGAACTGCTGGAAGCCGACGAAGCCGAGGCTGGTGCAGAACCGCATCACGGTGGGCTCGCTGACGCCCGCGGCATCCGCTACCCCCGCCATGGTGGCGGTCATCACGAAGCTCGGATTGTCGGCGACCAGCTGGGCCACCTTCCGCTCGGAGTTGCGGAGCGTGCCCATCACGTCCTTGAGGTGCTCGAGCAGTGGGGGGTTGCTGTCCTGTGCCATGACCATGCTCTCGCTCCAAGCGGTAGTGCTACCCCTCCAGAGTAGCGATCAGGTTGGCTACCGACTGCTCGGTCGCCCGCCGCGTGCTCGCGCCGGTGTAACCGCCGAGATGCGGGGTGAGCACGGTGCGCGGGTGCCGCAGCAGCGCTGAGAGCTCGGGCGGCTCGGTGTCGAAGGCGTCGACCGCGTAGGCGGACAGCCTGCCGCTCTCGAGAGCGTCGAGGACCGCCGCGTCGTCGACCAGTGCCGAGCGCGCGGTGTTGACGAGCACCGCGCCGGAGCGGGTGCTGGCGAGCAGCTCGCGGGTGACCAGGGGCGAGCCGTCGGCGGGCGGCGGGCTGTGCAGGCTGATCACGTCGGAGTCCGCGAACACCTGCTCGAGCGTCGCGGGCTCGGCGCCCTCGACGGCGGTGAAGGGGTCGAAGGCGATCACTCGGGCGTCGAGCGCGGCGGCGAAGCGTCCGACCAGGCGGCCGATCGCGCCGAAGCCGACCAGGCCGAGGGTGATGTCGGGCATCTCCCTCCCGAGCGAGCGCTCCCAGCCGCCGTCGTGCATGGCCGCGTTCGAGCGGGGGAGATCGCGCAGGCAGGCGAGAGACAGGGCGAGCGCGAGCTCCGCGACGCCGCGCGAGTTGGCGCCGCGGGCGAGCGCGACGGTGATGCCGGCGGCCTCGGCGGCCGCCACGTCCACGGCATCCGCCCCCACGCCGTTGCGGCTGATCACCCGGAGGCGGTCGGCGCCCGCGATGGCGCGCGCGGAGACCCTCTCGACGCCGGCGAGCCAGCCGTCGATGCCGGGCAGCAGGTCGACGAGCTCGTCCTCGGTGGGCAGGCGGCCGGCCGGCGACGCCACCAGTTCCCAGCCGCGCTCGGTCAGCGGCGCGAGCTCGGCCACCGAGGACAGTCCGGCGGCGGTCATCGACCGGGGCGTCACGAGGATGCGCACGGCGGTCACGCCCTGGTCGCCGACGCGATGGCCGACAGCTCGTCGAACACGGGACCGCTGGTGGGGATCTCGATGTCGAAGACCTCGGCGATCACCTGGGTCCAGCCGTGGATGAAGTACACCCAGCCGTCCTCGACCTGGAGCGACCGCTGTGCCTCGGCGGCGCGCGCCTGATCGAGGAAGACGAGGTCGCCGCGGTAGTTGAGGTCCCAGACCACCGCGCTCTCGGGGAAGACCACGGCGTCGGAGAGCGGCGAGCCCGGGGCGTCCTTGCCCAGCCCAGTGGCGTTGATCACGACGCTGCGCGCGCTCGCACCGGCCAGCACGGCATCGTTGTCCGCCGGGGTCGGCGCCGTCACGGTCTCGAGCGGCACGCCAGCGTCGGACTCTTCGTGCACGGCGCGGAGTGTCTCCAGGCGGGGCGCGCTGCGGTTGGTGACGATGACGCGCGCGGGACGATCGGCCCCGCGGGCCTCACGCGTGAGGTACCAGTCGATCGCGATCGCCGAGCCGCCCGCTCCGAAGATCACGACGTCGGTCGGCTGCCCGGCGAAGTATCCGCTGGGCAGGAAGGCGTCGAGGGCGTGACCGGACGAGATCGGGTCCTTCGCGTGGGCGATGAGGCGTCCGTCGCGCTTGGAGAGGCTGGAGACCTCGTCCATCAGGTCGGCGAGCGGGTCGACCTCGTCGAAGAGGTCGCGCGCCGCCCGGTACAGGTCGATCTTGTGCGTTGTGATCAGCGCGCCGAGGCTCAGCGGATCGGCCTTGAGGAACTCGACGACCGCCCGGTAGTGCTCCTCCGGGGCGTGCAGGGCGAGGTCGATGCCGACCAGCTCGACATCGCCGAGGCCCAGGGCCTCCGCCCACCGGGGGAACACGCTGCGGATCGACGAGCCGCCGGTGGTGACCCCGATGAAGTAGAACGTCGGCCTGACGGCGGGCTCGAGGGTGTCGAAGGTGAAGGTGCGGGGCATGTCGTGCTCTCCTGTGCTTGTCGTGGTCTCGTACTGCTGGGTCAGGCGACGGGCGACGCGCCGGCGGTCGCCACGGCGGTGCGCGCTGCGGCGCCGATCGCCTCGAAGGCGCCCTCGGCAATGGCGTCGCGCGGTGCGATCCACGTGCCGCCGATCGCGAAGACACTGGGCAGCGCGAGATACGCGTCGAGATTCGACGGGCGGATGCCGCCGGTCGGCATAAAACGGATGCCCAGTGCCGCAAACGGTGCGGTCAGAGAGGCGATCGCGGCGGCGCCTCCGGACTGCTCGGCGGGGAAGAACTTGAGATGGGTGTGGCCGCTCTCGGCCGCGGCCAGGATCTCGGTCGCGGTCGTGGCACCCGGCACGAAGGGCAGGTCGGCGCCCAGCGCGGCGCCGGAGAGTGCGGCGCTGAAGCCGGGGGAGACGCCGAAGTGCGCACCGGCCGCCACGGCGTCCTCGAGTTGGCGCGTGGTGAGGAGCGTTCCCGCCCCGACGAGGAAGTCGGGCACCTCCGCGGAGATCGCGCGGATCGCATCGAGGGCGGCAGGGGTGCGCAGGGTGACCTCCATCATCGGGAGTCCCGCCTCGGCGAGGGTGTGCGCGAGGGCGACGCCACGCGCCGCGTCGGCGATCTCGACGACAGGGACGATGCGCGCCGCGGTCAGACGGGCGATGACGCCGGCGCTCATGCTGCCGCCCCCGAGCGGTAGCCGGTGTGCCTCGGGTTCGGAACCGTCGTCCATCCGTCCGGCCCGTCGTGCACGACGAGGTTCTTCATACCGCCCGCCCCGGCGATGATCGCGTAGTCCTGCCCGGCGTCGGCCGAGTAGCAGAACAGGGTGACGAAGGGCTCGTGGCCCACGTTGACGCTGCGGTGGATCCACTGGCCGGGCACATTCACCGCCTGTCCCGGGGTGAGCTCAACGGCGGAGGTGCCGCCATCGACGGTGTCGAGCAGCATCACCCCGCGCCCGCTCAGGCAGTAGTAGAGCTCCGCCCGGTCGGAGACCGCGTGCAGGTGACCGCGGGTCACCGCGTACTCGTCGCCGTAGGCGCCGGGCAGCACGGTGCTCGTGCCGACGATGAGGGCGCCGGGACCGTTCTGGTACTTGTGCTCGTTCACCGAGTAGACGAGATTGTCCTCGCCCTTCTCGGCGACCTCCGCCTTCCAGGCGGCCTCGTCGAGATACACGCCGCCCATTTCACCGGAGAACTTCTCGTAACGCCGAGTGCTGCCCGAGAGGGCGCCGGACGCTGAGATCTCCAATAGCGTCGGAACGTCGATGGACTGGTCAGGTTGCGACATGCAGCTCCTCCTTGAGCGTGTGAATGTAGTCATACTACAAGAACTGATCTCGGAATCGACCTCTACCGGCAAAATGCGGCGCAAGTCGGCTAGCATGAGATCAGCAGACCGGTACTTTGGTAGTTTCACTATCGAACCGGGAACCGAATCAAAGGAGATTTCGATGTCGTTCACCCCTGGCCGAACCTTCGCCGGTGAGCTGAAGTGAGGGCGGTCGTCTTCCGCGAAGGCTCCCGCTGGCAGGTCGAGGCCGTGGAGAACCCGCGGCCCGGACCCGGCGAGGCCCTGCTCTCCATCATCAAGACCGGGGTCTGCGGCACCGACGAGCACCTCCTGCACGGAGGGTTCATCGCGAAGTTCCCGCTCGTCCCCGGCCACGAGATGGTCGCCGAGGTCGCGGCGCTCGGCGAGGGGGTCGTCTGGCCCGCTGTCGGAACCCGCGTCGTCGTCGACAACACCGTCTTCTGCGGCCACTGCGACGCCTGCCGTCGCGGGACGGCTCTGTACTGCGCCAACTTCGTGTCGCTCGGCTGCAACGCCGCCGGCGGTTTCGCGGAGCAGGTCGTCGTCGCGGCGGGCAAGCTCTACCCGATCGGCGACCTCGACCCCGATATCGCCGTCTTCACCGAGCCGACCGCCTGCGCGATGCACGGTGTCGACGTGCTCGCCCTCAAGCCCGCGTCCGATGTGCTGATCTTCGGCGCCGGTCCGACCGGCCTGATCCTCGCGCAGCTGCTGCGCATGGCGGGGGCCGCGCGCGTGACCGTTGCGGCGCCGACCGCGTCCAAGCTGGCGCTCGCCGCGCAGCACGGCGCGCACCACACGGTCCGGATCGACCGGACCGATGCCGCGGCCGGCGTCGCGGAGCTGCGCACGATCGCGCCCAACGGCTTCGATGCCGTTATCGAGGCGACCGGATCGACCAGCGTGCTCGAGCACGCGGTCTCGCTGACCCGCAACGGCGGAACCGTGCTCGTCTACGGCCTGGCGGGGGAGGACGCGCTCGCCGCGATCAAGCCCTATGAGATCTTCAGCCGCGAGCTCACGATCAAGGGCTCCTTCGCCCAGGCCGACTGCATCGGCCGCGCGCTGTTCGCGCTGCAGTCCGGTGTCGTCTCCACCGCGGGGATGATCACCGCGGAAGTCTCCCTCGAGGACTTCGGAGAAGCGCTCGCCGGCCTGAAGGACTCCGAGCAGATCAAGACCCTCGTCTCCCCGTCGCTCTAACCCCGAAGGACAGGCATCATGAATGAACCCACTCGCTTCACCGGGCGCCGCGTCGCCGTCACCGGAGCGGCCGGCGGTATCGGCCAGGCGATCGTCGAGCGGCTGCTCGCCGAGGGCGCCGAGGTCTACGGCCTCGACCGCCGTGGCATCGACACCCTGCCGGCCGGTGCGGTCGGCATCGAGATGGACCTCGGATCTCCCGAGTCCGTCGCATCCGTCGTCGCCCGCCTCTACGCCGACGACGACCGCCCCGTCGACCTGGTGAACAGCGCAGGCATCGTGGAGGACAACGTGCCGGCCGAGACCATGCCGATCGAGCAGTTCGACGCGGTCCTCGGCGTCAACCTCCGCGGTGTGTTCATCACCTGCCAGGCCTTCGGGCGCGAGTTGCTCGCACGTGGGGGAGGCGCGATCGTGAACATCGCCTCGATGTCGGGCAATGCGGTGGTCAACTACCCGCAGAGCCAGAGCGCGTACAACACCTCGAAGGCTGCGGTCACCGCCCTCACCAAATCGCTGTCGGTGGAGTGGTCGCCGCGCGGAGTGCGCCTCAATGCCCTCTCGCCCGGGTACGTCGACACCCCGCTGAACTACCTCAAGGCGGATATGCACGACACCTGGAAGCGCGACATCGTGATCGACCGCTTCGCGACCCCGCAGGAGGTGGCCGGCGCCGTCGCCTTCCTGCTCAGCGACGACGCCGCCTACTTCATCGGCTCGGAACTGCTCATGGACGGCGGCTTCTCACTGCGCTAGCGCCAGCGGCCGCCCCTCCCACCCGACAAGACGAAGGACTCCCGTGATCATCTCCCACGACCTCGGCACTACAGGAAACAAGGCGACGCTCGTCTCGAACGACGGCACAATGGTCGCGTCGGTCTCGGTCGGCTACCCCGCCGACTTCGGCCCGGGCGGCAAGGCCGAACAGGATCCGCACGCCTGGTGGGCGGCCATGGCGACCGCCAACCGCGAGCTCCTCGAACGAGGCGGCCTCGCGGCCTCCGCGATCGACGCGGTCTCGTTCTCGGGACAGATGATGGGGGTCGTTCCCGTCGACTCCGCCGGCGATCCGGTGCGGCCGGCGATCATCTGGGCGGACACGCGCTCGGACGCTCAGACCCGGACGCTCGTCGACCGGGTCGGGATGGAGCGCGGCTACGCCATCACCGGCCACAGGCTCAACCCCACCTACTCCCTCTCGAAGATCATGTGGCTGCGGGACAACGAGCCGGAGGCGTTCGGGAGGGTGGAGACAGTGTTGCAGGCGAAGGACTACCTCGCCTACCGGCTCACCGGCGTGCGTGTCACGGACCCCTCCGACGCCTCGGGCACCAACGCCTACGACCAGTCCGCGGGAACGTGGTCGGAGGAGCTGATCGCTGCGGCGGGCCTGGACGCCGGGCTGTTCCCCGAGATCGTCGAGTCGACCACGGTGATCGGCCGGGTCACGCGACAGGCGGCCGAGGAGACCGGACTCGCCGAGGGGACCCCGGTCGTCATCGGCGGCGGCGACGGTCCGATGGCCGCGCTGGGCGCCGGGATCGTCGACGCGTCGAGCGGGGCCTACGCGTACCTCGGCTCGTCGTCGTGGGTCTCCGTGAGCGCCGATGCGCCACTGCACGATCCGCTGATGCGCTCGATGACCTTCAACCACGTGATCCCCGGCAGGTTCGTGCCGACCGCCACCATGCAGGCCGGCGGGGCGTCGCTCCAGTGGGTGACCCAGGTGCTCTCCCCGGACAGCGACGACCGCTTCGCGGAGCTGCTCGGGGGCGCCGCCTCCGCCACGGCCTCGGAGGACGGCCTCTTCTTCCTCCCCTATCTGCTGGGCGAGCGCTCGCCGTACTGGAACCCCCGGGCGCGTGCCGCCTTCGTCGGCCTGCTGATGCACCACGACCGCGCCAATCTGACCCGCGCGGTGCTCGAGGGGATCGCGTTCAACCTCTACACCGGGCTGCGGGCGTTCACCGAGAACGGCACCACGATCTCCTCCATCGACGCGATCGGCGGTGCGGCGCACTCCGGGCTGCTGCTCGACATCTTCGCCGACGTGTGGGGGGTGCCCGTCACCGCCCGCGATCTCGTCGACGAGGCGAACGCGATCGGTGCCGCAGTTGTGGGCGGCATGGGTGTCGGGGTCTTCGACTCCTTCGACGTGGCGGCCGGATTCTCCCGCCGCACCGACCGGCGCGAGCCCGACGAGGGACGGCACGCGCGGTACGGCGGGGAGTACGAGCGGTTCGTCGACGCCTACGGGCGCCTCGAGGGGTGGTTCGAGACGCTGTGATCGTCCGCACCGTTCTCGGCGACATCGCCCCGGAGGCGCTCGGGGTGCTCGACTACCACGAGCACCTGTTCCAGGTGTCGCCGCTGCTCGCCGGCGACGAGCTCGACGACGAGGAGCGCTCCGGTGCCGAGGCGGGGCTGCTGCGCGCGGCGGGCGTTGTGGCGATGGTCGAGGCGACACCGATCGGACTGGGACGCGACGTGGAGGCGGTGGCCCGGATCAGCGCAGACCGGGGTCTCGCCGTCGTGCACACCACCGGTGCGCACCATTCCGGCCACTACCCGGAACTCCCCGGCATCAGCGCCGAGCGCTTCACGGCCGACGTGGTCGACGGCTTCCTGCTGGACGACGGTTCTCGGGCGCTCGCGCCGGACGGGTCGCCGGTGCGCGCAGGGATCGCGAAGGCGGGCATCCGCTACTGGTCGATCGGCGCATTCGAGCGTGCCGTGCTCGAGGCGGTGGCGCAGACCAGCAGAGAGACCGGGTGCGCCGTGATGGTGCATCTCGATTTCGGCTCGGCGAGCCACGAGGTGCTCGACCTGCTCGGCGGCCTCGGGGTCGAGCCGCACCGCGTGGTGCTTGCCCACATCGACCGCAACCTCGACCCCGGGCTGCACGCCTCGCTCGCCGAGCGCGGGGCCTACCTCGGCTACGACGGGATGGCCAGGCACAAGGACGCCTCGGACTCCGCCATCCTCGACTGCCTCGAGGCGGCGGTACACGGCGGCGCGGGGGAGAGGATCGTGCTCGGCGGCGATGTCGCCCGGCGCAGCCGCTACCTCTCATACGGCGGTATGCCCGGGCTCGCCTACCTGCCGGAGCGCTTTTTGCCGCGGGTCGCGGAACGTGTGGGTGCCGGCGTCTACCGCGACCTCACCGCGGCGAACGGTGCGCGCCTGCTGGCGATGCCCGCCGGGACGGCCTAGGCGGATCTGAGATCGGCGACCGCGGCGACGAAGCGGGAGTAGCGCTCGTCGAGCACGCCGCCCGCTCGCGGCTCACTGCGCGTGACCGAGAAGTCGCGGCGCGGCAGTACGGCCACGCCCGCAGCCTCCCAGGCGAGCAGCGCGGCGCCGATGGCCGTGGCGTTCTCCAGTGTGCTGCGCTCGACCGGCCGGCCGAGGACGTCCGCCGCCAGCTGCTGCACGAGCGGATGCCTGCTGCCGCCCCCGACGAGATCGACCGGCCCGGTGCTCGCGGGCAGGGCGGCCGTGGCGAGGCGCAGGCCGAAGAGCATCCCCTCGACGGCGGTCGCCGCGAGCACGCCCGGTGTCGTGGCGAGGCCGAGCCCGGTCCAGCCGGCCTGGCCGCCGGCGAGGGCGCGCGGCAGGCGCTCCCCGGTGAAGAAGGGGAGGAAGAGCGGATCGGATGCCTCGACGCGGTGCTCGAGCGCGCCGTAGAGCTCTGCCCAGCCCAGGTCGAGCAGTTCGCGCACCCGTTGCAGCGCGATGCCGCCGTTCATCGGCGCCGCCATGGCGAACGAGGACGCGTCGGAGGCGCGGAAGGTGTGGAATGCGGGGGCGGCGCTCGCCTCCGGGGCGATGCGGGTGAGCAGCGCCTGCGCGCCGGAGCCGAGGATGACCGAGAGGACGCCGGGACGGGCGTCCATGCCGCGGAGGGTCGCTGCGACGTCGCTGGAGCCGAGAGCCACGGCGAGGGCGGCGGGCAGGCCCCAGTCCGCGGCGACACTGGCGCCGAGACGTCCGGCGACGGCGGTGGAGGGCAGCACGGCCGGCAGAAGGTGTGCGAGCGGCGCGGCGACGGCGTGGTTCCAGTCGTCCGCCGGCACGTCCCAGAGCAGAGTCGCGGATGCGTCGGACGGGTCCGTGACCAGGGAGTCGGGCACGAGGCGCGACCGCAGCCAGTCCTTCGGCGACAGGGAGAGGGCGGCGCGGCTGAAGACCTCCGGCTCGTGGGAGGCGACCCAGGCGAGCATCGGGCCGGCCATCCCGGGCGCGACCGGGTTGGCGAGCGCCCGCACGGCCGCGGGCGGTGCATTCCGCCAGGCGTCGAGCTCGGCCACCGCGCGGGTGTCCGGCCAGAGCATCGCCGGACGCACGGCCTCACCGCGGGTGTCGACCAGCACGGCGCCGTGCATCTGGCCGTCGATCGCGAGGGAGACGATGCGCGCGTTCTGCGCGTCGGCGAGCAGCCGGTCGACGACGGTGCGCGCCGCGCGCTCCCAGACGCCCGGGTCTATCTCAGCCCAGCCGGGGTGCGGGGAGTCGAAGGCGTAGGAGCTCTCGGCAGTGGCCAGTACGGCGCCGGTCTCGTCGAGCAGCACTCCCTTGAGTCCGCTGGTTCCCAGGTCGAGACCCAGGGCGCAGCGGGTCATCCCCACCGCTCCCCCCGGGAGATCGCCGCGTCGACCGCGAGCGGGTCGAGGATCGAGGCGAGTGCCAGGTGGGCGGCGCCGCTCAGTCCGGCGGCGACGCCGATCGACGAGGGGATGATCTCGAGCGAGCGTGTGGAGAAGGGGTGCGAGCTCGAGTAGACGACCTCGCGGATGCCCGCCAGCAGGGGCTCGGGCGACTCGGCGAGGTTGCCGCCGACGATGATGACGCTGGGATTGACCACAGCGATGGTGAGCACAAGAACCTCGGCGATGTCGCGGCCGGCCTGGCGCACGAGGTCGATGGCGAGGGTGTCCTGATCCCGCACGAGGTCGACGATATCGCGGCTGGTGCGCACCTCGCGCCCGGCGGCGCCCAGCCGCGCGGCGATGGCGCGTCCGCTCGCCCGGGCCTCGACGCATCCGGTCTGCCCGCAGGCGCAGGCGCCACCGTCGCCGAGGGCGATGTGAGCGATGTCGCCGGCTGCGCCGTCGGAGCCGTGGAGGACGCGACCGTCGACCACGACGCCGCAGCCGATGCCCATTCCCGCCTTCAGCACGATCATGTTGCGGTAGTGCTCGCCGCCGCTCTGCAGCTCGCCCAGCGCCATGATGTTGGCGTCCTTGTCGACGAACACCGGGATGCCGGGGAATTCGCCCGCGAAGTACGACGGCACGAGGACGTTCTCCCAGCCGGGCATCGAGCGCGGTCGGGAGAGTCTGCCCGTCGCGGTCTCCACCGGGCCGGGCACGCCGACCCCGATCGCCACGACGGGGAGTGCGGGGAGCCCGCTCGCCGCGAGCAGCGCCGCGAGCTCGGCGACGACGAAGCCGAGCACCGCGTCCGGGCCGTCCGCCGTGTCGATGTCGAACTCCGAGGTGGTCAGCAGCGAGCCGTCGAGGCGGGTGACGCCGAGGCGGGTGTGGCTGCCGCCGATGTCGGCGGCGAGGATGTACCCGCCGCCGCTGTTGAACGACACCGTCTCGGCGGGACGCCCGCCGGTGAGGGTGACCGCCGGATTCGAGACCACGTACCCCGCCGCCTGCAGCGAGTCGAGCCGCTCAGCGATGGTGGTGCGCGAGTGCCCGGTCTCCCGCGCGAGCTCGGCCCGCGTCCAGGCGGGCGCGCTGCGCACGAGCTCGAGCAGGGCGCCCGGTCCCCTCGTGCCCCAGGCGCGCGAGCCCGCGCGGTCGACGCTCATCGCTGTCAGTAGGAGGACTCGGCGCCGGCGGCGGGGGTCGCGGCCCCGGCCTCCTCGGCGAGCAGCTGCTTCGATCCGGAGACGCCGAGACGGGTCGCCCCGGCCTCGACCATCGCCTGGGCGGTGGCGAACGAGCGGATGCCGCCGCTCGCCTTGACGCCCGCGGCGCCGTTCACCGTCTGCGACATGAGGCGCACGGCGTCGACGGTCGCGCCGCCGGCCGGGTGGAAGCCGGTGGAGGTCTTGACGAAGTCCGCGCCCGCGGCCACGGCGGCCTGGCAGACCGCGATGATCTCGGCGTCGGTGAGGGCCGCCGACTCGATGATGACCTTGAGCACCTTCGGTGCGGGGATCTCGGCGCGCACAGCGGCGATGTCGGCCTGCACCTCGTCGAATCGGCCGGCCTTGGCGGCTCCGATGTCGATCACCATGTCGATCTCGTCCGCGCCCTTCGCGATCGACTCGCGGGCCTCGGTCGCCTTGACGAGGCTGGTGTGCTTGCCGGAGGGGAAGCCGCAGACGACGGCGACCTTGAGGTCGGAGCCTGCCGGGATGGTGAGCGGGAGCATCGACGGGGAGACGCAGACGGAGTAGACGCCGAGCGCGACACCCTCGGCGATGAGGGCGGTCACGTCGAGGGCTGTGGCCTCCGGCTTGAGCAGGGTGTGGTCGATGATGCTGGCGAGCGAGGTCATTGCGGTTCCTTCGTGTGGCGGTTCTAGCGGGTGCCGGGTCGGCGGGAAGAGGTGTGGAGTGCCGATCGGGCTGCGGCGAGCACTGACTCGAGGCTAATCCCCTTTCGGGCGAGCACGTCTGCGCCGTTGCCGGAGAGGCCGAAGCCCTCCACGCTGACGGTCCGCCCGGCGAGCCCGGTGAAGCGGTGCCAGCCCTGGGCGGTGCCGGCCTCGATGCTGACCCGCGCGGTGACCGACGGCGGCAGCACCAGGTCGCGGTAGGCGGCGGACTGCTCGTCGAACCACTCGATGCAGGGCATCGACACGACGCGCACGGCGACGCCCTCCGATGCCAGCAGCTCGGCGGACTGGACGGCGAGGTGCACCTCGGACCCGGTCGCGACGAGGATCAGCTCCGGCGCCTCCGCGGGCTCGACAAGCACGTAGCCTCCGAGCCCGGTGCCCGCCAGTACCCGGTCGGGGCTGTCGAGGGTGGGCAGGTTCTGGCGGCTGAGCACCAGTGCGTGCGGGCCGCTGTCCGACGAGAGGATGCGCCGCCACGCGGCGAGCGTCTCATTGGCGTCTCCGGGCCGGACGACCGAGAGGCCGGGGATGCCGCGGTTCGCCCAGAGATGCTCGACCGGCTCGTGGGTCGGGCCGTCCTCGCCGACGGCCACCGAGTCGTGCGTCCAGACGTAGGTGACCGGCAAGCCCATCAGCGCGGCGAGGCGCACGGCCGGGCGCATGTAGTCGGAGAAGACGAAGAACGTCGCCCCGAAGGGCCGGGTCAGGCCGTGCAGCGCGATGCCGTTGAGAACGGCGCCCATCGCGTGCTCGCGGATGCCGAAGTGCAGCACCCGCCCGAACTCGTCACCGGGCCACTGCTCGCTGGTCACGCCGGGTGGGAGCATCGATGGCAGCCCGGGCACGAACGTGCCGTTGGTATCGGCGAGGTCGGCGGAGCCGCCCCAGAGCTCTTCGATGGCGGCGCTCGCCGCGTCGAGCACGCGCGAGCTGGCGATGCGGGTGGCGAGGGAGCCGCCCGGGGAGAACGCGGGCAGGCCGTCGTCCCAGCCGGAGGGCAGGCGCCGGTCGAGCAGCCGGTCGTAGACCCGCGCGCTCTCCGGTGCGCGCTCGCGCCAGTCGTCGTAGCGCGCGGTCCACTCGGCGACGAGGCGGTCTGCCCGGGAGCGCGCCGACGAGCGGCTGTGCTCGAGCAGTTCGACGGGCATCGCGAACGACGCCGCTGGGTCGAGTCCGAGCACCGTCTTCGTGGCGGCGACCTCGTCCGCGCCGGGCGCCCCGGAGTGTGCGGCCGCGGTGCCGCCGATGCCGGGCATCGGGTACCCGATCCGTGAGCGAAGGCGGATGAATACCGGGGAACCACGCAGTGCGAGCGCGGTGTCGAGGGCCGTTCTGATCGCATCCGGCGATTCGGCGTCGGCGATCTCGAGAACGCTCCAGCCGTAGGCGCGCATGCGCAGGCCGACCTCCTCGCTGGCGGCGATCGCGGTATCGCCCTCGATCGAGATCTCGTTGTCGTCCCAGATCAGCACGAGGTTGTCGAGCGCGAGATGGCCGGCGAGGGCCGCCGCCTCGTGGCTGATCCCCTCCTGCAGGTCGCCGTCGCTGGCAAGGCAGAACACCCGGTGGTCGAAGGGGCTGGCGCCCTCCGTGGCGTAGCGGTCGAGCATCCCGCGGGTGCGGCGTGCCGCGAGGGCCATGCCGACCGCGTTGCCGATGCCCTGGCCGAGGGGTCCGGTCGTGGTCTCGACTCCGGGCGTGTGGCCGTACTCCGGATGCCCCGGCGTGAGCGAGTCGAGTGTGCGCGCGGCCCGCAGGTCGTGCAGTTCGAGGCCGTAGCCGGCGAGGTACAGCTGGAGGTAGAGCGAGAGGCTGGTGTGCCCGCAGGACAGCACGAAGCGGTCGCGCCCCGCCCAGCGCGGGTCGGCCGGGTCGTGCCGCAGATACTCCGTGAAGAGCGTATAGAGGAAGGGGGTGAGTCCGACGGCAGTGCCCGCATGGCCGGAGCCCTTAGCCTGCACGACGTCGAGGGGGAGGACGCGCGCGTGGCGCACGACCGCCTCGTCGAGTCCGGTCGCCCATTCACTGGTGATTGTGCTCATACACCGGTAATATACACACTAACGTCGAAAAAAGACATAAGGAGCTGTGATGGTCGCAACGATGCGGGCGGTACTGGCCGGGGGACCCCACGACGTGCGTGTGGCCGAGGTGGAGGTGCCGCGCCCCGGGACCGGCGAGGTACTCGTGCAGGTGGAGGCCTGCGGAATCTGCGGCACCGACCTGCACATCGCTGAGGGGCAGTACCAGCCGATCGCGTACCCGGTGATCCTCGGCCACGAATTCGTCGGTCGGGTCTCGGCACTCGGCGACGGGGTCGACGGTCTGGCGGTGGGGGACCGCGTCGTCGTCGACCCGTCGCTCTATTGCGGGCACTGCGAGTACTGCCGCGCCGGCCGCGACAACCTGTGCAGTTCTGGCGGGGGACTGGGCTCGACCGCGCCGGGCGCGGCCGCCGAGTTCGTCGTGGCCCGGGCGCGCTCCTGCTACCCGGTCCCCGCCGGGCTGAGCAGCGACGAGGCGGCGCTCGTCGAGCCGCTCGCCTGTGTGGTGCACGGATTCGAGCTGCTGCCGCGGCGCACGGGCGACCACTACCTCGTCTACGGCGCGGGCACCATGGGCCTCCTCATCGCGGCGGTCGCCGCGGCATCGGGAGCGGGCTCGGTGAGCGTCGTCGATCTCGACGACTCCCGGCTGCCGACTGCGACCGCGATGGGCGCGCACCACGTGGCCACGGCGGCGGGCGCGCTGCCGCGGGCGGATGCCGGCTGGGACGTGGTCGTCGACTGCTCGGGATCGGGCGGTGCGATCCGCGACGCCCTCACCCGCCTGCGCCGCGGCGGGACCTACCTGCAGTTCGGCGTCGCGCCCACCGGGCTCGAGGTGGCGGTCAGTCCGTTCCGCCTCTACAAGGAGGAGATCAGCCTGCTCGGAAGCCGGGCGGTGCTGAAGAACTTCGACGCGGCGCTCGCCCTGCTCTCCTCCGGCGCGGTCGATGTGGCGCCGCTCATCGCCGCGAGCATCCCGCTCGAGGGCTTCGTGGACGCACTGGCCTCGATCGCCCGGGGCGGCTCCGGCAAGATCCTGGTGAAGCCGGCGATGCGTGCCTGATCGGGGACGGGCGGCGCGGGACCCGGACTAGACCGCGGGGTGTGCGGAGAGCTCGTCGAGCTGCCACACCAGCCAGGGGCTGAAAGCGAAGGGTGCCGCCGCCGCGGCGTTGCGCAGCGATTGCGGCTCGACCCATGCGAACTCCGCGACCTCGTCTGGGCTCG
>Ga0247808_10000430_pt1 | contig 20804 bp, 12 predicted proteins | sample UWRJL089202R1_FD_179914 | JGI IMG/M metagenome (GOLD analysis project Ga0247808, IMG submission 179914) | Plant litter microbial communities from Arlington Agricultural Research Station in Wisconsin, United States - UWRJ-L089-202R-1 | ecosystem: Environmental > Terrestrial > Plant litter >... | reverse complement strand
GATGAAGTCGTAGCCGAGGATATTACCATCTTGTCTTTAATCCGCAGAAAATCTTTGCGGTTTTTTCTTACCAGTTACACGACAGACCTTCGCATTATAAATGAAATTTCAGAAGAGCTTGACCGTTTTACTGCAGCAAACGATGCGGCTACTTTCGGAGCCTTTCTTGAAATTCAAAAAGAAAAAACGCGTCGTATCTACGAAGAGCTGCAACAAAAGCAGGAGGACTTGTTGGAGGCGCAGGAACTTACAACAATGGGGAGTTTTCTTTGGAATATGAAAGAGGGTAGTTCTAGTCATACACCTGGAGTGATGCAAATTTTCGAAATAGAAGATACGGATCCTTTCGCTTCTTTTATGGATTATGTGCAGCAAGAGGATAAAGTGTTATTGAAGAAAGCGATTGACAGTGCCTGGACAAACGATGGCATCTACGAATGCGAATACCGTTACATAAAGAATCATAAAGAGAAAAGAATTTGGTCAAGAGGTTTAGTCACATTTGATAATGAAGTTCCTGTGTCCATGAAAGGAATTGTAATGGACATCACGCATAAATATTTAATGGTGGAGCAACTTCGTCAAAGCGAGCAATTGAACAAGCAGGCACAAGCCATTACACATATTGGAAATTGGATTTGGGAAATGGGTACCGGTGAGATTTACTGGTCAGATGAATTGTACCGTATCTATGGGCTGGAGCCTCAGTCAGAAATCATGACCTTTGAACGCTGGTTTGATATGATTCATCCCGATGATCGGGAGAGAAGACTGACCGAAATAAAAAAATCCATGACCACTCTGGAAGTTGCCGATTATACCATGCGGATCATAGCGGCAGATGGAAAGGTAAAAGTACTTCGCGGCAAAGGAGAAGTGATTACAGAAAGAAGCAGAAAAAGAATGAAACTGGTGGGTAGCTGCCAGGATGTAACAACGGAGTTTAATTTGAACAAAGAGTTGAAAGAAAAAGAAGACTATCTCAAACAACTTATCAATAATGCTCCTGATGCTATCATTGTAGTGGATAAGAATAGTACGATTTCATTATGGAATCCCAAAACGGAAGAGATCTTCGGTTGGTTGGCGGAAGAAGTGATGGGTAAGGATGTAAATGAAATTTTAATTCCTCCTCAAAACAGAGAATCGTATACCCGGGAACTCAATCGATACTTAGAGACGGGGGTAACCACCGTGTTGAACAGAACAATGGAAGTGAAAATGCTCCATAAGAATAATGAGGAGTTCGATGTGGCATTGACTATTTCTCAATCGATGCAGAATGGAAAAATATTGTTCATCGCTTTTCTCAGAGACATTACGAGGCAGAAGCAAATCAAGTTAGAACTACAGAACTTAAATGCTTCATTAGCGTCGAAGAATAGTGAGCTGGAGTTAATGAACAAAGAACTCGAATCGTTTAATTACGTGGCAAGTCATGATTTGAAAGAGCCGCTGCGAAAGATCCAAATTTTTGCTCACCGTATTCTGGAAAAAGGATCAGGAGAGATTCCTCATGCTACAGTAGATTATTTTAATAAAATCATTACCGCATCATCCAGAATGCAATTGCTGATTGAAGACCTGCTGGTGTTTTCCCAGACTACAGCAGGTAAGGATAAGTTTGAACAGGTCAACCTTAATGAAGTATTGGGAGAAGTTTTGAATATGTTGTCTACTGCCATAGAAGAGAAAAGGGCGGTGATTCAAAGTGAAGTTTTGCCTGTCGTAAAAGCGATTCCTTTTCAAATGCAGCAGTTGTTTTTAAACCTCATCAGCAATGCGATCAAGTATTCCAATGTTGAAGTATCTCCCCGCATTCACATTGCCGTTCGTCCTGTCAAAGGATTAGTCATTGAACATCCATTGCTTCTGGAGGACACCGCCTATTGGGAATTCAAAGTGGAAGACAATGGAATAGGATTCAGTGAAGAGTATTCAGAAAAAATATTTGAATTGTTTCAAAGACTGCACAACAAGGATAAATATTTTGGTACAGGAATTGGATTGGCTATTTGTAAAAAAATCCTGCACAACCACCATGGATTCATTCGTGCACAAAGCGAAGTAGCAAAGGGCTCTGTTTTTTATTTTTATCTTCCGAAAGACTAAGCGAAAAAAAGTTGTTAGTTATTAGCTTAACAACTAACAACTAACAACTAACAACTAACAACTAACAACTAATTTTTAGTTAATCGCAATCAATTCCACATCAAAGATCAATGTTGTGTTTGGGCCGATATCATCAGAAGCGCCTCTTGTGCCATAAGCCAAATCAGACGGTACGTACAATTGCCATTTAGAACCGGTAGGCATTAATTGCAAAGCTTCTACCCAACCCTGAATCACTCCATTCACAGGGAATGTAGCAGGTTGACCACGTTGCACCGAGCTATCGAATACTGTTCCATTAATCAAGGTACCATGGTAGTGTGTGGTTACCTGATCCGTTTCTTTTGGTTTTGGACCATTACCTTCTTTCAGAATTTTATATTGCAGACCGCTTGGCAAAGTTACCACTCCTTCTTTCGTGCTGTTCTCTTTTAAAAAAGCTTGACCTTCTTCAACGTTCTTGCTGAATTTGCGCTCTTGTATTTTTTGAAAATACTCATTCAGTATTTGTCCGCCTGTTGCTAAATCGATTTTCAATGCTTTGTCGCCAAACACATCTTGAATGGCTGATGTAAATACTTCAATGCTGATATCTTCAAATCCTTGTTGTTTGATATTGCTGGCGATGTTCACGCCAAGGCTATAGCTAACTTGTTCTTTTTCTGTCATAACTGTGTTTTCTATAAGTTGATTGATGCTCAAAGGTCTGGCTTTTCAGGAAAAGAAAAAAGTTTAGGCTTTTTAATTTCATGGATGAATACAAATGGATGTTCTATGGATAGTATGATTAAAGCATAAATTTTCTTAGCTTATCGTATCATCAGGCAATCAATACCTTATATTATTATGGCGTTTTTTAATAAAACAGAGGATAACCACAGCAGACTTGATTGGCAAATTCTCCAGAACGGATGGACGAGTTTGTATCTCAATAAAGAGTTCTTAAAAGAAGATATCCAGTGGTTTGTCAAAGAAAATTTCAAAATTATAACGATGGATTGCAGCGGATGGATCGATAAGACAACCATTCATCAGGACATTAGTAAAGGATTGGGTTTCCCTGATTATTATGGAATGAATCTCGATGCGCTCAATGATTGTGTTTGGCAGCTCGAAATAGAGCAAGCGGGTTTGGTGATTGTCTTTGTTTCTTTCGAAGTAGTTGAGAAAGAGTATGCTTATCAATTATTGGATATTTTTGCCTGCAATTCCAGACAGCATGCTTTATTTGGTGACAAATTAATCACACTCGTACAGGTTAATGATGGTCGTTATGAATGTGAACCTGTAGGAGCAAGCCCAGTGATTTGGAACCAAAGAGAATGGTTGAATAAAAGCAGGAATAATTAGTCAATAGAATTCAGCTTTATATTAAAGTTGTTTTACAGAAAATAATATAAATTTAACGTTTACTGGTTTAAAAATTAACCTATTTTACTTTTTTTTCGTAACTTATGGGTGTGAGGACTTATATTTTACATGTCCTCCTATTTTCCAATAGCTGATTGTTTTTGATGATGAAAGATGCCCCCTTGGAACTCCCGAAAAAAGCCATTTTGGACAATTATGAAATGTGCGAAGGTTTGTACGATGAAATTTTTGATACAGACCAAAATGCCCGGGAGCATTATAAGATCCTGGTTGAAGATTTCGGAAAACTAAAACCGGAAGATTATACGAAGCTCAATGATTATGCTAAAATTTCTTTTTTTAATCAGGGCATTACGTTCGCTGTGTATTCGGAAAATCTGAAAGGTGTAGAACGCATTTTCCCTTTTGATTTAATGCCGCGAATCATTGCTGCCAAAGAATGGGAACATGTAGAAAAGGGGTTGATCCAACGCAACCTGGCCATTAATCATTTCTTGTATGACATTTACCACGATAAAAAAATACTAAGAGATAAAGTCGTACCGGCTGATCTCGTATTTTCTTCCAACTTTTATGTGAGGGAAATGATCGGTATCAATCCTCCTGGAAATATATACACACACATTTGCGGTACAGATATTATCCGTCACAACGATGGACATTATTACGTGTTGGAAGATAACGTGCGTTGCCCTTCTGGTGTGAGTTATGTGTTATCCAATCGAGAGACCATGAAGAAAGTTTTCTCCAATGGTTTTCTTCACCATGACGTAAGATCGATTGACGACTACCCGCACCAGTTGTTGGAGATGATGGTATCCATGGCTCCGGAAGGAGTAGATGATCCTACCTGCGTCGTGATGTCGCCGGGGATGTACAACTCTGCTTATTATGAGCATTCATTCCTTGCGCAGAACATGGGAATACAACTGGTAGAAGGAAGAGATTTGTTTGTAGATAAAAATTTCGTCTACATGAAAACGATTCACGGTCCCACAAAAGTGGATGTCATTTACAGGAGAGTAGACGATGAGTTCATTGATCCTTTGTGTTTCCGTGCCGATTCTTATTTGGGTGTTCCCGGATTGATGAGCGCTTACCGCGCGGGCAACGTGACCCTTATAAATGCACCGGGTACAGGAGTAGCCGATGACAAAGCAGTTTATATTTACATGCCGGATATCATTCGCTATTATTTGAATGAAGAACCGATCTTGAAGAATGTAAGAACCTACCGTTGCGAACTGGAAGACGATTACAAGTTTGTGATGGAGAACATGCACAACCTGGTCGTAAAACCGGTTGACGAGTCTGGAGGTTATGGTATATTGATCGGAAGCAGAGCAAGCCAGGAAGAGCTGGATGAATTCAGAACGTTGATTACAGGCAACAGAAGAAAATACATTGCCCAGCCGATCATGTCATTGTCTGTACACGGTACTTTTATTGAATCGGAAAGTGCTTTCGAACAACGACACATTGATTTGCGAACCTTCAGTTTGATGAGCAAAGACAAACAATTCGTTTTGAAAGGCGGCCTTTCTCGTGTAGCACTGACAAGAGGAAGTTTGGTCGTAAACTCTTCACAAGGCGGCGGCTCTAAAGATACATGGGTACTAGAAGAGTAAAGAGACTTGAACAAGAGCAACAAGTTTTCTACTTATCATTTACAACTTATCACTTACCTCTAATATATGCTTTCAAGAATTGCCAATAGTTTATTTTGGATGGGAAGATACCTCGAACGGGTAGAACATACCGCGCGATACATCAAGGTGCATTATTATTCTGAGCTCGATGCTCCGCTGGACAGTAAGGAAGAATTCATCTTCGAATCCATCATGACCATGATCGATGAAGACATGAAGATTGCAGGCGACGGAGAGTTGAAGGAAAAGCAATTGCTGTTCTCAATAACTTTAGATGAAAGTAATCCGGCTTCGATCATCAGCGGCATTGGTTACGCACGCGAGAATGCAAGAGGTGCGAGGGATTCTGTTTCTTCAGAGTTGTGGGGCGGTATCAACCGATTTTACCATTTCATCAATGGGTATTCTGAAGAAGATTTACACAAAGAAGGAATTCATGTGTTGTGTGACCGCATCACGGAGCATTGCAGCATTGTAAACGGCTATATTGACAATACATTATTGCACAATGAAGCCTGGTCGCTGATCCGATTGGGTATCCACGTGGAACGGGCCTTTCAGATTACCCGTATTTTATATTCGAAAGTGAAAGATATTCAATCGTTACAAAAACAATACCTCAGCAAATCTATGGAGAGTTATGAATGTGTAACGATGCTGAAAAGTGCAGAAGCATTTGACATGAGCAAAATCTATTACAGAGGAGTCCCCAGTATCAGAGAAGCGTTAGAGTTTTTAATATTGAATAGAAATTTTCCAAAGTCGATCTGTTATAACTTACGACACATTCATCATGCGGTAGAGAAGATCGCCACTTCCAAGCAGCATAAAGCAGGTTCAATAGAGTTTAAAGTGGGGAAACTTTTCAATACCTATGAATACTTGACCATAGAAGACATTGAAAAACGAGACATTCCGGAGTTCCTGAATGACACGTTGCTGGATTTGTTTGAGATCGCACAAGGATTGGAAGAGAAATATTTGAGTAATTAAAGCACATCATTACTATGTCAGATCATCACATTGATTACAATATAGAGTACTACTCAAAAAACACCTATAAAGAATCGGCTACCGAAGGTATCTTCGAATTCAATGTCAGTCCTTGTAACGAAGAAGGTCAGATCCTGATAGACTATAAAATCAAACAGACCTTGAGTGATTCTGTTTTCAGGCAGTCCAATTTATTTGGATTTGAGATCAACAGAATACGCAGCACGGCAAAATTTGAAGAGTTTTATTTTCGCTATCAGGCACGTGTTCAGAAAGCGCGAATCCCTTTACAGGCTATATCAGTATGGCCTTTAGAAAAAGAACTGGAAGAGTTGTCCTCCGATCAGTTTTTTATCAATCACCACGTTTTCTTATGTCCTTCTTTTTATACGCGTTTGCCCGAACAGCAATTGTCATTGATCCCTGTATTCAATAAGAGGAGTTCTGTCTTAGAGTATTTGCAGTCATTGAACAATCATGTGCATACGTCCATGAAGTATGAATCCAATGCCACATCGGTTACTACAAAAGCCAGCGATGCGCTAGCTCTTTCTAAAGGTGTATGTCAGGATTTTGCGCATGTATTTATTGCCATGTCCAGGTACAATGGTATTCCTGCCCGTTATGTATCCGGTTATTTGCACCAGGGCATCAACTATGTAGGCTCTTCTTTCATGCATGCCTGGGTAGAAACGTATGTTCCCGGTATGGGATGGATTGGTTTTGATCCGACCAATAATATTATGGTAGATGAACATTTTATTAAAGTTTCACACGGTGCAGATTACGCGGATTGCAGTCCGATCAAAGGTGTATTGCGAACCAATGGTGAAAGTGTCATGGCTTATGATGTAAAAGTCATGAGTCAGCAAGGACAACAATAGATTTTATACTGGAAAGATAAGTGGTTCGTGAAGTAAGGCATATTGGGCGTTCCCCGCTGTAATTTTTAACGCATGAACAATCATAAGTGAGCGGGGTCGGGCTTTCCGCTCCAAGTCCGTCCTGCGCGCATCCCACCCTTAACGGGCTTTCCGCTACAATCCCTAACGCAAAAGTCGCTTAAATATTAAGAAGGAAACCTGTGCTTAGAGCTATGTTTTTCTTAACTTGCCGCTCAATTCCTAATCCATTCTACCATGACCTATTGCGTAGGCATGAAGTTGAAAAGTGGCATCGTTGCCATGGCAGATACCCGCATCACTTCAGGCACCGAGACTACTACCGCTAAGAAAATTGCTGTTCATCAGGACGACAAACATTCTTTCTTCATCATGACTTCCGGCCTTCGCTCGGTACGAGACAAAGCTGTTACTTATTTTCAGGAAGTGATGGCAGAAAAAGAGTTCAATAAAATCTACAAGGCGGTAAATGCTTTCGGCGAACAGCTGAGAAAAGTAGCAGATGAAGATCGTAAAGCGCTGGAGAAAGCCGGTTTGTCCTTTAACCTGTTCAGTATCGTTGGCGGGCAATGCATCGATGACGAAGAACCAAAATTGTTTTTGCTTTATCCGGAAGGCAACTGGGTAGAAGTGGGCCATAATACACCCTTTGTTATTATAGGCAACAGCGGTTTTGGTAAACCTATTTTGAACCGTACATTAAAATACGATTCTGACATGAAGGTAGCCATGAAACTGGGCTTTCTGTCTTTTGATTCTACGCGTGTGAGTGCCAACGATGTGGACTTTCCATTGGATGTTATTCTCTACAAAAAGGATAGTTTCAAATTAATCGAACACCGTTTCGAAAAAACAGACCTCGATACCATTTCCGAAATCTGGGGTAAAGAATTGCAAGCGGCGCTGAGTCACGTTCCGGAAACGTGGATGGACGTGGCATTGAATAAACTCCCTTCTTAATAACGCTTATGAACCGCTACCGTCAATTACAATTTATCGCTTTTGCGTTGCTTATAGCTTGCACTGTTGCTTGTGATGTCACAGGTAAAAAACAATTAAAGAAACAAGCGGAAGATTCTGCTGCAATTTCTCTGTATGTCGGCACCTACACCAAGAAGGAAGGACATGTGAACGGAGTGGCAAAAGGAATTTACCTGATGAAAATGAACGAAGCGACCGGTGTCTTGCATTTGAAGGGCATTGTATCTGCCATTACCAATCCTTCCTTCGTTACACTATCCCCGGATAGAAAAAACTTATATGCGGTGAGTGAATTAGGACCTGCGGATGGACCGAACGGTTGGGTGTATAGTTATGCGGTCAATGACGATCAAAGTCTGACGTTGCTGAACAAACAATCTACAGCTGCCTTTGCCCCTTGTCATGTGAGTGTGGATGCCAAAGGCAAGTATGTATTTGTAGCCAACTATTCAGGTGGGATTGCCACCATGTACAAGCGTTCGAAAGATGGAAGCTTAAGTGCAATAGTTGATACAATTGTTTTAAAAGATAAAAAACCTGGGATAGAATCAAATCCTCATTCTGTTATTTTATCGCCGGACAATCATTATGCTTTCATCAGTGATAAAGGAGCAGACCGTATTTATGCTTTCCGCCTGGATGAAACGAAAGATCAATTGGTACCTGCTGCACAGGATTTCATTGAATTGCCCAAAGGATCAGGCCCAAGGCATTTGACCTTTCACTCGAATGGAAAATTTGCGTATGTCATCAATGAATTGTCTAATTCCATTCATACACTGTCTTATAATGCCGCAAATGGAAAGCTTACGGTTGTGTCAGAAATCTCTACCTTGCCGGCTGATTTTAAAGGCACTAGTTATTGTGCGGACATTCACATTCATCCCAATGGAAAATACCTGTACGGTTCCAATCGCGGAGACAATAGCATTGCAGCTTATCGCATAGATCGTGCCACGGGACAGCTCTCTTTGATCAACATAGAATCAACAGAAGGAGAGTATCCAAGAAATTTTGCCATCAGTCCGGATGGAAAATTCTTGTATGCGGCCAATCAGAATTCAAACACTCTTACGCACATGAAAATTGATTTGTCTACCGGTGAGTTACAATCCAAGCACATTGTAACGGAACTAAAAACACCGGTATGCATTGAGTTTTTTGGCAAACCATAAAATAAATTGCCAGGAGCATAAAAAAGGACGAGCATTGCAGCTCGTCCTTTTTTATTTAAGCGCGCTGTAAGCCTTTATACATCATAGCTCTCATTTTTTCAGGGGATGAAAAGAAGAATCAAATACCCTGCCGCGGGTATTGATGCCACTCGTGTGACAACGTATTTTTGCCTCTTAGATGATTATCAACTTTGTGCTATGAAAACAATATTACTCTCTTTTATGATGCTATGTACCTTTTTGATCAGCGCACAGGCGCAGACCGAAACAGGTAATATCAATGGCAAAGTCGTTGACAGCGAAGGACTCGCTGTTCATGGGGCCACAGTAAACGTTAAAGGATCTGCTTATGGAGCAGCGACCGATGAAAACGGTGTTTACGAACTAATTAATATTCCTGCCGGTCAGGTGACATTGGTGATCGCCAATGTAGGACATGAATCATTTGAAAAAGTGGTGACCGTTGAAGGTGGAGCGACAGTGAATGCCGGAAGTGCATCGCTTAAGGATCTGGCACTGGATCACCATGAAGTAACTGTCGAAGGAAGAAGATCCTATAAGATAGACGATGTTTCGCCAACCCTGCGTTTACAAACACCCATTTTGGAAGTTCCTCAAAACATCCAGGTCATCAACAGTCAGGTATTGGCCGATCAGCAAATATTCGATATGATGGAAGGTGTTACCCGCAATGTCAGTGGTGCAGTGAAACAGGAACACTGGGAAAATTACGCATTGATTTATGTGAGAGGTTCTCAAATCAATCCGTTCAGAAACGGAATGAATACTCAGATGCCATGGGGACCTTTGGCAGAAGACATGTCAATGGTAGACAGAATAGAATTTGTAAAAGGACCGGCCGGATTCATGATGGCAAACGGTGACCCGGCAGGTTTGTACAACATCGTGACAAAAAAACCTACAGGCAGTAACAAGGGAGAAGCGACACTTACATTAGGTAGTTTTCAAACCTACAGAGGTACCTTGGATCTGGATCGTAAAATTACGAAAGACGGTAAGTTGTCTTACCGCTTAAACCTGATGGGTCAATTAAAAGGTACTCAACGTCCGAACGAATTCAACAACCGCTACTCCATTGTGCCGGTAGTAAAATACCAACTGAGCAAAAGTACCTCCGTTACAGCAGAATATACTTTGCAGTACATGCAGCTGTCTCCCTTTGGATCAGCATACTCCTTCTCTAACAAAGGATACAAAGATTTACCGGTCACATTCACCAGCCTTGATCCGCGTCTTTCTCCAACCAACATCAAAGACCAAAGTATATTTGTAACACTTCATCATGAGATCAATGAAAACTGGAAAGTCACAGGGCAACTGGCATACTTGCATTATAAACAAACAGGATCATCCATATGGCCTGATTATGCTGTACCTTTTGCAGGAGACAGTATTTTAAATCGTGGTCTTAGTTTATGGGATGCCTTAGGAGAAAATAAACAAGGTCAGTTTTTTGTGAACGGTAAATTCAAAACCGGTTTCATTACACATAAAATTTTGGCGGGTGTAGACGTGTACGATAAACTATACTATGCAGACTTTTCACAAGGTATGGCATTGGATCCTTTGAATATCTATACCATGGAACCCGTAACAACAACGCCTCTCGGCCAGTTTGACAGATCGAAAGACATTAGAGAACGTGGGGTAAAGTATGGGGTTTCTTCTACAGGTTTGTATGGGCAGGATGAGTTGTCTGTATTGAATAACAGAATCCGTCTTACACTGGCTTTGCGCTATACCGAGGCGAAGAGTCTGGATCCTTATGCCCCGGGCAGGGCCGATGGTAAAGATGATCAAATCACACCAAGAATCGGTTTGAGTGTTTCGGTTACCAAAAACACTACCCTCTATGGTTTGTATGACAAAGCATTTATCCCTCAACCGGGTGCTGATTTTTATGGCAACAGATTCCGCCCGATCACAGGCGACAACATCGAAGCCGGGATTAAAAAGGATTGGTTCGAAGGACGTTGGAATACTTCAGTATCTGTGTATCAGTTGACAAAAAACGGCGCGATCACTTCAGATCCTGCTCACCCCTTCATGAGTATTCAGCTGGATGGACAAACCAAATCCAAAGGAGTGGAGTTTGATTTAAGAGGAGAATTAGCCAGAGGATTAAATTTAATTTTGAACTATGCTTACCTGGATTCCAAAGTAACGAAACACGAAAACCCGGCATGGGTAGGCGTTGCTACTCCTGGCTCTGTTGGCCACGTGACGGCAGGTTGGTTGTCTTATGAGTTCCAGGCCACAGCACTGAAAGGTGTGGGCTTATCATTGGGTTATACTTATCAGGCAGATCGTTCGGCATGGTATTCATTCGGCGGCGAGAAATTCTCTTTGCCTGATTATTTTAAACTGGATGGTGCGATTTCATGGCAAAATGAAAAATTCCGTGCAGCCTTGAACGTAAACAATATTTTGAATGAATACCTGTATTCAGGCGCACCTTACGGTGGTTATTATTACTGGCAAGCGGAAGCGCGTAGAAATATCAGAGCGAGCATGGCTTATAAGTTTTAGTTTTTTGAGTTTTGTTAACAATGAAAGCCCTGATGTATGTCAGGGCTTTCATTGTTTCAAAGCTTTGTACTCGGAATCATTTTACAGGGGAACTATATGAAGAGAAAAAACATTGAGTAGCTGTAAGACGCTCGTCTTGCACTCCGTCTTTTCTATTCTTATCCATGTCACACACCATAAAACTCAGTGTCTTAGACCAATCGCCCGTTCGCAGAGGAGGAACAGCGGTGCAGGCGTTAAAAGAATCTGTTCAATTAGCTAAATTAGCAGATCGTTTAGGCTATACGCGTTATTGGGTTTCAGAACATCACAACACGACAAGTCTGGCTGGTTCTACACCGGAAGTTTTGATCGCTCACCTGGCGGGGGAAACGGAACATTTGCGGGTAGGGTCGGGAGGTGTGATGCTACCGAATCACAGCGCGTTGAAAGTCGCTGAAAATTTCAGGATGTTGGAAGCCTTATTCCCAGGCCGGATAGACTTGGGCATAGGCCGTGCTCCAGGCACCGACCGCATTACGGCTTCAATTTTAAATCCTTCTAACCGCTTTAAAGAAGATGATTTATTGCAGCAATTGATTGATCTGCAAGATTACTTGCACGATACAAATTCTCCAGGCGCATCGCATCATAACGTGCGTGCAATTCCTGTTACGGATACCGCTCCTGAGCTGTGGATGCTGACTTCCAGCGGCGAAAGCGGAGTCATTGCGGCACATTTCGGTATGGGTGTTTCGTTTGCACATTTCATCAATCCTGTCGGAGGCCCTCAATTGATGAGGGCTTACAAAGCACGCTTTACGCCATCGGAACAGATGAAAGAGCCTCAGGCCAGTGTCGGCATTTTTGTGTTCTGTTCGGAAGATGAAGTGAAAGTAAAGCAAACGCAAGCGGTGATGGATTGGCAGCTGGTAAACATTGGTAAAGGCATCTCCAATGGCTTTCCTTCTTACGAAGACATTCGTTCTACGATTTATTCCGAATCGGAACTTCAAATGATTCAATACAACCGTCAACGGATGGTGGTAGGAACACCAGAATTAGTGAAAGAAAAATTGACTGCATTAGCCGTTGAATATGGTGTGAATGAAATTGTGATTGCTACGATTACCTATGATTTTGCAGATCGCCTGAGATCTTATGAATTGCTTGCAGAGTTATTTGAATTAAAGAAATAAAAGACTGTTCAGGGCTTTTAAAAGGCGATTTCAAAAAAAATCAAGACAGACGACCGGTTCCGTTTTAAATAGAATTTTGTTTAAACACTCATCTTTCAGAGTGTATTTAAAATTTTTATAGAGGCTTGCATAAAGCGCCACCCCAATTCTCCATTTGGGAGTGGAATTCCCCGTCTTTTTTGTCAGAAACCTTCAAATTTCGCAGCAGATACTTGGTCCAACGTTTGCCGTATATACAGCATCACCATTCACGGACTCATATGAAAAGTTTACTGGTATTATTGCTCGTGCCCTTTTTTATGACACAAACAGCTACTGTTGAAGTAGTAAAATGGGAAGGTTTAGAGAAAGCTTTAGCCAATAAAAACGGAAAGATTAAGGTTGTGAACTTTTGGATTACAGGTTGCAAAACATGCGTGGAAGAACTGCCTCATTTTGAGCAATTGCACCGCAGCTTTGGGAACCAGGTAGAAGTGATTCTGGTCAATCTGGACAAAGAATCCATAGAGGAAACCAAAGTCAATCCGACATTAGAAAGAAACAGAATCACAGCGAAAGTTTTTTTACTGAACGAACCAGATCAAAACAGCTGGATCGGCAAAGTAGAACCTTCCTGGTCAGGAGCGATTCCTGCTACTGTAATTATAGATCAAAACAACAATCGTCGTTTGTATGAGAAGGGTTTGACCTATGCCGAATTGGTAAAAATTATACACGATATCCATAAGCCTTAATCCCCATGACACGCATTGCCATTTTCATCATGCTGGTGTTGATTTCGATCAACGCTGCCTTCATCATTTACGCATACAAGCTAGAAGACGAAATCAAAGACATCAACCTTCCTAATGTGAACGGTAAAATGGTAAGCCTTCAAGATTATCCAAAAGCGAAAGGGTTTATCATTGTTTTTACCTGTAACCATTGCCCTTACGCAAAAGCATATGAAGAACGCATCATTCAATTGAATGAGAAGTATGCTTCTACTTATCCTGTCATTGCTATCAATTCAAACGATGGAATTGCATTTCCGGAAGATAATTTTGACGCGATGAAGAAAAGAGCTTCACAGAAAAAATACCGGTTTGTATACCTGCACGATGAATCACAAGCTGTAGCCCGTATTTTCGGAGCTGCTAAGACTCCACATGTTTATTTGATCCATAAGGAGCAGGATAAAAATGTCATCAAATATGTTGGAGCGATCGATGACAACTATTCAGATGAATCTGCAGTTAAAAAACGCTATGTAGAAGAGGCCATTGCTGCTTTAGACAAAGGGCAGGAAGTGACTGTGAAGGAGACCAAGGCAATCGGTTGTTCCATCAAATGGAAATAACTTTTTGTGGCACGGAAATATAGTATATTTACCTGGCCGATGTCTTTAGAATGCGGCAAAAGCTCATTCAGTTAAAGGCAATACCTTGTTCCCGTTACATGACCAATAAAAAAAATAAAGCATTGCGTATCGTTGCTAAAACAATCATAGGATTGTTGGTCACGTTCGTTATGCTTTTTGTGGTAGTGTGGGGAGTATTGAAAGTTCCTGCGGTGCAGAATTTTTTGGTGAACAAAGCTACTTCCTACGTCAGTGACAAAACACATACGCGTGTTGAGTTGGCCTATATTGATTTGGAATTTCCTAAATCAATTGTTTTACAAGGGATTTTTTTAGACGATAAAAATAAGGACACTTTACTTTCGGTTGCTGAAATAAAAGTTGACATCAGCATGCTGGCTTTGTTGAACAATAAGGTATCTGTTCAACAATTGAGTCTGAATAATGCTTATGGGAGACTAAGCAGAACAGTCAATGACTCCACTTTCAACTTTCAGTTTTTGATCGATGCGTTCAGCAGCGGCAACAAAAAATCTACGACTACAGATACCACTACAACAGCTTGGACAATTAAGGCAGACAATGTATCCTTACGTACCTGCCGCTTTGATATGGACGATGCTTACAGTGGAATGATTCTTCATTCTTCAGTAAAGCAAGCAGATATAGAATTGAAGAAGTTAGATCTTGCAGCTCAATCGGTGAGTGTAGGTAATGCCAGATTGATAGAGGCTACAACAACTATTGATCAAACGAAATTCTCTACGGACACTACTACCTCCGAAGGGAATGGATGGGATAAAGTATCTGTAGAATCGGTGCACATAGAGCGCTCTCTTTTTCGATACGAAGATCCATTGTCCTGTATGGGAATCTTTGCTCAGGTTGGAATTTTCGATCTGGGTGAATCGTCGCTAAGTTTAATTACACAAACCATTAAAGCCAGCGGACTACAGCTTGATAATAGTAGTTGTTCTATACAATTAGAAAGGAGTGCATCGACTCAGGAAGTAACTGCAGTAGAAATGGTTGTTACCAATACCAACGACTGGAATATTTCATTGGACGAAGCGGAGATGGACAGCAACACCTTCAAGCTTGACTTTACAAATGTGCCGGCAATTGCTAATGGTGCAGATTGGAATCATTTATATGTGAAGGGCATTGGGGCGGAAGTGAAAGATGCTTTGTATAATGGTCCAATTGTAAAGGCCGATATCCGGAGACTGGTCGCTCAGGAAAGAAGTGGGTTGGGTATTCGTTCTTTGGAGACGAAATTTTCCATGGATAGTCACCAGGCGGAATTGAAAGATTTGTCTTTGCAAACCAATTATTCTACCATAGGACAGCAAGTGCATGTTCAATACAACAGTATAGATCAATTGTTGAATACACTACAACTGAATTGCAGTATGGTCGATAACCATTTAGCCATTCAGGATTTATTGATACTGCTGCCGGATCTTCGTCAACAAGACATTCTAAGTAAGAACGCCAATGAAATAATCCATTTTACATTAAAAGCCACTGGTAATACCGAAAGTTTGGCCTTGCGTCAATTGACCGTAGCTGCGGCTACAAATACCTGGCTAAGTGTAAATGGAACAGTCAAGCATGTGACAAATCCGAAGCAGCTTTTCATGGATTTGAATATTGGCAAAATTCAGTCCGGCAAGAAAGATATTATAGCCTTAGTGCCGGATTCACTTTTGCCCGCTGCTATCGAAATTCCAGATTCAATTTTAATTACAGGAAATTATAAAGGAACGTTAAACGATTTTAAAACACAGCTAGACGCGAAGACGTCTTTCGGAGAGCTGAGCGTTGATGCATTGATGAATGATCTTCAGAAGGATTCGCTAAGCTATAACATGGCTTTGAAAACGGTGAATTTCCAATTGGGCAATTTATTAAAGCAAACCACGGTAGGGGAATTATCCGGAAACTTTACAGTAAATGGTGCAGGTAAACAATTTGAAGGCATACGTGCAAAAGTGGAAGCCGATGTAAGCAAAGTAGAGGTAAACAAATACGCTTACAGAAACATTACAATGAAGGGATCCCTGGACACAGGAGTCATCAACATGAAGGGAGCTGTTCGTGATTCCAATCTTCATGCAGAGGTGATATGTAAAGTAAACCTGAATAAGGAACAGGAGTCCTATGACATTCAATTGGACCTTAAAGGAATGGACTTCGGAGCATTAGGGTTGACCAATGATCATATACAGATGAGTGCCAACGGAGAAGTTTCATTCAAAGGTAATTCTTCTAAAAATTTAAATGGACACCTTGCCATACGGGATATTTTGTTGATCAAGAACACAAAGGAGTACAGGATAGATTCGTTGGTATTCGCTTCACTCAATGAGCAGGAACATTCGGAAGCCATCTTAAACAGTTCTATGATTGCTGCCAGTTTCAAAGGCAACATAGATTTGTTGTCTGTAGTGCCTGCTATAGAAAAACAAATTGATCGTTATTTTGATTTTATACCAGGTGCCGAAAAAGAAAAAACACAACCCCAGCAATTTAGTTTTGAATTACAGGTAAATGATTCTCCGGTTTTGCGCGAAGTGATTTTTCCTGATCTGACTTCTTATGAAACGATTCATATAGTAGGAGGATTCAATAGTGACTCTTCGCATTTGTGGTTGAATGTGGATTTGCCACAATTTGTTTACAAAGACTTGTCCGTGCAGCAGTTTAAATTCGCAATGAACTCTGACCCTAAAAACTTAAATTATAATACCGGATGGGAATTGTTCAAAAGCGGAGATATTGCCATTCAACAAACTGTCTTGTCTGGAAACATAGCAAACGATACAGCATCCATTGACCTAACGATCAAGGATGCAGAAAAAATGGAGAAGCTAGTTTTGCATTCTCAATTAGCTAAACACAATGACTTATATTATCGGTTCCGGATATTGAAAGATGGATTGACCTTGCAGGGCAATGCCTGGGAGGTCAATGCAAAAAACTATATTGAATTTGGGAAAAAGCATTTGTATGTCGATCAAATGCATTGGACTTATCAAACACAATCGATTAGTGCACAATCGGACTCAGCACATTTGCATATCGGCTTCAAACAATTTGATTTACATACCATCGCACAAGTAGCAGAACAGGATGATTCTCTCATTCAAGGTATTTTAAACGGAGAGATCAGATTGAAGGATTTATTTAACAAACCTGGTTTTACCTCTGATTTAAAATTGACAAACCTGGCTTATAAGCAATCTAAAATCGGCAACCTGGATTTGCAAGCAGATAATTTGACAGAAGACCGGTACAGTATGAAAGCATTGCTGACGGGCATGAGAAATAGAGTATCTGTATCCGGCTATTATGCGTCGAAGGAAACCAATACGCTTAACTTTTCTGTTGACATAGATTCCCTTAGATTATCTTCTGTAGAGTCATTCAGCGCTGGTCAGATTTCTGACAGCAGAGGAAGACTCAAGGGCAATATCAAACTCACCGGTTCTATAAAAGAACCGGTAATGAACGGGAAAATAGAATTTATAAATGTTGGAACCAAAATCACTTATTTGAATGAATACGTGACGATGGAAAATGAAACGCTGACACTTAAACCCGGCGGTGCTTATTTCAAATCGTTTGACATCAAAGATTCACAAGGCAATTTAGCAACAATCAATGGAGCAGTATTATTGAAATCATTTGCAGAGCCTACATTTGATCTAAAAATCACGACGAATGATTTCATGGTATTGAATACAACGGAGATCAACAATAAGTTGTATTATGGCAGAATCTATTTAGATAGTAAAATTAGTGTAAAAGGAACGCCGCAGTTGCCCATTATCACCGCAGATTTGAAAATAGAAAAAGGAAGTCATTTTTCCTTCGCTGTTCCGGAATCTCAAGTGAGTACAGATAGAGGCGAAGGGATTGTGGTCTTTATTAAAGATTCCACTTATTTCGATCAGATCATGCTGCGGCAACAAGGTATTGCAGGTGCCGATAAGATCAAAGGCGTTTCTCTCAAAGCAAAAGTTTCTGTAGATCGTAACACGTCATTTACTTTATTGGTTGATCCTTATTCTGGAGATTCATTGCAGGTAAAAGGAAAAGCTGATTTGGTTTTTTCACTGGATCCTAGCGGTGACATGGGTTTATCCGGAAGCTATGTGATCTCAGACGGAAGTTACAAAGCTACGCTGGAAGGGTTTGTGGCCAAGGAATTCAAGATCATTAAAGGCAGTAGAATTGATTGGTACGGTGATGTATTAGATGCTAAAGTAAATGTGACCGCCCGTTACGACACCCGTGCCAAGCCTACCTCATTGATGAGTATAGGTTCAGGTCTCACGCCCACGGAAGCAGCAGCTTATTCTCAACCTTTGCCTTTTTACATTTATCTTATGATGAAGGGCGATTTGCTGCAGCCACAAATTAGTTTCAAACTGGATATGCCAGAGAGCCAAAAAGGTGCTGGTGGCGGAGCAGTATATGGGAAACTCAATACGATTAATTCCGACGATGCAGAGTTGAACAAACAAGTGTTTTCTTTATTGGTCTTTAATAGTTTCATGGCATCTTCTAATGCCTCCACCGGATCTGACGCTTCCGATTTTGCACGCAGCAGTGTGAGCCGCTTGATGAGTGATCAGTTGAACAAACTTTCTGCTCAGTACATCAAAGGTGTTGAAGTAGATGTTGACCTGGTTTCTTACAATCAAAACGACGTAGCTACCAATCAGAAGCAAGGCAATACACAATTGCAGGTAGGAGTGAAGAAAACCTTATTTGATGACCGGTTGAGTGTGCAAGTCGGTGGAAACGTGATGCTGGAAGGACAGCAAAACACTACGGATCCCACTGCTACAAATAGCGCCCAAAATATCACAGGAGATGTAGTGGTAGAGTATAAGTTTACAAAAAGTGGTCGCTATAAATTAAAAGGTTTTCGATTGAATCAAATGGACGGTGTCACCAACGGTATCATTGTACAGACTGGAGTGGGTGTAGTTTATACAAGAGATTATAATCGTACCCGTGATTTGTTTCAAAAACCTAAAAAGAGAAAAAAGAGACAGAATCCGGATGAAGTAGAACAGAAACAGGACGTGTTGGAAGACTAAATGAAAGCAGTGAATTATTTTTATATAATAGCCATCGCCCTGTTGGTATTCAGTTGTAAAGCTACGAAGTATGTGCCTGAAGGAGATCATTTATACATGGGCGCAGAAATAAAATTTCAATCTACTGAAAAGAAAAGCTATCTAAGGCGGCTTCGTAGTAATTTGGAAAAAGATATTAAACCAGCTCCCAATAAAAGGATTTTAGGTATACCGCTTAAGTTGGGCATCTACAACTTTCTGGGTACCCCTAAAAAGGAGAAAGGGATGAAGTATAAATTGCGTCGTAAGCTGGGTGAGGCTCCCGTACTGTATTCTAAAGTTAATCCCCCGTTTTCGGTGGAAGTACTACAGTCGGATTTATACAATCGCGGTTTTTTTGATCCTAAGGTTACACATAGTGTAACCATTGATGAGAAGAAGAAAAAAGTAAAAGTTACTTATACCATCAATACCGGTCGTTCTTATCGTATCAATGAATATAAAATGACAGTGCCCGATACAGCAATGAATAAGATCATTGCAGAAGCATCTGATAAAACTTTGATTAAGAAAGGGAAACGATATAACCTGGAGCGACTGAAGTCTGAGCGTGCAAGACTTGATAAAACACTTAAGAATAATGGATATTACCATTTTAATGCAGATTATTTTTCTTTCGAAGCAGATACCACAGGCAGCGATGCTACAGTCAATGTAAAGTTAAAACTCAAACCTGCAGTTCCTGAAAAAGCAATGCTTCGTTATAGGATGAAGGAAGTATATGTTTTTATAGACAGCATCAGTTCCAGAAGAAACGACATTGATTTGTCAGATACGGTTCATTTAGAAGGTGTGACATTAAGTGTAGGCCAGGATCTGCGGGCTTCTGCCGTTGTACGGTACGTATATTTGAAGAAAGACGATTATTATTCCAGAGAAAACCAGCAGCTTTCTGTCAATAGGTTGATGGGTATGGATTTGTTTAAGTATGTGGATGCTCAGATAGAAGAAACAGATTCAGCAAAACTTTATGCTTTTCTTTACCTTTCACCACTCAAGAAGAAATCATTGAGTGCGGAGCTAGATCTTGTAACAAAATCCAATAACTTTTCAGGGCCTGGAGTAATATTGAGTTTTTTGAACAGAAATGTTTTTAAAGGAGCAGAGCATCTTACGATTAACTTACACGGATCTGTGGAAACACAATTCAATGGTGAGTTCAAAGGATTATACACCTATGAAATTGGACCTTCAGTTAAATTAACAGTACCACACTTTATACTTCCTTTCCGAGTCAAAGCATCCAGCTTATTTACACCTCAGACAATCTTCACAGCCGATTATAATTTTACCAGAAGAGTTAATTATTTCGATTTGACATCGCTCCGTTTCGGTTTTGGCTACAGCTGGAAAGAAAGTCTGGCTAAGACTCATGAATTAATGCCCTTGAATATTAATTTT
>Ga0247808_10000429_pt1 | contig 20843 bp, 20 predicted proteins | sample UWRJL089202R1_FD_179914 | JGI IMG/M metagenome (GOLD analysis project Ga0247808, IMG submission 179914) | Plant litter microbial communities from Arlington Agricultural Research Station in Wisconsin, United States - UWRJ-L089-202R-1 | ecosystem: Environmental > Terrestrial > Plant litter >... | reverse complement strand
TCTTATTTCTCTTATTTATAAATTTATAAATGAAGGTATTAAGATTTATCTGATAACAAAACATGAATTTGATTTATTGGTAACTTTGAAGAAGTTTAAAATATCAGTCGAAATTTTTGATGAAATTATACATCTTAAGAAAGCTGATGTCAAATCTGATTTTATAATTCATAAAGATTCTATTTTTATAGATGATTCTTTTGCAGAGAGATTAGACGTATTTAAGACACATCGTATACCAGTCTTTTCAGTAGATGCTGTTTCTTGCTTACAATAAAAATAAATATTATTATTTTTTGAGTATAAAGGTTGGTAATTTATTGTTTTTTAAGTAGTTACTATATTTAAGGAGGGAAGAAGAACTCTTTTAATATATTTAATTTTTTTTTCTTACATATCTGTTGATAAATTAAAATTTCTAAAAAATAGAATGAGCATATTAGTTTCAGTTCATATGATTTCTTACAATCATGAGCAATATATTAGACAAGCCATAGAAGGTGTGCTCATGCAAGAAACACTGTTTAATTTCGAATTAATTATTAGTGATGACTGTTCTTCCGATAATACTTTAGAAATAATTAAGGAGTATAGAGATCGGTTTCCAAATATTGTAAATATTGTAAATCGCGAAAAAAATCTAGGATCTTTATCTAATTTTATTGATACTTTTAGTTATTGTGAAGGTGAATATATTGCAATCTGTGAAGGTGATGATTACTGGATTGACCCGCTGAAGTTGCAAAAACAAATAGCCTTCTTAGAATCTAATAAAGATTATGGACTCGTTTATACAGATTCTAAAGTTTATTATGATTCTAAAAAATCTTTTGGAATCTTAGAAAAAGCAAAAAACAGAAAACAAAATTTTTTTGAAGATTTAATTAGCAGTACATCAGATATTTATACTCTGACTGTTTGTTTTAAGAAAGAATTAATTCAAAAATACATAAAAGAAGTAGATCCTATTTCTAAAGATTGGTTGATGGGAGACTTACCGTTATGGCTATTTATTTCCAGCGAATCTAAAATTCACTATATTGATGAAGTGTCTTCTGTTTATAGAGTATTAGAAGAATCAGCATCAAATACTAAGAATATTTCTAAGCATCTTGCTTTTAGAAAAAGTGCTTTCGAAATTCGATTATATTTTTTAGAGAAGTACTGTCCAAATAATTTGAAATTGAAAAAGGATATTACTTCACTTTATCTCTATGAACAATTAGTTTGGAATAAAGTTTATAATGGTACATTTAAACAATTTTTACAGTTTTTTTATCACTTTCATTTGAGAAATAATAATTTTAGGTTTTTTATAGGTTCTTTTTTTCAGTTTATAAAAAAAGTTAAAGGAGAATTAAGATCTAAAAAGTTATAGTTATTTTAAAATATTAATTTACGATACAAAAATCCGTGAAGCTTAATTTTATTTTACCTTTTTTTTCACAGACTCCGGGAGGAGGAGTTAAAATTATGTATGAATATGCAAAAAGGATGTCCGCAATAGGGCATGATGTTGTTATTTATCACTGTAGAGACACACCATTTTTTAATTATCCAAAATCAAGACCTTTATGGCTAAGAAGGATAATTTCATATATTAAATATCGTAATAATCCTAACCCAAGATGGTTTCACTTTGAGCATAAAGTAAAACTTAAATTTATTGATCGTATTAGTAATGATGCTATTAGAGATGCAGATGCAACAATAACAACTTGGTGGTCATTAGTAAAGGGATTAAGTGATTTAAGTATATCAAAAGGAAAAAAAATAAATTTAATTCAGGGATACGAAATTTGGGAAGGTAATGAAAGTTTAGTTCACAATTCATATACTTATACGAATGTTGAAAATATAGTTATCTCAGAATTTTTGTTTAATAAAGTTAAAGATTATAATTTAGATAAAGATTCAATACTTACTTCATTAGCAATAGATTCTAAAGAATTTAATATTACAACAGATATTAAGGATCGATTTCCTTTAAGTATTTGCATGTTGTATTCAAATAATGACAACGTTAAAGGTACAATTTATGGTTTAAAAGCTTTTGAAAAATTAAAAATTAAATTTCCAAAATTGGTAATAGAGTTATTTGGTGTCGAAAAAAGAGATAAAAGAATACCATCTTGGATTATATATAATCAAAATCCAAAAAAACTCAACGATATATATAATAGGAATGCAATATTTCTTTCCCCAAGCCTTACTGAAGGTTGGGCACTACCACCCGTTGAGGCTATGGCATGTGGATGTCTATTAGTTAGTACATCTATTCCAGGACATAAACATGTAAATAATTATCTAGAAGCGATTACAGTAACCCCAACAAGTGTTGATGAAATAGTAGACAAAATAACTAATTTATTTAATAATGTTGAATTAAGAATCTCTCTTGCGCACAAAGGAAGAGAATTTGTGGAGAAATATACTTGGGAAAAAGTACTTGAAAAATTTATTAAAGTTGTTGAAAAATAAGAATGGACGTATCTATTATAATTGTAAACTATAATACTAAAGATTTATTAATTGATTGTATTAATTCAATTTATAAACAGACTGAAAAAGTTTTATTTGAAATAATTGTTGTAGATAATTCTTCGACTGATAATTCGCAAGAAATGATTAATCGAAAATTCCCACACATTAATTTCATTCAGAGTGCTGAAAATCTTGGATTTGGAAGAGCAAATAATTTGGGAGTATCTCAGGCAAAAGGAGAATTTGTTTTTTTTTTAAATTCAGATACTTATTTACTTAATAATGCAATATATTATTTTTTAGATTTTATTCGAAAAAATAAAAATTTAAAAATAGGGTGTTTAGGTTCAGTTCTTTTAGATGATAGTAGTGTAGAAACTCATTCTTCTGAAAGTTTTCCATCGAAAAAGAGAATAATATTTGAAACGCTAAATAATTATGTTGGAAATTTTTTTAGATCTCCCTTTAAGAAAGAGAGAAAAGAATTTTCTGGCGTAGATTATTTTCAGGTTGATTACATAACTGGTGCTGATTTATTTTTGTCCAAAGAGTTATTTATACAATTAAAAGGTTTTGATCCTCAGTTTTTTATGTATTATGAAGAAACAGATTTACAAAAACAAATTGATAAACTAAATTTAAATCGTTATTTAATAAAAGGCCCAAAGATTGTTCATCTAGAAGGAGGAAGTAATACTTCTGAAGTGTTTTCTGCAAGAAGAAGAATTATGATTACAGAAAGTTTATTTAAATATGTGAAAAAGAATTCTTTCATTTTAAATTATTATATTTTTAGAATAGTATTTTTTTTAATAAGACTTCCAATATTATTTGATTCGAGAATTACCTTTAACGATAGACGAAAATACATATTTTCATTATTGAAATTTTACTAAAATGATTAATAGAGATATTGTTATCGCTATATTAGCAAGGGATTGTGAAAGAACATTACCAAATAATATTAGACTAATAGAGGAATTAAGAACATATTTTGTATGGTCAAAAGTAGTGGTGGTAGAAAATGATAGTAAAGATACGACTAAGAAAATTCTTTTTGATTGGAAAAAGAAAAAACAGAATGTTGAAATAATTTCTAGAGATTACAATTCTTTAACTATCCCTATTACCACTATTAACAGCGTTTCTCCTTTAGTAAGTCTTTTTAGGATAGAAAAGATGACAAAGTATAGAAATATATATATTGATTACATACAGAGTATTGAGCATAATATCGATAATGTAATAGTTATTGATATTGATATAGAGTCATTTTCAATAAAAGGAGTTCTGAATTCTATTTTAAAATGTGAAAAGGATTGTGGAGCTATTTTTGCTTATGGAATAACTGTAAAAAAAATTTTTAATCTCACTTATTCTAAGATCTTTTACGATGTCTTTGCTGTTCAAGAGTATAAAACAACAGATATTGCACAATTTAAATCTGAAAATTCTAGAGATGTTTTAAGAAATATTAGTACTAACTTGAAAACAGAATCTTTCCATAAAGTTATTTCTGCTTTTGGAGGTTTAGCAGTTTATAATTATAAAGCAATTTCTCAATTACAATACAAAACAGAATCAAATAGTTCTGATGTTAATGAGGCAATTTGTGAACATATACCTTTTAATAGGTCTATAATTCAATCAGGATTTAGTAATTATATTTCCAAGGATATGGAAGTTATTTATGGAAAACATGGTTTTATTGACATTATGAAGTATATTATGCCCAAGAATATTTTTAATTTTTTATTAGGATTATCAAATAAATTCATCAAACAAGGTTAATTTTATTTGTTACTGTAAAAACTGAAATATATAATTGATTGTTGTCAATTTTAAATAATTTATGCGCCAAAATATTAATAACATTTTCATAGTACAAAAAAGAAATAAAGTATAATGTTATTCTATTTTGCAATTTTTTTTATATTATTTATTTTCTCATTATGTGAGATATATGGATTAAGACAAACTGAAAATAAATTTTTTTTTAGTTTTTTATGTTTTTTTCTATTTATACTTTCATTTATTAGATGGAAAACAGGAACAGATTGGGAGACCTATAATGTTTTTTTTGATGCATCTATAGACTGGAATATTGAAAGCGAATTTGAATGGGGGTTTGCAAGAATAAATGAAGTTGTAAAAATATTATTTGATAATTACACAGTTTTGCTTTTTATTTTGGCAATAATTTTGTTTTTTTTTCAAAGTACAGCCCTTTTAAAATTTAGTCCCTATCCAGTCACTTCTTTATTGTTTCTTTGGAGTATTTCTTTTGCTAATATATTCTTTGTTAGACAATCAATCGCAACCGCAATACTTTTTTTCTCAATAAAATATATTCGAGAGAGAAAATTATTCAATTTTTTGCTCTGTTTATTTGTTGCTATGCTTTTTCATAGGACATCATTAATTTTTCTTCTTGCTTGGTGGATATATCCTCTAAAGATTAGACCTATAATAATGATGATCGGTATAGGATTTAGTTTAATATTGACTGTGTTTTTATCAGAATTGATGTTGAGTTTAGGTTCTGTTTTTGGAGGAATGGCACAAAGCAAAATCCAATTTTATATTGAAAATGGTGAAGATGCATTTGGGGTTGAAATTCCTATGGCACAGATAATTTTCAAAGGATTTATAAATAAAATTTTTATTTTTATTTTATCTCTATACTTTCTTATTGTAATAGAAAAAAGAGAAATTGAATTTAGAGGTTATTTAAATCTATACTGGGTTGGGATTTTAATTTATTTTAGCACAATATCTATTTCTGTTGCGCTTGTAAGACTATCTTTTGCTTATGATATGTGTTCAGTTGTAATGGTTCCAATAATTTTAAAAAATATTCAAAGAAAAGATTTAAGGTTTGCAATGTTTTTAATCTTTATTATTTATTTCCTAATGAGATTATATGTTACAATAAATGGTGTGAGCTTTGATTCATATGTTCCTTTTAAAACAATTATAACAGAAATTGTAAATTAAGCTTTAAGATGTAATTTGCTGAGCAAAAGCATATGTTTTAAAATTGTTTTAATCTATTCTAAATGAATAATTTAATTAAATGAAAATAATTTTTGATAATATAATATTTTCACTTCAAAAATCTGGAGGAATTTCGGTATACTGGCGTGAATTAATTAATTGTGTTTTGAGCTTTTCCGATATTACTATATCATTTATTGAAGAAAATGATAAAAATAAAAATATATTTAGAAATAATTTGAATATTGATTCAAGGAATATTTTGGGAAAGAAATTGTATATTACTAAAAAAGCTTCAAGATATCGCAAAATAGATTTAAAAATTAGTAATTATAATTTTATTTTTCACTCATCTTATTACAGAACATTAAGTAAGAATGTAAAGAAAAATAATTCAGTAAAAGAAGTAGTTACTGTACATGATTTTACATATGAATACTTTGCTAAAGGTCTAAAAAAAATGATCCATACGATGCAAAAGAAAAAGGCAATTAAAGCAGCTGATGTCGTTCTTTGTATTTCTCAAAACACAAAAAAAGATCTACTTCATTTTTTTCCTGAATTTTCGAATAAAGATATTAGAGTAGTTTATAACGGTGTTTCATCTGAATATTTTAAAATTTCAGATGTTATAAATGACAAGGATCAGATCTCCTATTTTCTTTTTGTTGGTTCTAGAGCGGCTTATAAAAATTTTGATTTTTGCGTTTCTGCAATATCTCAACAGAATGCTAAATACAGATTCAAAATTGTAGGTCCAGAATTAGATAAAAAAGAGATCGTAACTTTAAATAAATTTTTATTAGGGAGATGGGATTTTGTTGGTAATGTAGAAAATAATAAATTAAATCAATTGTATAATAATGCTTTTGCCTTGTTATATCCATCATCTTATGAAGGGTTTGGAATTCCAATTGTCGAAGCAATGAAAGCAGGATGCCCTTTTATTGCTTTAAATGCTTCTTCTATTCCGGAAGTTTCAGGAGATGCTGGAATATTATTAGAGAGATTAGATTTTAATTTATTTAATGATGCTGTCTCAAAATTAACTAAAAATAGAAAAGAAATTGTAGAAAGAGGTATTGAAAGAGGTAACGATTTTTCTTGGGAAAAATGTCAAGAAGAAACTATGAAAATTTATAAAGAGCTATATAGACAATGAAAATAACAATAATTACGGTTTGTTATAATAGTGAGTCAACTATCGAAAAAACAATTCTATCAGTTGCGAGCCAAACATATAAAAATATAGAATATTTAATTATCGATGGTAATTCAAAAGATACTACGATCAATATAGTAAAGAGTAATCAACATATAATTACTAAATGGATATCAGAACCAGATAAAGGATTGTATGATGCAATGAATAAAGGAATAGATTTAGCTACAGGTGATTTGATAGGTATTCTAAATTCGGATGATACTTTTAGTACAAATTTTGTTTTAGAAGAAATTGCCAAATTTCATCAAGACAATAATATAGACGCTTCTGTGGGAAATATCATTCAACACAAAGAAAACGGTAGAGTGGTAAGATTATATTCTTCAAAAAATTGGAATCCTAAAAAACTTAAAATCGGATTTATGCCTCCACATCCTTCAATTTTTTTTAAGAAGGATTTGTTTACTAAATTTGGAACTTATGATTTAGGGTTCAAAATTGGGGCCGATTATGAGTTAATAACTCGATTTTTCTTAAAGAATAATATAAGTTGGAAATATTCTAATATAACAACTACATCCATGCTAATTGGAGGTTTAAGTAGTTCTGGGTCTATTTCTTATAAACTTATAACAAAAGAAATTCAGAAAGCTTTAAAAATGAATGATATCAGTTTTTCCCGCTTTAAAATTAGAATGCGTTTTTTGTGGAAAATAGTAGGTTTTTTGAAAAAATGAGAGTAGTAATTACTGGTTCTTCTGGTTTTGTTGGCCTAAACCTTCAAAAATATCTAGCTGATGAATATCAGATACAAAATTTAAGTATAAGATATGTTGCTGACCAAAGTATTACGTTTGATTCTGATGTGGTTATTCATTTGGCAGGGAAGGCTCATGATTTGAAGAAAAATACAGATTCTCAAAAATACTATGAAGCGAATTATAAGTTAACAATGCAGGTATTTGATGCTTTTTTAACTTCAAATGCTTCAATTTTTATTTTTTTGAGTACCGTCAAAGCAGTTGCAGATAGTGTTGATGGAGTGCTGACAGAAGAATCTCTTCCCAATCCGAAGACACATTATGGTATATCTAAATACTATGCAGAAGATTATATTTTAAGTAAAAAATTGCCCAAAAACAAAAAAGTTTATATTTTAAGGCCTTGTATGATACATGGAGAAGGGAATAAAGGGAATTTAAATCTTCTATATAAGTTAGTATCAAAAGGGTTGCCTTGGCCTCTAGGATCTTTTCAGAATAAACGTTCTTTTCTAAGTATCGAGAACCTTTGTTTTGTTATAAAAGAGCTATTATATAATGAAAATGTTGCTTCGGGAATTTACCATCTTTGTGATGATAAAACTTTGTCAACAAATGAATTAGTAAATTTAATAGCAACAACTTTAGGTAAAAGAAGTAAAATATGGAATGTAAATACTTCTTTTATTAAGTACACAGCTAGAATTGGAGACTTTCTTAATTTACCATTAAACACTGAGCGTTTGTCTAAGCTTACTGAAAGCTATATTGTAAGTAATGAAAAAATAGTTACTGCACTTGGTAAATCATTACCGATATCATCTCAAACAGGATTAATAAAAACTTTTGAATCTTTTAGAACAAAAATAAAATAAAAAAAATGAAAGTTGCACTTATAACAGGAGTTACAGGACAAGATGGTTCATATTTAGCCGAATTGTTATTGGAAAAAGGATATATAGTTCATGGAGTTAAAAGAAGGGCTTCGTCATTTAATACACAACGTATTGACCATATTTATCAGGATCAACACGAAACCCATGTGAATTTTAAGTTGCATTATGGAGATCTAACTGATTCTACTAATATTATTAGAATTATTCAGGAGGTACAGCCTGATGAGATCTATAATTTAGGAGCCATGAGTCATGTAAAAGTCTCTTTTGATTCGCCGGAATATGTTGCCAATGTTGACGGAATAGGTACACTAAGAATTTTGGAGGCAGTACGTATTTTAGGGTTAGAAAAAAAGACTCGCATTTATCAGGCATCGACATCTGAATTGTATGGCGGTTTGGCGGAAAATAAAAATGAAAAAGGACTCTATGATGAGCAATCATCTTTTTATCCTCGTTCACCTTATGGAGTAGCAAAAATTTATGGTTTTTGGATAACTAAAAATTATCGTGAGGCCTATAATATGTTTGCTTGTAATGGAATTTTATTTAATCATGAATCCCCACGTAGAGGAGAAACTTTTGTAACTCGTAAGATAACAATGGCCACTGCGGCTATTGCTTTAGGAGAACAGGATTGTTTATATTTAGGTAATCTAAATGCTCAACGCGATTGGGGACATGCAAAAGATTATGTAGAAGCAATGTGGCGTATTCTTCAGCAAGATGTTGCAGAAGATTATGTGATAGCTATGGGACAAACTACTTATGTACGTGATTTTGTTAAGATGTCATTTTCAGAGGTAGGAATAGATATCGAATTTAGAGGAGAAGGAGTGAATGAAAAAGGATATGTTGCTTCTTGTAATAATCCTGCTTATCAGATTGAGTTAGGAAAACAGGTCATTGCAATTGATCCTCAATATTTTCGTCCAACAGAAGTTGATTTACTTATTGGAGATCCTACGAAATCAAAAAACCAGTTAGGATGGATACCTAAATACGATTTGGCTGGTTTAGTAAAGGAAATGATGGCATCTGACATCAATTATGTGAAAAAAGAGAGGATGTTAAAAGAAGTAAGATCGGCTATTAATTATTAATTAAAAAAATAGAATAGTTTTATTCTTGAATTAGAAATTTTACTATGAATCTAGAAGATAAAATATATATTGCTGGACATCGCGGAATGGTGGGCTCAGCTATTTTACGCCAATTGAAAGCTGAAGGATTTTCAAATTTTGTTTTAAAAACTTCTTCTGAGTTAGATTTAAGAAATCAACAAGCAGTTGCTGATTTTTTTGAAAAAGAAAAACCTGATTATGTTTTCTTAGCAGCTGCAAAAGTTGGGGGAATTATTGCTAACAATACTTATAGAGGCGATTTTATTTATGAAAATTTGATGATACAAAGTAATGTTATTCATCAGGCTTATGTGAATAATGTAAAAAAATTAATGTTTTTAGGATCATCATGTATTTATCCTAAAATGGCTCCTCAACCATTAAAGGAGGAATATATGCTCACAGGAGAATTAGAGCCAACTAATGAACCTTATGCAATTGCAAAAATAGCAGGTATTAAGATGTGCGATGCTTACAGAGATCAATTTGGATGTAATTTTATTTCTGTAATGCCAACTAATCTTTATGGACCAAATGATAATTATGATTTAAATAATTCACATGTTTTACCTGCAATGTTAAGGAAAATCATTACTGCAAAACGAAATAACGATTCTTCGGTTACTATTTGGGGGACAGGTACTCCTTTAAGAGAGTTTTTGCATGCAGATGATTTAGCAGAAGCTTGTCTGTTTTTGATGAAAAAATATGATAAATCGGGTCTTGTTAATATTGGAGTAGGAAATGATATTTCAATTTTTGATCTAGCAATTTTGGTCAAAAAAATTGTTGGTTTTGAAGGTGACATTCTAACAGATACCACTAAGCCAGATGGTACACCTCGTAAATTGATGGATGTCACAAAGTTGAGTGCTTTAGGTTGGAAAGCTAAAACAAGCTTAGAAGATGGAATTAGAAAAGTATACAATGAAATAGAGAATACAAATTGGCAATAAATTTATCTTAATATAAATAATGCAATACACAATACTAGGAATGCTTTTAATGATTATAATGTTACTATACTTTATAGTAGCAAATCATTTTAATATAATTGATAAACCAAATGAAAGAAGCTCGCATACTGAAATCACGTTAAGAGGAGGTGGAATTATTTTTTGGTTTGCGGCACTTTTATATTTTATACAGAATATTGAAGCAAACTATTTTTTCTTTACTGGAATTACCTTGGTTAGTTTAGTGAGTTTTTGGGATGATGTTCAAAACCTATCAAATAAAATTAGAATTTCTATTCATTTTTTAGCCATCACAATAATTTTTTATGATTTACAGCTTTTTAATTTATTGCCTTTTTATGGTGTTATTATTACATACATACTAGCAATAGGGTTGATAAATGCCTATAATTTCATGGATGGTATTAATGGAATTACAGGGTTGTATACTTTGGTCGTAATGGGATCTTTTTTATACGTTAATAAAAATATTCAGTTTTTTATTGATGCAGTATTTATAAAATATGCCATTATTGCAAGCTTGGTTTTTTTGTTTTTTAATTACAGAAAAAAAGCCAAATGTTTTGCTGGCGATATTGGAAGTATTGCTATTGCTTTTTGGATTATTTTTTTAGTGTTAAAGCTTATTTTAAAAACCAATTCATTTGTGTGGCTTTTATTTTTAGCAGTTTATGGAGCAGATGCTATTTGTACGATAGTGCATCGTTTATATTTAAAACAGAATATTTTTGAAGCGCATCGCTTGCATTTGTATCAGGTTTTAAGCAATGAATATAAAATTCAGCATAGATTGGTTTCTTTAATTTACGCAGTAGCGCAAGCTCTTATTTCGATTTTAGTTGTATTATCTTATCAAAAAATTAATGATGTATTATTATTAGTTGCAGTAATTGTATTTTTAATAATAATATACTCTTCAAAATTCTATCTGCTAAAAAAGAAGAATTTAAAAGTAAATTAATGAAACCGGAAATAATTCAAGGAGGAAATTTTACAGACCATAGAGGCACTATCTCTTATGTAAATGATTTTAGTTTTACTGATATAGAACGTTTTTATATCATTAGTAATTCTGATGAAAACCCGATTCGTGCCTGGCAAGGGCATAAATTAGATGCTAAAAACTTTTATTGTCTTAGCGGATCATTCAAAATTCATTTTATAAAAGTAGATAATTGGGAAAATCCATCAAAAGATTTACCTATTGAAACCGTTTTTGTTTCAGAGCCAGACAGCAAAATAGTTCATATTCCAGCAGGTTATGCTAATGCTATTCAGTCTCTGCAAGCCAATTCAAAACTAATATCGTTTTCTACTTTGCCATTGGCTAATGTTAGAGAAGATGATGTTAGATACGATGCAGATTACTGGAAAATCGATGAATAGTAAAAGAATTTTTCTTTCCCTGTCTCAACAAAGCGGATTAGAACAAAAATATGTTTTGGATGCTTTAGATTCAAGTTGGATTACGTCTGGAGGTCCAAACGTTGATGAATTTGAAAAACATTTAGAGAATTACCTTGCTAATGAATCTTTTGTAACAGCATTAAATTCTGGAACATCAGCAATCCATCTAGCATTGATTCTCTTAGGTGTAAAAGCTGGAGATGAGGTTATTTGTCAAACTATGACTTTTTCTGCATCGGCAAATCCAATTATATATCAGGGAGCAACTCCTGTTTTTGTGGATAGTGAATTTGAAACTTGGAATATTTGCCCAGAAAACTTAGAAATTGCAATAGTTAATAGAATTAAAAAAGGCAATAAACCTAAAGCAATTATTGCAGTTCATCTGTATGGAATGCCTTATAAAGTGGATGAAATTCATGCTATTGCAGATCGATATGAAATCCCTGTTATTGAAGATAGTGCTGAGGCTCTAGGTAGCAGTTACAAAGGTAAAAAGTGCGGAACTTTTGGAAAATTTAGTATTCTTTCTTTCAATGGAAATAAAATAATTACAACGTCTAGTGGAGGAGCTCTAATTTCTAAATCGAATGATTTAAAAGAAAAAGCAAAGTTTTACGCTACACAATCAAAAGATGATGAAATACATTACGAGCATAGCGAAATAGGTTACAATTACAGAATGAGTAACATTTGTGCGGGTGTTGGCCTCGGACAAATTCAGATTTTAAATCAGAGTGTGATTGCGAGAAGAGATAGACATTTATTTTATCAAGAACTTCTGAAAGATATTGAAGGTGTAAAGCTGTTTCATTCCAGTAATAGTGATTATTATTCAAATTATTGGTTAAATACTATTTTAGTAGATGTAAACAAAGAAAAAAAAATCTCAAGAGAAAGTTTAAGAATAGCTTTTGATCAAGCTAATATAGAAACACGTCCACTATGGAAACCAATGCATTTACAGCCAATTTTTAAAGAGTATCCATATTATGGAAGTACAGTTGCAGAAAATTTGTTCGAGAAAGGATTATGTTTACCATCGGGAGCAAATATTTCTAGTGAAGATAATAAAAGAATAGAAAAAGTAATTACAACTTTTTTTGATTAGATACAAAAGGATAATATCAATATGAGAATTGAAAAGACATTTATAAAAGATTTAGTTGTTGTTGAACCAACAGTTTTTGGAGATGAGAGAGGTTATTTTTTTGAATCTTACAGTAAGGTCAAATTTAGTGATTTAGGAATTAGCATTGACTTTGTTCAGGATAATCAGTCCTTTTCTAAAAAAGGAACTTTAAGAGGATTGCATTATCAAAATCCACCTTTTGCACAAACGAAATTAGTACGTGTTTTAGAAGGTGAAATTATTGATGTTGCAGTAGATCTTAGAAAAGATTCTCCAACTTACGGAAAAGCATTTAGGGTTTTATTGTCAGCAGAAAATAAGAAGCAGTTGTTAGTTCCTCAAGGTTTTGCACATGGCTTTTCTGTTATCAGTGAAACAGCTTCTGTCATGTATAAATGTGATCAATTTTATAATAAAGCTTCTGAAGGTGGAATCAAATTTGATGATCCATCTTTAAATATTGATTGGGGTATGAATTTAGAGGAAGCTATAGTCTCTGAGAAAGATCAGGTTTTGCCTTTTATTGAAAACTGTAATAGTTTGTTTTAATGGAAAAAATTCTTGTAACAGGAGCAAACGGACAATTAGGCTCAGAATTAGCAGTTTTAACAGTAAATTATCCACAGTATGAATGGATTTTTGCGGACAGAATTATGATAAGTTTACATAATTTAAACTTACTTAAAATACAATTAAATGATATAAAGCCTGCAATTATTTTTAATTGTGGTGCCTATACTGCAGTTGATAAAGCCGAGACAGAAAAAGAACTTGCTTTTACTGTAAATCATTTAGCAGTTGAATTAATTGCAAAATACAGTTTTGAAAATAAGGCAAAGTTAATTCATATTTCTACTGATTATGTATTTGACGGTTCTTCGTCAAGAGCGTTAAATGAAGAAGCAGAAACGAACCCGATAAATATATATGGAGAAAGCAAAAGAGCTGGCGAATTAGCATGTTTAAAAGAAAATCCAGATTCAATTATAATAAGAACTTCATGGGTATATAGTAAATTTGGCAATAATTTTGTAAAGACAATGCAACGTTTAATGCAGGAAAAGGAATCAATTAATGTAGTTAATGATCAAGTTGGATCTCCTACTTATGCTGCCGATCTTGCAAAGGCTATGATTGAGATCTTAAATTCTCCGGAATGGATTCCAGGAATTTATAACTATTCCAATGAAGGAGAAATATCCTGGTATGAATTTGCGTTGGCTATCAAGGAGCTTGGTAGATATTCTTGTGAAGTTGGTGGAATCCCATCAGCATCATATCCTACTCCGGCAAAACGCCCTGAATTTTCATTGTTAAATAAAGAAAAGATTAAGATGATTTATAATTTGGGTATACCATATTATAAAGAAAGCTTGAAAAAAATGTTTATATAAATAAAGCTGATTTACAGATTTAACTTTTACTATTTCAATTATATGGAATCTAAAATCTAAAATCTAAAATCTAAAATTTAAGATTTATGAAAGGAATTATTTTAGCAGGAGGTTCTGGTACTCGTTTGCATCCGCTAACGCTTGCAATGAGTAAACAAATGATGCCGGTTTATGATAAACCGATGATCTATTATCCATTATCAACTTTAATGATGGCGGGCATAAGCGAAATACTTATTATTTCGACACCACATGATTTGCCTAATTTTCAAAAATTATTGGGAGACGGATCAACTTTGGGATGTAAATTTAGCTATGCAGAGCAAGCTATTCCAAACGGATTAGCACAGGCTTTTGTAATTGGCGAAGAATTTATCGGAAATGATGATGTAGCTTTAATTTTAGGAGATAATATCTTTTTCGGTTCTAATATGCAAGAATTATTGAAATCAAATACAAAACCAAATGGAGGTGTGGTTTTTGCTTATCATGTGTCTGATCCTGAGCGTTATGGTGTTGTGGAATTTGATGAGAACTTAAAAGCAATTTCTATTGAAGAAAAACCACAAGATCCAAAATCTAATTTTGCAGTTCCGGGATTATATTTTTATGACAATTCAGTAGTTGAAATTGCGAAGAATATTAAGCCAAGTGCAAGAGGAGAGTATGAAATTACAGATGTAAATAAAGTATATTTAGAGCGTGAATCTCTGAAAGTTGGAATTTTAAGCAGAGGTACAGCATGGCTTGATACAGGAACTTTTAGTAGTTTAATGCAAGCAGGTCAATTTGTTCAGGTTCTTGAAGAAAGACAAGGGCTAAAAGTTGGATGTATTGAAGAAATAGCATGGAGACAAGGCTTTATAAATGATGATCAACTTGAAAAGCTGGCATTACCGTTGTTAAAATCTGGTTATGGAACCTATTTGATTGACCTCTTAAAACAAAAGCGAAAAGGGGGTAAAATTTAATTACAGGTATAAATAATTTTTTTAAACCTTTAATTTGTATTTTTGTAGGCTATTACGACGGTTGCAAATTAAATTAAGCTAAATTGGATACAGATAAACCAACTAAAATAACAAATTTCTTGTACGATTTTTTTTCACCAAGAAATTTAAGAACCACTATTAATAATCTAAGCTATTTGCCTAGATGGATTATTATTGCGATAGATATAATGGTTTTGGTTTTTTCTTTCACCTTTACATATCTACTCTTTGAAGGTACCGCATTAGGCTATATTATAACTTCACACAATAGATATTTTGTGGGTAGTTTAATATTTGTAAATATATTTTTCTTTTGGTTGTTTAGGACCTATTCAGGAATTATTAGACATTCGTCTTATATTGATGCAATAAAATTGTTATTCTCTCAGATGTCGGTTTTAGTTTTCTTCCTGTTTTTTAATTTGATTTTTGAATTATATACTGGACATAAAGCATTTTTAAACACAGCACTTTTTATTAACTTGGTGTTATCTTTCTGTGGTTTGTTTTTATACCGTGTTATAGTAAAGCAAACATTTGAATTATATTTTTCTGAGAAGACCAGTTCTAAACTTATTAGAACAGTAATTTACGGTACTGACGCCAATGCTATTTCAGTAGCAAATGCCTTAAAATTTGAAACTCCCTCACGTTTTAAAATTGTTGGTTTTGTAGATAAAAATAATCAAAATGCTTCGAAGCGTATGCTTGACTTGCCAATTTTGATTTTGCGAAAAAAATTACCAGCATTAATGCGCTCTGTTGCGGCAGAAGGTGTAATTATTGCGGATAAAAGTTTGTCTAAGGATGAGCAATTAATTATTGTTGATCAATGTTTAGAATTTAATTATAGAGTTTATACCGTTCCATTAATTTCGGATTGGGAAAATCAAAAAGAAATTTCACAAAAAGTAAAGAATATTCAGATTGAAGATTTGCTGGAAAGAAAACCTATAGTTCTAGATAGTAAGTCTATTTCTAAGCAATTAAAAGATAAAACGATTCTTATTACGGGTGCAGCGGGTTCAATAGGTAGTGAAATAGTACGCCAAGTACTTGGGTTCAATCCTAAAATGGTTATTGTTTTAGACCATGCAGAAACTCCTCTGCATAATCTTTGTCTTGAAACACTTACAATAGCATGTGAAACAAAAATTGTTGCTGTAATTGCAGACGTAAGAAGTAAAAAAGCATTAGAAAAAGTCTTTAAAAGCCATAATCCGCATGTTGTTTTTCATGCTGCTGCTTATAAGCATGTCCCTTTGATGGAAGAAAATCCGTCACAAGCTATTCAAACAAATATTAAAGGAACAAAAAATTTAGCCGATTTATCTTGTAAATATCATGTCAAAAAATTTGTTATGGTATCAACAGATAAAGCTGTTAATCCTAGTAACGTGATGGGCGCAAGCAAAAGAATTGCAGAAAAATACGTCCAATCTTTGTTTTTAAAAAATCAAAGAGAAAATGTAGAGGGAGCTACTAAATTCATTACCACCCGTTTTGGAAATGTATTAGGCTCTAATGGATCTGTAGTACCTTTGTTTACCAAACAAATTGCAGAAGGTGGTCCGGTAACAATTACACATCAGGATATTATACGTTATTTTATGACTATTCCTGAAGCTTGTCAGCTAGTATTAGAAGCGGGTGCAATGGGTAATGGTGGAGAGATTTATATTTTTGACATGGGTAAACCAGTTAAAATTATTGATTTAGCAAAAAAAATGATTAAGCTAGCTGGTTTCATTCCAGAAAAAGAAATTAAAATAAAAATTGTTGGTCTTAGGCCTGGTGAAAAACTTTATGAAGAATTATTAAATGATACTTCTAAAACATTGCCAACATACCACAATAAAATCATGATTGCTCAGGAGATACAGGATGAATACGAAAATCTGCATATTGAGATTGACGAATTGATAGGCATCGCTGATTTTTATGAAAATGATGATATCGTGTCTAAAATGAAGAAAATTGTTCCTGAATTCAAAAGTATGAACTCGACTTTTGAAGTTTTAGATAAATAGTTTGATTTCATAGCGTAAATAGTATAAAGTAAAGGTGTTTTTTTAAAAACGCCTTTTCTGTTTTTAAGAGCTTTTGTAGTAAGTAAAAGACTTGTTAATTTATAATATCAGATAAGGTTTTTAAGTAATTAGTTGTAAGTGTATAAATGATGAATAATAATTCTAATAATTGGCTGTTTGAAATAACACCAAAAAACAAATTCTTTTCGCTAAATCTTAAAGAAGTTTGGCAATATCGTGACTTATTATTTCTTTTTGTAAAACGAGACGTTATTACTGTTTATAAACAGACTGTTTTAGGGCCGCTTTGGTATTTGATCCAACCTTTGTTTACCGCAGTTACATTTACCATAATATTTAATAATGTGGCAGGAATTAATACAGGTTCTGTTCCTCCATTTTTGTTTAACTTAGCAGGAATAACAGTATGGAATTATTTTACAGCATGCCTTAATGGTACTTCAGATACATTTAAGGGAAATGCTGCTATTTTTGGGAAAGTTTATTTTCCAAGAATCATTACACCACTATCAGTAGTGATTTCTAATTTAATAAAGTTTGGAATACAGTTTTTTATTTTTATAGCTTTTTACTGTTACTTTTATATTCAGGGTTTTGATTTAACTTTAAATGCATGGGTGTTACTTTTTCCTGTCTTAATTATCATAATGGGGATTTTGGGTCTTGGCTTGGGCATGCTCATTTCTTCAATGGTCACAAAATACCGTGATTTTAGTAATTTAATTGCCTTTGGAATACAATTACTCATGTACTTATCAGCTGTGATGTACCCAATGGAATTAATAAAAGAAAAATTACCTAAGTTTGGCTGGCTTGTAGAATACAATCCATTGGCTTACATCATTGAGACTTCCCGATATATGCTTTTAAGTGTGGGAGAAATTTCTATTACTGGATTATTGTATACTTTCTTGTTTACGGTGGGAGTATTTTTTATTGGTCTTTTGGTTTTTAATAAAACAGAAAAAAGTTTTATTGATACGGTTTAGTTTAAAATTTATGATTTTTAAATCGGTGATAACATATAATTTATAATTCAAAGTTGGAAAAAGATATAATTTTAAAGGCCGAAAACATTTCCAAACAATATCGTTTGGGACAGGTTGGGACAGGGACATTGGCACATGACCTTAACAGATGGTGGCATCAGATTCGTGGTAAAGAAAATCCTTATTTAAAAATTGGTGAAACCAATGATCGTTCTACAAAAGGGACTTCAGATTATGTATGGGCATTACAAGATATCAATTTCGAGGTCGAACGTGGAGAAGTTTTAGGCATTATTGGAAAAAATGGTGCCGGAAAATCAACACTTTTAAAAATACTTTCAAAAGTAACAGCGCCTTCTACTGGAAGTATAAAATCTCGTGGACGTATTGCTTCTTTGCTTGAAGTAGGCACCGGTTTTCATGGAGAGATGACAGGTCGTGAAAATATTTTTCTAAATGGTGCTATTTTGGGTATGACCAAAAAAGAAATCACTTCAAAGTTGGATGAAATTATTGAGTTTTCTGGCTGTGAGCGTTATATTGATACACCTGTAAAAAGATATAGTTCTGGAATGACCGTTCGTTTGGCATTTGCAGTAGCTGCTTTTTTAGAACCTGAAATTTTGGTAATAGATGAGGTTTTAGCTGTTGGTGATGCTGAATTTCAGAAGAAGGCAATTGGTAAGATGAAAGATATTTCTCGAGAAGGAGGTAGAACAGTTTTATTTGTGAGTCATAATATGGCAGCTGTCAAAAGTTTATGTACTAGAGGCGTTTTACTAGAAAATGGTAAAGTAATTTTTGAAGGAAATATTGATCTGACAATTGACAAATATTTGAACGGAAATAGTAACAATTCTTTTCGAAGTTGGTCAACTGAAATTGCGCCTTTTACCGATTTTTTGAGGGTATTGGAAGCTAAAGTTTTGAAATCGAATGGTGAAATAAGTTTAAATCATACAATATCTGATGAAATCAAAATAGAGTTTACTTATGAAATTCTTAAAGAAAATCAATTATTTACACATGGATTCAATTTGTTTAATAATTATGATATTCATATTTTGAGTTCACATGACAAAGATTCTTTAACCTTAGTTAATTCTTTACCTAAAGGAATTTATAAAAAAACAATAACTATTCCAGGGAATTTCTTAGCTGAAGGTAGTTATTCATGTAGTTTTGCTATAATGCGATATAACCCTTTTAATGTCGAGCTTCATGAATTGGATATAGTAGGTTTTAATGTCATTGATGAAATTAACAATAATAGCACAGTTAGGGGGAGTTATTCAGGGGTATTTCCAGGAGTTGTTCGCCCATTATTAAATTGGAAATAAAAGTAATAATGAAAAATTGGACAGGAGAAAGATTAGAGACTTATATATTTACAAGAGATACTATAGAGCATTTGCACAGATATGCAATCGTAACTGATTATATAGTTGATAAAGTTGTTTTAGATATTGCGTCAGGTGAAGGGTATGGAAGCAAATTAATGAGTGAGAAAGCCTCATTTGTTTTTGGAGTTGATATTGATAGTAATACAATTGAGAATTCTAGATTAAAATATCAGAAAGAAAATTTAGAATTTAGAGTTGGGAGCACGAGTGAAATTCCAATTGATAGCAATAGTATTGATGTTGTTGTAAGTTTTGAAACATTGGAACATCATGATCAGCATGATAAAATGATGTTAGAAATAAAAAGAGTTTTAAAACCGCATGGATTATTAATAATTTCAACTCCTGATAAATTGTTTTATTCCGACATGAGAAATTTCAGAAATGAATTTCATATTAAAGAATTGTATAAAAATGATTTTTTAAAATTAATGGAAGAAAATTTTAAAGAAGTACAGTTATTAAAACAAAAGTATTGTAGTGGAATTTCTATTATAGAAAATGAAATTCAAGAAAGCGAAATTGAAATTTTCACTGGAAACTATACGAATATTGAAAAACAAAGTATTGATCCTTTGTATCTTATTGCAATTGCTTCAAATATTGATTTTGAAAGAAAAAAAGATTCAATTTTTGATGGGGGAGAAATAAAAGAAAGAGAAATAAAAGAGAGAGCTGCAAACGAAGAAGAAATAGTTAGAATGGTAAAAAACAGTAATTCATATAAGCTAGGACATTTTCTTTTATTGCCGTTTAAAATTTTAAAAAGAAGGTTTCTCTAAATGCTTGCTATAGTAATTCCTTATTACAAATTAACTTTTTTCAAAGAAACATTAAATTCTTTAGCAAATCAGACAAATAAACAATTTAAAGTTTATATAGGAGATGATGGTAGTACTGAAGATTGTAAAGATTTATTGTCATTTTATAACCAACAATTTGATTTCATTTACCATCGATTTGAGAATAATTTGGGAAGCATTTCATTAACACAACAATGGGATCGTTGCATAGCATTGTGCAAAGATGAAAAATGGTTAATGATATTGGGAGATGATGATATACTTGGGA
>Ga0247808_10000427_pt1 | contig 20877 bp, 21 predicted proteins | sample UWRJL089202R1_FD_179914 | JGI IMG/M metagenome (GOLD analysis project Ga0247808, IMG submission 179914) | Plant litter microbial communities from Arlington Agricultural Research Station in Wisconsin, United States - UWRJ-L089-202R-1 | ecosystem: Environmental > Terrestrial > Plant litter >... | reverse complement strand
CCAGTAAACGGCGGCCGTAACTATAACGGTCCTAAGGTAGCGAAATTCCTTGTCGGGTAAGTTCCGACCTGCACGAATGGTGTAACGATCTGGGCGCTGTCTCAGCCATGAGCTCGGTGAAATTGTAGTAGCGGTGAAGATGCCGCTTACCCGCCACGGGACGGAAAGACCCCATGCACCTTTACTATAGCTTTACATTGACTTTGGGTAAATGATGTGTAGGATAGGTGGGAGGCTATGATCCTGTGCCGCTAGGTATAGGGGAGCCAACGTTGAAATACCACCCTTTATTTACTTGGAGTCTAATCCGTCCAAGACGGAGACATTGTATGGTGGGTAGTTTGACTGGGGTGGTCGCCTCCAAAAGAGTATCGGAGGCTTTCAAAGGTACCCTCAGCACGCTTGGTAACCGTGCGCAGAGTGCAATAGCATAAGGGTGCTTGACTGTGAGACAGACAAGTCGATCAGGTACGAAAGTAGGATATAGTGATCCGGTGGTTCCGCATGGAAGGGCCATCGCTCAAAGGATAAAAGGTACGCTGGGGATAACAGGCTGATCTCCCCCAAGAGCTCACATCGACGGGGAGGTTTGGCACCTCGATGTCGGCTCGTCACATCCTGGGGCTGGAGAAGGTCCCAAGGGTTGAGCTGTTCGCTCATTAAAGTGGCACGCGAGCTGGGTTCAGAACGTCGTGAGACAGTTCGGTCCCTATCTGTGGTGGGCGTAGGAATCTTGAGAGGATCTGACTTTAGTACGAGAGGACCGAGTTGGACTAACCTCTGGTGTATCAGTTGTGCCGCCAGGTGCAGTGCTGAGTAGCCAAGTTGGGAATAGATAAGCGCTGAAAGCATCTAAGTGCGAAACTAGCCTCAAGATGAGGATTCCATATCAGGGCCGTAGTAGATGACTACGTTGATAGGTTGCAGGTCTAAAGTCTGAAAGGACAAAGCTGAGCAATACTAATAACCCGAAGCTTTCTTAAGGAGTATCCTTTAATGTGTCTGTCATTGTGTTGATTTTCTTATATAAATCATTTGAAGAAGTAGAGCGAACAAGATTCCTCTATAGATCTCAATGGTGGTTATAGTGCGGGTGTTCACCTCTTCCCATACCGAACAGAGAAGTTAAGCCCCGTTACGCCGATGGTACTGCAATCAAATGTGGGAGAGTAGGTTGCCGCCAACCTTATTATCAAAACCCTTAGTAGATCCTACTAAGGTTTTTTTGTTTTATACCCCAATCTGAAATCTGAAATCTGAAAAATGAAGTTTATCGCCTGAAAGATGTGGAATGCCCATAGCGAGCCTCCAACTTATACTAACAGATAGATAAATCCGAGCGTGACTTGAAGCCATAGTCCGAACCAAGGACAAAGAGCACATGACATTCTCTTGTGGCACTAATAGCCCGTCGCAAAGGGACGCGCTCTCTTGTATTATTGTTTTTAGTAGCAAAATCAACTGCACTTACTTCTAATTTATTCTATTACATACTCAGTTCATTCCACTATGTGTATGAATTTCAACAGGTCTTTTAGACAGGTATCTATTGGAGAACCTCTGACTCATTTTTAAGTTGGCACAACATTGGTTTGATAAAGAAGAAATTCAGCATTCATTCTACTCATGGAGTCAAAAAGTATTCAAGGGAAAACAATCGCCATCCTTATCGCTGATGGTGTCAATGATTATTTATTTAACATTACAAAACATGCTCTGGAAGCGGAGGGCGCATCCACTCGTATAATTGCCATGAAGCCTGGGAGTATCTCTGCGGTGAAGAGTAAAAGCATCCCTGTTGATTATTCTGTAAGTACAATAACACCTGATGCCTTTGATGCATTATATATTCCGGGAGGAAAGAAAAGTGTCCAATACCTGTCTTCTCAGAAAGATGCCTTGGAATTTGTTTGCTCTATGTACAGCGCCGGAAAAAATATAGCGGTAGATGATGACGGTATAGAATTATTGGAAGCGGCTTGTCTCAATAGAAAACTTTCATCTCTTAGCAACAACGAATTGAAAGCAAATGGGATTTTCATTCATTCAAATGCTATTCCGGTAGTTAAACATTTTATTAAGGCAGTGGCGGCAGATTATAAGCTGCCTGAATTATACTAAAGAATACAAATTGATCCTCTGATGATCAGTGTTTATACAAGAGTGAATACCTGTAATGTCATACCTATGTTTTCATTCGATAATACTATTGGACTTTTAGCAGGGATATTTACCGGTGTATCCATGTTGCCTCAATTGATTAAGATCATAAGGGAGAAAAAAGCGAAAGAAGTGTCTGCTATCATGATCAGTATCCTTTTATGTGGTCTGGGTTTGTGGGTATATTATGGTGTACTGAAAAGAGACTTACCTATCATCATTACCAATGCCTTTTCATTTTCGGTGAGTTCTATGGTATTGTTCTTTAAACTCCTTTATTCTAGAAAAAGCTGAGTTGCTTTTACGCATTAAATCTTTTGTCTGTAGAAGAGATACCTCAGTGCCATAGTTGTATAATGCTTTGCATGCAGAAATTCGGATGGCACATACTTTGTCAATCTCATGATATATTTCAATACTTAATAGATACCTCCACACTAGCATTTCTTTGCTCAAAGAGCAGAAGGGTGTTACAAAAGGATTATCCTTCTCAGTAATCCGGATATGAATAGCTTATGTACATCGCTTGTAATAAATCGTATACCGGCAGAGAAGAAATATACCTGGTATGATGATGATGGAGGTAAAGATGTTTCAAAAATGTATTGTTGAATTGAAGATAGATTGAACTTAATAGGAAGACTATGAAAAGCACTAAGAAAACGCCCGTCAATAGCATCAACAGCAAGAACACTCCCGCTTCGGGTCAGGCTGCTAAAGCAGAAGCTCCTCGCCGTAACAACCCTACCAACAGATCTCAAAAGGATGACGAAGATTATGATGGATCTGATTTTGGTAATGAGGATTACAATGGGAAGAATTTTAAAGAGGAAGATGATTACAACAGTGGAAAGTTGGGACGTGGAGCTGAGGAGTCAGGCGAAGATGACATCAAGCATATCCCGAGGCGAAAATCCAAAAACTAATTTCATTTCTTTAAATAAAAAACCATGACCGATATCGATCATGGTTTTTTATTTAAAGTATAGTATTGTTTGTCACCGCGTCTTGAATATACTTACACCCAGTATAAGTGCCACAACAAAGAAGACTACGAAAATAAAGAATATAATTTTAGCAATAGAGGCTGCTCCGGCAGCAATGTCTGTAAATCCAAAGATCGAAGCAATAATTGCAATAACGAGAAATATTAATGACCATTTAAGCATAAGAATAGTGGTTATAGGTGAAAATTAATTTTTATGTAAATAAGAAAGAATATTATTTTGAGATGCCTGGAAGGATTCCTTTATGGCACAATGACCGGTTATTCCTCTGTACACTAAATAACCGCCACTAACAGCATTCCAAACCGGACCTACAACACCTGTTTTCTTCTTGGATGTTGCACTTGAAATAGCAGACCATACCATGTATGCTCCTCCTATGACAGACAGCAAACGTTGCGTAGAACTAATATTTTGTTTCTCTGGCGTTGAAGTTAACTCTTTTAATTTTTTGGTTATAGATTTCGTTTCCATGATCATAACTGTTTGGTATATTCTTTTGATCGGAAAAATCATGCTAAATCTTTCAGATAGTAGTCTTCTATTATAAATGACTGTTATAGAATAGCTAGAGCAGGAAAAGTTTTTATTTAAATGATAAAGGATTTTTAAATGCTAGGTGAGTTGAGGTGTAAAATACCCATTTAGTGAAGCTTATAAACAAAGAACCCACGCCTGTTAGCAGGCATGGGTTCTTTGTTTTATGACGAGAATGTTAAGCTGATATTTTGAATAATTTATCCATAGGTGCTGTTTCAACTGTTTTATTGAATCCGGGACTTGTTATGATTGTCCACTCGTTTTGGCAGGCAGCAACAATAGGTTTCATTCGACCCATAAATAAATTAATGAATGAAATAGTTTCTTTACTGATGAATTTTGCATCTGTGTTAATTAAATCCTCATGAACAATGATAGCACTGTAGTCAAGAGGACTCACCATACGGATTTCATTTTTATACAAAACAATCGTATGGTATTCTTTTTCAGTTTTATCCCAGCTCTTTATTTTTCCAGATTCAGACGATATGATATCTACATTACCAGCATTAGGTAATGTTTTTAGAGCATCTTCAAACTGGAATGTGGTAAAATAATTAGGAACAAGGATGGCGATTTTACTGGAATCTCTTTGCATGAGGAGTCAAATTTATAATGATGTTAATCTAAGTTGGCGTAGATATTAAGAGTCTTGCAAAAAAAGATCCAGATCTATAAGACAGTATAGATATAGGAATAAATCGCCCTAATCCTTTAAATTAGTATAACAAACGCAGTATTTTTTTTACTTTAAGCATGAAGAGTGCGTACCTGTTTTTTCTTTTGATGATTTTTATACCCAATTTGTATAACACTAAACCGCAAAGTAAAAAAGCAGAAGGCACAATACTTGTAGCTTGAGTATTTTTAATAGAGAAAGAATAATATGAAGCACGCATTAATAATCACACTGTTTTTTTTATTTAACATATTAATCGCAAATGCACAGGACACAGCTAAAGTAGAAAAGCCTCCTGCCTACCATGTTAATTTTACTTCTACAGCCATTGCAAACAATAATACCGATAACAGTTCTTTTGTAACGAATAATAACCTAAGATTTAATGTTGCTAAAGACAATGTTTACATCAATACTTTCAATAGCTGGATTTATGGTTCGCAAACTTCAGGACTAACCAATAATGATTATTTTTCAAGCATTGATTTTAACTTGTTCAATAAACCCAGCAAATGGTACTACTGGGGAATAGGGACATACGAAAAAAGCTATTCATTAAAAATCAATGACAGGTTTCAAGGAGGTTTAGGAATAGGATATGAAATTTTCTACAAGCCAGATTTAGTGTTATTGATCAGTGATGGAATACTTTATGAAGAATCTGCCTTATACGATACACCCAAATATCAAGTAATCAGGAACTCCTTCAGAGTGAAGCATAAGTTTGTTTTCAAAGGGATGGTTACGTTAGAAGGGTCTCACTACTGGCAGCAGGCATTATCATCCTGGGAAGATTATATCATTAAATCGAATACAACGCTTTCTGTGAAGTTGAAAAAGTGGTTGAGCTTAACTGCTTCGTTGAACTATAATAAAGTCAACTTTAACAAAAAGGAAAATTTGCTTTTGAATGTCGGGCTATCGTTCGATAAATATTTTTAGCAAAAAAATGGGAGATAAATAATCTCCCATTTTTTTAATGTGTAATAGACTTTCGGTCTCTATTCATAGACTTTTGAAAAGACAGATTAATATGTTGAATATGGGTTAGGAAATTTTTAAAAGGATGATTAAGATTTAATGCTCTGGAAGAATGTTCGATTTGGCTGGAATGCAATATATTTCCTGCAGCAAGAGAAATGAATATTTTGAACAAACCGATCCATAAATAAGGTAATAAATAAACGTATCCCGAGTAATTAAATAGTTTAGGAGAAGCGACTAAAAAAGATCCCAATATCAAATCGAGTAAGAAGTGATTGGATAATTTTATTTTTCTGATAACTCCAAATTCAGCATCTGTAAACAATGTATAGGATATCGCAATTGCGCCAGATATAACAGGTATCCACACTTCTGCTTCAGATTCTCTGGAGTAATTAAAAATCCAGGGAGACAGCATAAGCAATGCTCCTATCGCGTAATCCAATGTGCCGTGTAGTCTTGTGTTGATTGTTGTCATAACAGTAAGGTTTTGTTATACCTAGATAGATGAAAATTGTATGCCATAAGAAATAGCTGTATTGGAGTGGTTTTCAAGCGATGAGGGATTGGAAAGAGGGGAAAATTAACCGCAGGTGTGCACTTGATTCCCGTGGTATGGAGGAAAAAAAAGAAGGGATAAATCGATTGACTTATCCCTCCTTTTTCAAGTAAAAGGCTATGAATTTATGAAGGTCTTTTTTCATCCATTAATGCTTTAACAGCACAGTGACCACTACCTCCACGATATACCAAAAGACCGGCAGCAAGAGCGCCTACTAAAGGCAATATAAACCCCTTTTTATTTTTATTGTTTCTAAGCGCTTGAGAAGCGGCTAGTAAAATCAATGCACCTGCAGCGATGGAGCCCACTCTTTGTGCTGTTCCAATATTTACCCATTGAGGTTTCACAAAATGAGGTCTTTTAGAAATCTCTTCTACTTCTTTAATAAACTCCGTAACATTCGTATCGGAGTAGGCACCATAGGAATCAGTAAGTATTCCTTTTTCTCCGTCTTTGGTTTCAATCGCATATAATATAGAACTGTCACCAGGATCAGATTCACCTTCGAAACGGTAGAAGTTAGCAATCTTTACGTCGTGTGGATTATATATTTTATTCGTATCAAGGTTTAGAAGGCCTTCTTCGTTAGCCATGAAGTTTTTTGTGAAACCATCTTTTTTTACAGATTCTATAGCTTCTGATAGACTTCTTAATGGTTTTTTCGCTTCAACTTTCTCGACAGTTTTCATAACGTTTGCGTTTAGTTTGGACAGTTTGTTAATCCAACTGTTTGCAAAAATGGTTCCTGTGTAAAAAGGCTTTTAAAGTAAGCTATGCCATTATTAAAATAATCAGGTAAGTGATCTCTCCCCATCTTGTTGATTTAATTCCTCTTGTAAATGAGTAATGGCGAAATAATATGCCGGAGTAAAATTTAAAAAAGGACATAAAAAAGTATTTCCCCGATCTCAATAGTGATTGGGGTTCATGAAAAGCCGGTTGAAGTTCATCTCAAAGACTGGCTCTCTTATAATGCCTGTAAAAATTCATTCTGTGCATTCTGATCTGTTTAATCAGTTCTGCATTTTCAGCAATAATGAGATCCGTGTTTTTGGATTTTCTGCGACCGAAACGAAAGAAGATTTTCATTTCAAGAGTCAGGTTGGCCATAAACTTTTTCATGCTTTTTTATACGGTTTTGAACTAAACAGGTTTCGATAGATCTGATCTATAATTGGTTATACTCGTTTAAAAGGAATGGAGTGAATTTTGTACGAGACATGGAAAAAAAGATTCTTTAAAACAAAATGTATAGGGATATTTGATGTATTAATCGACAATCTATTTTGTTTAACCGTAAATAGTGTCTATTTTGTCGTGTATTCGGGGTGTTTTGTAGAAGTGGTAAAGAGTCTTTTTTTGAGTAAAAAGACAAAGTCGGTTCACTGATTCTATAATAACTACCATTGTTTTTTCTGAGTTATAGAAATTTATATGGATCAAGTGAGTGATTTCTTTACGGGCTTATTTTCGGCTGCTTTATGGCCCGCTCGTTGGTATTGTGGTACATGGACCGATTTTCACGGATGGCTTTACATCTTATCCAGTTTGGTTATTTGCTCTGCCTATTTTTTAATTCCTGTCAGTCTGTTTTATGTATTGGTTAAAAGGAAAAAGGATTTACCATTCCCACATCTCTTCACTTTGTTTAGCCTTTTTATTTTAAGCTGCGGTATCACTCATTTTTTTGATGCGATTGTATTTTGGCTTCCCCTATATCGCTTGCACGCATTGTTTTTATTTGTGACAGCTGTTATTTCTTCTATTACGGTATTCTACTTATATAAAGTGCTCCCCTATGCTATAACTTTTACTTCTCCTCAACAATTGGAAAAAGTAGTGGAACAACGAACACAGGAGTTGGCTAAAAAAAACATTGATTTATTAAAGCTGAATAAGGAAATGGACAACTTTGTTTATTCCACATCACACGACCTTAAATCACCCATCAACAATATTTCGGGACTTGTCAATATCCTGAAGATGGAAATACCTCAAGGCAATGCATCTGTAGATGAATTATTACATCGAATAGAATCATCTTCCATAAGAGCGATAGATGCTATTCAGAACCTCACGGGCATTTTAAAAGTACATACCGAACCATATGATGACCTGGAAACTATTTCTATTCGAACAATAGTAGAGGAGATTCTGGAAGAGAACACCATATTGGTAAAAGAAAGTCAGGTGGTAATTAGATATGAATTGGAGGAACAGAATGTCTTCTTCAGTCAAACCGCATTGAAAAGCATATTGTACAATCTCATCATCAATGCCATTAAATACAAATCAGCTGACCGGCAGCCGGAAATTACAATTCGTTCTTTCTTTTCTAAAGAGAGGGTAGTTGAAGTACACGTGATAGACAACGGTTTGGGAATTGATCTTAAGGCATATGGAGAAAAAATATTTTGTCTTTTCAAGCGTTTTCATGACCATATAGACGGCTCTGGTATTGGACTGTATACGGTGAAAAAAATTATTGAAAGCAAAGGAGGTTCAATATCCATTGAAAGCAAAGTGAATGTTGGTTCTACCTTTAAACTGACTGTACCTCAATGAAAAGAATAGATTCTGTACTGTTGGTAGACGACGATTCGATTTGCAATTTTATTAGTGTCTCCTTATTTAAGCATCTTCATCTAACAGAAGATATTCATGCGGTTACAAATGGTAAAGAAGCCCTTCGCTTCTTAAGAGAGAAAGCCGTGATTAAAACCACTACAATATTCCCGGAAGTTATTTTTCTTGATTTGAACATGCCGGTTATGGATGGTTTTGATTTTTTAGACCAACTGAGCAAGACCATGCCCAATTATGCTAATGCCTGTAAGGTCTATATCCTTACGTCTTCGGAAAGTCCTTTGGATATAGACCGTTGCCGTGGTTATGACGTAGCGGGTTATATCAGCAAACCTTTGACGGAGGAAAAGCTGGCGATGGTTGCTACTTAGTCATAATTTCGCTCAACTAACATCATCCTATTTGATCCTGCAGGCAGGCTTTAAGGAATTCTATCCAGTTATGATTCTCTGGTGTTGGAAAGATGTTATTTATAGATATTTTTGCATATTGCCATGATAGAAATCGTGGATTGTAAATCAGTTAATCAACCAAGGGGGAAATGATGATGAATTTTAAGAAAGTTGTGCTGTCGGCAAGTTTAGCTATCGCTTCGATGCTATCTGCTCAGTCTCAAAATCTACCAATCGATCCGGAGACCAAAAAGGTACTGTATCAGGAAACCGTAGAGATTGATAGTTTGACTAAAGATGTATTGGCGGAAAGAGCAAAAGTCTGGATGACTCAATTTTATAAATCAGATAAGCTGGACATGAATGATGTGGCCAACAGCAGAATTATGAAGGAAGGTTATTTCATCATCAAGCTAACGTATGATTATAAATACAAGTCTGAAAACAATGTATCGTATATGATTACCATTGCAAGTAAAGAAGGCAAGTATCGTTATTCTATTACTGATTTTAAATTTTACAATATAAAGTCAGGCCCTAAAACGGTGGTTCCTCTTGAAACGGCTTACGCAAAAATGAATACCCAAAATAAAGGAGAAGCCAATACGCAGATCCCTAAAGAAATTGCAACCTTGGTCGAGGATCTGAAGAAATTCATGAGTACAGGTTTGATTAAGAATAAAGACGATTGGTAGGCCAATTGATCAGTAATTTTAGAAAAAGGCAAATCTTGGATTTGCCTTTTTTTATACCTAAAAGCAGGAAAAATATTCTATTCTGTGCGATTTAAGCGGTTTTGGACAATTTTAAAATACTTATAAGTAGGTATTTCAACTATCCCTAAAGCTAGCGTCCTTTGTAATATTAAAAGATTGAATAAATTAAAGTTCTCGTATTTTTTCATCTAATAACGACCCCTGGGATTTTTTTTCCAGGGGTTTTTTATTGAACGAAGCTTTTCTGAGCATGACTTTTATTTAAACTTAACACGAGTGCAAATATGTTAACCATTTCATAATGGCTTATACATGTTTTGACAATCTCACAGAGGCAGTTTTGTGCACAAATCTAACTGCCCTTTATGAAAAGAAATTTAACCACTCTATTATTATGCTTTTGCGGTCTGTCTCTCATACAGACCCAAGGCATTGCACAAATTACTTTAATGCAGGATTATACGAACAACAATTCTGCAGCAATTGGTACCTTTCAAGGTATTGATTTTCGTGAAGGAGGTTTCTCCAGCTTGTATCCAATAGCGAATACCAACGGAAAAGAATTCTGGACGATCTCTGATCGCGGTGTAAACGTAGATGCGGCAAGTGCTAACTTACCTGCATGCCGTCCTACTTACGACAAGTTGTATGGCTTTGCCAACTATGCTCCTAAAATTCATCGGATCAGATTGAACGGAGATTCAATCCAAATTTTGCAGACGATTACCATGAAACGTCCAGGTGGCACGACTGCTACAGGATTGCTAAATCCTACTGGTTACGGCAGTACATCAGCAGAAGAAGTATCTACTGATACCGTAAAAACGACTTGTGCGAACTTTACTGCTAAGATTGCTCCTAAAGATATTTGGGGTATTGACTCAGAAGGTTTGGTGGTAGATAAAGACGGTAACTTCTGGATCTCTGAAGAGGGCGGACCTACCATCTGGAAACTGAATCCAAATGGTGTAGTCGTAAAACGTTTCACTCCCTACGCGAACCTTGCAGGTGCCCAACCTGAAGATGTACAAATTGATGAAGTCTTCAAATACCGCAAAAACAATCGTGGATTTGAAAGTTTAGCAATGACTCCTAACGGTAAGATCTATGCTATCATTCAAAGTCCTTTGTTGTATCCCTCAACTTCTGTTGGAGAGGCCACGCAAGTGCATAGAATGATTGAAATTGATCCGCTTACAAATACCACTCGTGTTTTAGTATACTTAAACGACGGGTTGACCTTTGGTACAGGTGGAGATCAGGTTCGATACAAAGATTGGAAAGTGGGAGATATGGCGGCTATTAACAATAATGAATTTTTAGTGATCGAAGCGGGTAACAGAGGTGTTACCGATGTTAAGAGAATTTATAAAATAAATATCAGCACAGCAACTGCGATTACAGATGCCAACTATAGCGGTACTTCGGTGGAAGGTCTTGTTAATGCTGCTGGCTTGTCTGCTAATAGCATCGTTCCTGTTACAAAAACATTGTTCCTTGATCTGAAAGCAAACGGATGGCCTGCCGCATTGGATAAATCTGAAGGTATCGCGATCATTGACGACAGCACCATTGCAGTTGGAAACGATAACGATTACGGACAATCTTCTCCTACTGCTAATGGCGTAGCAACGGCCACTGGTACTAAGAGTCATATTTTAAAGTATGGTTTGAAAGGAAGCAACAAAATTGCAAATTTTCAAGCGGTAGCCACTTCATTGGTATATGGTGAAACAGGTCCTAGTACTGCTTCAAGTCCTTATTTATTCCCTACCACCTCAGAAGCGAAGTTCACTTCTATCCTTACCGCCGGCGATGTAGTAAACGGTTATAAAATGTGCGGAACACCGGATGGCTTGGGTGCATTTGATAATGGCAACGGAACATTTACGGTATTGATCAACCATGAGTTTGTTCCAACAGCAGGTGTGATAAGAGCACACGGTTCTAAAGGTGCATTTGTTTCCAAATGGGTAATTAACAAATCAAATCTATCTGTGGTAAGCGGAGAAGACTTGATTAAGAATGTAAAATTATGGAATGGCACCGGTTACGATACCTATAATGCAGCGACTCCTTCTTCTCTGGCGGCTTTCGGACGGTTCTGTTCTGCGGATCTTGCTCCTGTATCGGCCTTTTATAATAGCGTGTCAGGTAAAGGTACTCAGGAACGTATTTTTATGAACGGCGAAGAAAACAGTCCGGAAGGTCGTGTATTGGGTCATATTGCATCTGGTACAAATGCAGGAACAACCTATGAATTACCTCGCCTTGGAAAATTGAACATTGAAAATGCTGTTGCTTCTCCTGCATCAGGTGACAAAACAGTAGTCGCTATTTTAGATGATGCTACTCCTGGTCAGGTTTACTTCTATGTAGGTGATAAAACAACAACCGGCACAGAAGTGGAGAGGGCTGGTTTGACTAACGGTAAATTGTATGGTCCCGCAGTAACAGGTTTAGTAACAGAAAGTAATGCCAGTGTTCCTGCAGCCGGTACAATATTTACCATGGTTGATTTAGGTAACGTTGAAAATACAACTGGTGCCACGTTGAATACCAATAGTAATAATAACGGAGTGACTACATTCATTCGCCCGGAGGATGGTGCATGGGATCCGGCTAGCCCTAATGATTTTTACTTTGCAACAACAGCTTCGTTTTCTGAACCTAGCCGTCTATGGAGACTTCGTTTTACAGATGTAAAAAATCCTGTATTGGGAGGAACAATTGAAGCCGTATTGGATGGAACAGAAGGACAAATTAATTTAGATAACATCGCTATTGATCACCATGGTCACGTGTTGTTGGTAGAAGACGTTGGAAATAACGCACACATTGGTAAAGTATTCCAGTATACAATTGCTACAGATGATTTCAAAGAAGTAGGACATCACGATGAAACGCGCTTCTTAAACGGTGGTGCTAATTTCCTTACACAGGATGAAGAAGCTTCGGGTATCATTGATGTTCAAGAAATTTTGGGAGCAGGTTACTTCCTGACTTCTGATCAAGCGCACTTTGGTGTGGCAGGAGAACAAGTAGAAGGTGGTCAGCTTTTGGCATTCTTCAATCCAGATACGTATGAATCTTCTTTAACAGTTACTGGTCCTACTGCTTCTCAATCTCCTTACTTATTGCCAAAAGCAGATGGAGTAACGTTCACTTCTATTCTTAATGCCGGGGATGTTATAGGTGGCTATAAAATGTGTGGTACACCGGATGGTCTGGGTGCATTTGATAACAATAACGGAACATTTACAGTAGTTATGAACCATGAGTTTCAGAACACTGCCGGCGTAGCACGTGCGCATGGATCAACAGGTTCTTTTGTTTCTAAATGGATCGTAAATAAAGCAGATCTTTCTATTGTGAGTGGTAGTGATTTGATTCAGAATGTAAAGCTATGGAATGGTACAGGCTATGATACCTATAACAGCAGTACGCCATCTACGTTGGCAAGATTTGCAAGATTCTGCTCTGCCGATTTACCCGCTGTGTCTGCTTTCTATAACAGTGCAACAGGAAAAGGTACTCAGGAACGTATCTTCATGAACGGTGAAGAAAATGGCAATGAAGGTCGTATGTTTGGTCATATCATTACTGGAACGGAAGCAGGTACAACCTATGAACTTCCTTACTTAGGCAAGTTTAGTGCAGAGAATCAAGTGGCTTCTCCTGCGCCTAGCGACATGACAATCATCGGTGGCATGGATGACAGTACTCCAGGTCAGGTATACTTTTATGTGGGTACAAAAACAAACACAGGTACCGATATTGATAAAGCGGGATTGAACAATGGTAAAATTTACGGTGTTACGGTCGCAAGTTATTTGTCAGAATCAGATGCTACGATTCCAGCTGCAGGTACGGCATTTACGTTAACCGATTTAGGATCTGTTCAAAACACAACAGGTGCTACCATCAATACAAATAGCGATAACGCGGGAGTAACAAGATTCCTTCGTCCGGAAGATGGTGCATGGGATCCTTCCAATCATAACGACTTTTATTTTAATACAACCAACGGTATTGCAAACCCGAGCCGCTTATGGAGATTGCGTTTCACGGATATTACTAATCCATTACTTGGAGGCACGATCACTGCAGTGTTAGACGGTACAGAAGGTCAGAAAATGTTAGACAATATGTCAATCGATCACTACGGCCATATCTTGTTGGTAGAAGACGTAGGAAACAATGTGCACTTAGGCAGAGTATTGCAATACAATATCGCCGCTGATGCATTGACAGCAGTAGGTGAAGCAGATCCTGACCGTTTCTTGACAGGTGGATCGAAATTTCTGACACAAGACGAAGAAGCTTCTGGTATCTTGGATGTACAGGAAATATTAGGAGCAGGTATGTTCTTATTAGATCTGCAATCTCACAATGTAGTGGCAGGAGAGCAAGTAGAAGGCGGACAATTCTTAGCGATGTTTAACCCGGATACATACAATGCTTCACAACTTGTAACGGATGTTCATTCTTCATTGGCTCAATCAAATGTCATTTTGTATCCTAACCCGACTGGTGCAGATGCTACAGTATCTATCAAGCTGGACAAATCTGAACGGGTTGTAATCAATGTATTTGATTTACAAGGCCAGGAAGTCATCACGGCGATTGACAATACCTTTGATCAAGGCGAGCAGAAAGTATTGATTCCTACTTCTGGCTTTAGCAATGGTGTCTATATCGTTCAGGTAACTTCAGGTACATCTATTACCAGAATCAGAACAGTAGTATTGCATTAATATTTTTAAAATAGACTTCATGTCACGGACGGAGCAATGTGAAAACATGCTCCGTCTTTGGCGTTTAGTAAAACGAATTAAAAAAACACATGAACAAGATTGCACTCATTGTTTCTGCTGTTCTTATTTTCTTCTTATCGATCTCTTTCAAAGAAAACCAAGAGAGCGATAAGTATGAACAGAATTACACCAACAAGTTGAATAAGTTTCAAGGTCAGCAAGCTAAGTTATTGAAAGCAGTAGAAGATGCGGATTTGAATTCTGAGATGTCTATGCAGGAAATCAAGAGCCAAATCATCCTCTGTAGAAATTACCTGAAAGAAATGGATTTTTGGTTTCGTTACCTGGAGCCTATCTCTTATAAAAAAATCAATGGCCCTTTGCCTGTAGAATGGGAAACGGAGGTTTTTGAAAAATTTGAAAAACCCTATAAAAGAGAAGGAGCGGGACTTACATTGGCCACACTGTACCTTGATGAACCGGTAATAGAAAAAGAAGTCTTATTGAAATTGATTCGTGAATCGGAAGAAGCGGTTAAAGTATACCACGCAGATTCTATCACTTCAAATTTAAAAACATACCACCATTTTTATTTGTGCAACAGACTTTTCCTGTTGAACCTGGCAACGATTTATACCACCGGTTTTGAATGTCCGGAAACAGATCGTGTAGTGCCCGAGTTAATAGTTTTGCTAGAATCAGTTGGTCAGATCTATCAATTGTTTAACAAAAGTTTTCCTGAACAAACATTGCCCAGCGATTATCTTGCACATTACCACAGCACAATTGAGTTTGTGAAACAACAATCTGACAGCTATGAGCAGTTTGATCATTTTACTTTTCTAAAAGAATATGTCAATCCTCTTTTTATAAAGAATCAAAAACTGATTTTGGATTATAAAGTTGTAAGTAAAAGTTATGTAGACTATTCATTGAATAAGAGTGCCACTTCTATTTTTAGTAAAGCTCTTTACAATGGTCAGAATACTAAAGGTGTTTTCATACGTGTGAAAGATCCGTTAGTGCTGGCTGAAATTGATCGAATCGGAAAACTTTTATTTTACGATCCTATTTTATCCGGCAACAACCTGCGCAGCTGTGCTTCTTGCCATAAGCCTACAGAATACTTCACCGATACAGTTGCCTCCAGCTCTCTTCATTTTAATCGCAAGGATGCCTTACAAAGGAACTCTCCTTCCTTGATAAATGTAGAATACAATCATTTGATCATGTTGGATGGCAAACATATTTCCTTGCAAGGACAAACAAAAGATGTCATGTTCAATGCCACAGAAATGGGAAGCGATGAAGTGGAAGCCTTGAAGAAAATATTGAGTTGTAAAGAATACAAAACAGCCTTTCAAAAGCTGCTGGTACATACTCCGCAGGAAAAGGAGATCACTTATGATCACGTAGTTTCCGCTATTACTTTTTATTACAGCAAATTTAGCAAAGCCGATTCAGGTTTTGATGATATGATGAATAACGTGAAGAAGCCGGACGAACAAGTAAAGGAAGGTTTTAATATTTTCATGAGTAAAGCACAATGTGGAACCTGTCATTTTGTGCCACAGTTCAATGGGGTGAAGCCTCCTTATGTAAACTCTGAGTTTGAAGTATTGGGTGTTCCTGAGAGTAACACTTTTGCGATGTTAAGTGATGATAAAGGAAGACATGGTATACACGCAGCTGCAGAAACAATGAATGGATTTAGAACGGGCTCATTGAGAAATATAACATATACGAAACCCTATATGCATAATGGTGTGTTCAAAAGCTTACTGGAAGTAGTGGATTTTTATGATGCTGGAGGTGGTATTGGACATGGTTTATCCATAGAAAATCAAACGCTCTCTTCTGATTCATTGCATTTGACGGCGGGTGAAAAGCATAAGCTGATTTTGTTTATGAAGTCTCTAAATGAAAAAATTCCCTTTGAGGAACCTCCCATATTATTACCTGCATCAAAAATAAAAGCATTGAACAAAAGAAAAGTTGGCGGCGAATATTAATTCATACAAAAATGAAATATCAGTTATTAATTATTATCGGTTTATTGTGGATAGGGTCGAACACCTGTATGGCTCAAAAAAAAGTGGCTTATGAATTTCCTGCGGCCATGAAAGAGCCTGTCAGAGTACAGTATGAGAAACTGGCTGACAAGGGTCAGGTCTTATGGAATATCAATTGTGCGAAGTGTCACAATACAAAAGTAAAAGGGAAAGTTGTGGTACCGGATTTTTTACCCGAACAGTTAAAAGGATATGAGTTACGCGTTACCAATCCTCAACATGAAAGTGATATTCCTGAAACCACTGTTACGGCAGAAGAGTTAGGACTGATTATGACTTTCTTATCTTACAAGAAAAAGAATAAATTATAGAGCAATACGTGCTGCTCTATAATTTATTCTTGAATTCATTTATACAATCGATCTGATCAATCCGCCTTCTACTCTAAGTGATGCGCCGTTTGTAGCTGAAGCAAGAGGACTCACGGTATAAGCGATCATATTTGCTACTTCGTCTACAGAGGCAAACCGACGGATTAAGGAAGAGGGTCTGGCAGTGTTGAAAAAATCTTTTTCAACCTGTTCCGCTGAAACATTATTGACTTTGGCCAAGTCATCAATGAACGTACCTACACCTTGTGATTTTGTTGGTCCTGGTAAAATGGAATTGACCGTAACATTTGTCCCTTTGGTTAATTCGGCAAGACCTCTGCTAATAGCTAGCTGTGCGGTTTTTGTCATTCCGTAGTGAATCATTTCTTCTGGAATGAACACGGCAGATTCACTGGAAATAAAAATAATACGCCCCCAGTTTTTTTGAAGCATCAAAGGAAAATAATGGCGGGATAGTCGGACACCACTCATCACATTGACTTCAAAGAAGCGGAACCAATCTTCATCCGGAATGTCAGTAAAAGGTTTAGGTTCGAAAATACCTGCGTTGTTAATGAGAATATCTACTTCGGGTAATTTTTTCAGCAGCGCATCAATTTCTGCTACTTTGGAAAAATCCGCAGGAATGCCAGATACTTTTCCATTAGGGACTAGTTGTTTTAATTCGTTGAGTGCTTTATCAATGCCTTCCTGGGAGCGACCATTGATAATCACTGAAGCACCTTCCTGTAATAATCGATGTGCTGTTGCAAAACCAATACCGGCAGTTGATCCGCTGATAAAGGCTGTTTTACCGGTGAGCTGTAAATCCATAATGTATATAATTAAGGGAAACTGATTTATTGTGTCGGCATATAACAAGCATTATTATTCTTGGGTTCTTGCAAAGGGATTTTCTTTTACAAAACCATCTCGGATATCTACCTGCTGTTTTCTTCCTGATCGAACGGCTTTTTGATAATTGCCGATAGACGAGGTTGCCCATTTTTCATACCATGAATTGATGAATCCTAATAAAAAAGGAATGAAACGAAAAAGTGTATTGGGAAGCTGCATTCTTTCACACGCCGGGTTTCCTAAGAAGTATCTGTTGTATCCTAAGTAAATCTTGACCAATACTTTTTTTTGCCAGCGAAGCCTTGGGTATGTACCAAGCAGTGGTGCATGCATCAAGGCTTGTGCCAGTGCTATCGTGTCTGCATCTGCAGCGGGTTGATTCATTGTCCACTGATAAAGACTTTCTATCGCCTGTTCTTCATTTTCCGGTAAATATTGTAAAGGTATACCCAATAAATAACCGATGTATTTCCAGAAATGAAATAAACCATTCACCTCTTGTAAGGAAGGATTAAAGCCTTGTTTTCTCAAGCCATCGAGAAAGACTAAGGAGAATCCTAGGTTAGTGGCTATCATGTCGCCCTGATTCAAAGGCACTCCCCATAACTCATCGCTCCATGTTGGAGCCTTGCGTGTATAAGTTCTTGCTAAGGCATGAATGATACGAACATGTAAGGTGGTATTGAATCCAATGGCGTAGGGTTTTAAGGCGCCTTCACCGGTAACATCCACCCAGAAGCTCAGTGTTTCAGCCATACGCTTGGCCGCTCCTTTTTTTAAGGCACCCGTATAGATCAAGGGTTTATTGATAGCGGAGGATTCATAACCTCCCATCAGGCTATAGTTTCTAAGTACAATCAATCCAAAGGGACCCGTTCTTCTGCAAAAGGCCGCACCGGCTTCTAATAAGGTTTCATCCAGCCAATCCGGTTTTGTTTGTGTTTCTGAAAAAAGTTGGCGTAAGTTTTCTGGTACATTAGCTACGTGATCAACACCTTTTTTTAAAATTTCATTAATGAGTTGATGTGCTTTGCGATGCCCCAGGGATTGAAAGTCTTCCGCAATGACTTGATCTCCTAAAGTATCGCATTCCCAATAACGATGGGCTGATTGTTCAATCTGTAGGCTGTCGGGCACAGCAGGAATTTGAGCAAGCATTTTTTTTCCGCTGCCGTGGTTCCAATGTTCCGAAAAACCTGGAGAAGGATAAGTATAGCGCTGAGGTAATTTCATGATTGTTCGTCTTCAATAACAATACCAGTCGAATGGCATGGGCTGATTTTTAATCACACTCTAATTATACAAATAATCGCAAGGTATTTGGTTGTAAGGTGTACGATATTTTGGGAAGGTGCCTCTTTACACTAAATTGACGAATAATTCTCATACAAACTATGAAGGCAATCTTTTGCTGGAGCGGAGGAAAAGATTCCTCTTTGGCTTTATACAACGTACAACAAGAAAAAACATATGATGTAGTCTATTTGTTGACCACATTAAATGAAAATCACAAACGAATTTCTATGCATGGCGTGCGCGAAGAATTGCTGGATGCACAGGCGAATGCTTTAGGAATTCCTTTGCTTAAAGTTTGGGTAAAGGAAGGAACCAATCAGGAGTATGAACAGCAAATGGAACGCGTACTTTTGAAAGCCAGAGAAGAAGGAGTTACACATGTGATCTTTGGAGATATTTTTCTGGAAGACTTGAGGCTATACCGTGAAGAGAATTTAAAAAAAGTTGACCTGAAAGCTGTTTTCCCTTTATGGAAACAGAATACTTCAGAACTGATCAGGGAGTTTATTTCTTTAGGTTTTAAAACGATCACCTGTTGTGTCAATGATCAATACCTGGATGAGGGTTGGGTAGGGAGAGAAATTAATGATCAATTTGTAAAAGAATTGCCTGCTGCAATAGATCCATGCGGAGAGAATGGAGAGTACCATACCTTTTGTTATGCCGGTCCGATTTTTAATAAGAGTATAAAAATTAAAACCGAAGAAAAAGTATACAGGCCTTTAGAAATCAAAACAGAAGATTGTACGTTACCTTCTGCTGCTTTGACTAAAGGGTTTTGGTTTTGTGAATTAGTAGAGAATGATCAATAGCAATTGATAAAAGGATATTAGATTTTTTTCTCAGCATTCATTACAATTTTAGCAGTCTCTGGAGCTATCCCAATGGTAGCTATACTGCCACTATTAAATCTAAGAAAATCGGTCTCTATTCCATCGCTGAAGATAATGCCATTTGTAGGCATTAGGGATTCTATCGTTAAACTGTTTTGGTTTTTTATTATACCGGCAGTTATCCCTGTTTGTGTTTTTATGCTTTGAAAAGGTTCTCTCACAGCAAAAAGTAATTCATTATCTTTTAGCTTAGGTCTTTTCAATTTTAAGTTTTTCTCAAACATACCTGTCACTCCATATGCCATATTAAAAATGGAACTTAGCCATCCGGTTGATCCAGCTGGTGTAGAAACAATGAGCCCACTTGATGACTGCTCTTCTATATTGTTATTAAAGGAAATTTTGTAACGAGCTGAAACATGAGAGGATGCTCCTATAAATAAATCATTAAAAGCTAAAAGTCTTTGTCCATCGTTTAATTTCGCTTCAGCAAATCGCATGGTTCTGGATTGAAATTTATTCACCACGACATTTTCTACACCACTAATAAAATCTGTTGTATCAAAAGGTAATAGTACGCCATCGTATCTGTTTTTGTCTGGATTTACAGCTACAATGGGGACACCCTTAGCATACTTTGCTGTATTGGCAACTAATCCGTCTTGCCCGATTACAATTATTATTTGATTAGCAGAAAAAATAAATGAAGGCAGAAAAACGCGTTCAACGATTTTATGCTTAATTATTTTTGAAAGCTGAGTTTGAAGAGACATTAAAGAATAATGAAACATTTCATGTTCTGTTTCATAGTCTTCAAAGTTACCGCCGAGTCTTTCAATGTAAAACTTGGCTTGAGCTTTTGTATTGAATCGCTCAATTAAAGCTTCAAGTCTTGTTTTGTTTTTGACAATGATTGCGTATTCAACACTCATTTGAAATTATCTGTTTTCATTCAAGAGTGAATCCAGAAGGTCAGGGCTAATGTTTAAATTCCCTATTTTCCCTGCATTTTCTGCAAGCTGTCTAAAAGCTAATGAGATATTAAATTTAGGGTCGGGGTTATTGTTTAAGGCGGTCAATATTTTCCAGTCAATGTCTTTATAAGGTTTTAACGTAGTTTCTAT
>Ga0247808_10000424_pt1 | contig 20921 bp, 17 predicted proteins | sample UWRJL089202R1_FD_179914 | JGI IMG/M metagenome (GOLD analysis project Ga0247808, IMG submission 179914) | Plant litter microbial communities from Arlington Agricultural Research Station in Wisconsin, United States - UWRJ-L089-202R-1 | ecosystem: Environmental > Terrestrial > Plant litter >... | reverse complement strand
TGTTCAGAATTTTAAATTTTCAAAACAAATAATTTTTGCAGATCTGGCGATTGATAAAACCAGTTTTGAAGTATTTGCACCGTCCGAAAGAATTGCCATTCTGAAATCTGCCATTGAGAATTACAAAAAAGCAGGTAATAACAAGGCTTTGATTCAGAGTAGTATATGGCTTTCGGAATTATTGAACAAGAATAGTGCTGAATCGATGTCTGCAAGAAATTATGCCCGTGGACTAGCAAACATCAATAAATCTGGTATTTATTACGAGATTCTGGTTTTCAACTCTTTAGCTAAAATTGAATTGGAAAAGAGTAACCCAAAGGCTGCATTTGATTTTCTCAAAAATTTCCAGAGTTCGGCTTCCGGTATTTCTAATATTGGACTGAAAGCAGATTATTACAAAAATCTGGCAAAAGCCTCTGCAGGAATCAATGAATTCAATATGCTTGGTTCGGCGAATGATAAATATTTCAACATTATTCAAAACATCGAATCAAAAAAATCGTTTGCCAAAGCAATGTTGGTGAACCATATCAACAAGATGAATGAGGAAAAACTGGCAGCTCAGCAAAAGATGTTCCGGTATATCTATCTCGCAATTATTGTGATTTTCATCATCGCAATAATATTGATTTATTGGTCTGTAAAGTATAAGTCCAGGCTCGCAAAAAAAGTGCCTGCTAGTACAGAGGTCAAAAATTTCGTCATTCCGGATAAAACGGAAAAAAGGATTCTAAACAAGCTGGAAGAGTTTGAAAAAAATCAGAAATACATCCGGAAAACGGTGTCGCTCAAAACTCTGGCGCAACAGTTCGATACCAATCCGAAGTATTTGTCCGAGGTGGTTAACAAACATAAAAACTCTAATTTTAATACCTATATCAACAATCTCAGAATCGATTATATTGTTGATAAGATCAAAGAAAATCCAGAATACAGGAAATATAAGGTAAGTTATCTTGCAGACGAGTGCGGATTCTCGTCACACAGCCTTTTTACAACGATTTTCAAAAACAGGATGAACCTTTCGCCAACAGAATTTCTCCAAAAAATAAATGGATGAGAAAATTATTGAACATACTATTGATGCTTTTCGCCTTCGCTGTATTTGGACAAAAAACGGAGCACGATAAACAGTTGGACGAAGCCGCGAATCTTATTTTTACCGATCCAAAAAAATTGGTGAGCATTTCTACGAAAATACTCCTGGAAACTAAGGATTATCCTACAAAAATTAGAGCCCTTTCCAAGTTGGTCAATGCGCAGATGGTTCTGGGAGACATCAGTCAGGTCATTAGAAATTGCAATCAGGGCATTAAGATGGCCAAGGAAAATGATGATAAAATCAATCAGGTTCGTTTTCTCTCGATGCTGGGAAACCAGTATCAGCAAATCAATATGAATGCTGACGCCAAGAGAAATCTAGACGAGGCAGAGAATTTAATCAATATAATATCGTTGCCCAAAGACCTTCTATTTATTCAAGGCAATGTCTATAATGTGAAAGGTATTGTCTTCAAAAATGAGCTCAACTGTGAGTTTGCCATAAAATATTTTGACAAGGCACTGACCGTATATGATCAGTTACAAGCTGAGGATGTGGTTGTTACAAACCGGCTTTTGATTGATATCCAGAAAGCCCATTGTTTGGAATCCATTGGGAAGACCCAAGATGCAGAAAAGCTCTACGCCGAAGTTCTGGACAGCAAAAAAGATGGATTAGGTTATAATAAATACTTTGCATCTGTGGGGCTGGTCGATATCTATTTAAAAAGAAAAGATTTGGATAGAGCTGGCCAATTACTAAAAACTATTGATGTCGATGATTTTGTTCAGTATGATGCAGAGCTTACATCTATTTATTATCGACTGATGGCTCAGGATAGTTATTTAAGAAAAAATTACAAATTATATCTTTATTATTTTGATAAATATAATCAAGTATTGTTACAAATTTCAAAATTTCAGAATGAAACAATTGAAAGGCTTGTAATTAATGATAATGCAAATTTTATCCATAAAAATAATAAAAACGTAATATGGAATTTCATAACGATTTCGATTTTAGTCATCATTTTAACTCTTTTAACTTCGTTTTTCTACCATTTTTCAATGAAAAAAACTTTTAATTGATATTGTTTCTTGTTGAAATGTAAATATTTCATTTAGAATTATTTAGATGGTCTTTTGTACTGTCATATTCAAGTATTTTTCTCAAATGTGAAAGCTTTTCTCTATTTTTTTAAAGCTCATATTGATAATTTAGAAATCTAAAATGATGAGATAAAATATCTTTTAATCAATTTAATTGATAGATAATTTTTCTGAATCATTTTTAGAAACCTTATTTATTTAAAGATAATTTATTGATATGAGAAAAATCAACTTTTTAGCAATTCTTTTAGGGGGACTTTTATCCGCCCAAACTACTTTTACTCTTATAAGGGACATTTATCCTGGCCTAAACAATTCGGCCCCCTCTAATTTTATGGTGTTTAATAATAAAATGTACTTTAGTGCCACCTATGGTCAGACAGGTTCTGCCACAGGAACTGAACTTTGGGAAACGGACGGAACAGAGGCTGGTACAAAGATAGTGGCGGATATCAATCCTGGTGCACCTTCGTCATCGCCGACCAATCTTTATACCTTCGGAAACAAACTTTATTTTACAGCCGCTCTACCTGTGAATGGAGTCAGTAGTTCTGGTGTCCTGATGTCCTACGACAGTGTTGAAGGTCTTAAGACAGTTTCCACAACTGCTAAGTTTGCAACCACTTTTCTAACCAGCAACAATAAGCTTTATTTCAAGGCGACCAACAGCACAATGTCACCTAATACGCAGCGTATTTATACTTTGGATGATAGTTTACAGCCTGTGATGGTCGATGATAATGTGACCGTGATGTTCCTCGGAAATGTGGGACAGCAGATTATCGCCAATGGCCAGTACAAAACGGCTACAAACCCAAGTTGGTATCAGCTTTTTAGTTTGAACGGAAATACGCTGGATATTTTAAAAACCATTAATTCTGCAGCTACTGCTTATCCTCAGAACTTTTATTACAGTCCCGCATTAGGAAAATCGTTTTTCTCTGCAAACGGAGGTAACGGTCCGGAACTGTGGATGTCAGACGGAACTGCGGACGGAACTGTTCAGGTCAAAGATATCAATACCACTACGGCCACGGCAGGCTCCAGTGCCACAAACTTTACAGAGTACAATGGGAAAGTTTATTTTACTGCATCAGATGGGGCAACTAGCGGCAGCGAACTGTGGGTGACAGATGGCACCGAGCAGGGAACCAAAATGGTGAAGGACATCGTGCCTGGTTCCACAAGTTCATTTCCTGATAAACTGACGGTTTTCAAAAATAAACTGTATTTCCTTCTGAACAACACTGGCAATTTGAGACAACTGTGGGAATCAGACGGCACGGAAGAAGGCACCAAAGTGCTTTCAACACTTCCTGCGGCATTTGGACTAGCTGTGTATAATGACAATCTTTATGCTTCTGCCAGGGTAGATGCTGCAGACCAGATCGGTGTGGAACTTTACAAGGTCAATCTTCCTAATGAAACCCTTGCTGTAACGACTGCTTCATCATCAAAGCTTAACGTGTATCCTAATCCTTCTAAAGGCGAAATTAAGATCAGCAATGTCAATTCCGGTTTGTTTGAGTTATTCGATACGACTGGTCGCCTCATCAAAGCTGGAAAATTTGATAATAATAGTAAAATCAATCTGAATTCAAAAGCAGGAAACTACATTCTGAAGGTTACTTCTGATGATAAGAAGATGAACGCGTCGACCAAAGTTATTGTTCAATAATCAAAAAACATCATTATGAAAAAAATAGTATTTACCCTTTTTATAGCCAATGCGTTAAGCGCACAAAGCATTACTTTATTAAAAGATATCAATCCCGGTGCAAATCCATCTACTCCGGCAGAATTTTTCAATTACGGCGACAAGCTGTACTTTAATGCCAGCAATCCAACTTATGGTAATGAACTCTGGTCCACAGACGGTACCCCGGAAGGTACAAATCTCGCTTTTGATATAAACCCAGGTACTGCCAGTTCTTTACCGATTTCTTTAATGAATTACAATAATAAACTGCATTTTCTAACAGTGATTGGTACGACAGGTCTTTATTCCTATGATAATAGCGAAGGTGCGCATCTTGTAAGCTCCGGACTTTCTACTGCCGCAAATCTTTTGCAGAGCAATGGAAAGATCTTTTACAGATTAAATAATAAACTATGGTACTTTTCTGATAACGCTACACACGATATCAGTACACCCATTGTCATTACCGGACAGATGGGCGCTGTCAACGGTAAAATTGTAATGGCCGCATCTCCAGCAGCAGGCGTTAACAATGCCCAGATATATATGTATGATGGCACATCGGTTTCTCTTCTTAAAACCATTAATCCTAATACAACTTCCAATCCTCAGAATTTCTTTTACAGCAGCCAATTAAATACTGTATTCTTTTCAGCAGGTTCTAGTACATCAGGATTTGAACTCTGGAAAACAGACGGAACAACGGAAGGCACTGTAGAGGTGAAAAATATTAATCCGGGCACCTCAAACTCTTTCCCTGGGAACTTCAAACAAGTTGGTGATAAGGTTTTCTTCAGTGCCAATAATGGATCCAACGGTACGGAACTTTGGATAACAGATGGCACAGGGGAAGGAACGAAACTGGTTAAAGATATCAACCCTGGTTCTGCGGCATCCAATCCCAGCAGTCTGACCGAACTGAACGGTAAGCTCTACTTTCTGGCAAATGATGGTTCCGGCGAAGCAAGGCTTTGGGAGAGTGATGGAACAGCGGATGGAACTAAGCTTACTTTGGAACTTAAACCAGGATACACCAATTTTGTTCTTGGGAAGATGGAAGCATATAACGGGGCTCTTTATCTGTCAGCGAAACTTAACGTGGCTAACGGACAGGAACTTTACAAGATAGAGTTTCCAACTCTTGCAGTCTCCGGCATTAACAAAAAAAGCGAAATGGTTTATCCTAATCCTACCACTGGCGATATTTTCTTCAGCGGAAAAGAATATGTGAGCTATGACCTCTATGACCTGAACGGGCGTCTTCTGGATCAGAATGTTAAAATCAACGGTAACAAAACGCATTTATCAGTTCCTAATGGAAACTACATCCTGGTAGGTAAAACCAATGAAGGAACTGTTAACACCACTAAATTAATTGTAAAATGAAAAAAACTCTAGCAACTATAGGATTGATGCTCATTAGTGCCAGTTTCACGACAGCAAACGCACAGAACATCAATTTCGCAGACGAAAATTTCCTCGAGTATATTCTGCTCTATACCGGTATTGATACCAATAATGACGGCGAGATACAGATGACAGAAGCTGAGGCTTATACCGGAGGATTTACTCTTACCGGAAATATCAAAGACGTTCCGGAGGTTAAATACTTCAAAAACCTGACTTCACTTGTTATCAATGGTTCCAAAGTGGCCGTTGTAGATGTGACGACTAACAAAGAAATCAATCAAGTGCGGATCAACAATTCTCTCCTCACCAAACTGAACCTCTCACAAAATTCCAAACTCTTGGCAGTAGACATTAGCAAATCATCTTACTTGAAAGAATTGACCTTCGGATCGCATCCTCAATTGTCATTTATCAGCCTTATGTTCAATGCGATCGAAGCATTGAATGTTACAGGATGTCCAATGCTGACCAATTTTTACTTTGCGTCCAACAATGTCTCCAGTATTGATGTAACCAAGAACCCAAGACTTGCGGAACTAAACACAGCAGCCAATCAAATCTCGACGCTTGATGTGACGAAAAATACGCGTCTTACCTACCTCAACGTAGGCCTTAACAAACTTCAGCAGATTGATGTATCGAACAATCCTTTGCTGGATACTTTTATGATTCAGGCCAATCCTATCACATCTATTGACATCAGCAAGCAACTTTACTTAAGGCAATTTATAATGGATGGTACGCAAATACCCGTAGTCAACTTGACCGGTCATTCTATGCTGCAATATTTTTATGCTAATTATTCGCAGCTGACCGAGGTGGATGCATCTACAAACGGCGATCTGATCTATGTTAATGCGATTGAAAATCAGAAGATGAAATTCATCAACGTGAAAAACGGGAACAATAAAAACGCCATCGGTTTTTTTGCACATACCAGCCCGAATCTAAAGTGTATACAAGTGGATGATGTAGCGTACAGCTCCAGTCAGACGCTTTGGCAAATAGATTCGACAGCAGTTTTTGCAACGGATTGCAGTGCCATTATGGGCAGTCAGGAAGTAGCAAGCACATCGAAACCATCTTTTTATCCTAATCCTACATCGGGCTATCTTTTCCTGAAAAACAAGGTCAAAGATGCAACGGTATTTAATATGGCAGGGCAAAAAGTGGCGAGCTATCAAAATGCCACGATGATTGACATCAGCCATCTTCCAATCGGTAATTACATCATCAATATTACCGATGCAACAGGCAAAATATCATCACAGAAAATCATTAAAAATTAATTTTGGTCTAATGAAACTAAATCATAAACATACATTTAAAATTACGATAGCGGCAGTCGCCCTGTTTGCGGGCACCGTGATGCAGGCTCAGAACAGCGACAAGGCTATCATAGAACAATATCTGGCAACAGGTAAAACGACTTTTAGCCAGACCTTTGACATCATTCATTCCGAGGCTAAAAAAGATTCTGACGGTAAAGTTGTAAATATACAGCAGACTTATAGAGGTATTCCTGTTTACGGTGCCATTTCGTCTGTGTTGATGCGAGGCAACACGGTGAAATATATGTCTGACAAATTTATTTCCGTATCGGATAATATTACTGCTGCCAAGCCTTCTGTGGATGTTCCCAAAGACTTCTCGGTCATTTTATCATCAGCTAATCTGAAAGGAGACAAAGGCGATTATACCTTCGAGGGACGAAAAAATAATTCGGTATTATCTAAATTAGTTTATTTTCCAACAGAGAAAGGACAACTGCAATTGGCTTATGCTGTCAATTTCTATGAAAAAGGAACCAACAATTACTGGGACATCATTGTAGATGCAGTAACAGGTGCTATTATTGAGAAAACCAATCTCACAGTATCTTGCCAGTTTCACGACCATTCTTTTTCTTCTGAACATCAGTTGGATAGTATTCATTATAATTCTGAAAAGCCAACAGACCAACAAACTGGAGAACACAAGTCTGTACTTGTAGATAATGCCTCTTACCGTGTGTATGCATTTCCAATCGAATCACCTAATTTCGGTCAGCGCACGCTGGAAACCAGCCCGTGGTTTCTGGATGCTTCTCCACTAGGTTGGCAAAATGACGGTGACGAAATTTATAACATCACGAGAGGAAATAATGCCTACGCCTACGTAGACCTCAATGGTTCCAATGCATTTGGACCTAGTGCCGATGGAGGGGTACAGAAACTTTTTGATTTTCCACTAGATTTGAATCAGCCAGTAACTACCTATACCAATGCTTCTATTACCAATCTTTTCTACGCGTCCAACAAGATGCACGACATATTCTACAAATTTGGATTTGATGAAGCGGGGCGTAACTTTCAGTCAAATAATTTTGGAAAGGGCGAACCTTACACCGATTTCGATCCTGTTCTATCAGAGGCCAGAGACGGCTCTTCTCTTAATAATGCCAACTTTGCAACACCTCCGGACGGCTTTTCTCCAAGAATGCAGATGTACCTTTGGAGGTATGGCTATTTGCTGAGCTACAATGCACCAAGTGATTTGGTGAACAGAAAACCTGCTGCAGGCTATAATGCTGACTTTGGAGGTGCCTTTCCAATAAACTCACCATTAACCGGCGATGTTGCCATAGCTACACCTGCAGACGCTTGTACGAACTTGGACAATACCAATCTGAACGGAAAAATTGCACTTATCCAGAGAGGAACCTGCAACTTTGATGTCAAATTCAAAAAAGCACAGGACAAAGGAGCGAAAGGTGTTATCATATATAATCCTACTCCGGGTCAAACGATCATCAATATGAGTGGTACTGATACCACTGTAACAATCCCCGGAATCTTAATTGACAATGAGGAAGGAGAAATCATCAAAAGCAAAATAGACCAGAACATTAATGTAAATGTCAACCTGAAATACAATACTTTCGATGTAGATGGAAGTCTCGATAACGGTGTTATAGCACACGAATATACGCACGGCATCTCTACAAGAAGTACAGGTAACGGCTACAGCTGTCTCAATGCCGCTTATGCCAATGAGCAGATGGGAGAGGGCTGGTCCGACTTTATGGCACTAATGGTCACCGGAAAAGCTGATGCCACAGCTGCGCTGCCAAGGTCTACAGGAAGTTTCGTGGCGAATCAAGGAGCCGACGGTCCAGGAATCCGACCTGCTAAGTATTCTCCTGATTTTGCCATCAATGATTATACCTATGGAGATACAAACGGGAAATACATAGACACGGGCGGCGGTGCCCTTGCCGTAGATGTTCACGGTGTGGGTTTTATCTGGGCAACGATGCTGTGGGACCTTCATTGGAAATTTGCTGATAAGTATGGTTATTCTAATGACATCGCAAACAATCCAAACTCAGGAAGCGGAAAAGTGGTTCAACTGGTAATGGAAGCAATGAAAATACAAGGTTGCTATCCGAATTTCGTAACTGGCCGAGATGCAATCATAGCAGCGGATGCTGACCTGAACAACGGTCAAAACAAATGTATGATCTGGAGCGCATTTGCCAAACGTGGTCTTGGGGCTAATGCCAGCGCCGGCGCTACAAGAGGAGCGTTGCCTAATGCGATCTCTGACCAGATAGAAGATTTTTCTGTGCCGGCAGAGTGCTCTTTGGGGACTTCTGAAATTACAGTCAATAAGAAAATTTCTATCTATCCAAATCCGGCCAGCAAGGAAGTTTTTATTAAAACCAATGGCGTACAGATTTCTGGAAAAATCAAGGTTTCTATCTATGATATGTCCGGGAAAAAGGTGGATGAACAGTTGATCAATGCTGATGAACCGGTTCTGACCTCAGCGCTTCAGAAAGGTACTTACATTCTGACCGTTGATGGTATTGGTGTGACATTCAGCAGTAAGCTGATTATTAATAAATAAAAGTTTTTCCTCAGAAATTATTAGTATGTAAAATCAATGCGACTGTAGTTTACAATTAGGAGAAGAGAAGCTGTCTCATTTGAGAGACAGCTTTTTTTTGTGGCATAATACAACTGTAAATTAGGTTTGTAATTTTAAAGATTTTCTGATCTTTATTTCTCATAACGGAATTTCTAAAAAGGAAGTTTGCTACAAAATTTCTGTAATGGGAGAGCTCAGAGTATGTAGCCTATTTTCGGATTGTAAGAATTTTATCAAAAGTTCAGTATGAAATAGATTACCTAAGAATATCGACCATAGATCAAATTATAGAACTTCATAGAGACTCACAACAAGTCTGGCTGTGAAAAAAGCAATGAAGATGTTTTACTCTGCGCGATACGTGGAAGACCTGGACTAAAAAATAGCAAAAAGTCTCGAAAGATCTATGGCAACTCTCTATTGCTATATTCCCGCTTTAGGAAAAGGATATCAGGTTAGGAAAGATATTTTAGGATACTTGATAATTTCTAAACAAAAGATATTATATAGTACTATTATTAAAAAAATTGGATCTCGCCTCACTAAACTCATTGATATTATCGGCAATCCAAAACCAAAGAGGTGTTACCTGTACTAATAATCCTCTGCCTAAAGTCGTGAGTTCATATTCAACTCTTGGTGGCACTTCGGGATAAATATTTCTCGACACCAATCCGTCCCTTTCTAATTCGCGAAGGCATTTTGTCAACATTTTTTGACTGATGCCGTTAATATGATTCTGTAGATTTGAAAAACGCATTTTGCCATCTATTCCCAGAGCGTGTATGACAAAAAGTGACCATTTGTTACCAACGTGATTCAATACATCTCGTTTAAGTTCATCCTGATCTTTATTCAAAACTTTACAAATGTCGTCCCAAGCTTTTACGATCTCTTCATCTGACATCAATCTTTCCATATTCTCTTATGTTTAAATAAAATATTTTGCTTAAAGATAAATGATTCTGATGAGAAAATTGAGAATAATGAGAATTTTAGAGACTATTATTATTTGAAAATTATTTGAAATTAATGTGGCTATCAATCAAAATACTAACATATAGGTAACTAGCTGACATCATTGTACCTTATTGTTTTACAGGTTTTAACGGTTTAAATTTGTAGAAGAAAAAGGAAGTGAATTGATCAGCAATGAACGAATTTCAATTCCAATACTTAATTTTTTTACAATGAAAAATAAATCAATTTTAATTTTGGGCGCAGGCGAATTAGGAATGCCGGTGATCAGAAATATAGCAAAAAAGGCTAAAAGCTACCATAACGTTACAGTCACCGTACTGCTTAGAGAAACAACGATCAATTCTGAAGATCCTGATAAGAAAAGGAATGTCACAGAGATCCGGGAGTTAGGGGTGGAATTGCTTGCAGGCGACCTTTCCGCTTCCTCTGCTGAGCTTATCGATATTTTCAGAAATTACGACGCTGTTGTTTCATGTACAGGTTATGGAACAGGCGCAGGAGGTTTTCAGCTGAAATTGGCCAATGCCGTACTGGATGCCGGTGTCAAAAGATACTTTCCCTGGCAGTCCGGCGAGGACTTTGAGGAAATAGGACGGGGAAGTGCGCAGGACCTTTTTGATGAGCAGCTTGATGTAAGAGAGCTTTTGAGATCGCAAAGTGCCACAAGATGGGTCATCATCTCCACAGGCATGTTCACTAGTTATCTTTTTGAACCTTTCTTCGGTATTTTAGATCTGGAAAATAAGTCGATCAATGCCATTGGCGGATGGGATACGGCAGTTACATTGACGACACCGGATGATATTGGCCGTCTTACCGCTGAGATCTTCTTTACAGAACCGCAGATAGAGAATGAGATTGTCTATATTGCGGGTGATACAATAACCTACGGAGATCTTGCTGATATTGCAGAATCATTATCAGGCCAGAAGTATGAGCGTACACTTTCCGATATGGGAGAGATCACAGATGACCTTAAAAACGATCCCACCAATTTCGTTAAAAAATACCGTTCGATATTCGGAGCAGGAAAAGGTGTTTCGTGGCCATTAGAGAATACCTTCAATGGGAAGAACGGAATCCCGACAACCTCTGCCAAACAATGGGCAAAAGATAATATTGACTGGAAATCTTACAATAAGTATTAAGAACACTATAATGAGATTCAACAAATTATAATTGTTATCCGTTAAATTGAATTACAAAGTTTGTTGCAGATCACAGTTATAAAAACGTCATTTTTTAATCCCGGGATTATGTGTCACGAGTTATATCATCCTCAGACAATCAATATGAGGTATAGGACAAAGCCTATAACTCATATTGATCTGATGGATGTTTACTTCTTTACAACCCGTCGAAATAGATCTTTTTGATCTCTTTGACAGAAGCTTCCGCTCCAATTTGCTGACGTCTATCGTAAATAGCCTGTGCCTTTGTTCCTGCAAAATAACGCAACTTGTCTTTTTGGTCGGTTGCTGCTACAAAGATCACTTCCGCAATCTCATCAGGTGAAGAATCGGGTTTGATCATACTAAGCATTTTTTCTTCCGCTGAATCATAATACGGTAGTGCAGTGACATCTGAATTATGGTTAAACAGCTCCGTTTTCGTGGCGCTCGGAGCAACGGTCTTAACACCGACACCAAACATCGATAGCTCTATTGAAAGACATTCGCTCCAGCCTTCAACCGCCCATTTCGTACCATTGTAAATACTGGTGAACGGGAAGCTGGTATGTCCGCCGATGGATGTTATATTGATGAACAGTCCATTTTTATTTCTCTGAAGTGAGGTGTAAAAGCTTGTGTTACCCGAACTGTTCCCAGAAAATTCGTTTCCACCTGTTTCACGATGTTCTCATCGGAAAAGGATTCCAACGCACCCATCAGCCCATATCCCGCATTGTTCACGACCACGTCGATCGGTCCTAGCGATAAAGCTTTTTCTACGGTCGACCTGATCTGTACCAGGTCAGTAACATCCAAAGGCAAAAGAATAACATGGTCCAATTGATCAAGTTCCGTTTCCTTTTCGGGATCGCGCATTGTAGCGATGACCTTCCAGCCTCTTTGTTGAAATAATTTAACGGTTGACTTGCCTATTCCTGATGAGGTTCCGGTGATGAATATTGTCTTCATTTTATAAAATTTTAAATGTTCTTTTACAAAATTACTGGCAAAAAGATATACATTTGATACCTGTATACAAAAGTATACTTAAATTATTATGACGGAAAAAAAACATTATTTCCAGGAAAAGATCAACGCCATCCAGGATACTATGTTTGTCATCGGTGGCAAATGGAAGATGCCGATTATCCTTTCTATCTATCAAGGCAATACAAGATTCAATGAAATTTTAAATTCAATACCGAAGATAACCAACCGGGTTTTGTCTAAGGAATTAAAACATCTGGAAGAAAATCTATTGATCGACAGAAAGGTCACAGACGATTATCCAGTCAAGGTAGAATACACTATGACGGATTATGGATTAAGCTTACAGGAAATTGCAAAGCCCCTGGAAAAATGGGGAAGAGATCACAAGAGGAAGATCAGGGAAAAATAATCATATAGAATATAGGTGATCAAAGGTGTTTTGATCAACAACTGAAATTGATCAGAATACTCTTTGTTATATTTCTAGACGATCATCTGTTAGAGGTTAATAAACAGTCTGTCTTAAAATCCCGGATACTTTTCTGGATTGATCATTTGAAAATTTCTCCTGTGTAGGGTATACTTAAAAATGACAATCAAACAGGCTGTCTAAACTTGTTTGATTTTCGTAATATATTGTTTCAATTCTGTTACAACAGACTTCGGCAGTCATTCTAATTTTGTATCATAATAAGATTAAGATATGGAAACAGACAAAGTATGGTTAGTAACGGGAGCATCCAAAGGAATGGGGCTTTCACTGGTGAGAAAACTTATCGAAAGCGGTTATAGGGTCGCTGCAACAAGCAGAAAAGCGCAGAGTTTAATGGAGGCTGTCGGAGAATTTGACAAACAGCAGTTCTTACCGCTGGAAGTAGATCTGACAAGCGGAGAATCTGTCAGCAAGGCATTTGAAAAGACTGTCGGACACTTCGGGAAAATAGACGTTTTGGTCAATAATGCGGGCTATGGCATCGGTGGTGCTGTGGAAGAATTGAACCAAAAAGAGATCAGGGACAGTTTTGACATTAACGTTATGGCTGTGATTAAGACAATGCAGTCGGTCATGCCTTACTTCAGGCAACAGAAGTCAGGAAACATCATCAATATTTCTTCAATTGCAGGATTTGCGCCGGGAATCGGCTGGGCCATTTACGCCGCAACAAAATATGCGGTAACGGGACTGTCCGAGGTCATGGCAGAAGATGTGAAAGAGTTCGGTGTTAAAGTAACGGTAGTGGCGCCGGGCGCTTTCCGGACGGAGTTCCTGGAAGAAGGCTCTCTCGTTTTCGCTGAGAATAAAGTTGAAGGATACAATGCGATTAGAGCTTCACACCAAAAATACGCTGCCATGAACGGAACGCAGGCTGGAGATCCCGACAAGCTGGCCTGTGTCCTGATCGATCTTGCTGAAAATCCGAATCCGCCGGTACGCTTGTATTTGGGAAGCGATGCCTACAACCGTGCAAAGTACAAGATAGGCTTGTTATCAGAGGAACTGGATATCAATAAGGATATTTCATTTTCTACCGATTTTTAAATGACCATCTGAATCTAAATTAATAACGCTGCCATTCGAAAGTGGCAGTGTTTTTTTTGTTTGATTTTTGTATATTTATTACATGGAGAAAATGCAGTCACTGGAAGAATTTTACCAGTCGAAATTTGACCGGGTACCTGAAAATATCCGTAACGGGGTAGGGCACTTCAATGTCTTTACCATCGATGAGTATATCGGTAAAAATGCTAAACCATTGGTCTACAGCCGGAAAGATTATTTTAAGATCACCCTGATCGTCGGCCGAAACCGGATCCATTATGCTGACAAGGTCATTGATATTCAAAAGCAGGCAATTTTTTTCACCAATCCGCAGATCCCTTACAAATTTGAATGGATCGATGGTCAGAAGGCAGGATTCTTCTGTGTGTTTACACCTTCTTTTTTTCATCATTTCGGAAACCTGAATGATTATGAAGTTTTTAAACCTGAAGTGATACCGGTCTTCGAGCTGACCGATGAGCAATTGGAAGATGTAAGGCAGATTTACAAAAAAATGCAAACTGAATTGGCCTCGGATTATGCCCATAAATATGATCTGTTGAGAAACCTGGTGTTTGAATTACTTCATTATGCACTTAAAATGAAACCGACTTCAAAAGCTGAAAAACAACAGGCTAATGCTTCTCAGCGGATCACCCATCTGTTCCTTGAGCTGTTGGAGCGTCAGTTTCCTATCGAAGATGCGAGACAGCGGATCAACTTCCGTTCGCCTTCTGAATTTGCCGGTCAGCTTTCCGTTCATGTCAATCACCTCAACCGGGCCGTTAAAGAGATCACTGAAAAAACGACTTCGGAGGTCATTGTGGAGCGTTTGTTACAGGAGGCAAAGATATTACTGAGACATACCGAATGGAATGTTGCCGAAATTGCCTATTCACTGGGGTTCAAAGAGGCTACGCACTTTAATAATTTCTTCAAAAAGAATATGCAGATGACACCGATGCGGTTTCGTGCGATGGATTAAATAAAGGAGTAAGAATAGCGAGTAATTTGATATACTGAGTTTGTCGGATAATAAATGTTTACAGTCAATATCATTTACTTACTTTTATTTTCAGATCAATTTTTTTCTAGGCAACCCAATCTCAAATTCTTGCGGATAAGGAGCGCGAAAAGTCAAGCTCACATCTTCCCGCAGACCATTTTCAACTTCCTTCGCTTTTTCCTCATCCATTGAATATCTGGGATCAGCAATAAGTGGCATTTTTGCCATTTTTGTTATGGTAATAGTCGGGAAATGATAATCCACTTCAACGGTTCCTAATAGAAGATAAATTCCACCCTCTTTAAAAGGAAACTTCGAAAGGCTGTCCGGAAAATGAGCTGTATCAAAATAGTCGCCATTGGCATCAATCCAGGTTCCGAAATACATATCGTCTCTATTTCCATATTTATTTTTGATAGGAACGTGTTTTCTGGAAATCAGATAAGCTAACATTCTCACCTGCTTCTTATGGTACTTCAAAAGATCTTTAACCATTACATCGCCTCTGTATTTGATCTTCAATAAATCGAAAATAGAATAAGACACAGGAAAGCCCAATATTTCAATTTCGTCGAACGCATCTTCAAAAGGATCTCTTTCTATAAGAGGTAGCTGATAATCTTTTTGAGGTTCTTCAAATAAAGAAATGATCTTCGTTTTGTATTGATTTTTTGACAAAAGAAACCTTGCTTCGATCAATAGCTCGTGTTTCTGTTTGCCTGTGAATCTGAAAGCCCCGACAAAAATAAGTGTCTGTAAAGTTTCAATACCGATGTTGACTCTTTTGACAAAATCTTCTAACGATTTGTAATCACCATGTTCTTTTCGTTCCTGAGGAATAAATAGTTTAACGGCAGCTTCCAACTTCTCAATATGCATCAACCCTAAGTACACATCTGTTCCATATACCGTAGTTTGAAATTCGCTGAGGTTTACACAAGGATTATGAATTTTAGCACCAGCCATTTTGGCTTCATGGACATAGACTTCTGTTCTATAAAAGCCACCGCCATTATTAATCGCAGAGACCATAAACTCAATAGGGTAGTACGCTTTTAAATAAAGACTCTGATAGCTTTCCACCGCGTAGGAAGCTGAATGGGCTTTACAAAAAGAATACCCCGCAAAAGATTCGATCTGTCGATAGACCTCCTGAGAGAGCTGCTCAGGGTGACCTTTTTTCTTACAGGATTCGAAAAAATCATCTTTTAATTGTTGCAAAGCTGACAGTGATCTTCCTTTTCCGCTCATCGCCCTACGCAGAACATCACCATTCTCTGCGGAAACTCCGCCGTAATGAAGGGCAATTTTGATCACATCTTCCTGATATACCATAATGCCATAAGTCTCGCCCAGTTCCTTTTCAAACACTTCATGAAAATATTCAAATTGACCGGGATGATTATGGCGAAAAATATATTCACGCATCATACCGCTTTGTGCTACACCCGGACGAATGATGGAGGAGGCAGCAACCAATACTTTGTAATTGTCACATTTAAGCCTTCGTAATAATCCGCGCATTGCGGGTGATTCGATATAAAAACAACCGATGGTTTTTCCAATACTCAAAAGCTCATTACATTTTTCTTCATTCTTTGAAATCGTTGTATCTTCAATATCGACCGTAATCCCTCTCTTTTCTTCAATCAGGTTAACAGCATCTTTAATGGTGCCTAAACCCCTTTGCGAAAGGATGTCAAATTTTTCCAAGCCAATTTCTTCTGCTGTATGCATGTCGAACTGTACGATAGGAAATTCCTTTGGCGGAAATTCCAAGGCAGAATAATGGGTAATAGGTTCTTCAGAAATTAAAATCCCGCAGGAATGCATGCTCCTTTGATTAGGAAAACCGATCATCATCTGTTCATATTTATAGATTTCCTGAACAACAGCATTCTGATCATGTAATTCTTTAGGCATTTTAGAGAGTTGATCCAGTTCATCTTTAGGCAGCCCGAATACTTTTCCCAGCTCCCTGAACCTTGATTTTCTTTTAAATTCAACATTGGTTCCGCAAAATGCCACGTGATCTTTGCCGTATTTATCAAAAATGTATTCCAAAATAGCATCGCGGTTCTTCCAACTCCAGTCGATATCAAAGTCAGGAGGTGTTTTCCTGTTGAGGTTCAAAAAGCGCTCAAAGTACAAATCCAGTTCCAAAGGGCAGATATCAGAAATACCTAAACAATAGGCAATAATACTGTTGGCTCCGCTTCCTCTTCCAACGTGCATAAACCCCATACGGTTGCTGTATTGGATAATATCCCAGGTAATCAAAAAATAACCACAGAAATTCAACTGGTCAATTACGGTCAGTTCTTTTTTGACCCTTTCAAAAGCCTGCCTGTTTTGATCAGGATATCTTCGATCCAATCCTTCGTAAGCCAGTTTTGACAGTAATTTAAAATCACTTTCCTTGCTCTCTGTATAATGCTTTTTATTCTTGGGCGTTTTAAAATCAAAATTAAAGCTGCATTGATCAACAATAAATTTGGTGTTCTCAATGATTTCAGGGTATTCTGTAAATTGATTCAAAAGCTTTTTCTTATCGACAAAAGATTCATTGTTTCTGCAATAATCCGTTTCAGCCAGTTTTGTAAAGAGTGTATTGCCATCGATTGCACGCAGCACTTTATGAAGTTCAAATTCATCATCCGTCTTAAAAGTTACCGGATGCAGGATAACCATTTTGTGGATCAAAGATCTGAGTTCCGGCTTAACCAGCAAATTCAATTCATCATGCCTGATACCTATAAATTCGTGTTCCAATAATACTTTAGGGATATTCTGTAAAGAATAGATAACGAAACAATTTTCCAATTGAGGATTAACCTTAGGAATTTCAATGTCTTCACAATTATAATCGGTCAAAAGCCTGTTGACCTCTGCTATCCCTTCAGGATTCTTCGCCAAGCAGATATAATGCTGTTCATTCTCGACCCTGACATCAACGCCTACAATAGGTTTAATGCCTTTATCTTCACACATTTTATAAAACTGATAAATTCCGGTTACGGTATTAATATCAGTTAGCGCGAGAACTTTCAGCTTATAATCCATAGCCAAATCAACTAATTCTTCAACAGAAATAGTCCCATAACGAAGGCTATGATAGGTATGACAATTCAGAAACATAATGTATCTATCTATTGAGTTAAAAAGCCGGAAGCCCTTCCAAGGCTTTTAGCACCAAAACGGTCTTTCATTTTATCCATTGCCTGATATAATAAGATCAGCTCTTCGGTATCTTCAAAAAGATCCATCTGATGGCTTCCGTGCACCAGTCCTGTAAACCTGACCCCGACCAGACGAATTCTCATCCTTCGGGTATATACTTTCTTAAAAAGCTCAAGGACATATTTCAGCAAGGTATGGTCTGCTGAGGTATACGGAACTTTGCATTGCTTGGTTTCCGTATCAAAGTTGGCATACCTGATTCTTACAGAAACCGTTGAGGTCAGCCATTTCTCATGTCTCAGCTGGTAGCATAGCTGTTCCACCATCCCGGAAAGAATGCTTCTGATATTCTGAACATCGATGGTGTCTTCAGCAAAAGTTGTTTCAGTAGAGATAGACTTTCGCTCTGAATATTGGACTACTGGATTTAAATCAATGCCATTCGCTTTCTTCCAGAGCTCAGTGCCATTCTTGCCAATCAATTCCTGAAGGACATCAACAGGCATCTTGGATAAAGTCTCAATCTTTCTTACGCCCAACCTTGAGAGTAGTTCAAAAGTCACATCGCCGACCATTGGAATTTTTCTGACAGATAATGGATTTAAAAAAGGCTGGATTGCTATAGGTTTCAATTCTAATTTTCCGCTAGGTTTGGCTTCCCCAGTTCCGATCTTTGAAACGGTTTTATTGGTTGACAATGCAAAACTGATGGGAAGGCCTGTGTTTTTCTTCACAGCTTGTGCAATTTCTGTTGTCCACTGATAGCATCCGAAAAATTGGTCCATTCCTGATAGATCCAGGTAAAATTCATCGACGCTGGCTTTTTCCATCACCGGAACTTTTTCCTGGATAACTTCGGTCACCTGGTGGGACATTTTGGAATAATATTCCATATCCCCTTTGATGACCTTGGCTTCAGGGCATAAACGCAAAGCCATTCTCAGAGGCATTGCAGAACGAACCCCAAATTTCCTAGCTTCATAGGAACAGGATGCCACCACGCCACGATCCCCGCCGCCTATGATGACAGGCTGATTCTCCAGTACAGAGTCTCTCAGCCGCTCACAGGAGACAAAGAATGTATCCAGGTCCATATGTGCAATTGCTCGTTCCATTTGACAAAATTATTACGATTTGTAGCAAAAAATTGTATATTTGTTGCTATAATTTATAGCAATGTCAATTTTATCAGAAAACATGCGGTATTTAAGAGGTAAGCTCAATCTGTCACAACAGAAGGTTGCTGATGATCTCTTAATTACCAGAGGCAGATACGGTAAATATGAAGATGATGCCGCATCACCTCCTAATGAGATTTTAATCAAAATCTCAAAATATTATAATGTCAGCATCGATTTATTACTGACTATTAATCTGACCAAATATCCTATCGATGAGATTATGGAGCTTCCAGACAACCGGATCGTTCTGCCTATCAGGGTCGATCATAATGGAAACGATCAGATCGAGATCATTCCACATAAAGCGTCTATGGGTTATCTGAACGGCTATGGTGATCCTGAATATATTGAAGGTCTTGATACGATTTCGTTACCCTTTTTAAAAGGCGGAAAATTCAGGGCGTTTCCTGCTGACGGAGATTCGATGCCGCCCTATAAGAATGGAACCTATATTGTGGGTAAATACGTTGAAAATCTTTCTGATCTGAAAACAGACCGGACTTATGTTTTCATCACTACCAATGATGGGATCAGTTACAAAAGATTCCAGTTCCACGAAGCAGATGGTATTTGGGTAAAGGCAGACAACAGTTTCTACGAGCCTTATAAAATTCCATTACCTGACATTAAAGAGATCTGGGAATTTGCCTGTAGTATCAATACTATAGAATATGGAGCTGATGAATTTGCAGAACGCAATATTCATAATTTCATCACAGAAATCAAGACCGATATCAAACAGATCAAAGAAACAATGAGGGATAAGAATTGAATTCATTTGAATAAAGTTTCTTAAAATTACTTCATAAAAAACTTCCCCGAAGGGAAGCAAAAACACAAATGATGAAAAAAATCCTGTATAAACAGGACAGATCAAATATAAATATTTTAACAGAAAACTACAATGAGTCAGCTGAGTTTATTTGATACGGAAGAATTTTATGAATTTCCAAAAGACCTTTTGGAATACAAGGAAAATTTCCTTGGCAGGGAGGAAGCTGATAAACTTAAAGATATATTGCTGAAAACAGCACCTTGGGAGCAACGTACCCAAAAGATGTATGATAAAACAGTTATAACACCCCGCCTTACTGCATGGTATGGAGGGAACGATAGTTCTTACGATTTAGATGGAAATGTTTCAGGTACTAATGCTTGGACTCCCGAACTTTATGCTTTAAAAGAAAGGATAGAAAAAGAATTTGGTTATCAGTTCAATGGTGTATTATTAAACCTGTATCGTGATAATAACGATTCGGTGGCATGGCATAGAGATAAAGAAAGCCGTTATGGAAAACGACCAGTGATTGCATCTATAAGTCTTGGACAGACCCGAAACTTTGATTTCAGAAAGAAAGATCATCATCAAAGCAAATACAGCTTACCGCTTCCTCACGGCTCACTCCTCATCATGAAGGGTGATTTACAGGAAAACTGGGAACATCGAATTGCTAAGTCTAATATTCCGATGAAAGAGCGCATTAACCTGACATTTAGGTTAATTAATGAGTTATGATATAGAATTGGATTTTTTTCATACACTTAAAGATAAAGAGTAAAAGAATTGTGTACTAATAAAGCTAGCAATTCCCAGCAAATATTAATATAAAGAATGCAATTATAAATTTGATTAGTACATTTCAAATATATAATTGCATTCTTTTAATTTTCGAAGGATTATAACATTTAAAATCCG
>Ga0247808_10000422_pt1 | contig 20973 bp, 32 predicted proteins | sample UWRJL089202R1_FD_179914 | JGI IMG/M metagenome (GOLD analysis project Ga0247808, IMG submission 179914) | Plant litter microbial communities from Arlington Agricultural Research Station in Wisconsin, United States - UWRJ-L089-202R-1 | ecosystem: Environmental > Terrestrial > Plant litter >... | reverse complement strand
TCCAAGGAGGCACGGATGTACATATCGGCAAGGTTCATGTCGTATGCGATGTCAGTTGTGATAGCCGTGTCCGAATCATCATAAGTATCCGGCTCTATCACTGCTGAGAACCCACAAGGCAGCGGTGAGGCATACTCGGGGATCGCAAACTCGTATGATGCTCCAACCTTCGCGCAATCCTCCTTTGCCGATGCCGGGTTTGCCGCCCCGGTCAGAAGTGTCACGGATGCGAGGGCAAAAATGCCTAGACTGGTTAGGAACCTTTTCATCTTCGTAATCTACCCACAATCTACTGGCAGGTCAATAGTTGCGCACGGTTTGTATCTCAGGTATATTCTACCCATGAAGCTCTCCGTCTGTGCAGTCACCATCACGCTGATTCTAGTTCTTACCGGCTGTGCATCCGCCAACGTCGAGGGTTGGGACATCCCTAATCCCGATGGTGTGGACAACACCGTTGCTACCAGCCTTGATGATGCCAGAAGCACGATCCTCAGCAGTGAAGACGCAGATGGCGAGGCCGCAAGAGCTTGGGTGGAGGACTTGAAGGCGATGGGATTCGAGGTGATAGCGGATCGCTCTGCTGGGAACGTTGTCTCGCTAGACTTGCGCAAAGGCAATACCATCGCCAGCGTCAGGGTTGGCGATGGTACGGTATACGTTCTTTCAGAAATTACCGACTAGGCGAACATCCAGAGAACGCCAGCGGCAGAAAGTGCCTTCTGACAGCCCTCATCTGAGAATAGCTCTCCTGCTATGCGCTCGTAGTCACTGATTACGACATTGCCCCACGTGTCATAGCTGTATGCCGGGTCAAGGTGCATCGGAAGAATGCGGTCATATCCGCAATACTCATAGAGAGAATCCGTGGTGATTATCGTGCGCTCTGCGTCAAGGTGGTGCGTGCTGCACAGACCCGCACCGTTCTCCATGAAGTAGCCGCCGAACTCTGAATCATCGGTGAACAGGTTGCGATTCAGGATGTGGTGAGCGTCTACAGATTCCAGACCGCATGAAGGCACCACACATACCCCAGCGTTGCGCGCTAGGGTTGAGATGCGAAATTCATCACGGCTGAGAAGCTTGGACATAGGACAAGACTAGTCCAGAAGTCGCTCGCTCGTCAACTCGAACTACTCGAAGTCCGATTCAGATATGAGGTCTTCGATAATCCTGCTGGCGGCGGTATCAGCATCTTCGCCCACAGCAAGCAACCCCGCATTCTCAGCCTCGGTAGGGTAGGAGGGGATCTCGGATGCGTAACCGGTCAGGATTTCCGCCAGTGATGTATATGCGTTTCGGAAGGCTATCGCTGCTTTCTCCAGCTCTTTATCTGCGAAGTGCTCGGCACCCAGAATCGACTCATCAGCAGAATATAAGCTCACGCCATTGTCAACAAAAGTCTCCAAAAGTGAGAAGCGAGCAACTCGTGTTGCGTCATCTAAATCCTCAAAGCCAGCCATAGTAAACCTTTCTTCCTGTAACACCCAGAGCATACATCATGCGTGGGCGTTCATGCTAAAGGTGGCAATACCGCGCTGTCCGCTGCCTCCGGTAGAATCATCAGTAACGGAAGGCGCGGTAATGGCTAAGCAGGGTATTAGGACTCAGATAATCGACAAGAATGGCAAGCAGACTACGGTTATCAAGAAGGATCAGACCGCCTCTCGCCCCAAGCGAGCCATACCTGTAGCCACAGTAAATGCCGCTATCGAAAGCGAAGACATTCAGCTACGCAATGAGGTCATCTCACAGATTTCCGACCGCCGCATACTTAACCGAGTGGCAAGGGATTCAGACGAGATGGTCGCCCAGCTAGCACAATCATCAGGTGGTCTGAATGGTCAGGACTATGACCGTCTTTATGACGAGAAGGCGCTGATTCCGTGGGCGGCGCTCAACTCGCCAACAATTGTTGATATGGATGAAGCAAAGCTCAAAGCCCTGCTAGCCGATTCGGGCACGGGAATTCGTCTAAGTGCCGCGAAGAACTACAACATGTCCGAAGACGTACTTGACGTTCTGAAGAAGGACTCCAACCCCGGTGTTGCCTCCGCAGCGCAGAAATCACTGGTTCGACACTATCGCCGGAACCACAGGAATCACATCTTAGAAACCATCTACCCGCGCCTCGATGCTGACTATGACAACAACGAAGGTGTGTGGGTTGGTATCGACTACAAGGAGAAGATAGAGCGCGCTCTTTCGAATGTTCCCGCTGACGCAGACTACTACGAACGTGAAGATCACAACCTAGGGGTAAATCTCGTCTCCGCAAGATATCAAACCGTCAACGGACTGATTGCGTCATCCCGAGTTACAGGGAGCACGACCTTCGTAGAAGGTACAGAGTATCAGCAGGCTGTGGACAAGCTGACCAATGACCTATTCAGGTCTGCTGGTCTAGAACACGAGATTCCCTATCCTTCCAACTAGTCGGAGAGTAGCTCTCTTGTCATCTCTACGTCCAGTTCGTTACTCAGAACGGTGTCGATGACGTTGAGAGGAACGCCGCTGTTGTAGGCTACGAGAACCTTCTCGACACCGAAGTAATCACATAGTTCCAATGCAGAGTGAATGTCGATATCGTTGTCACGCAACCAGAAGTACCAAACCACCAAAGCCGAATCGTAATTCGGGCTGAGCTTCCGAAGAACTCTGAAACTATGCTTGCGCTCGTCGGTAAGCTCCAGCTTCGCCCTCGCGCTCAATGTATCCGATGAAAGGATGTGGTCGGTCGCATCGTCAATCTTCCTGATGCGCCGAGCCAATGAGTTATCGAGCGCCTCGCTGATGTTGTTGATGTGAATAAGCTCGTCCATCCGAGCAAATCCGATGTCGTTGATCCCCACCTCCGCAATCGACTGGATATCGTGTATCAGGCTGGTGCGAAGTTCGCGGCTCTTCTGTGTCAAATCATCTTCGAGAGTCATGCGTCAACCTTGGCGAACTTCTTGATTATCTTGTTGAGAGCCTTGACGTGCTCATCATTGTACCCATAAACAGTGGGCAAGCTATTGCGGATATACAGCGCGTAAAGCTCGATACCGGATTCGCTATGATCGGCGTAGTCCCAGAGGAAAGCGTCAAGGCTCCGCGAGTTCTTGTATCTCTTATCCTTGTCCACCAGAATGCGGATGGAGTCCCACGCCTCTTGGAAAACCTCGTAGGGGTACAGCATCTTGTTCGGCGGCTGCTCTTGATTCTCACGAGCATAGCTGCTGCAAGCATCGGCATAGCCGTTGGCTTCCGTCTGTAGCCATGCGCGGAACGTTTTGAGAGCGGTCTGGTTAGTCATTGTAGACCGAGCATAACACCATCAAACTTGAGGTACAAGTTGACTAGGATTTCGGACTCATCCTCAGCAGCATATCGACATCCAAGTCGTCCTTGGCACCTCGGGCAATCACATCGAAACTCAACCCAGCACCATACATAGCCACAGTCGAAACAAGTCCGTAATGCAGCCAAGCGTCTTTCATCTGCTCGTATCCATCTACCTCATCGCCAACCGAACGGAAGGCTATGCATGAAAGAAGAAGCACTTCTAGATGGTCGTCAAAGTATTCAGACTGCTCAGTCTTCGACCAATCGACTTTCTTTCTCATCTCGTATTTACGACGGTTGAGTTCGCGTGTGAATATGCTAGCTGTCTCACGATCTTGACGTTCGTGGTTGGTGTAAGAGATGAACTTCTTACCCTCTATCCGTGACGAGTACACAAGAGGGAAAATCATGTCATTCAGCGCTGCGACACCTATCTCACCTAGCAGGCTGACGAAAACCTCGTCGCTCACCACCGCCTCAAATGAGTTTCGGATAACGAAGGCGACTTCTCCGCTTGTGGTTTCCCCGTCTATCTCTCTTGCAATACGCCGAGCGAGGTTGTAGAGCGTCAGGTACTCTCCTGAAGCTGCATGAAGATACAGTTTCTCGTCTACCTCGGCAGTACCGCTCTTACCGTTCACAGACCCGGCAGACTAACTATCTGCTTGTAGTCGTCAATGCTGACAACACCCCAAGAGTGAGAGAAGCTGAGTGCGTATGCGACATCAGCCTTGACCCATTCACTCTGAGCCGTGACGAGTTCAAATAGCTCATCTGTGGGGCATGAGCCTTCATTCCTAGCCAAAACATCGAGAATCTCGACCTCTATACTCTTGCAGATATCAATGCGCTCTGCGAACGTTGCCTCTTCGATACGTCGGGATATCATGGACTAATCAGCGCCAGTCAACGTAAGTGCGGGAAGCGGGTACAGCCGCGACTGCTGGCTTGGCGGGAGATTCAATAACAATCCGCGCGCCTTCCGAAACCTTGCGTGAGAAGAACGCTCGTAGGGCGATAGCGTCCTTGATTTCCGTGGTAACGCCAGAATTGTTACGGGCGGCTAGCTCTTCTAGAATCGTAACAAGCTCGCCGGTAATTTCCATACGAACAGAGCCGTCTGATTTTCTAGCCATGATTTCTCCTAGGTAATGCGGAAGATCATACTGTACACCCGCAAGAACCGGATATCAATATCTTGCGTGCGCTACTTGCTAATTTCGCTGAGCGGGACGACCACCGCTGGCTCTAGGATGATCTTCTCACCCTCCTTGCGCATAAGGAAAAGATCACCGGGCTTTACACCAAACTTGGCGAGGCTTACGCGACCGCGAGAATCCTGCTTAACGATACCTGTGGTTAGTGGCTGTCTCATAGCTGGATATTACCATGTCGATATCGCATCGGCAATAGGTCGCAGATTTGCCTTGTTTGTCGGCGCGGGTTGGGATAGGCTGCGCTCATGCCTCATATCCATACCGAAGCCGGACAGCACGATGCCACAGTCAGCTTCTTCATTGTACGAACAGACACACCGACACCATCCGTCATGTTGCACATGCACCGAAAGGTTGGAAAGTGGATGATGTTCGGCGGACATGTCGAACTCAATGAATCGCCGTGGGAGGCTGCACTCCACGAGATTACCGAGGAAACTGGCTACGCGCATCAGCAGCTAAGGGTTCTACAACCGCCATACAGAATCAGCAAGCTCGATGGAGCAAAGGTGCATCCCACTCCCATCGTATACTCCACGAAGGAATACCCCGCTGCGGAGCAGACGCACTTCCACACAGATGCAACCTACGCACTTATCGCCAATGAAGATCCAGAGGGACAGCCGGAAGAGGGCGAATCCACCAACATCATTATTGTCAATCTCGAAGAACTGAACGCTATCCCAGATGACGAGATTGTGGAAGCATGGCGAGAGATTGCGCGTGAGATTCTTTCGCACTACTACCACACATGGACTGCGGTAGACCTTCACGAATTCCAGTAGCTTTTACGGCTCTATGTAGCCTTCGGGCAGAACCAATGATATAACCTTTGCCGGTTTGGGGTGCTTCTTGGCATGACGCGCGATTCTGCGTTGAGCACTTCTCCACTTGCGGTATGCACCCCGAGTGAGACTGCTGTACTGACCATTTCCCAACGGTGCGATGTCCGTGGTGAACTCTTTGCCGTTCCAGTAGTGGACAACAACATCTTTCGGCTTCAATAGGTACCAGCCGGGAGGAATGGATAACATCTGACAAGTATGCCATCCACTTACGTCACAAATGTTGCCAACATTGAGTTTTGTTGACTCGGCTGTTCCAAGAGAGTATGCTCAACGCATGACTGATAACAACTTCCTCGCTGATTTCGCAACAGGCGCAAAGAAGAACATCGAATCCGTAGCCCTTATCGCAGCAAACGCCGGACTCAAGGTTCTAACGCCGGAGCGAGTGGACAAGATCGACAACCTGAAGCTGGCAGACAAGCTTCGCGGGGCTGTTGACAAGGGCGCAAGCAGCCTTCGCGTCTCTGTGGCAGAAGCCAAGCTCAAAGCCGCTCAGGAGGAAGCAGATGCCGCCAAGGAAGCCAAGAAGCGCGCTACTGTAGCAACCGAAGCTGCCAAAGCCGAAGCCGCTGCCGCAAAAGAAGCCAGCGAAAAGAACTAGCTGAACGGACGGTGAACAAGCCCTACCGGGTTGGATCACCGTCCTCTATTCATGCTAGGCTTGTAACACCCCTGAAACAACGGCGTTTCGATACCGATGAGGAATAATGCAAGAAACCGACAGTATCGCTCTGACCCAGCAATACAAAAAGCCCACCCATACCATCATCCACGCTTCAGACACTCAGCTACTCGGTGAGAGCGGAACGTGGCATGGCTACCCCCTCGATGCTGACCAGAAGCTCGATGAGCTAGTCACAACAATAGAGGCGACGGGTATCAGACCTGACGCTCTCGTGTTCACGGGCGACCTCGCTGACAAGGGCGAGGTCGAGGCGTACAGAAAGCTCAGGAACGCTGTGGAACCTGTAGCCGACCGCATAGGTGCTGAGCTTATATGGGTGATGGGAAACCATGACGAGCGCGCTGCGTTCCGTTCGTCCCTACTCTACGAAGAGCCATCTCTGGCACCTATCGACAAAGTGTACGAAATTAACGGTCTAAGGATCATCTCGCTGGATACGTCTATCCCCGGTCACCATTTCGGTCTAGTAACCGACGACCAACTTGCGTGGCTATCGGAAGTTCTGTCCACTACTTCTGATAGCGGGACAATCTTGGCTATGCATCATCCTCCAATCCCCGCAGTCATACCTCTAGCTCAGACGGTCGAGCTTCAAGACCAATCATCTCTGGCAGATGTCATACGCGGTAGTGATATCCGAAGCATCATCGCTGGTCATCTCCACTACTCTTCATTTGGAAGCTTTGCCGGGATACCGGTCAGCGTTGCATCATCGGCTTGCTACACACAGGATCTAGCGGCAACATTTGGTGAGACTCGCCCCCGCTCTACCGCTCAGGCTTTCAATCTCATTCATGTATACCCAGAAACCATTCTTCATTCGGTTGTTCCGGTAGGAGAGTCAGAAGTTGTAGGAGAAACCGTCCCCTCTGAGCGTGTTAGGGAGATACTCTCAGCGGCAGGATTTCTCGTCTAGCGAACCGTGAACGTCGCCCAAACAACAACACGGCGGCGATAAAGCCAGACGAGCCATTTGGCGGTGATCGCGGCAGACAGGCGCGTGAATCTATGGTCGCGGCGGTCGATGTGCCTACCGCCTTCAAAGATGTCCACTCGCCAGCAGTTGCAGTCTGAATACGTGTGCTTCTGCACGACGGCGCTGATAGCAGCCTGTTGTGGAGTTAGCTTTCTGGACATGAATACATCATGCCACTCATTGCTCCTGTGTTCATTATTTCTGAATGTTCACTCTTGTTGAACTAGAGTGAATCGTGAACACGCCCAACTTCTATGAAGCTTCAAGGAGTTGGGCTATAAGAGAATCATCTACATCATGGTCGAGGAAACCTTGCACAGCTTGCAATCCGTAACCTCTTTCAAATAGCTTCGCCACATCGTGAAACTCATGTGCGGTGGCAAGATCAACAATGTCTTCTAGGGATATGTCGTATTTGAAAGCAAGCATCGTCCACACGAATGAGTTGTTGATATCGATATCAATGAGCTTGGGAAGCTCTTTCATCGCAGCAGGAAAGTTGAAACCCATAGTGACGTTTTTGTTGCTTCTCATCACATACCGAAGAGTCTCACGGATCTTGTTGAGGTCTTCGCCTTTGCCTTGGTAAACAAGCACGTAACCTGCCACGAATGCGGGGAGCGTCACGCCGTATGCAGCGGCGGTAAGAGCTAGATTCTGTGCTCGGTACAGAGGCAGATTCAGAGTGGTAGCCCACTCTTTGAGAGGCACGGCACCATCTTCGAAGTCAATCACCTTCTACATCCACTCGACATTATCGGGTAGCTGTGGGTACGAGATGGCAGTAACCAGTTCGGTGTCGATGTCGTTGTTGATAATCTCTTGGGCGAAGGACTTCATCTCTTCAAATGGCATTTCGCGTGCAGCGAAGTCGAGGAAGTTGTCCTGCCCTATCGCGTCGATGACCATAACGACATCTTTGGGCTTATACTTCTCAGTGAGCACACCGTCAGGATAAAGAGCCAATGACAGGAACCAGTACGTCACCCGCTCTTGCAAAGAACATTCCAGCAGGAAGCCGAAGTGCTCGCAGCCGCTAAGCTGGAATGCCGACTGGACTGCATCCCACTCGTCGCCAGCATCATAGAAGGATCTGCCCTTGACGGAATTTAGGGCGGCTTTGTAGAAGGGGTCAGTGAGCCTGTCTATAAGCTCCAAGCCGAGGGTTTTACCTATGCGAGCAAAGATGTCCCAGCTAACAAAACCAGCAATCTTCTTCATCTTGTGATCGCCGCCATACTCCCACTTGTGCCAAGCGACATCTTGCAGGTCGAGCATTGCGGCGGCATCATGGACGTTTCTGACTACTACACCAGTACGACTAGAGCCATGACTGCTGACAGCCACATACCAGTCTCTTTCATAAGGCTCTTTGCGTTCCACGGTTTCGGGGGTTATCAGAATTTCTACAGCCCAGCCATCAGCCTTCCTGTACCAAGCACCCTGATAGCTAACCTCGTCTTCACCCACACCTTCGACCTCGTGACGATTGTTAGATCCCCATGAAGGGTTGTTGGAGTTACGCAGCGCAATGGTGTCGCCCACCTTGATTGCGGAGAACTCAGTAGCCTCCAAGTAGGGTTCAGCCCCTAACGCAATCGTTTTATACATGGGTCAATCCTAGACCCCGAACAGCTAAATAGCAACCTACGGCATTGGCTTGATATCGCACTCGTGGATGAAAGGCTCATGTCCGCAAGTGTTATCGAAAGTGATTGTGGCTGTAGTGCTAGACATCTGGACTACCAAAAGAAGCAGTGAGTGGTGCGCGCAGATAGTCTCCGCCGCATCGCATCCTTCCTCTCCGCAGACAAGGAAGTTTACCGCTGGTTTGTCACAGTCGTTGTAGCTACACCCAACATGGTCGTCAAGGTTTTCAAGCTCGGCAAAGATTTCGACCTCGGAGATAGTCTCCATTTCCAATGCTGGCATGTCAACAAGGGTACCTGAACTACAGGGTAGTTGTCAAAGGTCTACCGACCCATAGCTGTTGACAGCATAAGATCGGGGTCGATGTTGCTTCGCGCAGCGTGTATTAGAGAAGGCATATCGTAGCCATAGGTCTGTAATAGCACGGCATTCCCTATACCGAAGAAGTCCCTAACCTCTATAGCCCCCAACCAGTCAAACCTCTCATTAAGGTTAGGAGCCAGCATGAAGGAGAATATGAGTAGTTCGTCAGCTTCGTTGGTCGGAATCTCGAAATACTTCATTGTGTAGGAGCGGCTGTCTATCTCGGTAGCCAGCAAATCAGAAGCACGGTCATACCTTTTATGTGGTGCGTCATCCACGCGGATTCCAACCTCGTTGAACGCCTCATTAGCTGCCCTTGCCATCCAGATACCGAACTGCGCAGCGCCGAAAAGCGCAACCAGATGTGAGAACCTGTCCCAGCTATAGGATGCCTTGTCGAATGCTTCGAGCTTGATGTTCTGATTGACCCAACCCGCTCCCGAGATGTCCTTCATGGTGACATAGGGTTTTGAATCGGTTACGTCCCATACAACATAATCGTTCTGGATAGCGCGCGACCAACCGGGTTTGTTGCTTGGCATAATGTCGGTCTTGATAGACGGCATTTGATCGGTGGTGTCACCCTCGATTTCCCGCATACCCGACCTTTGCTCGTTGTTATACAAGCATAGGGTATCCGAAACATCCTCGTCAAATCGAATATTGACAGTTGTTGGTGAAAGCATCTAGACTGTAGATATAAGACGGGAGCATGATGTTCGGATTCGGTAGACGCAAGAAGGATAAACGCACGCTTTCTGTAACCAATCCGTCCGAGGCTGTGAACAATGTCATCTTCATCATGGCGGATAACAACCCCTTCTTCAGCGTCGCCGTCAGCCTGTACAAGAGGGACGGAACCTATCTGGAAACCATCGTCAGCATGTTCGGCAACATCGTTGACGAAGAACTACGAGAAGAGCTTGATGTCCTCTACAACAGACTCACCAACATCGAGCATGAGACGGCAACCCGTGCCGTAACAGTGGTTATTCATCCCAACATCGATGAAGGTCTTCGTATAGCGCGAGCCATCAACGACATCCCCGGCAAGTTCTATGTCAAGACGTTCGGTGATATCGTTTCCAACGGTCGAGTATGGCACGACCTCGTTGCGGGAACCACAGGTAATGTTGACCGCGAGAGCATTAGCAACTTCCAGCTAGACGCAATCCTTAACGATGGAAACATCCAGCCCTACATCTAGTTCGATGCAACTCAGGATGGAAATACTAGCTCGTCCTTGCCCGTAATCTCATCAACAATCCATGCTGCGTCAACATCATGTTCGTGAAGAGCGGCGATTGCAGCTTCGTGAGTGGGGAAGCGAGCGTTACTAGCCCACATGTCCCTGATGCCGTGATCGGAGGACACGTATTCCTCGATGTCGGTATCCCAGTCAGCAATGATAATGCTGTAACGCATCGCGCTCTCTAGGGTCGAGCCGTAGTCAATCGAAGTAGCCATGCATCAACTCTAAGGCGAAATCCTGTCCAAGTCAAACAATACTGATGTTATGCGGTAGCAACCCAGTCCAGACGATGCTCTCCTACAATCACACCCTTGTTGATGGCGTATCCCCTTGACTTGCCAATTGCGTCCTTTTTAGACGCGCTGTACAGGTATACAGAGCCAGCAGACTCATGGATGTCGAAATAGGTCTTGAAGCGCAAAAGAACATCTTCTGATCGTTGGGTTTCACCGTAGAAGTCCCACGAGTTCTTGATAACCAGATTTTCCTCAGACGGAGTGACAGAGATGTCGAAGCGGTCACCGTAACGGTCGAACGAGCTTTCAAGACTATCGTTGAAAGAATCGATATCAAAACCCTCGGCGGGAACCTGAACGGTCATGCTGACTCGGTTGATTTTGCTCATGCGTGGATGATAGCTGAGTTTCTATATCCGTGTCAAAGAAAACTAGATGGCGTTATCCAGCGAGATGAGGATGTTGGTGTCGATACCTTCGGCAATGAATTCCTCGATGCTCGTCAGTGAGTGCTTGCTAGCGATGAGCGATAGCACAACCTCCAAGCCATAGTGGTTCAGGATATTGTGCCAACGCTTCACCTCGAAATCGGCAGATAGCTCAGGATGGTAGGCGAACGAAACCAGCATGAGATCGTGAGCCTCGTCTTCAAAAGCCCAAACCTCGATGAGAGATTCCAGCCTCGACTTCACCTCGGCTGATATCTTCATTGCTATTGGGTGGGCGAGCAGTCGCGGCTTATCGCCATCCGCGTTTGATGGAGCTTCTGACCTCCAGCTTTCGATAGCTGAGCGGGTTAGAGGCTCGACCAACTCACCGAACGCCGAGACTCCTACGCGACCTACCATCTGGGCGAATGGAGTCCACTGGATCACTTTGTCGAATGCAATTGTCACTATCGCAAAGTGGTTCCACCTGCTGTTCAAAAGTATCTCGTCAGGGTCGGCTAGACGTGATGCCTCTTTAGTGGTCATTGTCACCTTGCGCCTATTCGAGATAGAGCAAGAAGCCCAACCGTACTCAGTTGGGATGGTTACCAGTACGGAGTTCTCAGAGTCCAAGGAAAGCCATCACAGGGATAGCCGACTGCTTGGCACCGAGAGCAGTAGCGAGAGATTCCGCGACCAGACGGTCAAGGAAATCCTTCTCTTCCTGCTCGGCATCACGCCCATCAGTCTTGAAGAACGCTTCCAGTTCGAGCCAGTGCTTGACGGGGTAATCACCAAAGCTGATGACGACACCCTTGGCGTGGGGGTGGTGATCCTCGATGTAGTCGAGATACTTTCGCTCGCTGAACTGCGGCAGGCAGAAGTCCTTGAGGTAGTCCTCGAAGGGCACAAGTCGAGCAGTAAGCGTAGATGTCATGTTTCCATCTTAGATGGAAAATACTAATGTGTCAATTATTGCCATGCAGTGATGCGGCTAGATCCGGCTCTATGCCGTTACGCTGGCACTCGCGGATTGAATTGGCGCTGAATACACCGACACTGGCGTACTTGATGAGAGTTCCAATATCTAGGTCTTCGTGGTCGAATGCCTCCATCTCGCGCGTGCGAGCGAAGTATACGTTGTAGATCCAACGGGAGAAGCCATCTGTATCTAGCGCTGTGTCAGGAACGACATATCGCTCACCCATGTCGTCCTCCACATACATCTCTTCTGAGAAGAACTCGCAGATGCATGAGTTTGCGATGTCGGGGCTGAAACGATATAGATACATCGCTTCGGCATATGCATTGAACGGAAGACCCGCGTTGGAGAGCGCTCGCAGTGAGATGGAAGAATGAGGTTCCAAATCAGCAAGAGAAAGAAAGCTAGCCAATATCGGAGTTGGCTCCCACACCATCAGTTCACCCAGATCCATACCCTCTTTATCCTGAGTGATTGCGTCGTAGAAAGTGATTCCCACCCGCTCTACCTCGACAGAGCGGTTTTCCTTATCCAGCATCTCTTCGGTGAGTCGATAGGGGTCGTCGCCACTAAACAGGAAGCGCGAGAAATGGGGCGCATCGCGGTACATTGCGATGAGGTCTACGGGCTTGAACTTGTTGGAGCCGAATTCCGTATCCAAGGAGGCGCTGTCAAGAGTGTATCTGTCATCTTCGCTGATATCCGCCACGAGGTGCGCCCATTGAATCCAATTGAACACATCAGAGGAAATGAAGGAACGGACATCTTCTGGCGTGACAGGGGCATCTAATTCACCACTGATAACCTTGGCACAATAGTCTTCAATATCAGAAAGTGTGGGGAGAAGCAGCGCGTTGTGCTCTACAAGCCAGCGCTGCGCACCGATGCTTCTCGAAGCAGTAGAACCCTGCCGTGCCCACGGATGGCTGCGCTCTGCACGCCGCTCCGCCTCACGCTCTTCTGTAGCCATCTAAAAAGTCTACCCTTTGGTAAGCTACGGGTCAAGCCAGCGCACCTCTCGATACAGTGGACATATCGGTATCTAAGGGTCTACAATTCCCGAATGAGTGCTCTCAACGAACCCAATGCGATGCTGAGAAACCTTATTGTCATCTCCGAGCAATTCGAAGAAGGGCAGTTCGTCTCCATCACCTTCTTCGGGAGCGATGCCAAGGAAATAGTCTCACTTCTCCATGTCCGCAAAGGTGTGGAGCACGATATAGACGAGACTATCAGCGATATCGTGAGGCTTATCGAGAGCGTCTACAAGGATGTGGGAGATATCGAGGGGCTGGCATTTGTCGTTCTCAACCCAGAAGGACACAAGGCATCTGAGGTTGGTAGGGCACTTTCATTTCATCCGGCTTTTGACAAGTACCCGCTTTTCGCCGTCATGTTCACTGACGGCTATCGATGGCACGAGGTATTCGACAATGAAGGCGGCGAGGTTGATCACTCGGAGATAACAGACTTTCAGCTACGCTCTATCGTTGACAACGACAACATCACCGAATATACCGGGATGAATCAGTAGCGCTCTACATAGGTGAAGTCCGGTGTTCCATCTGCCGATACCGGAAGAGGCGTGCCGTCTGCATAGCGAGGCCACGCTAGCGCTCTGCTGGGGACAGGTGGCTTGTCGAAGATAGGAGCGCCGGGGATGCCAGCCGGAGCGGTCGGTATCTTGCTCTCGGCATCAGGTTGCGACGTAAGAGTGATAACCGGTGTGAATTGGGCAGGAGGCAATGGCTGCTCAGTCGCTACTGGCTGCTGCTGTACCGTAGCGGGAGCGACGTACTGTGGCTGTTGTAGGTTCGGGTTGTACTGCTGATAAAACGTCTTAGGCGGCTTTGGAGCAAACAGCGCATAAGAGAGCGGGATGAGAACGGTGCCGAGAACATCCAGTATTCCTACAGCGCCCAGCAAGCGCCAGTATGTCTCATTGAAATAGCCCTGCTCATCAATAGTCGGCAGCGACAGCATTATGCCGAACACGGCAATGAGAACCAATGTGGCTACAGCGACTATACGGAGAACCTTAGTGTTGTACTTCTTATGAATTATCAGAAGGAGGTGTGAATGAAGCAGTGCCACCCGAGCGATTATTACCAACCACGTCCATTCAAAGAAGTTGCCGATGACATCAGAGATCGAATAGTAATCGCCGTCATAGTGGCTGTTAGGAGCGGGATTCCACGTCCATATTTTGAATAGACCGGCTATCAGGAGATAGAGCGAGACGACAACACTCACGAGCGCAAAGGTATTAGAGCGCTTGGACGAGACATCAGCGTCGTACCACGAGAGCAGGGCAAATGTAATGATGACGAGTATCGTGAGGACTGCCTGTAGATGCGCCTTGCCGAAGTCGCCCGCCGTGATAGCGAGGACACCAACCAGTGCAGCGGCTACCACCGCGCCGATAATGACTCTCAGCACAGTTGGTCTAACCCAAGCCCATACGTTCTTCTTCGCCGGAACTGCGGTTTCTGACATAGGTGCCTCTCAATTGCCTGTGATGAAAGGATACACGCGAAAGACTGAACATTAACAGGAAAAGCCGTCCGATAACAACCGGACGGCTTTTCGAGAAAAGTTGTGACTAGAACATTTTGACCTCGACGCAGTGCGAGTCCTTGCCGTTCCACTCGATGCCGAAACCCTCAGCGCCGAAGGCAACGGCAGCAGCCTCAGCAGCGTTGATGTCGTTGAACTCGATGAATACGCGCTCGACACGCTTGGTCTGGCTGGGCGTGCGGTAGTGGCGCTTGGCGGCGGCGATGTCGCTGCGGTAGTACATGACACCCTCGACCCAGCCATAGGCATTGCCCTGTCCGCCATACATGGCGATGTAGGGATCGGTGCCGAGGTTGGCGCATGAGCGGCAGCAAGACGAGTAGTTCATCTTGGTCTTGATGCCGACCGAGCGGAGGTTCTTGAGAGCGGCGTTGAAGCGCTCCTGAGCCGTCTTCGTCTGAGTGGCAGTGGTGTTGTCGAGTGTCATAGTCATGGCTTCGTGTGTTCCTTCGTCTAGATGATTACTGCTTGATACTTTTAGTCTAGTAGAACAATAAACCGATGTCAAGACTATCAAGGCGTAATTCCAACTTGATATTTTTGAGCCAAAAAGGTACTGTTGTAGTATGTCCAAGAATGATACTTACTTTGTGCTTCATTTCCTGAACGGTGCGCCTCAAAGCGGTGATGTTCCGAAGCCGGACAACCCAGATGACCTTCATGTCACATTCCTTGCGCACATCTCTGCACCAGATCGATTCAGCGGAGAGATCATGCTCGCCTTCTACGACGCGGCTGATGCAGCAAATGTGTTTACTCTCACACCCAACGATTATGAGAAATTCGGCAAGTACGGACAGCACAAAGTCGTTACCCTCGCAGATGACGATGGGAAGGCGAAAGACCTTCACAACGACTTGCTCGAACGAGTGATGAAGATTCGCGGAACGGATCTTATCCAGCCGAACTATGCCGGAGAGTTCTACTCCCCTCACATCACAGTTCTTGATGACAACCATGAGCTAACCCTTGGAGCCGGAATCCCCATCAGCAGCCTGACGCTTGTTCGTCACATCGGCGGATTGAACGGCGAGATTGAGGTTCTGGCGAGTGTTTCGCTCAGCGCCTAGAAAAGAAGCATCTAGCAAACCAAGCTGATAGCCTAGGGCAATGCGCATCAAGCAAACCTCCCTAATCATCCTCGCGGTCACAACACTACTTCTCACAGGCTGTGCTTCAGAATCACCGAAAGATGTTGCTAAGGCGGAGGTAACACACTGCATGAACTCCTTCCTGAAATTTGCAGCAGCGAACTATCCCGATGCCGTTGACCCCGAATCAAAAGACTTCGACAAGATAATCGAAGGTATTGAGGACAAGTGCAAGGCTAGCCAGAAAGCCGATCCTGCTGCTTTTAGCGAGATGTACGGTGCTACAGAATCCGATACTAGCGAGTGATAACGAGGACGTTCTGCGTCTTCCCTAGCCAGACCTTTGACTTCTCATCAGAGAAGGTAAGACTGTAGTTCCATCCCTCATCAACGGCAAACTCTAAAAGCCCTTCGAAGATGACAGGCGGCTCATACGCAACAACAAGGTCATAAACCACTTCACCGTTGGATTCAACCCAGATGGGATAGAACTCTTCGAGAGTCATCCATGTAGCATCCTCGGAGAAACGGGTGAATGCACGATACTGCAATGCCTTGACGATACCCTCCTTGGTATACGAGTCAAGAATGTCATCGAGGAACTCATTAGCGTAGCTCTCCAGAGTGTCCTTCCCGCCCGGAGCAATGGTGAACTTCTGACCGATGCGGACGGGAGCGAGGAAATTGATTGGATTGGGCATGGCGCGAGCATACCGCCCAATGTCATTTCTGGCAAGTCTCACCTTGCTGCTATCCTTTAGCCAAAGGAGCATCATGTCAAATTTGCAGCCCACCCCCATCGTAGACAAGAACGGCAAGCAGACCACTGTTCGCAAGAGGATGGATCACTCCGTTCCCGTGTCGCGCCTTAGCAATGTATCTCAGCCCATCAACAACACGTTCGCACGCTGCAACACCCGCGAAGAGCTAGAAGACCTGTATGACATGTTCACTTCACCAGAGAACATCTCCCATGACGGCGAGCGCAGTCAAGCGGATATCAAGAAGGCGATGACCCACTTCAACAAGCACTACAAGGCTCGTGCGGCAGAACTCGGTATCAAGCTATGACCAAGGTTCCCACACCGATCATCGATAAGAATGGCAGAGCGACAACCGTTCACAAAAATCTCGATGACACCACCTCGCTCAACCGCCGTGTTGCCACAATCAAGCCAGTTCACAACGAGACTGGCTTGCCGCAACCGCTCGTACCTGCACCATTTGGTGCTATCGGTATCCAGATAGACGCAGAGGGCTACCAGTTCTCACTCACTAAAGACCCGAGTATGAACCTATATGATGGCGGGATATCCGACATCTATGAAGTGCGTGGTTCGTCCCTCAAGGATGTCAGAGATCAGATAAATGAAGACCTCACGGACTATTACTTCCGACTCAATGACACCCGAGGCGACAAATCAAAAGTCCAGTCTATCCAGAATCGAATTATCACCCTCACCGCTCTCAAAGGGCAGGTAAGCGAAGCCGAAGAAATTGACCGGCTCAAGAAGTGGAGCAAGGCTGCTGACAGGATTATCACCAAGACAGACAAGATGAAGCTCCGCAACATGTGGGATCTAGGAGACGCACACCTCCACGCCATCCAGCGATACGGAGACTTCATCACCGCCGAGAATCCAACGGACAGCGGCTATGAGCGCGATGTGAAGCTGGTTGAGGCTATGGCAGAAAACCACCCCGAGATAGTCCACTCAACCGACCCTGAGAGCATAACCGACTATATCCACGACATCGGAGTCATCTATGCCGCCATCCGCGAGGAAATGGGCAAGGTCGGTCTTTAGTCCTTCAGCGCCCCAGTGATGAGGGATGCTAGCACTAGCTTGCCATTGTTATTCTTTACATACTTAACTGCATCGAATGAGCCGGTATGAGTGCTTACGCTGCTGTGTACCGGTGCCGTCTCAATAAGAGCATCGACAATGCTCTCTGTTACGGATTCGCTATCCCCATCGTCAACAATCGGCTTCTGCTTGACGAAGAACAGCCCGATAAGACCAAGCACGACAACAGGTATCAGGTAGGCGAATACAGGTGTGAGCGCATCGTTGTACGCCGCGATGATGATTGTGCGTATCTGCTCCGGCAGTGACTCGATAAGCCCCGGTGTAAGTGAGTCCATGCTCTGACCCTGTAGAGCCTCAGCAGGAAGGTTTTCAACTAGAAGCCTTGTTAGGTTGTTGGAGAAGACTGCACCCACGAAAGCACCACCCAAGCTTGCTCCAATCTCGCGGAAGAAGTTGTTGCTGGCTGTAGCGGAACCCACATTGGCGTGCGGAACGCTCTGCTGGACAATAAGAACGAGCGTCTGCATGACCGAACCGATACCGGCTCCGAGGACAACCATATAGATAGATGTCTGCCAGAGTGGTACATCAGGAGTCAGGGTTGAGAACAGGAACATAGAAAGCGCAATCAGTCCGAAGCCAAGAATCGGAAGCACCTTGTAGTTACCGGTACGGCTGACCACCTGACCGGAGACGAGAGACATGACGATAAGACCGCCCATCATAGGAAGAAGAAGCAGCCCGGAGTTCGTTGCGCCCAGTCCGTTGACCACCTGCAAATATGTCGGGAGGTATGCGAGTGCGCCGAACATGACGATACCCACCATAAGTCCGGCGATAGCAGCCAAAGAGAAGTTTCTGTCCTTGAAGAACTTGAGCGGGATGAGCGGCTCAACAGCCTTCGATTCAGCCCAGATGAACAGACCGGTGAACACCACGAACCCCGCGATCAGGCTGATGATGACAGGTGAATCCCAGTCGTAGGTCGTACCACCCCAAGACGTGAACAAGACAAGAGATGTCACCGCAATAGCCATCGTCATAGTGCCGAGGATATCGAAACGAGCCTTGACGCGCTCGAACGGGGTCTTCAGGAACATAGCCGCAAGAGCGAACGCGATCACTCCGAGCGGGAGGTTCATCCAGAAAGCCCAGCGCCACCCGATGCCATCGGTGAAGTATCCACCGAGCAACGGTCCAAGCACGGAGGACAACCCGAACACACCGCCGATAAGACCCATATACTTACCGCGCTTCTTGACAGGGATAACATCGCTGATGGTTGCCTGAGCAAGAATCATCAGACCACCGCCACCAAGACCCTGAACAGCGCGACCGACGATAAGCCATGTCATATCCTGTGCAAGACCTCCGATGACAGAACCCACGAGGAATATGCCGATACCTATAAGGAGCAAAGCCTTGCGCCCGATAAGGTCGGAAAGCTTTCCGTAGAGAGGCATCGAGATTGTCGCTGCGAGGATGTATGCAGTCGTAACCCACAGCATATGCTCGACACCGTTTAACTCTCCCACGATAGTCGGCAAAGCCGTCGAGAAGATCATCTGATCAAGAGCCGAAAGAAGCATCGCAACCATCAAGGTTCCAATGATGCTCCACAGCTTAGCCTTGTGGTTGTAGAACAGGTCGTAGCCGTGAGTGGCTTCCTTGGTATCAACTGCGCCAGCGGACATGGTGTTTCCTTACTTAGTGGTGGGCAAGCCTCTGTGAAAGAAGCTTCCTTGCCACTTGTAATGCGCTCGCACTTAGTTTGAACATCCACTCTATCAACGATATTTGCACGCTCTGCATAAAAGTGCGAACGCTCAGAGAACTTACAGATTAAAGACACAAGCTCGCAACTCATTATTTCAAAAAAGGTTGCGAGCTTGTTTCTTATGTATTACTAAACCGCTGCTTCGAGCCTCTCGACGCGCTTCTCATTACGACGACGGATATAGAGCAATACTCCACCCACGATAATCGCCGCGATAATCAGCCAGATGACGAACATAATCGGGAAGTTATCACCTGTCTGCGCGAGAGTCGGCGGAAGAACCGAGCCGGTGTCGGAGTCTGTGACAACTGAGTCCGTCCCATTCTCGTCAGGGCTGGTAACAGCGGCAACGTTCACGATGTTGCCGGTCGCATCCTTGGCGACATCAACAAAGATGTCAACCGTAGCCGAGGCTCCAACCGCAAGGACATCCGTGAAGACACAGGTGACGATATTACCAGAAACAGTACACGTCACACCCTCCCCCTCGTAAGACTTGTAGGCGAGAGTCTTTGGAAGGGTGTCCGTCACGGTGAATCCGTTAGGAGCCTCGGTCAGACCATCATTACTGACAGTGATGACATAGTGAGCCTGCTCGCCAGCCTGAATAACACCGACATGCTCCTTGACAATGCTGAGTCCCACAAGCGCCGGTACAGCGAGCGCGAGAGAATCTTCATTGTTATCGAGGTTAGTCTCTGGCGTGGATGTGCTGACGTTCACCGTGTTGGTGAAATCAGGGTATGCGGCAACCGCAATGGTCGCGTTCAGAACCAAAGCAGGAGCATCCGCGCCCGAAGCAAGCACGCCGGTAAGCGTACAGACAACCTCGGTACCGCTCGCGTCAGCCGTGCCGACCACACAAGTCCATGCTGAATCGGAACCTTCGGAGTCAATCTCCGTAAGACCAGCAGGCATCTTGACGGTGACGACGACATCCTGTGCATCTGACGGACCGTTGTTGCTTACCTCGTATCCGAAGCTGAGTCGGTTCCCGATACGCGGTGTTCCGTCTACCAGTGATTCAATCACCGTGAGGTCAACTTCCTGACCAACGTTGATGACAGCGGTGTCCGTGTTGTTGTCGGTATCCGGGTCGGTTGTGCCAGAGACAACACTTGCGGTGTTGGTCAGGCTACCTGCCGGAAGATCCGAGTCAAGCTGGACATCAATAGTGAGCAGCGTGGCGGTTCCATCTGCGACCAGACCTGCATTGTCAGCAAGGACACACTCAATGACCTGAGAATCAGCGTCAGTCGGCGCGCAATCCCACACGCTACCAGCGGAAGATGCTCCGATGAAGCTAGTGCCAGCCGGAAGCGTGTCGGTGATGATAATATCGCCCACAGCATCCGACGTTCCGAGGTTCTGAACCGAGAGGTCGAACTTGGTAGCCGTACCAGCCTTGACGGTTGCGTCGTGCGCGGTCTTGGTGATAGCGAGGTCAGCCGAAGCCGCCGTCGCACCACTCGCGGTGTCAGTACCGGAATTGACTCCCGTACCAGCCCACGTAACCGTAGCCGAGTTCACAAGATCCGTATCGGTTGCAACGCTCGGGGTGACATGAGCAACGACCGTGATGGTTGTCGTTCCAACAGAGAGTTCAGTGTCAGTACAGGTGAAGGTGGCAAGAACACAAGTCCACCCAGTACCGTCAATGCTCACCGGGGTAAGACCAGCAGGAAGCTCATCGACAACCTTGGCATTAGCCGCATTCGAGGAACCAGAGTTGGTCACCGAGATGGTGTAGGTG
>Ga0247808_10000421_pt1 | contig 20996 bp, 22 predicted proteins | sample UWRJL089202R1_FD_179914 | JGI IMG/M metagenome (GOLD analysis project Ga0247808, IMG submission 179914) | Plant litter microbial communities from Arlington Agricultural Research Station in Wisconsin, United States - UWRJ-L089-202R-1 | ecosystem: Environmental > Terrestrial > Plant litter >... | reverse complement strand
TTGTCGGCAGGCCCTGGCATATGGTATGGTTACCCTGCAGAATGGAGGAATGGCGTTACTTTCTCCAATGCGAAATCAAGTTGTTCCTGTTCGGTAATATCTGTATTATCCAGGATGATGGCATCGTCGGCTCTAACCAATGGGCTTTCAACACGGGTAGTATCCGCATAATCGCGATGTGCCAGATTTTCGAAAACCTCCTCAAGTGATACGGTATTGTTGCCCTTGCTTTCGAGTTCTTTGAATCTGCGTTCTGCACGTATTTTTGGGTCGGCAGTCATGAAAAATTTCACCTGAGCATCTTCAAAAACGGCTGTACCAATATCGCGGCCATCCATAACAATGTTTTTTGATTTGCCCATGCGTTGCTGTTGTTTCACCATTTCTGTACGTACCAGTTTGATAGCGGATACTTCACTCACATTTTCTGAGACAGGCATTAGCCTGATTTCATCCGATACTTCCTCACCGTTTAAAGTAATATGCGATTGGTAATCACGCGCGTGGAAATTAAGTTCGATGTGTTGAAGTGCATCGGCAACGGCGGCCTGATCCGTCATATCTACGTGGTTCCGGATAAAGTAAAGCGTCACCGCCCTGTACATGGCTCCACTATCAATATAAATAAAACCAAGTTTTTTAGCCAGTGCTTTAGCCAGTGTGCTTTTTCCACAAGAAGAGTACCCGTCGATAGCTACAACCACATTTTTTCTCATCGCTGGCAAAGTTAATGTTTTAGGTAATGCATGGAAACTATTGCGCAATAAAACTTTAATTTTACCGGATGATACCGGCTAAAGAAGAGTTAATCAAATATGTTTCCTTCAAGACCTCCAGAAGTGGGGGTAAGGGTGGTCAGAATGTCAACAAGGTTTCGAGTAAAGTAGAACTGATCTGCAAGCCTGATGCCTTGCCGTTCCTTACTGACGAACAAAAAGCATTACTGAATGAGCGGCTTGCGAACCGATTAGATCAGGAAGGACAGTTGCATGTCGTATCTCAGGAAGATCGCAGTCAGCTCGCTAATAAAGAACGTACCCTGGAGAAACTGGAACAATTGCTTAAGGCTTCACTGCACGTTGCCAAAAGCAGGAAGCCCACAAAGATACCGCGTGCGGTGATAAGGAAAAGGCTGACAGATAAATTATTCACTGCGGACAGAAAGCAGAGCCGCAAACGCCCGGATCTGGATTAAGCCTTAGTTGAATCTGTAGAACATGCTGATCGATCCATACTGATGTGCTTTAGCCGTACTTTTAACTTCCTTAGTTTTAAATAAGACCCCGAAATCGAAAGTAAAACGTTGTGAGCTGAAATTGGCGCCGATCTGCTGCGCAAAAACAATAGGATGGCTATCGAAGGTAACCGGACTATCGTCACTAAACAGATTTCCCGAGATTGTCGCATCGTAAGCTACATAATTGAGCTGTGGTTTTGCATACAGGAAAAACTCGCGTTTTACAAGGGCTTTCGTCTTTGCATTTTTACCAATTACGGCATGCTCATAAGCAGTATTAAATAGTTGGTTGATATTCCCCGTTCTAAACAGGATACCTGCACCGGCGCCACTGAATGTCGTACCCAGGTTTGCGTAACCTTCAAAAGAAAGATCAAGAGACTGAGCGGTATTCCGGATCAACAGGCGGGTGTACTGAGCGGAAAGATTTACCTGTGCTGCATTTTTAATCTGATATTGCCAGCCGTCGAGGTCATAAAAACCAAAATTGCGGTGCAGCAATTCCTGTGCATCCTGAGCAATGGAGTTTGGGCCAGTTGTCCCCAGTTCGATGCTGGTTTTCAGACTGCTTTCATTACTGCGGAAGACCTGTAATGCAGCTCCCGCGTATAGATATCCGGCAAATGGGCGATCCTGACGTGCGGGATCAGGGGCAAAGCCAGAATAAGGATTGTACATCTTCTGCCCTGCAGAGATTTCCCATATCTTTTTCTCCGTTCCTGCTTTTAGTTTAGCCTGGTCTGTAGCAAAACGGAAATTCAGGAAAAGTCCGTTCGTATAATAACGGTCAGATCCCTGACCCAGGTAAGAATCATTATCACTTTGAAAACCAAATTCGTGCTGGTAGGTTTGGGCGGAAGCGGCCATAGACAGTACACACATGAATAAAAGTGCGGGTATAAATTTGCGCATATTGATGATAAAAGAAAACCGGCATAAGCCGGTTTTTATACTTATTTAACAGTTGATAATTTAATAGTGAGGTCCTGGGCATTCGACACTTTGTCTTTCGTGAGTGCCAGATCTATCACCTGACGCATCTCCGTAACATAATGGAAACGCAGGTCCTTAATATAGCTTTCCTTAATCTCAAGGATATCTTTTTTATTGGACTGAGAAAGGATGATATCCTTGATGTTGGCGCGTTTGGCAGCCAAAATTTTCTCTTTGATTCCGCCTACAGGTAATACTTTTCCACGTAATGTAATTTCACCAGTCATTGCGAGATTCGATTTTACTTTCCGCTGGGTAAATGCAGAGGTCAGAGCAGTAAGCATAGTGATACCCGCAGAAGGCCCATCCTTAGGTGTAGCACCTGCCGGTACGTGCACATGGATATCCCAATGGTCAAATAGCTGATAATCGATCCCGAACAGATCCGCATGTGCCCTCAGGTAAGCCAGTGCAATCACCGCAGATTCTTTCATCACATCTCCCAGGTTTCCGGTCAGTGTCAGTTTTCCCTTACCAGGGCTCAGGCTTGCTTCGATAAACAGGATATCGCCACCTACAGAGGTCCATGCCAGACCGGTAACCACACCAGCAACGTCATTGCCCTCATATAAGTCCTTATCATACATTGGGGCACCCAGAATCCGCTCTACATCGTCAATGCTCAGTGCAGGATCATAGGTCTCCTCCATGGCAATTTTAGTTGCCACACCACGTACCAGCGATCCGATTCTTTTCTCCAGCGTACGAACGCCCGATTCTCGGGTATAGTCTTCAATGACCTTTTCAACAAGGCTGTTTTTTAATACAATGTCTTTGGTATTGATACCGTGCTGTGCTTTTTGTTTAGGAAGCAGGTATTTTTTTGCAATCTCAATTTTTTCTTCAATTGTATATCCATTCACTTCAATGATTTCCATTCTGTCTAAAAGCGCAGGTTGAATGGTACTTAAAGAATTGGCTGTCGCGATGAAGAGTACATTAGACAAATCATAGTCAGTCTCCACATAGTGGTCATTGAAGGCGCTGTTTTGCTCAGGATCCAGAACTTCAAGCAAGGCTGAAGAAGGATCTCCACGATGATCGGAACCGACCTTATCAATTTCATCCAATACGAATACCGGGTTTGCGGCACCTGCTTTTTTAAGTGATGATATGATTCTTCCCGGCATGGCACCAATATATGTTTTGCGGTGTCCACGGATCTCTGCTTCATCCCTGATGCCGCCAAGAGCGATGCGTACATATTTTCTGTTCAGCGCTTTAGCAATAGACTTACCCAGGGAAGTTTTACCAACTCCCGGAGGGCCTACCAGGCAAATGATCGGGGCCTTCATATCCCTTTTCAATTTAAGTACAGCAAGGTATTCAATAATACGCTGTTTCACCTTCTCCAGACCGAAATGGTCCTTATCCAATACGCGCTGCGCACGTTTCAGGTCGAAGTTGTCTTTAGTAAATTCATTCCAGGGCAGATCAAGTAATAGTTCCAGATAATTGATCTGTACAGAATAATCAGGCGCTGCAGGATTCATGCGGCCAAGCTTTTCCAGTTCTTTGTGGAAATGTTCCTTAACCGTTGGTGCCCATTTTTTCTTTTTAGCGCGAAGTTCCAGGGCATTCAGCTCCATGTCGGAAGAGTTGCCACCCAGTTCTTCCTGAATTGTTTTAAGTTGTTGGTTCAGGAAGTAATCGCGCTGTTGTTTATCGAGATCAGTACGTACCTTAGACTGAATCTGGTTTTTAAGTTCCAGCATCTGCAGTTCCAGTGTGAGGAGCTCCATGACCATCTCTGCACGTGCACGCAGGTTCTCCATCTCCAGCATCTTCTGTTTGTCAGAAACATCCGCATTCATGTTTGACGAAATGAAGTTGATCAGGAAAGACGTGCTTTCAATATTTTTCAACGCCATGCCTGCTTCACTTGGAATATTTGGCGATAGCTGAATAATTTGCGAAGACATCTCCCTGATAGAGGCTATAAGGGCTTTAAATTCCTTATCTGTTTTATATTTGCTTTCAACAAACTTGCTGATCTTAACCTTGATGTAAGGCTCAGACTGAATTTCCTCAATCAGGCGGAAGCGCTGTTTACCCTGAATGATAACAGTTGTATTACCATCAGGCATTTGTAGCATTTTAATAATATGCGCAACAGTGCCCACGCTGTTCAGTTCGTCGAAGGTAGGATCCTCAATATTCACATCGCGCTGAGAAACCACACCGATAATCTTATTGCCTTTATAGGCTTCTTTAATTAACTTGATTGATTTGTCTCTGCCAACGGTAATGGGAATAACTACTCCAGGAAAAAGAACAGTATTTCTCAGCGGTAAAATGGCTAATATTTCCGGGGTTTCCTCTCCATTCATGTCGTCCTCATCCTGTTGAGACATTAAAGGAAAGAATTCTGTATCTTCATTTATAATAGGAAGTGCGTTGCTAAAGTCAAACTGATCTTTTATACTCATTAATAGGCCTTTCTTAAAAAACGACAATTTGACAGCATGTCGTTTACAAAAATATAAAATTATATTGTGTATGTCTATTTTCAACTCCTATGCCAAAATACGAATAGGGGTAACAGCCTGTTAAAGTGTCCGAATCTAAAATATATTTGCAGGCTTAACATATTTTAAATTATTTAGCGTTTACTTAAATATTTGTTAATGGTACAATAGTTGTCATTAATGAAGCTTTGTTTTATATCTTTATTCTTTATTTAAACCTGATTCTTGATGACTTACTTTAAACAAGCTGTTCTGTTGCTCTTCGTTTTTTCTTCCGCTACCGGTTATGCGCAAAGCTATAATGTTGGGATGCAAACTATGATGAAAGGCGACTTTAAGGGTGCAGTAGGGCAGTTGGAGAAAGCTGATGCCAAGACGCCAAATAATCCAAAGGTCCTTACCTTATTAGCGTATGCCTATTTTCAATGTGGTGATTATGAGAATTCTATCTCGACTTACAGCAAAGTAATTGTGCTTAAGCCGACCGACTATTCTGCTTATTATTACAGAGGTAAGGGTCGTCAGAATATAGCCAACGATCCAAAGGAATCGCTCAATACGATGCGGGAAAATTTTTACCTTTCTGCGATTAAGGATTTTACAAAAGCGATCGAAATCAACGGAGAAGAAGATTCACAGTTATTGCAGAACAGAGGAATCACCTATAAGGATTACGCCATTTTTAAATCTTATAAAGTAAAGAAGGCAACAGATAAAGCTGCGGTAATTGCGCTTTTTAATAATTCTATTTCAGATTTCCAGAAAATATTAATTATTCAGCCACAGCGTAAAGACATACTGACGCTTGTTGACTACGTTAAAGCGCAGATTGCGAGCTTAAGGTAAGATCGTTTTTAAGATTTCTTGTACAGACTCAGATTCGAACATCTGCACGAGTATGGAAACTTTTAGACCATATGCCGCGGCGACCTTTACAGCCTGACTGATGGTCAGGTCTACCTTGTCATTTTCCCATTTGCAATATGTAGGTCTTGTAACGTCAAGCAAATTGGAGATTTCCTCCTGGGTTATTCCTTTGCTGATTCTGAGATCTTTAAGTATTTGTCCTTTTTTCATGTGAGCAGTGTTCAGTTTGCAACCAGATATTATTTAACGAAGTGATAACGCAAAATGAGAAAACAAATTTTTCAGGCTGATGTTTTTAACAAAGTTTAACAATCATCCATAGCCCGAATGGTAAAATATAAGTCCCGGCCCTAATGGGTACCGGGACTCTTTCTTTGAAAGCGTAGTGGGTCTTGGAATTTGGACGCATGAATATAGTTGGCAAGTACATCAGGTGCGCTGATGAATCCTGTCTCAAAGATGGACACCAGGAACGAAAGTTTTAATCCGTATGCGGCAGCAACTTTCGTTGCCTGGCTTATTGTTAGATCCACTTTATCATTTTCCCATTTAGAATATGTAGTCCTTGTTATATTCAACATGACTGCAATTTCATCCTGAGTAGCTCCTTTAATCAGGCGTAAATGTTTAAGGACGGGTCCTATTTTCATGTGTAGAGGTTAATATTTTACTAATGAGAGGGTGTAAATATAAAACTCAAAAGTCAACCACGCGTAGTTTATCTTTAATGTGAAAATAATTCCCAAAAGGGAAGGTCATTCAAAATGTAGTCAGGCGATTGCAGTAGTGTGAATTCTGCATGCAGTCAATATAGCCATTATTACGCTTAAACAGACGAAAAAAAAGCCGGATGTTAATCCGGCCTTTACTTACAATTTTCCAAGAATCTGATAGCTCTTGCTTTTCATAAATCTGATTTGTTGCATTTTTTTTATCTGATAGACACTATCAGGATAATACGAGAGTGTATCTGTAGATGTGTACAGGTAATTGCTGTTCCTGATCAGTATATGCAGTGCTGTGATTCGGCCAGCAATTTTACAGATCCTGATTTCCTTTACGGGAATCTTATCATTCAGCGTACTATATCGCTCAGCAGTGTCTGTCAGGGATTTTTTGAATTCACCATCCCAGGCTCTCTTGTTGATGTCGGCATCGGTAAAGATGGAAAGTTCTTTTTTCCAGTCTGTGATTCTGATTGACTTCGTTTCACGCTTACCGTTGATCCATACCGATTTGATTACAGTCGGACTTTTCTTTTCCAAACGCTTAATTTCGTTGCCAAAATAAGCAACCAGGTCAAAATTGCCTGACGATGAAACAGACTTTGCCGGCTCCGCATTATTGCAGGCGGATAAACAAATCAGCATTAATGCAAGGTATCTCCTCATTATACCAAAACGTTTCCGGTCATGATGGCTGGTTTCCCGATGCCCATCAGTTTCAGGATTGTTGGTGCCACATCACCAAGTTTACCATCGGATATGTGTGTATATTCTGTTCCTATTAAAATGCATGGCACCAGGTTAGTGGTGTGCGCCGTATTTACAGATCCATCTCCATTGATCATGAATTCAGAATTACCGTGATCTGCCAGAATAATAAAGGCATAACCATTTTCCAATCCTTTGGTCACTACAGCTTCAGCACAGCGGTCGGCAGTTTCCACAGCCTTGACAACGGCGTTAAATACACCGGTATGACCAACCATATCCGGATTGGCAAAGTTCAGGCAGATGAAATCGGCCCATCCCGATTCCAACTCAGGTAAAATAGCGTCAGTAATACCCTGCGCACTCATTTCTGGTTGCAAGTCATATGTGGCGACTTTTGGCGAAGGGATCATGATGCGTTTCTCGTTTTCAAATACCTGTTCACGGCCACCGGAAAAGAAGAAGGTCACATGCGGGTATTTTTCAGTTTCCGCGATTCGGATCTGGTTTTTATGGTGAGCTGCAAGTACTTCGCCAAGCGTTTCACTCAGGTCATCCTTGGTGAAAACGACCTTTACATCAGAGAAATTCTCATCATAGGTAGTCATTGTCACATAGTACAACTTCAATTTGTGCATATCAAAGTCCGGATAATCAATCTGGCTTAGCGCAGATGTGATTTCACGGCCCCTATCGGTACGGTAGTTGAAACAAATGACAACGTCGCCCTCCTGTATAGTTGCCGTTGGTTTGCCATCGGCTCCGGTCACTACAATAGGTTTGATGAATTCATCAGTAATACCATCCTGATAAGACTGGGCAATTGATGCTTCGATATCCTGGCTGGCAGTACCTATGCCTTTAGTAAGTAAATCATAAGCCTGTTTAACCCTTTCCCATCTCGAATCCCTGTCCATGGCATAATACCTGCCGATCAGGCTGGCAATTTTCCCTGCAGAATGTTTAAGATGTGCTTCAAGATCCTTTACGAAACCCAATCCGGAGTTCGGGTCAGTGTCTCTTCCATCAAGGAATGCATGGACAAACACATCCTGTAATCCCTGTTCCTGCGCCGCATCACACAATGCTTTCAGGTGTTCGATATGTGCATGCACACCTCCATTGGATAATAATCCAATAAAATGAACCGCTTTATGCTGTGTTTTTGCATATTGGAAAGCATTTACCAAAGTCTCATTACTGAATAATGAACGGTCAGAGATGGCTTTATTGATACGACCGAGTTCCTGGTACACCACTCGTCCGGCACCAAGATTCATGTGGCCAACTTCAGAGTTTCCCATTTGGCCGACAGGCAGGCCAACGGCCTCACCAGAAGCTTCCAGCGTACTGTTCGGGTATTTTTTTATGATAGAATCAAAGAATGGTGTATTTGCTGCGTAAGCTGCGTCTGATTTGTCTTTCTTACCGTAACCCCAGCCGTCGAGGATCAGGAGCATCACTTTTTTAGTATTCATGCTTGAAATAAAGTTTAATTTGAGTGGGAGCAATTAAGAAACAAATATAAGTCTATTGAACTTTTTAAGGCAACATTCTTATAATTAGTAATACATTAGTGGCATAATTTGTGTGCGAAACATATATAAGCTACATTAAGATGACCAAAACGTTAGTGCCGATCCTTTTTTTTATCACAAGTTTGCTTCCATCTGTGCTTTTTCAAGGCGATCTTGTCAATGATGTCCTTCCCCATTTTAAGAGTGGGAATGCGAAAGAAATTGCCAGGAATTTTGCGCCCTCTGTGGAACTGGGCATCCTGAGCGATGCCGATGTCTACTCAAAGGCACAGGCTGAACAGATTCTCAGAGATTTTTTTTCCAAGCATATCGCCGTTAATGCCACTGTAGTCCATGTTATAGATACCAATCCGAATTACCAGGTGGGCATTATTGCGGTAGCAACAAAAAGTGGCAAATTCAGATCAACAATCACCTATAAAAAGACATCAGGCGTATTTTACATTACGGAGCTAAGGATAGAGGCGGATAAATAATCTGAAAATTTTAGGTAAAAATGCTATTTTTGGGATAAAATTCGTGTTTTGGATAAACAAGTAATAGACTCTTTCATAAAAAATGCGCTTGCCGAAGACCTTGGTGACGGTGATCATACCTCACTTTCTACCATTCCTGCGGATGCGCGGGGCAAGGCAAAACTAATCATTAAAGAAGATGGCATACTGGCTGGCATTGAGCTCGCCTTGTACATCTTCAATTATATTGATGCAGACTTGAAAACTGAAGTTTTTCTGCAGGACGGTGCTGCTGTCAAATATGGTGATATTGCTTTTCACGTATATGGAAATGTGCATGCCATTTTACTGGCCGAAAGGCTGGTGTTGAACTGCATGCAGCGCATGAGCGGAATTGCCACCAAAACACATAGTATAGTCACCCTGCTCGAAGGTACGTCTTGCCGCATTCTTGACACACGCAAAACCACACCTGGCCTGCGTTATCTCGAGAAATGGGCTGTCCGCATTGGCGGCGGTGTGAACCATAGAGTGGGTTTGTACGACATGATTCTGATCAAAGACAACCACGTTGACTATGCCGGCGGTATTGTGAAAGCTATTGATGCATCAAACGCTTACCTGATAAAAACAGGGAAAATGCTGGATATAGAAATTGAAGTCCGTAATCTTGACGAGCTGGATCAGGTTTTACAGCGGGGCGGTGTACAACGTATTATGCTGGATAATTTCAATCTGACTGACCTGCGTACGGCAGTCGATCTTATCGATCACCGTTACAAAACAGAGGCATCTGGCGGCATTACAACGGAAACTCTTGCGGGTTATGCAGCAACAGGGGTGGATTACATCTCTATGGGCGCATTAACACATTCCGTTAAGAGTTTAGACATGAGCTTAAAAGCTTTTTAGGTATGGTATCCATCTATTCAATCTCGGCGCTTATTCTGGCCTATTTATGTGGCTCAATCCCGACTGCGGTCTGGCTTGGCGGTGCTTTTTATGGTGTAGATGTACGGGAATATGGCAGTGGAAATGCCGGTGCTACCAATACATTCAGGGTGCTAGGGAAAAAAGCTGGTATTGCTGTGATGACAATTGATATCGCCAAAGGCTATACTGCGACTAAACTTGCCTACTTTATAGGTCTTTCTGTGACTGGACCGCATAACTCTTCACAATTTGTTAATTACGAACTTGCCCTGGGTGTAACGGCTGTTATGGGGCATCTGTTCCCGATTTTCGCTGGGTTTAGAGGTGGAAAGGGAGTAGCCACGCTTTTTGGAATGATTTTGGCAGTTAACTTTCCGGCAGCTATGCTTTGCGTTCTTGTTTTTGTTGCAGTTTTACTGATTACCAAATACGTTTCTTTGAGCTCTATCTGTGCAGGTTTTACCTTTCCTTTAGGCATAATTTTCGTATTTCATTCTTCCATAAAATCGGAGGTTTTATACGGTATGTGTGTATGTATCCTCATCCTGGTTACACACCAGAAAAATCTGGAAAGGCTGCTCAAGGGTAAAGAATCCAAAGTGTATTTGTTTAAAAGCAAAAACAACTAAAAACGGATCAGTGTGGTGCTTTAGTACTGCACACTTAAAAAACCAAATAATGAAAAGAATCAAATTAACGGGTATGGCTATCGCCCTACTTCTGATGGCCAACTCCTGCTCAACAGTGCCATTATCAGGACGTAGCAGAGTAAGCTTCGTCAACGAAAGTGAAATGCAAACTGCAGCCGCGCAGAGCTATACTACACTGCTTAAAGATCCTCAGACAAGAATATTAAATACGGCAGATGCTGCCCGTGTAAAACGCATCGGACAGAAGATTGCGACAGCTGTGACGCAGTACATGAACGCCAATGGTTATGCAGCAGAGATCCAAGGTTTCAATTGGGAGTTTAACCTGATTGACAGTAAGGAAGTGAATGCCTGGTGTATGCCAGGAGGTAAAGTTGCCGTGTATTCAGGTATTTTACCTGTAACTGCAGATGATGCTGGTTTGGCTACTGTAATGGGACATGAAATTGCACACGCCGTTGCGCATCACTCTTCAGAGCGTGCTTCTAAAGCTGCGTTGACCGAACTTGGCGGAAGTCTCCTTGGTGCTGCTACAGGTGGTAAATCTGCTGCCGCACAGCAGGGTATTGGTGCGCTTTATGGCATCGGTACACAAACCGCCATTCTATTACCTAACTCCCGTACTCAGGAGCTTGAAGCAGATCATCTCGGTCTTATTTTTATGTCGATGGCCGGTTACAACCCAAGCAGTGCTGTAAGTTTCTGGCAGCGTATGGCTCAGGTAAGTGCAACTTCACAAAAGCCTGCGGAATTTCTGAGTACCCACCCTTCAGATGCAACAAGGATCGCACAGATTCAGAAAGACCTGCCTGAGGCACAACGTTACTTCAATTCTACCAGCGGTAAACCCGTAAGATAATATAAAAAAAGGATCGCTATTGCGGTCCTTTTAACGTTTCTATCAGTGCAGTGGCCTTGAGCATACACTCTTCATATTCCCGGATAGGGTCGGATGCGTAAGTGATTGCGCCACCAACCTGGAAAGACAGGTATTGTTTATCTGCATTGTAAAGTATACTCCGAATCACCACATTCAGATCAAAGTCGCCATCCGGTGTAATATATCCAAAAGCACCGGAATAGGCCCCTCTTCTGGATTGCTCAATTTCTTCAATGAGTTCCATTGCCCTGATTTTTGGTGCGCCAGTCATTGAACCCATTGGGAAAGTATTTCTAATGGCATCTACAAAGTGTAGATCCGGATCCAGTTTACAGGTTATAGTTGAGATCATTTGATGGACCTGGGCAAAGCTATAGATCCCGAAAAGTTCAGTTACCTCAACGGAACCCGCTACAGCACTTTTAGTTAAGTCATTTCTGACCAGATCAACGATCATTACATTTTCTGCCTGTTCTTTCCGGTCTGCCCTCAGCTGTGTTTTAATCAATTTATCTTCTGCAGCATCCGCGCCGCGACGGGCAGTACCCTTGATAGGTTGTGAAATTAAGGTATTACCCCTTTTGCATAAAAAGCGTTCCGGACTGGCAGAAAGAATATATTTGTTTCCGATCTTCAAAAATCCTGAGAATGGGCTGGGGGATACCTCCGACAAGCGTTCGTAAGTGGTAAGCGGATCTAATTTAGCATTCCTCGCAAAAAATTCCTGGCAGAAGGTGAGTTCATAAATATCGCCGCGGTTGATATGACCACGGATTTGTTCGATAGCATTTAAATAGCGCTGTTTATCAATCTTTTGGGTGATGCTGATGTCGCCTATAATTGCCTTGCTGTTAATATCTGTGTTTTCTATATCACGAAGCGCTGCGGAATTCCCATGGATCATTACCAATACACCATTGTTAATACCTATGAGATATTCCGGAACAAAGAAAAACAATTCAGGGAATTCCAGTTCATCGGGATGCGCTGAATGGAGCTTTTCTGTTTCGTTCTTCAGGTCATAACTCAGCAGGCCAAACATCCAGCTACGGTTGTGCTCATAGAATGTTTTGAGCTGTGCGAAGGCGTTACCTGCATTGGCATAAAGCGTCATCTCACTTCCGGCTGCTACAAGCACGTCGTACCGACCGTAGGCGTCAGCATATCCATGCGCATCCAGAAAGCAGCAATGTTCAAATTGTGCTGCCCATGCTAAAGCTTTTCTCTTGCTGAGTTCATGCGTATTCATCCGCTGCAAATTTAAAATAAAAAAAGGATGGTTTTTGACCATCCTTTTCCTTGTAATCTATATTTTTTAAGATAAGATCAATGTTTGCACGCGATCTGGACCAACCGACAGGTACTTTACCGGAACCTCAAGTTCTTTTTCAAGGAAGGCAATGTAAGCTGAAAGTTTTTCAGGAATCTCTTCGATTTTAGTAATCTGTGTGATATCTGTTTTCCATCCTTCAATGGCTTTCAATACCGGAACAGGTTTAATAGAGATGATATCGTAAGGCATATAATCAATGGTTTCACCATTGTATTCATAATGCGTACATGCATATATGGTATCGAAATCGTTCAGGACATCTGCTTTAGTCATCACCATTTCAGTTACACCGTTTAGCATGATCGCATATTTAAGTGCAGGAAGGTCGATCCATCCGCAACGGCGTGGTCTGCCTGTAGTAGCACCAAACTCATGACCAACCTGACGCAGGTTTTCACCTACTTCATCTTCCAGTTCAGTAGGGAATGGACCACCACCAACACGGGTGCAATATGCTTTGAAAATTCCTACTACTGCACCAATTTTATTTGGAGCAATACCGAGGCCTGTACAGGCACCAGCTGTTGTTGTGTTTGATGAAGTTACAAATGGATAGGATCCAAAATCAACATCCAGCAAGGTTCCCTGTGCACCTTCTGCCAATACGCGTTTACCTGCTTTCAGGTAACCGTTTACAAAATGCTCACTATCTACATGTGGAATAGTTTTGATGAATTCGATAGCTTCAAAAAATGCAGCTTCTTTTTCAGCAAGATTAAATTCAAAATCATAATGGGATAAGATTTCCATATGTTTTTGAACAAGTTTGTCGTAACGCTCTTTGAAATCAGGCAAGGTCGTATCACCTACACGTAAACCGTTTCTTCCGGTTTTATCCATGTAAGTAGGACCAATACCTTTTAAAGTAGATCCGATTTTATCTTTGCCCATTTTAGCTTCATTAGCTGCATCAAGCAGCTGATGCGTTGGGAGGATCAAATGCGCTTTACGGGCAATAACCAGTTTTTCCTTGGCGATCGGATCATGACCGGCAGTTTTCAGGTTATCCAATTCTCTCTTTAAAATAATCGGATCGATTACTACACCATTACCGATCAGGTTCATGGTTTTTTCATTAAAAATTCCTGAAGGAATGGTGTTCAGTACAAACTTTTTACCATCAAACTCCAGGGTATGTCCAGCGTTAGGTCCGCCTTGGAAACGAGCGATTAAATCATACTGCGGACTTAATACGTCCACAATTTTACCTTTGCCCTCGTCGCCCCATTGCAGGCCAAGAAGCACATCTACTTGCGTCATTATTTTAAATTAGAAAAGATTATAATTGGAATATTCATGCTTAGTTTGCGTGTTCTGCCACAGCTTTTTCAAGCGGAGCAGCAGCTTTAGCCTTACAGTCAAAGCACACGCCATATAAATTGAGAGAGTGATGTTTAAGATCAAATTTCAGCAGGTCGCCAACCATGCTCTGGATCTGGTGTATGCGCGGGTCGCAAAATTCTACAACCTTACCGCAATCTATACAGATAATGTGATCATGTTGATGGTAACCGTAAGATTTCTCAAACTGAGCCATATTTTTACCAAACTGGTGTTTGGTAACCAGATCACAACTTACCAATAATTCCAGTGTGTTGTAAACTGTAGCACGACTAACCCTGTATTTTTGGTTTTTCATGTGGATGTAGAGCGTCTCTACATCAAAATGGTCATCTCTTGAATAGATTTCTTCGAGTATGGCAAAACGTTCAGGTGTCTTTCTCAGACTTTTATTTTCGAGGTAAGCTTCGAATATCTTTCTTACTAACTCGCTGTTGTGGTTTGTAGACATAGTTTTTAAACTCCTTTCAAAGGTATCAATTTTTAAGTTAAACTCTAGGATTTATTCCGCTAATTAGGCATCGAAACGTGTAACGCCCGTTACACCTTTCACCTCTAACAGATTTTCAATCAGCATGTCCAGGTGTTCCTTATCGTTCACATAGATCATGATAGAGCCATCAAATATCCCGTTATCGGTGTCTACGGTTATCGAACGCATATTCACCTTAAAATCACCGGATATAACTTTAGTGATATTATTGATCAAGCCTACATCATCGATACCAATAATGTGCAGGCCGGTCAGGAAGGTAAGTTCCTTTTGTTTATTCCATTTTGCTTTTACTACCCTATAGCCATAATTTGCCATCAGCTGAGCCGCATTCGGGCAGTTTGTTCGGTGGATTTTAATGCCCTCACTCACGGTCACAAAGCCAAAAACATCATCGCCAGGAATGGGATTACAGCAGGCGGCAAGCGTATAATCGATCCGCTGCATGTCTTCTCCGATCAGTAAAATATCAGATTCAGGCCCCTTTACTTTGCTCAACAGCGCTTCAATCTGCTGATGGTCGTTTTGTCCGGAGCCTCTGTTTTCAATTTCTTTTTCGCTTGCCAGATAATCCTTCAGATCTTTCAATTCAATTTTCCCCTGAGCAACGCCGATAAAGAGTTCCTGTGTTGATGGAAGCTTAAAGAAATAGGTTAGCTTATTGAGGTTATCTGTATTGTAAGTGATTTTTAAAGACTTCAGTTTGCGCTCCAGCGTTTCCTTTCCCTGCTCAGCAATCTTTCTTTTCTCTTCTTTTAAAGAAGATTTGATCTTTGATTTTGCTTTAGCCGTGCAAACGATGTTCAGCCAGTCTTCTTTAGGAACCTGCTTTCCAGACGTGATAATTTCCACCTGATCACCATTCTGCAGCTTATAGGAAAGTGGCACCAGTTTATGGTTTACCTTGGCACCGATACATTTGGCACCTACATCGGTATGGATCTCGAAGGCAAAATCCAGTGCCGTCGCACCTAGTGGCAATTGGATCAGTGCACCTTTAGGGGTAAAAATGAAGATTTCATCAGAGAAAAGATTCATTTTGAAATCATCCAGGAAATCCAGCGCATTTGCCTCAGGGTTATTTAACATCTCCCTAACTTTCATGATCCATTGATCCAGACCATTGTCATTGCTGGATTCTTTGTACTTCCAGTGGGCGGCGAAACCTTTCTCCGCGATTTCATTCATTCTTTGCGTACGGATCTGAACTTCTACCCACTGACCTTTTGGACCCATCACGGTAGTATGCAGTGACTCGTAGCCATTGCCTTTCGGCGATGACACCCAGTCGCGCAGACGATCCGGATTTGGTCTGTAAAGATCGGTTACGATGGAATACGCTTTCCAGCAGTCGGCTTTTTCCTGTTCAGGAACACTGTCAAGAATGATACGGATGGCGAAAAGATCATACACCTCTTCAAAGGGAATGTTCTTTTTCTTCATCTTGTTCCAGATGGAGTGGATAGATTTTGGCCGTCCAAAAATAGCGGCAGTAAGTCCCTGCTCAGCGAGGATCTCATTGATCGGCTCCACAAAACGTTTGATGAAAAGGTTCCGCTCTGTCTTTTTCTCATTCAGCTGAGTAGCAATATATTTATACGTATCTGGCTCCAGATACTTCATGGAGAGATCCTCCAGTTCAGATTTGATGGCATATAAGCCCAAACGGTGCGCAAGAGGCGCATAGAGATAAATCGTTTCAGAAGCGATCTTCAACTGCTTTTGTCTGGGCATAAAGTCCATCGTCCGCATGTTGTGCAGCCTGTCGGCAAGCTTAATCAGAATTACCCGAACATCATCAGCAAGCGTGAGCAGCATTTTTCTAAAGTTCTCTGCCTGCAGTGAGCTGTTATAGTCAAAGACACCTGATATTTTAGTCAGGCCGTCAATAATCTTCGCAGTCTTTTTACCAAATTCACGCTCAATGTCTTCCAGGGTAATGTCGGTATCTTCCACCACATCGTGCAGCAATGCACAAACAATAGAAGTGGTGCCCAGGCCAATTTCTTCTGCGGCGATTTGCGCAACAGCAATTGGATGGTATATGTAAGGTTCACCGGATTTCCGGCGCATATTTTTGTGGCTTTCCAGCGCCATATCAAATGCTTTCCGGATCTCTTTCTTATCGCCTTTTTGCAACGTCGATTTACACGCACGCAGCAATGCACGGTATCTTTTCAGGATCTCTTGTTTCTCAGCCTCTAAATCTATCACCAGGGTATTCTTCATTTGCAATTTATTCGTATCTTGATTAGCCTTTGTTTGTATGGAAGATAAACAGTATTGACTGCTATCTGACAAACAATCAACAAATTTAAGTGTTCATCTGAAACCTAATATATAAATTTAGGTTTAACTTTGTAGGATTATAAATTTATGAAATTTTATAGGTTAATTCTTCTGCTCAATGTCATTATTACCGGTGCTTACGCACAGGTGACAGTGAAGCCTATAGACGTGAAATATCCGCCAATGGGCAAGAATGATACCATCAAGGTAGCTGCCACAAATGTAGACGGACTGATGATTCCCTGGATCGGTCTGAATGAAGTAAATATTTACGGTACCCGCATTTTCAAGTCTCCCGAAGAGCGTGCAGCATTTAACAGGCTCCGTTATAATGTGCTTAAAGTAATGCCCTATGCCTTATTTGCCAAAAGAAGGTATCAGCAGCTGGAAGCAGATATTTCTGTGCAGCCAGATAAAAAAGAACAAAAGAAACTGATCAAGGCCTGTGACCAGGAGATCAAGCAGATGTTTAATAAGGAAATCAAGGAGCTGACAATAACTCAGGGACAGATCCTAACCAAACTGATCGACAGGGAGGTTGGCCGTACGACCTTTGAAATTGTCAAACAGACTAAAGGGGGGTTAACAGCGTTCCTTTATCAGTCGGTTGCCCGTGTTGTTGGGCATAATCTAAAAAGTACTTATGATCCTGTTCAGGATAGGGATATTGAATCCATTATCACTTCTTCAGGATTCTATCAATAATAAACATGACGGATACAACCAAAAGTGTACACCAGTTCAAGGTTCGGTTTATCAATGGCGCCGAAAAGAACCTCTCAGATTACAAAGATAAAGTTTTGTTAATTGTCAATATCGCCTCGGGATGCGGCTTTGCGCCCCAGCTTAGCGAATTGCAGGAACTTCGGGAGGAATTCAAGGACAAGAATTTTGAAGTTCTGGGTTTTCCATCCAACGATTTCGGCAGGCAGGAGCCGCTTGAAGGCGATGCCATCAGTCAGTATTGTCAGGTAAACCACGGCGTGGATTTTCCGGTGTTCGATAAGATTATGGTACGTGGTGAGCATGCGCATCCCCTCTACCAGTTTCTGGCAGACAAAAAACACAATGGGGAGCTGACTTCTACACCACGCTGGAATTTCCATAAGTATTTAGTGGATAAAGATGGTAAGGTGGTGGATTATTTCTTCCCATTTACCAAACCCCTTTCATCAAAAGTTAAGAAAAAGATCCAGCGCCTGCTTTAATAGCTGCTGGTTAGAAAATATACATGAAATTAGATATTTTAGTGCTGGCCGTGCATCCTGATGATGCGGAGCTTGGCTGTTCAGGCACTATTGCCAAATACGTTGCCGAGGGTAAAAAAGTAGGAATTGTTGATTTTACCAGGGGAGAACTTGGTACACGCGGTACCGCCGAAACCCGGGATGCAGAAGCAGCAGACTCGGCAAAAATACTTGGGCTTCATGCCCGTGAAAACCTGCGTTTCAGAGATGCTTTTTTTCAAAATGATGAAGCGCACAGACTGGAAGTGATCCGGATGATCCGCAAATATCAGCCAGAGATTGTTTTGAGCAATGCGCTGCATGACCGGCATCCTGACCATGGCAGGGCCGGGGATCTGGCTAACGATGCTTGTTTCCTGGCCGGGCTTGCTAAAATCGAAACCCAGGAAGGTGGGGTGCTGCAAGAGGCATGGCGTCCTCGGTTGGTCTTGCAATACATTCAGGACCATTACATTCGCCCGGATATCATTGTTGATATCACCCCTTATATCGAGACTAAAATTCAATCGATTAAGGCCTTCAAAACCCAGTTTTACAATCCAGATCACCATGAAGCAGAGACTTATATCTCATCTCCTGAATTTTTTGAGAGTGTACTGGGGAGAGCCCGCGAATTTGGGAAATCAATAGGCGCCACTTTTGGTGAAGGTTTTACTTCCCGCAAATTACTGGGCGTTGAAGATATATTTCAGCTGAGATAGCAACAAAAGCAGGGCTGAGCTGTTAGACTGTAAACAGTTTTATGTCGAATATATTTTCCTCCATTAAAAGAGCCTATACCTTATTCAAAAGTATTGATCTGGCACAACTGGATGCCTTATCGAAAAAAGTTGACTTGCCGCAGGTGATGGCATCATTTTCAGCGCTTGATGATAATCAGTTGCAGGGCATCATGAAAATGGTAGGCCCAAGGAAACATAAAGAGCTTCCAGCAATTGAAGGTGATTTCTATCATCTTGGTGATGAAGCGCTGAAAGATGAAGATCGTGCTTTGCAACTAAAAGTACGTGCTTTTATGGAGAAGGAAGTACAGCCTATTGTCAACCATTACTGGAACAAGGCCGAGTTTCCTTTCGAACTGATCCCTAAACTTGCCGAATTAAATATCTGTGGATTGACCTATCAGGGCTACGGCTGTCCTGGTAAATCAAACCTGATGGAGGGTATTCTTGCCATGGAAATGGCCCGTGTCGATACCTCTATTTCTACATTTTTCGGTGTCCAAAGCGGGTTGGCCATGGGATCGATCTATCTGCTCGGTTCTGAAGAACAAAAACAGGAATGGCTGCCGGGAATGCAGCAATTCAAGATCATTGGGGCTTTCGGACTTACCGAACCAGAAGTAGGGTCGGCTGCAGCCGGAGGATTAACTACCACTGCAAAGCGTACCGGTGATACCTGGGTAATTAACGGGCAAAAGAAGTGGATCGGGAACGCCACTTTTTCTGATGTGACGATTATCTGGGCCCGGGATCTGGACGATAATGAAGTGAAAGGCTTCCTGGTCCGTAAGGGTACGCCTGGAATTTCTGTAGAGAAAATGCAGGATAAGATGGCTTTGCGCATTGTGCAGAACGGCCTGATCACCTTAACGAATTGTACGGTACATGAATCTGACCGTTTGCAGCATGCCAATTCTTTTAAGGATACGGCAAAAGTGTTGCGCATGACCCGTGCCGGCGTGGCCTGGCAGGCTGTAGGCTGTGCACGCGGAGCTTATGAAAATGCGCTCGCCTACACACAAACACGTAAACAATTTGGTAAGCCTATTGCCGCTTTCCAGTTAGTGCAAAACCACCTGGTTGAAATGTTATGTAACCTGACTGCTATGCAGACCCTATGTTTTAGGCTGTCGCAGCTTCAGGACCAGAATCTACTCAAAGATGAACATGCTTCTCTGGCAAAGGTCTTCTGCTCACTTCGTACCCGTGACGTAGTAAGTAAAGCCCGTGAGGTAATGGGGGGAAATGGCATTTTGTTAGAATACAATGTTGCCCGTTTTGTGGCTGATGCCGAAGCCATCTATTCATACGAAGGAACCAAGGAAATTAATTCCCTGATTGTTGGGCGTGCGATTACCGGTTTCTCGGCATTTGTATAGCTAATCGACCAGTTTGTAGCCAAGACCACGCACATTAATGATTTCAATACCCGGATCAGCCTGGAGGTGTTTACGCAATTTGATCAAAAAGGAGTTTTAGTCATACTCACATTGCCCATGGCTGATTTTTCATACAGACCTATACAACTGGAATTAAAGGAGGGATCAAAGTTCACCGCACCGGCACCTACCGCTGTGGGAACTTTAGTTCCTTCTTTGAAATAATACACCTTAGTATTACCACCTTTATGATGCGGCTTGAAATTGCCGTAATTTACCATTTCGTTCCATATCGTATCCTTTACCGTTACCGCGAAAACATATTGAATAGGGCCTGTATTGTTGTCATTCCTATATTTAGCAACTTCCTTAAAACCACTTTTCATATCTTCGATGCCTGGCTGTCCAAATGTGCATTTCAACATCCAGCCTACAAGAATGATCACAAGCACGCATAAAAATATATTGATCTTCTTATTTCTCATATTATAAAGTCTGTAAAATTTGTTCCATCACATCCAATCCCTCATCAATGTGCATTTGTTCCATACACAACGCAGGTCTGAAACGGATAGTCTTCGGTCCGCAGCCCAGGAACATCACATTTTTCTCTAGTCCCTTTCTAATAAATGCATTTCTTTGTTCGGTATGCTCAAAATCAAAAGCACACAGCAGGCCTTTACCACGAACATTCTGCATGTTGCCATATTTTTTGGACAATGAGCGTAAATTTTCCTG